>Ga0210033_1000066_pt1 | contig 84284 bp, 87 predicted proteins | sample CryGeymeta201501_FD_185465 | JGI IMG/M metagenome (GOLD analysis project Ga0210033, IMG submission 185465) | Groundwater microbial communities from Crystal Geyser aquifers in Utah, USA - Crystal Geyser metaG 2015-01 (SPAdes) (version 2) | ecosystem: Environmental > Aquatic > Deep subsurface >... | reverse complement strand
GTATCCAATGCCGCCACCTCGGTGGCAACTGCCTTGAGCTGGCTTGGCGTCATTTGCCGCAGTGCCGCGACAATCTGTTTCAAGTTCGGGGTGCGCATGTTGGACTCCTGGATGTGTCGGCGCACGTGCGCCATGACACCCAGTTTCCTCCCCATGAGGCTCACCACGTGAGCCTGACCACAGCATTCGCGAACAGAGCCAAAATGAATCGGATAAACATGATGTGGATTCCTTTGGAAGAATTACGTAGGGTGCGCCGTGCGCACCCACTGCCGTGTCGCCTGGTTCAGAACTTGTGTGCGCCGTGCGGGCCCAGGCTGTAGAGGTATTGCAGGCTGATCTCGCTGTTGTCCGGGTTGCCCTGCATCGAGCGGTCACGCGCCAGTTGCAGGCGGAATAGCGAGAACTCGCTCGGCGCGTAGTCAGTCATCAGGCTCCACTTGTTCGGGTGGTAGTCGGTCTGCGGCAAATTGGCGTTGTTGCTGGCGTAATCCAGGCTGTCGTTGTTGAGCCGGTCGTAGCGCAAACCGACGCGCCAGTGCGGCATGAACTGGTAAACCCCTTGCGCATACCAGCCGGATTGTTTGCCGTGGTAGGCGTCGGTTGAATTGACGCCGCTCGGGTCGAAAGTCAGTTCACCGTCTTCGTCACGCTGGAAATACTCGGTCTGGAACTTGAAGTTGCGTGCTCGGGGATTGCCGTCCGGCGCCCATTTCCAGATCAAATCAGCGATCCAGGTGTTCGATCGGCCGCTGAACTGGTTGCGGGTGTCTATGCCGGTGTTATTCAGCAGCAGGCTTTCCCGTTCGCGTGGCCGTGCCGACAGCCAGGACAGGCCGGCGCGCCAGGCATTCGATTCGCCGACATCGCCGCCGATATGGCCGAAGATCGTCCAGGCGCCAGCGCCGTTCTTGTCGCCACCCGCTTCGGAGCCGGGGAAGGCGCTGCCGCGTCCGATTTCCGCACCTAGTTCAACGAAGGTATCCACCGGTGCCAGCCACTTGAGTTGCAGGCCATCCTGCACCAGGTGCTCCCCGAACAGGGTCTGGACCATCAGGTTGTTGTCGGCGAAATCCCAGGCGTGCGGGTGTTGCTCGTTGGCGTAGCCGATACCGGAGATGAAGCGGCCGCCTTTGAGGGTCAGGCCGTGGTCGAGTGCGAGGGTCTGGAACCAGGCTTCCTCCACGATCGCCTGGCCGTCGGCCAGGATCACATTGGCCAGGCCGCGGAAATAGGGGTCGATGTTGGCCGCCAGAATCAACTCGGTGTCGTTCAGGGAAAAGCCGCGCGCCGGGGCGCCGATCGCTGCGTCCCGCAGGAAGCCCGTGGGCCGCCGCTCGCCGGCTTTACGCTGGGCATAGCTGCCTTGCAGGATCAGCGATAACTCGGGGTTGGCGGTGCTGGCCGGCGGGCTGGTGGCGGGCTCGGGGTTGGCGGTCGGTGGCGCCTGGCGCGCTTCCATTTCCGCCAGGCGGGCTTCATAGGCGGCCTGGATTTCCTTGAGTTTCTGATCGAACTCGGCGCGCAGTTGCGCCAAATCGGCATCCGTGACGGCCGCGGCCGGCAGGGGCAGCGCGCACGCCAAAGCGGCGGCTAGCAGGGGTGGCTTGAACATGGTGAATCCTTGGCAATCAGGTAGGGTGCGCCGTGCGCCAACGCACTCCGTGGCGGTGCGCGTGGGGCTACACGGGGTAGGCCGGAAGAATTACCTGTTGGGACTCGGCGGCGCGCGGCTCTGGTAGGTGGGCCGAAAGGCCGTGGGTGACGCCAGCGGAATCAGGGCGTCGAAGGAAAAGGTTGCCGCGGGCGCGGACCAGGTCGGCGGGGCGCTGGCCGCGCCCGCGCCCAGCGCGGCAAAGGCCAGGCACAGTGCGCACACCGGCTCGTCGCCGCTGGTCTGATCCGGGAGGTGCGTGTAGCCATGCGCCAGCGCGCCAGCCTCGGCGAGCAGCAGGAGCAGCGCGAGCAACAAGGCCATGATGGCCGCCAATCCGCTCCGCCGCATCGAGAAGCGGCGGGGTAACGGCGCGTTATCCAGGGAAAGGCGTGGCGGTGTCATAGGCCAATAGGCCATTCGCGAAAATATTCCGTAGGGTAGGGCGGGATTATCTGTCATATCTGTCAAAGGCCGGGCGGGAGCGCGTTTTCGATCATGGCGCGGAAAGTCTCGACCTCTTTGCCGGGGCCGATGACGACCAGGACGTCGTTGAAATCCAGGTGGTGGTCGATGCCGCGGGTGCTGAAGATCAGTTCCTTGCCCCGTTCCAGGTCCACCACGCCGAGCAGGATGACATTCTGCTGCATGTGCCGGCGCAGTTCCGAGAGGTACACGCCATGCAGCCAGGAGCCGGAGGGAATGGTGACTTCGGCGATGTTGAGGTCTTGCAGGCCGAACACCGTTTGTTCCATGAGTTCCACCACTTCCGGGCGTTCGATCAATTCGTGCACGCGGGCACCGCTGATTTCGTAGGGGTCCACCACCTTGTCGGCGCCGGCGGCGAGCAGTTTGGCGGCGGCTTCCGGCGCCTGGCAGACGGCGACGATACGCAGCGCGGGGTCGAGCGCCCGCGCGGAGATCGCCAGGAACACATTTTCAGAATCCTCTCCGAGCAGGCAGAACACGCCTTCGATATGGCTACCGATGCCCACGGCGCGCAGGGCGGCGTCGTCGGTGTAGTCGATGCGCTCGGCGGCAAGGCCTTCCTGGCGTGCTGCGTCGACCCGCCCGGCATCGCGGTCGAGCATGGCGAAGGGCAGCCGCGCCAGCGACAGGCGCCAGGCCACCTCGATGGCCAGCGGGTTGCAGCCGAACAGGGCGAATCTGGGGGTCATATGTTTTTTCGTCGGCTGGCTTGTTCATGGAACAGTGCCAGGCTGGCCTGATAGCCGATGAGCATGAGGATGTCGCCCGCGCGCAGTTGCAGGCGCGGGCCCGGGTTGAAGTAGAAATGGCGGCCCGCGAGGTCATAGCGGCGGTGGCCGCTTTCGCCAGGGGAGGTGTGCGGGCGGATCACGCCGAACAGCAACAAGTGCTGGGCGGCGAAGTCGATCGCGCCGATGCGCCGCAGCTCCAGCCAGTCGCCCGCGCGTACCGACAACGGCTCCAGGAACACCCCGACGGCGCGCGTGACCACATCGTAGAGGGCGTCGAACACCACCGGCTGGCCGATGAATTCCGCCGCCATGCGCGCCACCACCTCATACGGCCGCACGACGTGGGTGGCGCCCGCCTGGGTGAGCTTCTTCACCGTTTCCGCCTTGTTGGCGCGGGAGATGATGAGAATGTCGGGCGACACCTGGCGCGCGGTGAGGGTGATATAGACGTTGCTCACGTCGTCATGGGTCAGGCAGAGGATGCGCGAGGCCTGGCGGCCGAGGCCGAGATTGGCGAGCAGGGCGCTATCGGTGGCGTCGCCAGCCACCGCCGGAAAGCCGCGCCGGCGCGCGAGTTCAATGCTCTCGACCTGCTTGTCGACGATGACGAAGGGCTCGCGCGCGGCGGCCAGGCGCTCCGCCACCACCTGGCCGATGCGCCCGAAACCGCACACGATGGTGAGGTCGGACTTGCGCTCCACCTCGGCATAGACCCGGTTGTCGCGCAGATCGCGCATCTTCTCCTGGAAGGCCATGACGATGATGGAGGTGGCAAAGGAAATCACGCCGATGCCGGCGAACACCAACACCATCGCCACCACGCGGCCTTCCGTGGTGGTCGGCACGATGTCGCCGTAGCCGACCGTGGTCAGGGTGACGACTGCCCAGTAGAGGGCGTCCATCAGGGTGAGTACCTGGCTGCCCGGGGCTTCCGCCTCGAACAGATAGATGGCCACCGTGGCGATCAGCACCACCGAGCCGACGAACAGGGACAGGGTGTAAAGCTCGAAGCGCTTTTCCACCAGCACCTCGCCGAAGGCACTCAGGCTGCGCGCATAACGGAACAGCTTGAACAGGCGGAAGCGGAACAGGAGAAACAAGCGCAGGAAACGCAGCGGCCGATAACTGGGCAGGATCGCCAGCAGGTCGATGATGGCCAGGGGTGAACTCATGTAAGCCAATTTTCGCCGCAGCACGGCCCATAGCGCCGCGCCAGTATTGAACGGCAGCCCCATCAGTTCCGTGCGTTCCCAGTGTTCGATGAGGATCGTGTGGCTGTCGTTGTAGAGCCACATACGCAACAGGTACTCGCTGACGAACACCCTCACCATCAAGGCCTCGAACAGACCGGCCCAGGGCCCTAGCGGGTGGCGCACCCCATAGATCAGCAGCATCACGCTGGACAGCACCAGCACCAGCATGAAGGCGTCGAACAGCGCTCGGCGATGCGAGCGCGGATCGGTCAGCAGTTTGCGAAAGAAGCCCTTGAGGCGGCCATGCCGGTCGGACGCTTGCAGCCGATAAGCCAGACGGACCAACAACTGGCCGATAGACATGGCACCGAAAAAGGCTTGAAAAGATTCGGGAATTATCGCGGAAATCGGCGCGCGACAAGATCGCCATGGCGAAATGCTCATAAACCCCCGCCATCGGCCCATAAACAAAGCTTCGCTGACAGCGCGGGGGCGCCTCGGTAAACTCGCGCGCCATCACGCTCAATCACGCTCATCAAGTCAATCGCTGGACCGCCCCAAGGTTGACTTGGCCTTCTCGGGGGGCTCGGATGCCGCTCCCGAGCCGGGGGCACTACCCATCACCGTTTTCCTTAAATTCTCAAGGAGTTGTCTTATGGCTACCCGTGACACCCTGGCCGCCCGCGCCGCCACTGCTTCCAGCGCCGCCGATCTGTTCGCCCTTGCCCGCGAAGCCTTCGAGGCGCCGGCCGATATGGCCTACGCCAAGGAACTCCTGAGCGGCGCCGCCTTCGCCGGCGACGCCGGCGCGAAAGCCGCGCTCGACAAGGTCGCCGGTGACGCCATGTTCACCAAGGATTTCGTCGCCCTGGCCATTGGCTACCAGGCACTGGGTGAGGCCGGAAAGGCCAAGGACATGCTCGGCCAGGGTGCCGACTTCGCCATGGACGGCAGCGAGAAAGTGGCCGTGGGCATGGGCCAGTGGCTGGCGCTGGGGGATGCCGCCGCGGCCGGCCGTGCGCTCGCCGGTGCCCTGAAGGAAGTTTCCGCCACCGAAGAACTCTACGGGCTGGCCGCCGTGGTGGCCGAGTTGAACGACGCCACCCTGTTCGGCCAGATCGCCGACAAGATCAAAACCAAGGCCGGCCGCGCCGGTGACTTCGCGCGCCTGGCCAAGATGCTGGCCAGCGGCGGCGATCAATCGAAAGCCGTGGAAATCATCAACGAAGGCGCGGCCAAGTACGGCAACCCGGCCGACCTGATCGTGCTGTCCGGCGCGATGGGCGAAATCGACCCGGCCGCCGCCGGCGCGCTGTACGACAAGGCGCTCGACTCCGCCAAGAATTTCACCGCCCTGATGCAGGTGCTGGCTGCCGCCGCCGGCAACGAAACCTTTACCCAGGCCGTGCTGGCCAAGGGCAGTGCCATCGCCCAGAGCACCGGCGAGTTTCTGCAACTGGTCGAAGCCAACGCCACCCGTGGCAATGCCGCCGGAGTGGCCGACATGCTGACCCGCGCCGAGGATGCCGTGAACAACCTCGACGACATGCGCAAAATTGTCGAGGCGGTGGACAAACACGCCGCCACCGATGTCGAGCGCGCGACCCGCCTCCAGGATCGTCTGGCCAAGCGCGAAGCCAACCAGGCCAAGTATGTCGCTATCCAGAACGAGGAAGAAAAGGCCAAGACGGTCAAGCAGTTCATCGGCCTGGCCGACCGCATCATGGCGGAACTGGATGACGCCTCTTACGCTTCCAAGCTGCTGACCTCCGCCGAAGACCTGATGCGCGGCGAAGGCGCTTTCCACTTCGCCCGTTTCAAGCCCCTGATCCTGGCCGTCGACCGCCTTGGCGACAAGCCCTGGCTGGGCAAGCTGCTGGATGAAAGCGTGGCCTCCGCCGCCGACTTCGTCTGGTTCCGCGAGATCATCATGACCTGCGCTGGCGAACTGAAGGACGCCGAGTATGGTAAGGCGCGCGCCCGCGTGTTCGTGGCCGAGCGCGCGCTCGGCGACAACCCCTACGACTACACCAAGATGGCCGAAACCGTACAGACCGCCCTGGGCGACTCCGCGCTCGCCGCCAAGCTGCTGGGGGATGCCGCCAGCCGCGCCAAGGATCACTACGCGCTGGCCCATATCGCCAAGCTGTACCGCGACATCGGTGACCACACCGCCGCCAATGCCCTGTTCGCCCAGGCCGCTGCCGCCTGTGGCAACGGCGACACCTGCGTGCAACTGGCTAACCGCCTGAAATCCTATGAGTTGCCCAAGTCCGAAATCGCTCCGCTGATGAGCGCCTGCGGCGCCAAGCTCGCCTCGGCCTCCGACAAGCTGCGCTGGGCCGAAGGCGTATCCGATCTGCTGCTCGACGGCGCCTGGGCGGAGCAGGCCTTCAACAGCATCGCCACCAGCTTCGCCAGTGGCGCCGACAAGAAGCGCTTCGAAGTCAGCCGCCAGATGCGCATGGGCTACCGCTACTTCGGCCCCGGCGTAGAAGCGCACTGAGCGAGCTTCGGCTCCCCGCAAAAGTAAGGCGTGTGGTTTTGGCGAGCGTCTCTCCTTTGCGCCTGCCGGCGCTACAGAGGCCGCGGTTGTTTCACGCTAATGGACAATCCAGGTTCAAAGCCTTGCCGACCACCTCGGCGACGTCTTTCGCCAGGCCCTCGCAGGCCTTGATCCGCTCCAGCGCGGTGCGTGCGTGGCCCTGGCGCACGGCATCGAACTGGCGCCAGCGGTCGAACGAGCGCGCCAGGCGCGAAGCCACCTGTGGGTTGATCGCCTGTAGTTCGATGATGACGTCGGCCGCCAACTGGTAGCCGCTGCCGTCGAGCGCGTGGAAGTGGCGCGGGTTGGCGGCGCAGAAGCCGCGCACCAGGGCATAGACCTTGTTCGGGTTCTTCAGGTCGAAGGCCGGGTGGCGCAGGAGTTCGCGCACCCGCGCCGTGGTGCCAGGCAGGATGGATGTCGCCTGCACCGACAGCCACTTGTCGACCACCAAGGCTTCGTCGTGCCAGCGTCCATAGAACGCCGCGAGGGCGGTCTCGCGTTCGGGTAGATCGAGATTGGCGAGGCTGGCCAGCGCCGCGATCACGTCGGTCATGTTGCCGCCCCGCTCGATCTGGGCCAGCAGACGCGGCAACACCGTGGCCCGCAAATAGGCCTCGTCGCTTTCCGCGAGGATGCCGAGGCACAGGTTGCGCAAGGCGCGGCGGCCAGCCTGGGCGCCGTCCGGGGCGTACGGTTCGCTGGGAGCGAGTGCAGCCCAAAGGGTTTCGAAGCGGCTCCGCAGTTGGGTGGCGAGGTGGCGCCGCAGGTTGACCCGGGCGCGGTGGATCGACTCGGGGTCGATGGCCTGGCCGCGGCCAGCCACCTCTTCCGCCAGTACCTGCTCGGCCGGTAATACCAGGGCTTCGGCGGCCAGCCCGGGATCGCCGCCGTTAGCCAGATTTAGGCCGGCGTCGAGGATGCGGCCACAGGCGGCGACGAAGGCCTCGGGTATCCAGGCAGTACCCTCGCCACCGACGGCAATGCCGGCGAGCAGGACGCGGGTGGCGAGGCGCTGGCCAGCCTCCCAGCGGTTGAACGCATCGGAATCGTGCGCCATCAGGTGGGCGAGTTCGGCATCTGTCTGCTCAAGGTCGAGCCGTACCGGCGCGGAAAAATCACGCAGCAGCGAGACGACGGGCACGGCCGGAACATCCTCGAAGACGAAGGTCTGGCTCATCTCGGTCAGGGAAAGCACGCGCGTGGTACCCCGCGGCGCGGGCTCACCGGCCAGGCGTAGCGGCGCATCCGCACCCTCCGGCAGCACCAGGCCGAGGGCCACCGGAATGTGCAGCGGGCCGGCGTCGGTCTGCACGCCCGCTGCCTGGAGACGTTGCTCGTAGGCGGTGGCGGCGAGGCTTTGCGTGAGGGTCAGCGTGTAGCGTTGCGTCGCCTCGTCCCAAATGCCTTCGGCTTGCAGGCGCGGCGTGCCGGCGCGGGCGTACCAGCGGCGGAACTGGGTGAGGTCGACGCCTGAGGCATCCCCCATGGCGGCGACAAAGTCCTCGCAAGTGACGGCCTGGCCGTCGTGGCGCTGAAAATAAAGATCCATGCCATTGCGAAACGCCTCGCGCCCAATCAGCGTTTGGATCATGCGCACGACTTCGGCGCCTTTTTGATACACCGTGGCGGTGTAGAAATTGTTGATCTCGGCGTAGGAGGCCGGGCGCACTGGATGCGCCATCGGCCCCGCATCCTCGGGAAACTGGCCGACGCGCAGGCCGCGCACTTCCTGGATGCGGGTGACTGCGCGCGAATGCGTGTCGGCGCCGAACTCCTGATCGCGGAAGACGGTGAGGCCCTCCTTCAGCGAGAGCTGGAACCAGTCGCGGCAGGTGACGCGGTTGCCGGTCCAATTGTGGAAGTATTCGTGGGCGACGACGCGGTCGATAGCCTGGTAGTCGCTGTCGGTCGCGGTGTCGGGGCGGGCCAGCACGTACTTGGTGTTGAAAATGTTGAGGCCCTTGTTCTCCATCGCCCCCATGTTGAAGTCACCCACTGCGACGATCATGTAGTGGTCGAGGTCCATCTCCAGGCCGAAGCGATCCTCGTCCCAGCGCATCGCTTTTTTCAGCGCCGCCATGGCGTGGCCACACTGGTCGAGCTTGCCAGGTTCGACATACACCGCGAGGCGAACCGCGCGGCCGGAGCGGGTGACGAATTCATCCTCCAGCAGGTCCAGCTTCGCGGCGACCAGCGCGAACAGGTAGCAGGGCTTGGCGAACGGGTCTTCCCAGCGCGCCCAGTGGCGTGCGGCATCGCCTTCGCTGACGCCGGAAGCAACCCGGTTGCCGTTGCACAGCAACCGCGGGAAGCGTTCGCGTTCAGCCTCGATGGTGCAGGTGTAGCGCGCCATCACGTCGGGCCGGTCCGGAAAGAAAGTGATGCGGCGGAATCCTTCCGCCTCGCATTGGGAAAAGTAGCCGTCCCGGGAACGGTAGAGGCCGGAGAGCTGGGTGTTTCCGTCCGGCTCGATGCGCACCCTGGTTTCCAGCACGAAGGCATCGGGTAGCGGGCCGGAATCCATACCCGTGATGGTCAGCGTGTTTTCGGACAGCGCATAGCGAGCGGGTGCGAGTGCCGAGCCGTCGAGGCTGAGCGACTGCAAGGTGAGTTCCTCGCCATTCAGAACGAGGGCGCCGCCGGCCCCCAGCGGATTGCGTGTGCAGGCAATCCTGGCGCGGACTTCGGTGTAGCCAGCATGGATCGCGACATGGAGATCGACCGTGTCGACCAGCCAGGCGGGGGGCGTGTAATCCTTGAGGTAGCGGGTGTTTGGGGTTTCAGTACGCATGAGCCATTCCTGGGAAACTTTTAACCCGGATACGGTGTTGGGAACAAAATCCGCCAGATCAAGCGCCGTTGCCAGCCCGGCCGCGCTTGAAGTCGAGGTGGCCGTCGATGATCGTGTAGCGTACCTGGCCGATCATCTCCAGACCCAGATAGGGGCTGTTCTTGCCCAGGCTGGCCAGGCTGGAGGGGCTGACGATCCAGGCGGCATCGGGGTCGAACAGGCACAGGTCGGCTGGCTGGCCGACCGCGATTTGACCGGCATTCACCCCCATGATGGCGGCGGGACGATAGGTGATGAAACCAAGTGCACGGGTCAGCGACAGGCCGGTCTCACCCGCCCATTTCAGGGTCAGCGGCAGCAGCAGCTCGGCCCCGGTGGCGCCCGCTTCGGCTTCCTGGAAGGGCAATTCCTTGGCGTCCTCGTCCACCGGCGCGTGGTCGGAACAGATGGCGTCGATCACGCCGTCCTTCAGCGCCTGGCGCAGGGCATCGCGGTCGCGCTGGCTGCGCAGCGGCGGCACCAGATGGCAGTTGGCATTGAAGTCGGCGGTATCCATCTCGGAAAGATGCACATGGTGGATGCCCACGTCGCAGGTCACCCGCAAGCCGTCCTTCCTGGCCTGCCGCACCATCTCCACCCCGGCGCGGCTGGACAGCCGGGCGAGATGCACGCGTGCCCCGGTTTCCCGGACCAGTAGCAGGATGGTGGCCAGCGCCACGGTTTCCGCCGGCACCGGAATGGGATGCAGCCCCAGGCGCGCGGCCACGACGCCGTCATGGGCGACGCCGTTGCGCGACAGATGCGGGTCTTGCGGGCGCAGCCACACCGGCAGATCGAAGGTGGTGGCGTATTCCAGCGCGCGCAGCAGCACCTGGGTGTCCAGCAGCGGCGCATCGGCCTGGCTGAAAGCGATGCAGCCGGCTTCATTCAATTCCGCCATCTCGGTGAGGCGCTCGCCCTTGAGTTCGCGGGTCAGCGCCCCCACCGGGTAGACCCTCGGCCCCGGCATGTTGCGGGCACGGAACTTGAGCATTTCCACCAGGCCCGGCTCGTCCAGGGGTGGGTCAGTATCCGGCGGACAGGCCAGCGAAGTCACCCCGCCCACCGCCGCCGCGTGCATCTCCGATTCCAGCCCGGCGATGTATTCCAGCCCCGGCTCACGCAAACGGAGCGACAGATCGACCAGGCCGGGACAGACAATCAGCCCGGTCGCGTCGATGACCTGATTGGCATGGAAATCGGCCGGCGCCTGGCCCAGGGCCTGGATGTGCCCGGCGGCGACGAAGACGTCCTGAATGCTGTCCAGGCCGCTGGCAGGGTCGATGACACGGCCGTTCTTGAGGTGGATTTTCATGGGCCAAGCCTAATGTGCATATTCGACTTCGACACTGCGCGGGTTTTCCATGCGTAGCGATGCATTGAGGATTTCCATGCCGACCAGATTGCCGCCCTGGTCGTAATCGAGGATCACGCCGGGCTTGTCCTCATCGCTTTCCTGGATGGCAGCGGTGCTGAACAGAATGCGCAGGATGTCGGTCTCAGTGGAGTAAATAAATCTCATCTTGAGTTATGCCACGTCATATTTAGCTTGAGGTTCAAGCAGTATGTATTGAGTGGGTTTCTGCTCGTGGCGTTCTGAAGAAGTGGCGACAAAATTTGTGACCAGAGCTTCGATAACCGGATTACGGTTTTCTTCTTTGCCGCCAACATGATAGAAGTGCTCGCGCGTCAGGATGCTATGCCGTGACCACATTGACTGTAAATATTCATTTTCGCGAAAGTCGTTATGATGCCACGTCGACAAAATGAACCTCCCGCCAAAGCATGAAAGCCTGGTGAAGAGTTCGCGCTCATGGTCGCCATCCCAGCCATTGAAATAATCAACATGCCTGCCGATGTAAGGAGGGTCACAGTAGATAATGGCAGACGCCGCGGCATCGGCAATGGTTTTATTGAAGTCCTGGCACTTGAAGGTAAAATCCTTTGTCTTGATGAGTTTACTCACCCAGGCAACTTGGTTGACGATCTTGGTTACATAAGCTTGGGCGAATCGCTGTGGCTTTCTGCAAAATGGAATATTGAATTCGCCCTTGCGGTTGAAGCGGATCATGCCATTGAAGCCGGCACGATTGAGGAACAGGAAATCGAGTGGCTCGTGCCTGGAGTTGAACCGCTCCCGCACGAAATAATAGTGGCTTTCGCCTTTTGACAAGAGGGCTTCACCTTCGCGATTCAGATAATCTTTGACGGTACCCGGGGTTATTTCTCCTGCCGCGATACGGGCATAGAAATTGACCAGATGTGGGTTTGAGTCACACAAAATCGCGCGTGGCGGGGCGACATTGAACGCCACGACCCCAGTGCCCATAAAAGGTTCTATCCATTCACCGCCGAAATCGGCCGGGATGATGCTTTTTATCCAGGGAACAAGTTTTGTTTTGATGCCTTGGGATTTGATCGGCGGTATACCTACTTTGATAGTCATTTTTTGCTATTCCGTTTTCTGACAACCAGAGATACATCGCCGCTCTTGTATTCAACAAACTCCTGAATCGTTGATATTTTCTTTGTCCCACCCTTGCCGTCCTGGATGGTTATTTTCTTGTGGTTCATCCAATACTCATCAAACCAGTGTTCGCCTAGTTTAAAAAACATGCCCTGACCACTGACTATATCGGCTATATTGTTGATGCTACCGATGTTGGCGGTATTGCCGCTACCACCTTTATCGCTTGCGATCTTCCACTTCTCCGTAACAAAGAACTGAAAATTTCTTGCGACAGAAGCAATAGAATGTAATTCGTCTAAGCGACTGGACCGTGTCTCATCTATGGTTGCCCCATCAGCCCTATCGTATATGATGCCAAGGCAAAAATGCCCCAAGTAGGAACCGTAGGGAAACTGAATGTTCTTGCCACTGGTTCTGTGCTCAAAATATTCGCCATGTGAACCAAGAGTAAAGCCGTTGCAAAGGTGAGGTTTCTTTTTGTTTCGATAGGTCGTCTTGAAGTCAACCGCGAATCTTACGGATTCATCACTGGACTTGACAAATGATATATCCGGATAGTAATTCTGATGCTCCGCCAGGACGACCTTGTAGTCATTGGTCTGTGCAAACTCGACAATTTTCGGGAAAAGATGGATTTCCAGTATTTTGGAGACAATCTTTGTGTCGGATGAGATTGTGTAAACGTTTTTGAAAATGTCGATAAAACCCTTGACTGTCCACTGACCATCCTCTGTGCTGATATGTCTTGTTAGTCCGGCAACGAATTCTTCAAGTTTTCCAGAAAATAGTTCTTTTTCTGTCATCTTGGTGCCGCCCAAAATCGATCTTGGTTTACCGCAAGCGATAGCTGCATTCGTAGTGGTTGGAGAGACAAGGTTCGTCTTCTTGCCCTTCTTGCTCATCAATTCCCCGCCAATAGGCTCATCACCGCCATCCGCACGGCGATGCCGAAGGTGACTTGCGCGAGGATGACCGATTGCGGGCCGTCGGCGACTTCGGAGTCGATTTCCACGCCACGGTTCATCGGGCCGGGGTGCATGACGATGGCGTCGGGCTTGGCGTGGCGCAGTTTCTCGACGGTGAGGCCCCAGTGTTTGTAGAACTCGCCGGCGGAGGGTAGGCGCGCGCCCTGCATGCGTTCGTTTTGCAGGCGCAGCATCATCACCACGTCGACATCTTTCAGGCCTTGTTCCATGTGGTGATAGACATGCACACCGAGGTTGCTGACATCGCGTGGCAACAGGGTCTTCGGCGCGATCACCCGGACTTCCGGGCAGCCCAGGGTGGTGAGGCCATGGATTTGCGAGCGTGCCACGCGCGAGTGCAGCACGTCGCCGACGATGGCCACGCGCAGGTTGTGGAAGCCGCCCTTGAAGTGGCGGATGGTGAACATGTCGAGCAGGCCCTGGGTGGGGTGACTGCTGCGGCCGTCGCCGGCATTCACCACGCTGATGTGCGGCGCCACATGGCGGGCGATCAGATGGGCGGCGCCGGCGGCAGCGTGGCGCACCACGAACATGTCGGCGTGCATGGCCGAGAGGTTGGCCACAGTGTCGAGCAGGGTTTCGCCTTTGCTCTGCGAGGAGGCGCCGACGTTGAGGTTGACCACGTCCGCGGAGAGCCGCTTGGCGGCGATTTCGAAAGTGGTGCGGGTGCGCGTGGAGTTCTCGAAGAAGATGTTGAACACCGCCTTGCCACGCAGCAGCGGCACCGACTTCACTTCACGTTCGCCGACCGCGACGAAGGAGGCGGCGGTATCCAGTATTTGCGTGAGGATGGCTGCTGGCAGGCCGTCCAGGCTCAACAAATGTTTGAGGCGGCCATCCTCGCTCAGTTGCGGATTGTTTTTCATACGCGTTTTTCGACCTTGAAGCCCAGCGTGCCCTCTTCGGCGCGGGTGAGGGCGATGTTCTCGTGCTCCGCCAGGTCCAGGTGGGCGCCGACGAAATCCGGGCAGATCGGCATTTCCCGTCCGCTCCGGTCCAGCAACACCGCCAGGCGGATCGCCGCCGGGCGGCCGTAATCGAACAAGGTATTCATGGCCGCGCGGATGGTGCGGCCGGTGTAGAGCACGTCGTCGATCAGCAGCACGCGGCGCCCTTCGATGTCGAATGGGATGTCCGAGGGCTTCACCTGGGGATGCAGGCCGATGCGGGAAAAGTCATCGCGGTAGAAGGAGATGTCGAGCACCCCACGGGGCAGATCGCGCCCCAGGCGGGCGAGCAAGGCGTCCATCACCCAGACGCCACCGGTGTGGATGCCGACCAGGGCGCTTATTTGCGTGGACTCCGCTCCCAGAATGGGGGCGATCTGGTCCGCCAGGCGGACGATGAGCTGTTCAGGAGAGGGCAGTGGCATGGTCGTTACCGTGAAAGGCGCGAAGCGGCTCATGAAGCTCCCCTCTTCCGCGGGCGGGAGATAACCAGCGACTCAGCCGCCGTTTCTGGGTGGCCTAGCAGCCCGTCGGACTTTGGAATCGTCGGCTGCAAATCGACCGCAGCGGTCCATTTTTCACCGGATTTTTGCCCCATAGCTGGGCTATACGGCGGCAAATCCGGCAAAAACTGGCCTCGCTGGGGCCGATTTTCGCTATCGGCGCCCAAAGTCCGACAGGCTGCTAGTCGATTGGTTAGGGGTTCCATCAGGGGTTGGGGGTGAGGGTAGTGGTCGAAATGGTCTTGTAGGATTTGTTGGGCGGCGACGCTGTCTTCCACCTGTTTTCGGCTGGCCGCTTTGACACCGGCTTCGCGCAGGCGGGAATCGGCTTCGACGGAGGTGAGGCGTTCGTCGACCAGAATGACGGGCAGATTGAAACGGCCATTGAGCTGGTTGGCGAAACGGCGTGCGCGCCGGGTCAGGTCGTGTTCCTCACCGTCCAGCGACAACGGCATACCGGCCACCAGTTGGCTGGGCCGCCACTCGTCAATGAGGGCGGCAATGCGCGCGAAACGCGGGTCATTGGCCTCGCCACGGATCACTTCCAGTGGATGCGCCATCCGGGTTTCCCAATCTCCGACGGCGACACCGATCTTGCGGGTACCGAAATCGAAGGCCAGCACGGCGCCCCGCTGTTGCGAACTCATGCGTGTCCGGCTTCTTCCGCCAGCATGGCCAGGTCGATGCCCAGCAGGTGCATGGCCGCATTCAGGCGCGCCGCGGCGGGATAGCCGAAGATCACTTGCGGGTCGGCCGGCACCGTTAGCCAGGCATTCTGCTTGATCTCGTCTTCCAGTTGCCCCGGCCCCCAGCCGGCGTAGCCCAGGGTTACCAGAATTTCCGCCGGGCCTTCGAGGCGGGCGGTGGCTTCCAGGATGTCCTTGGAGGTGGTCAACCCGACCCGGTCGTTCACCGATAAGGTGGAACCCCAGGCGCCCACCGGCCGGTGCAGCACGAAACCCCGTTCCACCTGCACCGGGCCGCCGTAGTAAACCGGCTCCTGCTTCAAGTGATCGTCAACGAGGTCAAGGCCGATCTGGCTGAACAAACTGTCCAGGCTGAGCTCGATGGGGCGATTCACCACCACGCCGAGCGCCCCCTGTTCGCCGTGATCGCAGATATAGGTCAGTGTGCCGGTGAAGTTGGGGTCCATCATCTTGGGCATGGCGATCAGGAAATGGTCGGTGAAATTGGCGTGGTCCATGAGGGGCATCCGGATTGAGCGACGAATTGTAACCCTGCCCGACGGTGCTCAGAATCGGCCCATGGACTCCGCCATCGGGTGGTTTCGCCGCGATCTCAGGCGGCGTGTCGACGGGTTACACTGCGCCGGCTTGTCCACCCACTTCCCTGGAGGCAACCACTCATGAATTTTTTGTCTCGCGCGCTCTTGTTTCTCGCTGTTCTGCCCCTGGTCGGCTGCTTACAGGACACCGCGTCCTATTCCTTCTTGGAGAAGGGCCACGCCATCACCCTGGTGCGCAACCAGACCTGGTTCTGGCAAGACACCCTGGAAATCGAGGTGATGGTCAGCCACCTGCCGGACTGCAATGGCGGCATGACGATCAAGGAGGTACCCGTGGATACGCGCGTCGCGATGTATCAGGCTCCGGACGAATACCCGGAACCGTTGCACTTGCTGAAGACCGGCAAGCGCGTATTCGCCGTCAGCACGCAATCCTGCCGGGTCCAGGAGTTCAAGGAGGTGCCGCCGGATCTGGGCGTGAAGCTGGGCACCTTCCGCGTCAAGGACCAGGTTTTCCAATTTGTTGCCGCCGACCCCGCCGGCAAACCTGAACCAGAGTAATCCTCCATGCGTTATGCCGATCTGCGCGACTTCATCGCGCAACTGGAAGCACGCGGCGAACTCAAGCGCATCCGTGCCGAGATCGACCCGAATCTGGAAATGACCGAGATCGGCGACCGTGTCCTGCGCGCCGGCGGTCCCGCCCTGTTGTTCGAGAAACCGAAAGGCCATGCCATGCCGGTACTGGCCAACCTGTTCGGCACGGTCAAGCGCGTGGCGCTGGGCATGGGCGAGGAAGATCCGGCGCGGTTGCGCGAGATCGGCAAGCTGCTCGCCTACCTGAAGGAACCGGAACCCCCGCGCGGCCTGAAAGACGCCTGGGACAAATGGCCGATTCTGAAACAGGTATTGAACATGAGTCCGAAGGAGATTCGCTCGCCGGCCTGCCAGGAAGTGGTGTGGGAAGGTCGGGACGTGGACCTTGCACGCTTGCCGATCCAGACCTGCTGGCCGGGCGACGTCGGCCCGCTGCTGACCTGGGGCCTGGTCATCACCCGCGGACCCCAGGGGTTGCCAAGCTCAAAACCACGGCAGAACCTGGGCATCTACCGGCAACAGGTCATCGGTCCCAACAAGCTGATCATGCGCTGGCTGGCGCATCGCGGCGGCGCGCTGGATTTCCGCGACTTCCAGGCCGCGCATCCCGGCCAACCGTTCCCGTTGTGCGTGGCCATCGGCGCCGATCCGGCCACCATACTCGGCGCGGTGACGCCGGTGCCGGATTCGCTGTCCGAATACCAGTTCGCCGGCCTCCTGCGCGGTGCCAAGACCATCGTGGCGAAGGCGCTGGGCTGCGACCTGCAAGTGCCGGCTTCCGCCGAAATCATCCTGGAAGGTGTCATCCATCCCAATGAGACCGCCCTGGAAGGCCCGTTCGGCGACCACACCGGGTATTACAACGAACAGGAAACCTTCCCGGTGTTCACGGTCGAGCGCATCACCCTGCGCCACGATGCGATCTACCACTCCACCTACACCGGCCGTCCCCCGGACGAACCGGCTATCCTCGGCCTGGCGTTGAACGAAGTATTCGTGCCGCTGCTGCAAAAGCAGTTTCCCGAGATCACCGATTTCTACCTGCCGCCGGAAGGCTGCTCCTACCGCATGGCGGTGGTGAGCATGAAGAAGCAGTACCCCGGCCACGCCAAGCGGGTGATGTTCGGCATCTGGAGCTTCCTGCGCCAATTCATGTACACCAAGTTCATCATCGTCACCGACGCCGACGTGAACGTGCGCTCCTGGCCGGAAGTCATGTGGGCGCTGACCACCCGGGTCGATCCCGCGCGCGACACCTTGCTGGTGGAAAACACGCCCATCGATTACCTGGATTTCGCCAGTCCGGTATCCGGCCTGGGCAGCAAAATGGGGATCGATGCCACCAACAAGTGGCCGGGTGAAACCTCCCGTGAGTGGGGCACCCCCATCCGTATGAGCGATGCCGTGAAACAAAAAGTGGATGCGCTCTGGGCCGAACTGGACCTTGGATAAACCGCCATGCAAGCCCAGCAACTTTCACAACTTGTCCCCTTCAACGGGCTGTCCGAAGAAGCCCTGCAACTGGCCACCCAACAAGGCCGGGTAGTGCATCTGGAACGGGGCCAGACGCTGTTCAAGCGTGGCGATGAGGATCACGACAGCTATTACCTGCTGGAGGGGGAAGTTGAGCTGGACGCGGCGGCCGATGACAGCCAACCGCTGATCATTCGTGCCGGCGGCGATGCCGCGCGCCACCCGCTGGCCCGCCTCAAGCCGCGCCGCTACACCTGCGTGGCGCGCGGCGCCTGCGTGGTGGCGGCGTTCGCCGATGACGCCCTGGACCGCCTGGTGGCGCGCGACCAGGCCACCGCCTATGAAGTCACCGAGTTCGAGGGCGACGATCCGAGTTGGTTGTTCGACCTGCTGCGCAACCCCGCCTTCGCGCGCGTGCCGCCGGCCAATCTGCACGACCTGTTCGGCCGTTTCGAACCCCTGCCGGTGGCGGCGCGGCAGAGCGTGATCCGCCAGGGCGAAGCCGGCGACTACTACTACCTGATCCGCGAAGGCCAGGCCCAGGTCACGAGATCCACCGAGGACGGCAAACCGGTGGCGCTGGCGCGCCTGCAACCCGGCCAGGGCTTCGGCGAGGAGGCACTGATCTCCGGCGAGCCGCGCAATGCCACGGTCGCCATGCTCAGCAACGGCCTGCTCATGCGCCTGGCGGCCAGCGATTTCCTCACCCTGTTGCAGGAACCGCTGGTGCATCGGGTGGCGGCGGATGAGGCCGCCGAGCTGCTGCGCGGGCGCGGCGCGGTCCTGCTCGACGTGCGTATGGAAGATGAATACAAACAGGGCAGCCTCAAGGGCAGCCACAACTTGCCGCTCTACCTGCTACGCTTGCGCGCCAAGGCGCTGGACCCCGCGCGGCCCTACCTCCTCTATTGTCAGACTGGCCGCCGCAGCGCCGCCGCCGCCTTCCTTCTGGCGCAGCGCGGCTTCGACGTGTTTGTACTCAGCGGCGGCCTCGACGCGATGAAAATTTCCAACCCGACAAGTAATAGTTGATTACAATGCTCGGGTATTAACCCTCCCGGAGATTGAATCATGCCCGCAGCCCTCCACACCGCCGCCCGTGCCGGTGACAGCGCACAAGTCCGCAACATGTTGGCCGCCGGCGCCAACCCCAATGAGATGGATGAGGCCGGCGACAGCGCCCTCCATATCGCCGCCGTGAACGGCCACCTGGAGGTCGTCGACGCCCTCCTCGAAGCCGGTGCCGACGCCAATGCCCGTGATGCCCATGGCTGGACGCCGATTTTCAAAGCGGCCTACAACCATGAACTCGATTGCGGTTTCGCCCCGGTGGTACAGGCATTGATCGACGCCGGCGCCGACGTCAACGCCCGTATCTTCTTCGGCCTCACTCCCCTGATGCTGGCCGCCGGCGGCGGTGAAGCGGCGGTCTGCGCGGCACTGCTCGCGGCCGGCGCCGAAGTCAAGGCCGCCAACGAGGGTGGCATCACCGCCCTGATGATGGCCAAGGAGCGTTTCTATGTGGACGTCATCAACCTGCTCTACGAAGCGGAAGCCCTCCTCATGGAAACCGAAGGTGTTTCCTGCTCCAGCGGCGCCCGCAAGGGTCCGGCAGGAGACGATGCGAAGGTCATCAACTTCATGCCGCGCATGCATTGATGTAGCGCCGGAGCTACATCTTCAACGTCCCTGGCGGCAGCTGCCGCGCGAGGGTTTCCGCCAGTTGCGCCAGCGTGTAGGAGAGCGCTGAGCGGCGCCGCCAGACCAGGCCGATGCTGCGCGAGGCGCCGGGTTTGGCGACCGGTTTCAACACCACCCGCTGGCCACTCGGGCTGACGCTGGCCAGAATGGGAATCAGGGTCACGCCGAGACCCATCGCCACCATCTGGCGCAGGGTTTCCAGGCTGGTGGCGCGGATTTCTTCGCTCTTCAGGCCTTGCAAGTGGCAGGCCTCCAGCGCCTGGTCGCGCAGGCAGTGGCCCTCCTCCAGCAACAGCAGCCCAGCCCGGGCGAGCTCGTCGATATTCACTTCGTCGGAGGCGGCGAGCGGATGATCGGCGGGCACGGCGGCGAGGAAAGGCTCCACGAACAGCGGCACCACTTCCAGGCTCGGGTCGCTGATCGGCAGCGCCAGCAGGCCGGCGTCGAGATTGCCTTCGGCGAGGTGGGCGAGCAGGTACGGGGTCAGTTCCTCGCGCAGCAGCAACCTCAGCTTCGGGTGCGCCTGCCGCACCTGGGTCAGCACCTGCGGCAAGTAATAGGGCCCCAGGGTGGGAATGACGCCGAGATGCACGGTGCGATCCATCGGGTCCTTGGCATAACTGGCCAGTTCCCGGATGCGCCCGGCTTCTTCGACAATGCGGCGCGCCGACTCGACGATTTCATGGCCGATGGGGGTAGGTGCCACCCGCTTCAGCGAGCGGTCGAACACGATCACCCCAAGAAAATCTTCCAGTTTCTTCAAGCCGGTGGACAGCGTCGATTGGCTGACGCAACAGGCCTCGGCGGCTTGCCCGAAGTGGCCGCAATCGGCCAGGGCGACCAGGTAACGCAGTTCTTGCAGGGTCATGGGTACTCGATCTCGTCGATGGAGCAGGGAATTCTATGAGGCTGTCGGGCTTTCCGCAGGGAACACCGTTACCCGCCACCACCATAACTGTTCTGGCGCCAGGCCTCGAACACGGTCACCGCCACGGCATTCGAAAGATTCAGGCTGCGCTGGCCGGGCCGCATGGGCAGGCGCAGGCGGTGATCTACGGGGAATTCGGCCAGCACTTCGGCCGGCAGGCCGCGCGTTTCCGGGCCGAATACGAAGGCGTCGCCGGGTTGAAACCGGGCCGTTCCCAGCAGTTGCGAGCCTTTGCTGGTCAAGGTGAACAAGCGCCGCCCGGCAAGCGCGGCGCGCAAAGCCGGCCAGTCGTCGTGCACCCGCAACTCCACATACTCGTGATAGTCGAGCCCGGCGCGGCGCAGATGCTTATCGGAGAGATCGAATCCCAGCGGGCGCACCAGGTGCAAACGGCAGCCGGTATTGGCGGCCAGGCGGATCACGTTGCCGGTGTTGGGAGGGATTTCCGGCTGGACCAGGACGATTTCGAACATGTCATTATGGAAATGGCGTGGTTAAGCCGCGACTACATTGGCCGCGGGCCCCTGAATTCGCGCACCACGTGCAGTTGCCGGCGCGAGACTGGAAGTTTTTCCGGCCAATCCTTGAGCAGTGCCTGCCAGTTCGCCTCGCCGCCGCTTTCGACGCGCTCGAAGCCGGCCAGGTGGCGGCGGGCGACCAGGCAGTTGCGGTGCAGACGCAGGAACTCGTCGGCGAATTCTTCTTCCAGTTTCACCAGCGATTCGTCCAGCAGGTATTCACGTTCGCGGGTGCGGGCGGTGACGTAGCGTTGCTCGGCGCGCAGGTAGAAAACGTCGGTGACCGGGACTTGCAGGATGCGGTGGCGTTCCAGCACGGTGAAGCTGGCGCGGCGCGGGGCGAGGCTGGCGGCGGTATCCGGCGGCAGCGTCCGGATCCGGCTGAGGGCTTCTTTCAGGCGCGCCAGGCGTACCGGCTTCAACAGGTAATCGACGGCGCGAAGTTCAAAAGCGGCGATGGCATGTTCGTCGTGCGCGGTGACGAAGATGATGGCGGGTGATTTACCCAATGCGGTGGGCATTGTCGTAAGGTGGCGCGCAGCCTCCAGGCCGGTCATACCGGGCATCTGGACGTCCATGAAAATGACGTCGGCGGGCGTGTCCAGAACCCGGTCCAGTACCTCGCCGCCGTTCGCGGCTTCGGCCACCACTTCCACCAGCGGTTCCTGGCCGAGGTCGCCAAGCAGGCTCTTCAGGCGGCTGCGCGCCAGCGCTTCGTCGTCGGCGAGGATGGCCTTAATCGGCATGGCGGCCATCTATGCACAAGAAAGACAGGTAGTGCAGGCTGGAAGCCTGCGCTACAGAGAAAGCCATCTCAGGATGCCTTCCCCACCGGCACGGTTTTCAGCGGCATCACCACCTGCACATGAAATTCGCCGCCGGCTTCGTGGGTGGACAGGCGCGCTTCGGCATCGAAATGCAGTCGCAGGCGCTCGCGAATGTTGGATAGCGCCATGCTGTTGCCGGGGCGGACGGCGTTGCCGAGGGGATTGCGCACCACGACGTGCAGTTGCTGGCCACGCGCAAAGATGTCGATACCGATGCGGCCACCCTGGGGGTTCGGTTCGATGCCGTGGTAGACGGCATTTTCCAGCAGCGGTTGCAACAGGAGGGAGGGCAGCAAGGCGCCGGGCGGGGCGTTGTCGGTGCGCCAATCGACCTGCAAACGATCATTCAGGCGCAGGGTTTCCAGGTCCAGATAGGCGCGTGCCAGTTCCATCTCGCGGCTCAAGGGTGAGAGTTCGTGGTTGTCCGCCATCAGCACGCGGTAGAGGTCGGCCAGGTTTTCCAGCGCGGTTTCCGCGCGCGCCGGATCGGAGCGAATCAGCGACAGCACGCTGTTCAGGCTGTTGAACAGGAAGTGCGGGCGGATGCGCGCTTGCAGGGCTTGCAGACGCGCTTCCGGCAAGGCCGGGGACAGCCGCCGCGCGCGCCAGTCATGCCAGGCGAGCAGGGCCAGGCCCAGCAGCGCCGCGAGCAGGGCGGTGCGCGCCAGGCTGCCGCTGGCGGCGTCGGGATAATTGATCTCCAGGAGCAGCCGCCATAGCACGGCGCTGGTCGCCGCCGCTAGCACGGCGACCACGACACCCTGTTGCGGCGGGCTCCGCCCTAGCCAAGGCCCGATCAGGAACAGCAGCAACAGGGTGAGCAGCAGGGGCGGTTGCAGATAGGCGGCGTCGCCGAGAAAAATGGCCGGGGTATCCGCCGGACTGGTTCCGGCCAGCAGCGCGGCGACCAGTCCCAGCACCTCGGCGGCCAGGATGAGGCGCAACAGAATGCCCAGATTGCGGAAATCGGGCAGGGAGAAGTCCTGAGTGGTCTTTGTCATAATGCGTGCCTCCTGAGCTACGCCGCGAAAGCTACCACTCCATGAGCACTCCCTCCACTCCCGCCCAGGCCTGGTCTGGCCGTTTTTCCGAACCGGTGTCCGAGCGCGTCAAGCGTTACACGGCTTCCATTCCCTTCGACTGGCGCCTGGCGCCATTCGATATCCAGGGCTCACTGGCGCACGCGGCCATGTTGCAGAAGGTCGGCGTGCTCTCGGCTGAAGATCTCGCCGACATCCGCCATGGCCTCGGTGAAATCCTGGCCGACTTCGAGGCGGGCCGCTTCACCTGGAACCTGGACGACGAGGACATCCACTTCAACATCGAGCGGGCGCTGACGCGGAAAGTGGGCGATGCGGGAAAACGCTTGCATACTGGCCGTTCGCGCAACGACCAGGTGGCGACCGACGTGCGCTTGTGGCTGCGCGACGCCATCGACCGCATCCTGGCCCTGTTGCGCGCCGCCCAGGTGGCGCTGCTGGATCTGGCGGAACAGCACGCGGAGACGGTGATGCCCGGTTTCACTCATCTTCAGGCGGCGCAGCCGGTCACCTTCGGCCATCACATGATGGCCTGGTTCGAGATGCTCGGGCGTGACCATGAACGGCTGGTCGATTGCCGCCGCCGCGTCAACCGCCTGCCCCTGGGCGCCGCCGCCCTGGCCGGCACCAGCTACCCCATAGACCGCGAGTTCGTGGCGCGGGAACTCGGCTTCGAGGGCCTCTGCGAGAACTCGCTGGATGCCGTCTCCGACCGCGACTTCGCCATAGAATTTCTCGCCGCCGGCGCCCTGATCATGACCCACTTCTCGCGCATGGCCGAGGAACTGGTGCTCTGGATGACGCCGCGCTTCGGCTTCATCGACCTGCCGGATCGCTTCTGTACCGGCTCGTCGATCATGCCGCAGAAGAAAAACCCGGACGTGCCGGAGCTGATGCGCGGCAAGACCGGCCGCATGAACGGCCACCTGATCGCGTTGCTGACCCTGATGAAGGGGCAGCCGCTGGCCTACAACAAAGACAATCAGGAAGACAAGGAACCCCTGTTCGACGCCGTCGATACCCTGATCGACTCGCTGGCGATCTACGCGGAAATGGTGCCGGGCATCCAGGTCAAGGCCGAGCGCATGCGCTCGGCGGCCATCGAAGGCTACGCCACCGCCACCGATCTGGCCGATTACCTGGTGAACAAGGGGCTGCCCTTCCGCGAAGCTCACGAAGCGGTGGCGCGCACGGTGCGGGCGGCGGAACAGAAAGGCTGCGACCTGGCCGATCTGGCGTTGGCCGAGTTGCGGACGTTCTCACCCCTGGTGGAGGAGGACGTCTACCAGGTGCTCACTCTGGAAGGCTCGCTGGCACAGCGCAGCCATCTCGGTGGCACCGCGCCGGCGGCGGTGCGCGCGGCGATCGGGCGGGCGCGCAGGCGGCTGGGGTAGGAGCCTGTCGGACTTTGGAATCGTCGGCTGCGAAGCGACCCCGACGACCAAAGTCCGACAGGCTGCTAGAGCACATAGCGCGCCAGATCTTCGCTCGACGCGAGCTCCTTCAGGCGGGCATCGACATAGGTGGCGTCGATGTTGAAGGTCTCGCCGCCGCGCCGGTCGGCTTCGAAGGAAAGCTCGTCGAGCAGGCGTTCCATCACCGTGTAGAGGCGGCGCGCGCCGATGTTTTCGGTACGCTCGTTGACGCTCCAGGCGATTTCGGCGAGGCGGCGGATGGCCTCGGGGGTGAATGCCAGCTTCACCCCTTCGGTTTCCAGCAGCGCCTGATATTGCCGGGTGAGGCAGGCATCGGTGCTGGTCAGTATCCGTTCGAAATCAGCCACGGAAAGGCTGCTGAGTTCCACGCGGATCGGGAAGCGGCCCTGCATTTCCGGGATCAGGTCGGACGGCTTGGCAAGATGGAAGGCGCCGCTGGCGATAAACAAAATGTGGTCGGTCTTGATCATGCCGAACTTGGTCGAGACGGTGGCGCCTTCCACCAGCGGCAGCAGATCGCGCTGCACCCCTTGCCGGGAGACATCGGCGCCGTGGCTTTCACGCCCGGCGATCTTGTCTATTTCGTCGAGGAACACGATGCCGTTGGATTCGACGTTGCGTAAAGCGGCCAGCTTCAACTCCTCCTCGTTGACCAGCTTTCCGGCCTCCTCGTCGGTCAACAGCTTCATGGCTTCGCCGATTTTCAACTTTTTCTTCTGCGTGCGCCGATTGCCCAGGTTCTGGAACATGCCCTGAAGCTGGTTGGTGAGTTCTTCCATGCCGGGCGGCGCGAAGATTTCCATCTGCGAGGAAGGGGCCGCCAGATCAAGTTCGATTTCCTTGTCGGCCAGTTGCCCCTCGCGCAGCTTCTTGCGGAATTTCTGCCGGGTGGCCGATTCCTCCTTGCCAGCCCCTTCCTCCCAGGCATCGTGCGCGCCGGGCAACAGGGCATCGAGAATGCGCTCCTCCGCGGCTTCCTCGGCGCGCATCGCCACCTTGCGGGTGGCTTCCTCGCGCGCCTGTTTGATGGCGATCTCGGCCAAGTCGCGAATGATGCTGTCGACATCCTTGCCGACATAACCCACTTCGGTGAACTTGGTCGCCTCCACCTTGATGAACGGCGCCCCGGACAGCCGCGCCAGGCGCCGCGCGATCTCGGTCTTGCCAACCCCGGTGGGGCCGATCATGAGGATGTTCTTGGGGGTGATTTCCTGTCTGAGCGTGCCTTCCACCTGCATTCGCCGCCAACGGTTGCGCAGGGCGATGGCGCAGGCGCGCTTGGCCGCGTCCTGGCCGACGATATGCTTGTCGAGTTCGTGGACAATTTCCTGGGGGGTCATCTGGGTCATGGTGATTGAGGAGAAAGCGGTAAACAGGGGCGGGGCAGTTTACCAGTCGATCTCCGCCGCTTTGAGCCTGGATGGGCGCTATGGCGCTATAGTAGCGGTTCTTATATAAGTATCGAGGAGACCACCATGACCATCCGCCACGCGCTATTCCTGCTCGCCGCCCTGCTTGCCGGCCAGGCCCAGGCCAGTGACCGCTACACCACCAAAGACATCGAGTTGTACTGCGTCGCCGTGCCCACCACGGAACTCACCGCCGAGGCCGCGAAGAACTACAACGTGGAACGCACTCCGAATCGAGGCCTGCTCACCATCACCCTGGTGAAAATGAGCAAATCCGGCAAGAGCGAAGCCGTCGCCGGCCAGGTTTACGCCGGCGCCATCAATCTGCACAACAACCTGTCCAACATTCCCATCCGCGAAGTCCGCGAGGGCAGTTCGGTCTACTACCTGGGCGAATTCCTGGTCAGCACCCCAGACACTTTGCGCTTCCTGGTCAACGCCAATGTGCTGGGCAAAACCATGAAGAGCGAGTTCGCGCGCGAGTTCCAAAGCACGCAGACCGCATTAGCGCAATAACTGCGTTAATCCCCAAACCCCCATCGAGGCAACGCCCAGGCCGGCTGCCCGTTTCACCCAGACCCGCCGCAGCCATTCCCGCAGCGAAGTCGCCGCCCAGCCCATGAGCAGCAGATTGGGCAGGGTGCCCAGGCCGAACAGCAACAGCAACGTGGCGCCCCGCCCAGCCCCGCCGGAAGCCAGGGCAGACACCAGCACGCTGTAAACCAGCCCGCACGGCAACCAACCCCACAAAGCGCCGGCCGCCAGGGCTTGGGGCAGAGAGCGAATCGGCATCACCCGTGCCAGCAGCGGCTGCACTCGCCGCCACACCCCCCCGCCCACCCGCTCCAGAATCAGCACGCTCTGGTTCAGGCCGGCGAGATAAAGCCCGAGCAGAATCAGCACGACCTGCGCCAGGAAATAGAGCCCCTGCTGCACGGGGTACAAGGTATCGGAGAGAAAAGCCGCCGAGCCGATCAGCCCCGCCAACGCCCCCGCCGCCGAATAACTGGCGATGCGCCCAGCGCTGTAAGCCAGATGGAACACGAACGGCTGTTTCCCCCTAGGCTGTAGGGAAATCGCCGCGACGATGCCGCCGCACATGCCCACGCAATGCGCGCCGCCAAGCAGGCCGGTGAGGAAGACGGCGAGGAAGGAGAGTTCAGGCATGGCGGGTAGACGTTATTGATTGAACGTGGGGCGCCATTGTGCCCGATCCCCCTACCTGCCAAGCGGCAGCAGCGCCCGCATCCCCCATAAGAGTGAGGCGAGCATGGTTGTAACCGTTTTCAATACGATTGAAGCCAATAACGCTACAACAGACCATGCTCGGCAGAGCACGGCGTATGCGACGGTGATTTTCATCAACAGAATGTCATCGCGGAACAAGGTCGGTGCGATTCCTCGGCATTGGCCGGACGATCCGTAGCGTAAGTTTGCTTCGGCACAACCATACAGCGCGGTATTGAGGCAGCGGCTTGAGCGATAGAATCCTCCCCGATATGCACGCAAGGGAATGGAGAATGCCGGTCGTTTTTCGCTGGAAGGGCTGCAAGTTTTTCTTTTTCTCGAACGAAGGCGAACCGCGCGAACCCTTGCATATCCATGTACGTTGTCACGGAGCGCGCGCCAAGTTCTGGCTCGAACCTGTGGCGGTGGCGGAAAACATCGGCTTCGCCGCGCACGAACTCAACGACCTGGCCCGTGTGGTCAGTGACAATCAGGGCCAGATCGAAAGGGCATGGCATGAACACTTCTGCGACTGAACTCAGCTTCGACAGCAATATGATGTGGGTCACCCTCGTGGACGGCCGCAAACTCGGTGTGCCCCTGGCCTATTTCCCCCGCCTGCTCGCCGCCACCCCTGAGCAACGCCAACACTTCGAGTTCTCCGGCAACGGCACCGGCATCCATTGGGATGAACTGGACGAGGACATCAGCGTGCAAGGGCTGCTCATGGGGGTGGGGGATCGCACACGGGGCAATCGGTTGGCGGCGTAGACGGTTTGACCAAGTTGCAGGGGAGGTTGGTATTTGCCGGATTTCTCCACCCTCGCCGTCTGTAGTGTCATGGCTTGCTAAACTCGCCACTCTTTTCCGATCATCGTAGCCATGAACATGAGCGATAGCAGCCAGCAGCCGAAAATGATCGCGACCCGGTAGAGAAGTTCCGCGCGGTCGTCGCCGATATTCGCGACGAATATCTTTCCGCCGCGCAAACTTACCCCTAGATTATTGGTTACTCGGGCGGCAAGGACAGCACCCTTGTTACCCACGCCATTTTCGCGGCGCTGCTGTCGATCGAGCCGTCACGGCGCACGCGCCCGGTGCATCTGGTCTCGAATGACACCCTGGTAGAAAGCCCGCTGGTGGTGGCGCATCTCAAACAAAGCCAGGATGCCATCGCGCTGGCGTCGGCCAATCTGGGCTTGCCCGTCACCGTCGCCAGCACCCACCCGGACATCGAGCAATCCTTCTGGGTCAATCTCATCGGGCGCGGCTATCCCACCCCCAACCAGACCATGCGCTGGTGCACTGACCGGCTGAAGATCCAGCCCACCAGCCGATACATCCTGGATTTCGTTTCCCGCTGCGCTGCCGCCATCGTGGTCTTGGGCGTGCGGCTGGACGAAAGCCAATCCCGCCGCACCGCCATCAACCGGCGCGCGAATCTGGCCGACACCCATCTCACCCCTCACTCGGAGCTTCCCGGCGCCTTCGTTTACCGCCCCATCACGGAACTGACCACCGATGAGGTATGGGAAATTCTGGCTTGCCACACCCCACCCTGGGGCGGTTCACACGGCGCGCTGATTCGGCTTTACCGCGATGCCGAGGGCGGCGAGTGCCCCATCGTGCTTTCCAAGGCCGAGGCGCCCGGCTGCGGCACCAACACCAGCCGTTTCGGCTGCTGGACCTGCACGGTCGTGGAGAAGGATCGCAGCCTGCAAGGCTTCGTGGACAGCGGGCAGGTTGGCTATCTGCCGCTCATCGCCTTTCGTGACTGGCTCAAGAGCATCCGCAACGACACCGCGCTTCGACAGGTGGCACGCCGTAACGGCCGTATTAGTTTCAACGCCGAGGGGCGGCACATCCCCGGCCCATTCACCGTGCAGGCGCGCCGGATGATCTTCGATCGTCTTCTGGCGACCCAATACGAATTCGGCGCCCCCCTCATCAGCGAGGCGGAAATCCAGGTAATCCGCCGGCTATGGACCGAAGACCTGACCAAAGCATGAAGGGAGACTTGATATGGATGATGAACTGACCGCCGACTTACCCTTGTGGGATGACGAGCAGGCCTACGCGCTGCTATGCGAACTGTGTGCGCAACATCAGGTGTCGGTGGATGTCTTACGCGAGTTGGTTGCAATCGAGCGACGCCACCAGCATCGGGAGCGCACCCGTGGCATCTACGAAGAATTCGATGCCGTGTTCGAGAGGATGGGTTGACCATGTGGATCGCGCGCATTGATCTCTCGAACTTCAAGGCCTACCAGAACCAGACTTTCCACTTCCCGAAACCGAATGACGGGAAAAATTTGGTGCTGATCGGCGGCATGAACGGCCACGGCAAGACCACGCTGCTGGAAGCGCTCTACCTCTGCTTGTATGGCGAGGACGCAACCCATCACCTGGCGCGCGCGGGATTGAAAGAAAACGCCTATGCAAAATTCCTGCAAGGGGCCTTGCATGGCAGCGCGCAAATAGGACGTGCCAGCTCGATGCGTGTGTCTATCCGACTCATGGTGCTCGATGACTACGGGTTTGATGTCACGCGCACCTGGTATTTCGGCACGAATCGGGAAACCAACGCGCCCGCGCGCTGGCTACTGAACGGTCGCGGCTATTCGCCCAACGTGGCCATCATGGGCCAGGCCGGTTCCGGCAAGACCCGCATGATGCTCAAGCTGCTTGCGCAGTTGCGGGAACAGACCGGGGCGCCGGTGCTACTCATCGACGCCGGCAAGGACGAATTGGCCGACCGGCCGGAACTGGCGCGCGACCTCGGCGCCGAGGTCATCAAGGTACCCAAGGCGCCGATTCCGCTGGACATGTTCGCCGGCTCGGATGCCGGCCTCGAATCCGCGCGCGACGTGGCGATGGACTTCTGCGCCTCGCTGGACAAGGCGCTCAAGGATGGACTGACCGACAACCAGAAACCCAGGGTCGTGGAAGCGCTCAAGCCCTTGCTTGCGCAACGCCAGCGCATCCCGCTCGCCGACATCCAGAAAACCCTGGAACAGCACTACGAGGACAACGGCATCAAGGAAGACCGCGTGCTGTCCTCCTTGCGGATGATGAACCAGTACAGCTTGTTCTCGCCGGAACTGACCCCGGTCGAGTTCTTCGGCAAGAGCCGGATATTGGCCTTCGGCGGCGCGCCGGACGAGAGCCGCCGGCTGGCGCTGTTCCTGTTGTTCGATGCGCTGCATCGGTATTTGCAAACGCTGCCGGAGGCGCCGATGGACGCGAAATTTCATCGCGCCGTTCGCTTGGCGGTCGCCATCGACGAAGCGAAGCCGCTGTTGGCCGCGAAGCACGATGGCCTCTCCAAACTGGTGCGGCTGCATCGGTCGCACGGCCTGACCGTATTCATGGCCTCGCAAAGCCCGGACGACTACGAAGGCCAGTCCGACGACTACATGGAGCAGATCGGCCTGCCCGTCTGTTTCAAGACCAATGCCACCAGCACGGCGGTTCTGAACAACATGTTCAAAGCCAAGAGGGGGCTCAATTTCTCGGCGCTGGAACCGGGGACTTGTCTGACTGTGCTTGACGGAGCTGCCACTCGCGTTATTGCTTTCTGATTGGGCTTTTCTCTCACTCGCTTGTAACGCCGGCTTCCAGCCAGGGCCGTAGGATGTGGTGAGCGCAGCGAACCGCATCAAATAGCGCAACCGTGGTTGATGCGGTTCGCTGCGCTCACCACATCCTACATGGGCCGCGATGTTGGGCTTCGTCCCTCAGCCCAACCTACGAACTCACCACCGATTCACTCGCACAGCATCCCGCCCTCAACCCATTCCCGCGCTTGCTTCGCGAACTCCGCGTAGCCGCCAGGCACGGCGGGGAAGCGGCCGCCGGGGGTCATGCCTCTGTCCAGCGCCCAGCGGACACGGACATCACCCAGCAGGTGCGTGAGCATTTTCTGCGCCGGGTCTTCGTCGGCCAGGTTGCGTTTGATCAGCAGGCAGGTGTCGCGGGCGTTGAGGTCGGTCCAGTCCATCCGCTCCGGTGGGGCGATCCACTCGCCGCGCGGCAGGCCGGTGATATTGGCGCTATGGCATTTGTCGCAGAGGAAGCGGGCGCTGTGCGAGTGGTAGGCGCGGCCCTGGTGTCGGGCGCTGTTGAACTGGTGGCATTGCAGGCAGCGCGGGTGGTGAAACTTCGGGTTGAGCGTATCGCCGAATTTCACCGGGAGGGCGGCCAATGCGGTGGCCAGCGCGGTGGCGCCCGCCAGAAAGACGGCGAGTAACACCCCTCTCATGGCGACGCTTCGGCCTCCATCACCGCAGTTTCCACGGGTGTGAAGATCGCGCAATACGCGACATAGGTGGAGATCAGGGTCAACGGCAGAAACACCAGCATACCGAGGCCGAAGGGAATGATGATGGCGACCATGGCGAGCAGGCCCAGCATCAGGCTGTAATACAGCAATGGACGCCAGTTCACCCAGCAGGCCCAGAGGCTCCACCAGAGCGCGCGCAGGGGTGGGAGGCCTTCGAACAGCACCAGGCCGGGGGAGAACCAGGTCGCCATGATCAAAGGGGTGAACAGCAGCGTGGCCAGCAACAAAGCCGGCATACCGGTGGTGACGATCTGGTTGGCAAGCTCCGGTGTCATCTCCGCGGGGTTCTGGGTTTGTTGCAGCAGGACATGCAGATCACTCCCGGTCAGCGCCCGGACCAGCAGGAAGATGAGGAAGGAACACACCATGTAGGCGACACCGATGCGCAGCAAGGTATCGCGCCCGCTTTGAACACCGGCGCCAAGATGGGTGAAGGCGATGGGTTCGCCAGACATGGCCGCCCGGCTGGCGGAAAAGTAACCGGCCACCAGAAAAGGGGAAAGCAGCTCGATGAGATGGCGGCCAATCAGGGGAATCATGCTGACACCGATGATCACCATGAACACCAGGGCGGTCATCCCCATCCAGGGAATCGGCGCCTGTTTGAACAGCCGCCAACCCTCCTTGATCCAGAGCAGGCCGGCGGATGCGGGAGGACGCGAGATAGTGAGTGGATTCATGAAATGTACACGCCGCCGATAGGGTGGCGTATGGAACAGGAGGGGGCGCTCAGAAGAAACACGCCGGGCCGCCCCAAGTGTTGCTTGGCCCCCTTGGGGGGAGAACGCCGCAGAGCGGCGTTTTCGGGGGCGCTCAGAACTCCGAGATGACCCACAGGGGAACCTGGAAGTTCGGGGAGAGATCGTCGTAGCGGCGCATCGCGCCATCGCCGCGCTGATCCACCAGGTAGTAAGGCCGGCCATGGGGTGGCGTGACCCGAATCATGTATAGCTTGCCCTTGATACGGAACTCCTCCACCCGGTCAGTGCCGTGCTGGACGATGGTGATCTGCGGTTCCAGCGCCGGGTCCACCATGCCGGGCGGCGGCGGAATGTCGGGTAGCGGCTCCAGACGGGGGGGGGCGGCATAGGCCGCGGGAGTTAATAACGCGGCGAGCAGGAAGGCGGGGATGCGCATGATGGCTGTCTCGTAATGGGTGTCTGAATATTAGCGTGAAACAACCGCCACGCCGTAGGAGCGGACCCAGTCCGCGATGCGCCGGCTTGGGGCGGCCCGGCGTGTTTCTTGAGAGGGTGCCGAAATCACAGGTTGAACAGAATCTCCCGTTCCTGCGGCGAAGGCTCGAAGCCTCGGGTTTCGTAGTGGCTGAAGATGGCGGCGACGACCTGGTCGGGTTCGTCGATCACCTTGATCAGGTCCAGGTCGGCGGGGTCGATCATGCCCTCGCGCACGAGCTGGTCGCGAAACCAGTCCACCAGGCCGCTCCAGTAAGAGGATTGCACCAGGATGATGGGGATGCGGCGGGTTTTGCCGGTCTGCACCAGGGTGAGCGCTTCCATGAGTTCATCCAGGGTGCCGAAGCCGCCCGGCATGACCACATAGGCGCTGGCGAATTTCACGAACATCACCTTGCGCGCGAAGAAATGCCGGAAGGTCTGGCTGATGTCCTGGAACGGGTTGCTGCGCTGTTCGTGCGGCAACTGGATGTTGAGGCCGACGCTGGGCGAATGGCCGAAGAAGGCGCCCTTGTTGGCCGCTTCCATCACCCCCGGCCCGCCCCCGGAGATCACCGCGAAACCGGCATCCGAGAGCTTGCGGGCAATGGCTTCGGTGAGCATGTAGATGGCGGAATCGGGCTGCACCCGCGCGCTGCCGAAGATGGAAACCGCCGGGCGGATCGGCCCCAGGCGCTCGGTGGCCTCGACGAACTCGGCCATGATCTCGAATACGCGCCAGGATTCACGCGCGGAAAGATTGGCCTCCTGGCTGCCGCCGGGGTCGACCAGCGAAGGGAGTTTGGGCTTGAACATGAGCTGCGTGCGTGTGGATTCTGGCGGGATTGTAGCGCCGGCATCCTTGCCGGCAGTCATTGAAAGACGCCGGCAAGGATGCCGGCGCTACCTCACGGCTTGCCGATCAGGTGGATGAACCCGGCACCCGCGCGGCCCTACAATCCCGGCCACTTTTCGAAGGGAATCGCCATGCCCCATACCCTCCTGCTGGTCGATGGCTCCAGCTATCTCTACCGCGCCTTCCATGCCCTGCCCGACTTGCGTAATCCTGAGGGGCAGCCCACCGGGGCGATGTACGGCGTCATCAACATGTTGAAGAAATTGCGCCGCGACTATCCCAGCGCTTATGCCGCTTGCGTGTTCGATGCCAAGGGCAAGACTTTCCGCGACGACTGGTACCCCGCCTACAAGGCGCAGCGGCCGTCGATGCCGGATGATCTGGTGAGCCAGATCGCGCCGCTGCACGAAGCCGTCGTGGCCCTGGGCTGGCCGTTGTTGATGGTGGACGGAGTGGAGGCGGACGATGTGATCGGCACTCTGGCGGTGCGGGCCGAGGCGGCGGGGATGGACACGGTGATTTCCACCGGCGACAAGGACCTGGCGCAGCTGGTCAACCCACGGGTACGGCTGATCAACACCATGAGCAACGAGGTGCTGGACGAAGCCGGGGTGCTGGCGAAGTTCGGGGTGCCGCCGATGCGCATCGTCGAATACCTGACTCTGGTGGGCGACACGGTGGACAACGTGCCAGGGGTGGAGAAGGTGGGGCCGAAGACGGCGGTGAAGTGGCTGACCGAGTTCGATGGCCTTGATGCACTGCTGGCGCGGGCCGGCGAGGTCAAGGGCGTGGCCGGCGAGAATTTGCGTAAGGCGCTGGACTGGTTGCCGCAGGCGCGGCGGCTGGTGACGGTGAAGACGGATGTGGAATTGCCTTCCCATGTCAACGACCTGGCCTGGAAGGAAGAAGACCGGGAGAAACTGGCCGAGTTGTTCACGAAATACGGGTTTCGCACGTGGCTGCGGGAGATTTCACTCCCCTCTCCCACGGGCGGGAGAGGGGCTGGTAGTTCCATCAGTGAGGGTGATTCCATGCCAGAGCCCGTTGGCGCCCCCCCTCACCCTGGCCCTCTCCCGCCCGCGGGAGAGGGAGAAATACAGCGCCACTACGAGGCCCTCCTCGATGAAGCCGCTCTCGCCCGCTGGCTGGAAAAACTGCAAGCCGCCGAGCTGATCTGCCTGGACACCGAAACCACCTCGCTCGACCCGATGCGGGCGCGGTTGGTGGGCATGTCCTTCTCTACGGAATCGGGCAAGGCCGCTTATCTGCCACTGGCTCACCACTACGCGGGCGCGCCGCCACAACTGCCTCTCGTGGAGACCCTGGCGCGGCTGAAACCCCTGCTGGAAGACGCCAGCCGCCCCAAGGTCGGGCAGAACCTGAAATACGACTGGCATGTGCTGATGAACCACGGCGTCGACCTGCAAGGCATCGTCCACGACACCCTGTTGCAGTCCTATGTTCTGGAAGCGCATCAGCGGCACGATATGGACACGCTGGCGGCGCGGCATTTGGGTGAGGCGACCATCAAGTTCGAGGACGTCTGCGGCAAGGGCGTCAACCAGATCGGCTTCGACCAGGTGAGCGTGGAGCACGCCACCGCCTACGCGGCGGAGGACGCCGACATCACGCTCCGGTTGCATCAAGCCCTGTATCCCGCGATACAGCGCGAGGCCGGCCTGGAGCGCGTCTACCGCGACATCGAGATGCCGCTGCTGCCGATCCTGGCACGCATGGAGCGCACTGGAGTGAAGCTGGATGCCGATCGGCTGCGCCGGCATTCCGTCACCCTCGGTCGCGAGATGCTGGAAATCGAAAAGAAAGTGCATGCAGCCGCCGGGCAGCCATTCAACCTCAACTCACCCAAGCAACTGGGCGAAATTCTGTTCGGCCAGCTCGGCCTGAAACCGAAGAAGAAAACGCCGGGCGGCGCGCCTTCCACCAATGAAGACGCCTTGCAGGAACTGGCGCTCGACCATCCTCTGCCGAAACTGATCCTCGATTACCGGGGTCTGGCCAAGCTGAAATCGACCTACACCGACAAGCTGCCTGGCATGGTCAACCCGGCCACCGGGCGCGTGCACACCACCTATTCACAGGCAGTGGCGGTGACCGGGCGGCTGGCCAGTTCCGACCCCAACTTGCAGAACATCCCGGCGCGCACGCCGGAGGGCCGCAAGATTCGCGAGGCGTTCATCGCGGAGCCGGGCTGTGTCCTCGTTTCCGCCGACTACTCGCAGATCGAGTTGCGCATCATGGCGCACCTGTCGCATGACACCGGGTTGTTGCACGCCTTTGCCATTGATGCCGACATCCATGCCGCCACCGCCGCCGAGGTACAGGGCGTGGCGCTGGAAGCGGTCACCCCGGACATGCGGGGGATGGCCAAGGCGGTGAACTTCGGCCTGATCTACGGCATGTCGGAATTCGGCCTGGCCGCGCAACTGAATGTGGATCGGACGGTGGCGCGCGCCTACATCGACCGCTATTTCGCGCGTTATCCAGGGGTGGCCGAGTATATGGCGCGCACCCGCGAGCGGGCGAAAATGCAGGGCTATGTGGAAACTCTGTTCGGCCGCCGCCTGTATCTGCCGGAACTGAGCGGCGCGAGTGGTGGCAACAGCGCCGCCCGCCGCCAGGGCGCCGAACGCGCCGCCATCAACGCCCCCATGCAGGGTACGGCGGCAGACCTGATCAAACTGGCGATGATCGCGGTGCAGGGCTGGCTGGATGGCGCGGGATTGCACTCGAAACTGATCATGCAGGTGCACGACGAACTGGTGCTGGAAGTCCCTGCGGATGAACTGGACGCCGTTCGCGCCGGACTTCCGGAGAAAATGGCGGGCGTGGCGCAACTGGCCGTGCCGTTGAAGGCGGAGGTGGGGGTGGGAGCGAACTGGGAGGCGGCGCATTGAGCGTCGATTGCACGAAAAAAATTCACGAAAAAATTTGCGTGCCTTAACACGACGTTGAAGAAAAACGCGAGCACGCCGTGCAGCAGAGCGAAGTGGCGCATGGGCCGGCTGGTTATCTGGACGTCGGACACCTGGAAGGTCATGCCGAGCACGAACGCGAAATACATAAAGTCCCAGTAATCCGGCTCCTCGGTGCCCGGAAATTGCAGGCCGGACGAGGCCAGGCTCCGCTTGTCGTAGAAGTCATGGGCATAGTGCAGCGTGAACATCATGTTCACGAACACCCACACCAGCACGATGGTGCTGACCGACAGCAGCACTTGTAGCGGTGCCTCCCTACTTTTCGAATGCAGTTCCAGGCTGAGCGCGACCAGGGTGGCCAGAGAGACGACGATGCTGGTGCCAAGGACGGCCCAGCGCCCTTCCCGTTGCAGTTCGGCCCGTTGCCGCATCGACGCCAGGGTTGCGCGGAACATCATCCGGAAAATCAGGATGATGAACGCGGCCGCCGCCACATTGAAAGCCAACAACAAGTCGCGCGCCGGGTAGCGTTGGGTCGGAGACAGCAGCAGGACGACCAGAAACACCAGGGCCGTGAAAGACAGTCTGGGCCGGTTCAATACAGGGCGTGCCCGACGGCGCAGCCAGGCTGAAAAGGACTTGGGGCGAGACGCTTCAGTCATGCGCTGGCGGCTCCCTGATCCGCTTTTCCCACCAGTCCCGCGGCAAGCAGTTCCTGTTTCAGGTAGGCATAAAGCACGGGTGCCGCTACCAGGCCCGGTAGGCCGAACAGGCTTTCCAGCGTGAACATGGCGAGCAGCATTTCCCAGATGGAGGCGTTGACCGAGCGGCCGATGATGCGGGCGTTGAGGAAGTATTCCAGCTTGTGCACCAGCACCAGGAAAAGCAGGGAGGCCATCGCGGCTTCGGCCGAGACCCCGAGGGAAATCACCTCGATCACCGTGTTGGAGAGCAGATTTCCCAGCACCGGCAACAACCCGGTGACAAAGGTAAGCATGACCAAAGTCTTGGCCAGCGGCAGGTGGATGCCAGCCAGAGGAAGCAGCAACAGCAGATAGGACGCGGTCAATATCGTGTTGACCAGGGAAATGCGTACCTGAGCGAACACGACTTTCCGGAAGGTGGCGCTCAACCGGGACAAGTGCAGCAGCAGCAGGGCCAGCGCCACCGGGCGTGCGCGCTCTGGCCGGAATAAACGTGGGGACAAGCCGGATGCGGCCATCGCAACCAGCGCATGCAGGAGAAAACCGGCCAGCGCGGCGGCAACCAGGTGGTGGGTCAGGACCAGCGCGACCCCCGCCCAGATCAGGATGTAGCTGCTGGTTTCAGGCCCCCGCAAGCTACGCATGAAATTAGTGAAGGCCACGCGCCACGCGTTGTGTGATGGCCTGGAGCAGCCAGACCACGGCCAGACTCAAGGCAAATCCCGCCATGGCTTGAGGAGGCCGACGAGCGGCCCTTCCAGCACATAACCCACGCTGAACACGGCCAGGACCGATAACCAGGCGAGTGCGTCGCCTGATCTGGCAACCCCACGGCCACGCGCCACGACGGTGCCGCAAATCGCGATCAAAGCCAGATAGAGCGGGAAATTGGCATGGCCACCGACTTGCGTGCCCAACAGCATGAAGGTGTCGAGCAGTGGGGCATGGACATCGTTGATGGTGTGAAACAGCCAGACATTCAGCCCTCCTCAATATCGTTGCAACGTGGGGCAAGGGTGGAAAATAGCACGATGATTCCTTCCACGCCCCGCCGTACCTGGCTGTTTCTCGGCATCAGTTGCCTGCTCTATTTCGCTCCCGACCTACTGCTGCCGGCGGCCTGGAGCCACACGACGCGCTATGCAATCCTCTCTGCTGCCTATCAGGGTGCGCTGGTCCTGCTTGGTTTCGGCTTCGGGCCGGCCCTCTGCCGCGCCTTGTTGGTGAGCGAGATCAGCGAGGGGCCGCCGCGCTCCGCCGTGGATCGGGCGCTGGCGAGGTTGCGCGACAACGCGCGCCCGCTGCCGCCAGTCGTTGTCGCGGAGCATGCCGCCCCCTTCGTGTTGACCGCCGGCCTGCTGCCGAAGCGCTGCCAGGTGTTCGTTTCTTCCGCCCTGGCTGACCGCCTCTCCACGACCGGACTCGGTTTCCTGCTCGCCCGCGCCGCCGTGCATGCTTCACCGCGCCAGCGCTTGGCGGCGCTGTTGCCCATCCTGGCATTCACCGTACTGGTGCCCGACCCCAAGGGGCTAGCAACCTGGTTCGCCCTGGGCGGTTTCCTGCTGTTCTGGCTGCTGCTGCACTGGTTCTTTGAACTGGATGCGGACCGACAAGCCGCGCGGATGCTGGGCGCGGGCGCGGGCGATGGCTTGCGCGAAGCCCTGGCCGCCACCGCCTCACCCGTGGCTTGGCTGAGTCCGGGCCCACCGTTGAATTGGCGCTTGCGCGTGGTCAGGGGGCAAGTATCGTCTCACCCCGGTTAGCGCGAAGCGTCGAACGGCGACGGGCGCCGCCCGGCGCCGGCATCAAGCCTTGGTGTTGACGACTAGCCCGGTCACCTGGCCGCTGCTATTCATCACCGGCTTGGCGGCAGTCGCGGTACTGGCACGATCATCCGCATCGCCATCGTGATCCGGCCCGATTCGGCTGGGCTCGAGTGCTTCAGGCTGATTCATCTTCTGAAGCGAGGCAACGGCACTACTGGATGAGATCGAACTGACTGACATGGGGCATACCCTCCATCGACATGAGGCGGTGGAATTGTTCGAGGGCGTGGCCGAGGCGCACGGCATCACCCTCAGCCACGCTCTCACCCCGACCCATCCGCTGGCAGGCGACCGCCGCCGCCTGCAACGGGCGCTGGCCAACCTGATCGACAACGCCCTCAAGTACACCCCGTCCGGCGGCCGCGTGAATGTCGCTCTGACACACCTGGCAGCCTGTCGGACTTTGGAATCACCGGCTGCAAACCGACCGCGCCGGCCCCTTTTTCACCAGCTTTTTGCCCCATAGAACGGCTATGCGGCGGCAAATCCGGCAAAAACGGGCTCGACGGGGCCAATTTTCGCTATCGGCGACCAAAGTCCGACAGGCTGCTAGGTGATCGCGTGGAGATCGCCGTGAGTGATAGCGGCCCCGGCATTCCCGCCGCGGAGGTGCCGCACCTGTTCGAGCGCTTTTACCGTGGCGATCGCAGCCGCCACCTGCCCGGAAATGGCCTCGGCCTCAGCCTGGCGCTGGCGGTGGCGCATGCTCACGGCGGCGAGATCCGGGTGGAATCCCGTGCAAGCGCCGGCAGCCGCTTCATCCTGAGTATTCCCCTGGTAAGCCGGTATCTCCCTGAGCGATTACCGTGAAACAACCACAGGATGGTGGGAGGCCCGCTTGCGGGCAGATTACTTCACTGGCAGTTCGAGATCACCGCGCCGTGGTAAAACGCCGCGTTGCTGTCAACACGCGGCAGCGGGCTCCGCCCACCCCATTCTTTCTTTTCATCCCTGACCATGTCTTCCCCGGTTCCATCCGTCTCCCTCCCCCCCGACACCTTCAACATTGCCCTGGCGATGGCGCTGCTGTGGACCTGGCGGCCGCGCACCGACATCTACAACCTGCTGCGCCCCCTTGGGATGAAGCGCGCCGATGGCCGCGCCTTCACCGCGGACGACGTGAAGACCGCCTGGCTGGAACTGCGCGGGCATGGCCTGCTGGTCGACCTGCCCAATCAGAACGGTTATGTGCGCCTGCATGACAAGCTGCGGATTCCACTCTATCGGCATCTGCTTGAATCCTATCCCGGTGACAGCCTGCGCGAGGGGGTGTTCCAGTTCGTCGGTTATCGTCGCCAGCCCTATGGCTTCTACTGGCCGGTGAACCACGTCGGCACGGTTGCCCTGTTGCGCGTGGCGCGGTTGACTGGCCTGTCAGAGGCTGAATTCAAGGTCATCGAACAGGCCATCCAGCGCGGCTCGGGTGATTGGGATGGCCTGCTTAACGAGGCGATTTTCGAGGGCTTCGACGCCGCCACGTTCGAGCGCATCGCGCCGCAGTCGCGCTGGGATTTGCTGTTCCGCGCGGTGATGCTGATGACTACCCTTTGGCGGGCGGATATGGCCGCGCCCTGCGAGCTGGCGGTAACCCGTTTCGATGCCGACGCCGCCGCCGTGCCGGAGGGGCTACGCCTGGCGCTGGCCGATCTGTTTTTGCAACGGGGCGATACAGCGCGGGTGGAACGGGCGCTTGCGGGGCTGAACAATGGCGGTGCCCAGGCTTTGCGCGCGGCCCTGCTCAGCCAGCAGGGCCGCTACCCGGAGGCGCAAGCGGGTTTCGAGGCGGCGATCAAACTCCGCCAGGTCGAGGTGGGCGCGCGCAAACGTATTTTCCCCGAGAGCCTGATCTGGCAATACCCGCTGGCGCTGATCGCCCAGGCCACGCCGAAGCACCTGGAACTGGCGCGCAAGTTCTGCATCGGCGAAGCCGGCAAGCGCGAGCCCAGCCCATATGACCGCTGGGGCGTGTGGGTACAGGCCATCGACGTGCGTCTGGGCGATGCGCCGATCGAAGTCGATGCTTTCCTCTCTGACTTTGGCGGCTACAAACAACATCCGGACTGGCACGACCTCTGGCGCCTTTTGCTGGCGTCCTGGCTGGGGCCGGAGACGCTTTCCCTCAATGACCCGCGCCGGATCAAGGCCGAGGAACTCGCCGTCAAGCTGCGCAACCTTCTGCTACGCTGCCGTCTCGACTGGCTGGCGGGCCAGGTGGAGGCGGCCCTGGAAGTGCTGCGCGGCAACGAGCCGCCGGCGGGGTTTTTCGTCGCCGGCCGTGGCGAGCAATGGCGCGAGGTGCTGGCCGCGCTGCAAGGCCTGGGCGACGAGGGCATGGCAAGCCACGCTACGGCCGAATCAACGCGCATTCTCTGGGCGCTGTCGCTGGGCAAAGAGGGCGCTCTGCTGGAGATCAATCCGCTGGAACAGAAGCGCGGCCCGCGTGGCTGGGGCAAAGTGAAGCCGCTCACCTTGGGCAAGATTGTCGGCAACGAACGCCTGCCGCCCTGGGATGCCAAGGTGGCGCGCGCCATCAAGCAGGACCGCGTTTATACCCGCCGCTACAACCTCGACCGCGCCGCCGCCATCGTTGCCCTGATCGGCCACCCCGCCGTGGTGTTGGGGGATAACCCGGATCGCCTGGTCGAACTGGTGGAAGGCACGCCAACCCTGGAAGTGGTGCGCGAGGGCGAGCACTACCGCATGCGGGTGACACCGGCGCCGCACCCGGAGCCGGGCGGCGAATATGTCTATTACGAAAACGCCGACGCCCGCCGCGAGGCGGAAGCCCTGCGCCAGATCAGCGTGGTGCAGGAATCGCCGCAACGCTTCCAGGTGATTCGCCTCACCACCGCGCAAAGGCGCGCCGCGCAACTGGTATCCGGGCGGCTCAAAGTGCCGGCCGCCGCGCAAGCGGAATTGAAGCAATCGCTGGAAGTCCTGGCGCGGCATTTCCAGGTCCATGCCGACAGCGCCCAGGCCACGCGCGAGGTCGAGCCGGAAAGCCGTTTGCGCGCGGAGCTCTCGCCCTCCGGCGAAGATTTATTGCTGCGTCTGGTGGTCACCCCGCTTGGCGTGGCGGGGCCGCGCCTGCCGCCCGCGAGTGGACGCAACCGGATCATGGCCGCCCTCGGCGCCGAGACGGTGGGCACTAAACGCGACATCGACGCGGAGCGCGCGCATCTGGACGCCGTGCTCGATGCGCTGCCTTTCCTGGACGAGCCGGATGGCGCTTGCGAATGGCGGGTGAGCGACCCGGAGCAGGCGCTGGCGATGGTGGAAATCCTGCCCACCCTGCCCGCTGTGGCGGCGGTGGAATGGCCCCGTGGCAAGCCGGTGCGGGTGCTGCGCGTCGATGCCGCGCAACTGGGCCTGAATGTGGCGGGCGAGCGCGACTGGTTCCGCGTCGGCGGCCAGGCCACCCTGGACGACGGCCTGGTGCTGGCGTTCACGGCGCTGCTCGACGCCGCCCGGCAGAAGAGCCGCTTCATCCCGATGGGCAACGGCGTTTATGCCGCGCTCACCCAAAGCCTCAAGGATCGCCTGGCCGACCTGGCCGCCGTGGTGGAGGTTGGCAAACCCGGGGACAAACACGGCGCGCGCATCCCGCAGATCGCCGCCGCCTGGCTGGACGACGCGCTCGACGGCATGGCGGTGAAAAGCGACGGCGAATTCCGCGCCGCCCTCGCGCGCCTGCGCGCCGCGCAGAAGGAAACGCCGAAGCTGCCGAAGAGCCTGCAAGCGGAATTGCGCCCGTATCAGGAAGACGGCTATCAATGGGCGATGCGTCTGGCCGCTGCTGGCCTGGGGGGGTGTCTGGCCGACGACATGGGCCTCGGCAAGACCCTGCAAGCGCTGGCCGTGATGCTGGCGCGCGGGACTGCGGGCGCGGCGCTGGTGATCGCGCCTACCTCGGTGTGCGGCAACTGGCTGGCGGAAATCCGCCGCTTCGCGCCCAGCCTGAACGCGCAAATCTATGGCGAAGGCGATCGCGAAAGCCTGGTCGTCGAGGCCGGGCCACTGGACGTGGTGATCGTCTCCTACACCTTGGTGCTCCAGGCGAAAGAACGTTTCGCCGGCCGCGTCTGGCACACCCTGATCGCCGACGAGGCGCAGGCGATCAAGAACGCCAGCACCAAACGCTCGCAAGCGGTATTCGAGCTGGATGCCGATTTCCGCCTGGCCCTGTCCGGCACCCCGGTAGAAAACCGTCTGGCGGAACTGTGGTCGATCATGCGCTTCGCCTGTCCCGGCCTGCTTGGCACCCTGGCGCGCTTCAACGAGCGCTTCGCCACCCCCATCGAGCGCAACCGCTCGCGCGAGGCGCAACACCTGCTGCGCCGCCTGATCGCCCCTTTCGTGCTGCGGCGGACGAAATCGGAAGTCTTGCAGGAGCTGCCGCCGCGCACCGAACTTAACTTGCTGATTGAACCCGATGCGCATGAGGCCGCGCACTATGAAGCCCTGCGCCGGCAAGCCCTGGCCGAGGCCGGGCAGGCGCTGGCGAGCGGCGCGCCGGGGGACGGGCGGATGAACATCCTGGCGCAGCTAACACGCTTGCGCCGCGCCGCTTGCGACCCGCGCCTGACCACCCCGGACGTTCATCTGCCGGGTGCCAAGGTGCAAGCCTTCGCGGAACTGGCCGCCGAACTTGCCGAAAACGGCCACAAAGCGCTGGTGTTCAGCCAGTTCGTCGATTTCCTCACCCTGTTGCGGGCGCCGCTGGATGCCGCCGGCATCCCCTATCAATACCTCGACGGCGCCACCCCGGCGGCCGAGCGCACCCGCCGCGTCAGCGCCTTCCAGGCCGGCGAGGGCGACCTGTTCCTGATCAGCCTGAAAGCGGGCGGCTTCGGCCTCAACCTCACCGCCGCCGACTATGTGGTGATCACCGACCCCTGGTGGAACCCGGCCGCCGAAGATCAGGCCATGGGCCGCGCCCACCGCATGGGCCAGCAGCGCCCGGTGACGGTGTATCGCCTGGTCGGCCGTGGCACGATCGAGGAACGCATTGTCGATCTGCACCACGACAAACGGGCGCTAGCCGAAGGCGTGTTGTCCGGGGAAGAAACTACGGCATTGCCGTCCACCGATGACCTGATCGCCTTGATGCAGGGTTAGGCAAGTAGGGTGCGCCGCGCGCACCACCCAGGCTAGCAGCCTGTCGGGGTCGTCGATAGCGGGAAACGGCCCCAGCGAGGCCAGTTTTTGCCGGATTTGCCGCCGCATAGACTGGTTCCCACGCTGGAGCGTGGGTGCCAGAAAAGCGGAGAAAAAGCGGCTATTCCTTCACCGGCCGTTTTGCCAGTTTCCGTTGCAGGGTGCGGCGGTGCATCTTCAGGGCGCGAGCGGTGGCGGAGAGGTTGCCGTCGTTTTCCACCAGCACTTTCTGGATGTATTCCCACTCCAGGCGATCCACCGACATCAGCTCATCCGCCGGCGGTACCGCCGCATCCCCCTCCGCGCGGCCGAGCGCGGCGAGGATTTCCTCGACGCCAGCCGGCTTCGCCAGGTAATGCACGGCGCCCAGCTTGATCGCCTCCACCGCCGTGGCGATGCTGGCATAGCCGGTAAGCAGGAGAATGCGCAGCGCCGGGCAGGCGGTTTTCAGTGGGGCGATCAGGCGCAGGCCGGAATCGGCGGCCAAGCGTAAATCCAGCACGGCGGCGGCGAAATCGCCGGCCGCCGCCAGAACCAGCGCGGTTTCCCCGTCATGCGCCACAACCACCTGATGGCCACGCCGGTGCAGTGCCTGCTCCAGCGCTTTGGCGAATACCAAGTCGTCATCCACCACCAGAATGCGCCAGCCGGTCATTTCGAATGCTCCGAAGGGGTGAGGACGCCGCCTGTAGCGCCGGCACCCTTGCCGGCTCTTACTGGCGGGGGAAAAGATGCCGGCAAGGATGCCGGCGCTACATTTCCGGCGCGTGCAATGTGGTTCATCTGGCCGACCCCAGCGGCAAAGACACGCGGGCGATGGCGCCGCCGTCGGGCCGGTCGGCCAGTTCCAGGCTGCCGCCGAGGCGTGCCAGGGTGGCGCGTGCGAGGTCGAGTCCGACGCCCCAGCCGCCCAGTTTGTCCCCGCGTTTGCCTATCTCGCCCGCCAGGCCGGGGCCGCTGTCCAGTACTTCGATGACCACCCGGCTATTGGCGAGGCCGGCGCGTACCCAGATTGCCGCGGGCGAGACATCCGCCGCGTTGTTGAGCAAGGTCATCAATACGCCTTCCAGAGCGGGATCATGGGCCCGCGCCGGTAAACCGGCGACCACCTCCAGGTGCACCCGCGCCTCCGGTCGCAGCAGACCCCAGTGTTCCACCATCTGTGCCAGCCAGTCATGGGTTGTCAGCCGTGGCCCCGCCACTGCGCCGCGCGCGCGGGCGGCATCGCCGAGGCGGGCGAGCACCCGCCGCATGCGCGCGCTCTGTTCCGTGAGCAGAGTCAGCGGCGCCGCCAGTTCGTCGTCGCCGGCATAGTCGCGGCGCAGGTCATCCAGGGTCAGGCGCAGCGAGGCCAGCGGCGTGGCCAGGTCATGCGCCGCGGCGGCGGCCTGCACGCCGAGGGCGAACAACTGTTCGTCACGCAAACGCGCTTCCCGCGCCTCGGCCAGTTGCGCATCGCGCTGCCGCAAGGCGGCGGCCAGGCGTCCGCTGAAGGCGGCCACCAGCGCGGCGGTGAGCAGGAAATTCAGCCACATGCCCAGCAGATGCAGGTCCACCGCCGCTTCTGGAGACACCTGCAAGGCGAGCGGCTGGTAATGGTTCATCAACAGGGTGTAGAGGCCACCCACCCAGAGCGCCATGCCCCAGGCGAACGGCGCCGGCAGGGTGACGGCGACGAGGATCAGCGGCACCAGCAACAGGGAGATGAAGGGGTTGGCATAGCCGCCGGTGAGATACACCAGGGCGGCGATGAGGGCGGCATCGGCGGCGAGATGGATGCCGACTTCAAACGGCGGCGTGCCACCCGCGCGCAGCCGTGCCCAGGCGACACCATTGAGCAGCAGGTGCAGCAGCAATAGCAGCCCCAGTGCGCGCAGCGGCAGGCGCGCGTGCAGATAGAACAGCGCCAGCAGAATGCCCAGCCCTTCGCCCAGTCCCAGCGTCGCGCGCGTCAGCAGCAGGCGAACCTGCGCCGCGCGCGGTAATGACTCGCGCCAATCGGCGCGGCGCGGGTGGGCGAAGGCGAGGGGGGGTGGCGGCGGCATGGGCGGATTCTAGCGGGCGGCGCTCCTTGCCCCCTGCGACAACCCGTCGCAGCGGCCGGGTGCGCTCGCTTCATGCCACTCCCACCGGGCATACTTGCGGCCACACAAGGAGACCGCCATGACCGCCATTCGCCAGGAAGACTTGATCCAGAGCATCGCCGATGCACTGCAATTCATTTCCATCTATCACCCCCTGGATTTTGTCGAGGCCTTGAAGGTGGCTTATGACCATGAGGCATCGCCGGCCGCGAAGGGCGCGCTGGCGCAGATTCTGATCAATTCGCGGCTGTGCGCCGAGGGGCGGCGGCCGATCTGCCAGGACACCGGCATCGTGGTGGCGTTGCTCAAGGTCGGCATGGGGGTGCGTTGGGAGGGCAACATGAGCCTGGCCGAGATGATCAACGAGGGGGTGCGCCGCGCCTATACCAACCCGGACAACCCGCTGCGCGCCTCGGTGCTGGCCGACCCGGCCGGGGCCCGCAGGAATACCAGGGACAACACCCCGGCGGTCATACACACCGAGCTGGTACTCGGCGACAAGCTGGAGGTGACGCTGGCGGCCAAGGGCGGCGGTTCGGAAAACAAGGCCCGTTTCACGGTGTTGAACCCCTCCGATTCCATCGTCGACTGGGTCTTGGAAACCCTGCCGGGAATGGGCGCCGGCTGGTGCCCGCCGGGGATCCTTGGGCTAGGCATTGGCGGTACGCCGGAAAAGGCGCTGTTGCTGGCGAAAGAGGCGCTGATGGCACCGATCGACATCCAGGAACTGCGCGCACGCGGCCCGCGCAACCGGATCGAGGAACTGCGCCTGGAGCTGATGGACAAGGTCAATGCCCTGGGCATCGGCGCGCAGGGCCTGGGCGGGCTGACCACGGTACTCGACGTGAAAATTCTGGATTACCCGACGCACGCCGCCAGCCTGCCGGTGGGCCTGATTCCCAACTGCGCGGCCACCCGCCATATCCACTTCACCCTGGACGGCTCCGGCCCGGCTAGCTTCACGCCGCCGCCACTTTCGGCCTGGCCGGTGGTGGCCTGGGATGGCCCGGCTTCGTCGCGGCGGGTGAATCTGGATACGCTTTGCAAAGCCGATACCGCGACCTGGAAAGCCGGGGAACAGTTGCTGTTGTCCGGGCGGCTCCTCACCGGTCGCGACGCGGCGCACAAGAAGCTGGCGGAATTGGTCAAAAACGGCCAGCCCTTGCCGGTGGATTTCCATAACCGCTTCATCTACTACGTCGGCCCGGTCGACGCGGTGCGTGACGAGGCGGTCGGTCCCGCCGGCCCGACCACGGCGTCGCGCATGGACAAGTTCAGCGACCTGATGCTGGGCGATTCGGTCGGCCTGATTGGCATGGTGGGCAAGTCTGAACGCGGGCCGGAAGCGATCGCTTCGATCAAGGCCCACGCTGGCGTCTACTGCATCGCCGTGGGCGGCGCGGCTTATCTGGTGTCAAAGGCGATCAAGTCGGCGCGGGTGCTGGCCTTTCCGGAACTGGGCATGGAAGCGGTCCACGAGTTCATCGTCGAAGACATGCCGGTGACCGTGGCGGTGGATAGTCGCGGTGAGTCGGTGCATGCAAGCGGCCCGCGCGAGTGGCGCATGAAGATCGGCAAGATTCCGCTTTCCGGGCATTGATCCGCGGCGGTGCCGCCGATTTGCTACCCCCTGCGTGTCTGCTGGGCAGTGTTGCTTACTTCTTCGGCAGCGTCAGGCGCGACAGGTAGTCGCTGACCGCTGCGACGTCGGCATCGCTGTAGTTCTTCAACACCTTGACCATGTCCGGGTTGGTATTGCGCCGGCCCTGGTCGCGGCTTTCGCGGGTTTCACGCTTGAGATAGGCGAAATGCTGATGGGCAACCATCGGGTAGAACTTCTTGGCATCGCCCTCGCCGTTCTTGCCGTGGCAACTGGCGCAGTCCTGGTCGTACAGGTGCTTGCCCAGCGCCAGGTTGGTGCCGTCACCCTTGCCGTTGCCGGCGGGGGGTGGCAACTGGTTGAGGTAGGCGGCGATGTCGGCGATTTCCTCGGCGCTGACGATCCATTCGCCGGAGAAGGGATACATGCGTGGGTTGTCGCGGCGGCCGGCGCGGATGTCCATCATCTGCTTGATGATCACGCTGGCGTGCTGGCCGGCCAGTTGCGGGTAGCTGGCATCGGCCAGGCCGGAACCGTCGGCCTGGTGGCAGCCCTTGCAGATTTTGTAGGTGGCCCGGCCTTTCTTGGCGTTGGCCTTGTAAGCCAACGCCTTGTTCATGTCTTGGTCCGATGGATTCCTTTTGTAGCCGTAGGTTTCAATGCCAGAGGCGCGCGGCTGGCGTTGGAATTCCGCGCTGGCGGGGTGCGCGGCAAGCGCGCTCAGGACGACTGCGATCAGGGTGGGTTTCAGTTTCATGGTGGTTCCTCGGTCTCAGGGCATGCTGGCTATGTATTCAGCGACGGCGCGGGCTTCCTGCTCGCTCATCCGCTCGGCTACCGCCTGCATCACGCGGGCGCCATTGGTGCGTTTGCCGGCGGCATAGAGGCGGAACTGGTCGAGCGTGTAGTCGACGTGCTGGCCGGCCACACGCGGGAATTTGCCATCCCCGTTGCCGGTTTCATCATGGCAACTCTCGCAGGAAGGGACATCGGTCTTGCTGTTGCCTTTCAGGTACAGGTCTTTACCCAGTGCCAGCAAGGCGGGATCGCCCGCCACGCCGGGCGCCGGCTTTTGCCTGGCGTAGTAAGCGGCGAGTTCCGTCAGGTCGTTTTCGGACAGCGTGGCCATGACAGGCGCCATGATTTCGCTGGCCCGCTTGCCGCTCTTGAAGTCCATCAGTTCCCGCAACAGGTATTTTTTCTGCTGGCCAGCGAGTTTCGGGAAGGCTGTTGCCACACTGTTGCCATCGGCGCCATGGCAGCCGGCGCAGAGGGCTACCGCCCTGGCGGCGAGGCTTTCCGCTTGCGCGGCGCTTGCCACCGACAGTCCGCCACCCAGCAAAGCCAGGGCGACAAGCAATTTCGGGGTTGGATAAGCCATGGAGCCTCCTTGAAATGACGAGTGTGCGGAGGATAGCCATCCATCCACCCGCCCGTCTTGAATCGCCTGTTGGCATTGGCATAGCACGATATTAACTTGACCTGAATCAAGCGCTGTTGGCGCTTATGGTCGCCTGGTCTCGGGCACAATAGCGGCTAGTTGCTCACGGGAGTCCACGATGGAATGGCTTTGGTGGCATTGGGTGATATTGGGGCTGGGGCTGATCGCCCTGGAAATGCTGGCACCCGCGTTTTATCTGATCTGGTTCGGCCTGGGCGCCTTGCTGACCGGTTTGGTTGCGGCGCTTCTGCCGCTGGGATTCACCGGCCAGTGGGTGGTCTGGAGCTTGTCCTCGGCCTTGATGGTGGGTATCTGGATGAAGTTCTTCCGCAACCCGGACCGCACCAGCGCCGGCCAGGCCTCGGGCGGCGCCCTTGGTATGGTCGGCCTGGTGACGCGCCCGGTCGATGAACTGAGCCAGGGCGAAATATTGTTTCAGCGCCCGGTATTGGGCTCCGACCGTTGGCCGGTGGTGGCGGACCAATCCATTGCCGCAGGCACCCGAGCGCGAGTGGTGGATGTATTGGGACAAACCCTGAAAGTCGAGCAAATCTAGGAGATTCACATGGGCGGCGAAATCGTTTCCATCGTATTGATTCTTTTCCTGTTCATCACGCTCTGGAAAGGCGTGCGCATCGTTCCGCAGGGGGAGGAATGGGTAGTCGAGCGGCTTGGCAAGTACCTGAAAACCTTGCTGCCCGGCCTGCATATCCTGGTGCCCTACATCGACAACCTGGCCTACAAGGTGACGACCAAGGATCTGATCATGGACATCCCGCAGCAGGAAGTGATTACCCGCGACAACGCGGTGCTGATCACCAATGCCATCGCCTTCGTGAAGGTCACCGATACGCAGAGCGCGGTGTATGGCGTCACCAATTTCCAGATGGCGGTGATGAACCTGGTGCAGACGTCCTTGCGCGCCATCATCGGTGACATGGACCTGGATCAGGCGCTGTCCAGCCGCGACCAGATCAAGGCGCGCCTGAAGGCGTCCATCGCCGACGACGTGGCGGACTGGGGCCTGACCTTGAAATCGGTGGAAATCCAGGACATCAAACCTTCGCCCACCATGCAGAAATCCATGGAAATGCAGGCCGCGGCGGAACGTGAGCGGAAAGCCACGGTGACCCGCGCCGAAGGCGACAAACAGGCGGCCATCCTGGAAGCCGAGGCCCGCCTGGAATCCGCCAAGCGCGATGCCGAAGTGCAGGTGCGCCTGGCCACCGCCAGCGCCGAGGCGATCAAGTTGGTGGCCCTGGCTTTGCCCGACCGGGAGTTGCCGGCGCTGTATCTGCTGGGCGAAAAATATGTGAGCGCGTTGAAATCCCTGGCCAGCGCCGAAGGGAGCCGTACCGTGATTTTGCCGGGTGATCTGATGAAATCCCTGGAAGGCTTGCTTGGCGGCAAAAAATGACGATTCCTGTAGTCCAGTACAATCGCATTGAAATAATTGATTGCGCAGTTAAAGTGAAATCTAAAGATTTCAGTACAAGCATCGATATTTGCTACATTGCGGTTGTACTTACGGTGTGGGTTGAGGAGTGAAAATGAAGAAAACGCTGCTGCTTTTCTCGATGCTGGCCTTCCTGGCCTCGCCCATGGTGGCGGTGCCGGAGGTGGAGGCCGCGCAGCAAGGCAAGGCAAAAGTCTACAAAACCAAGGCCAAAGCCAAAGCCAAGAAGTTGAAACACGCGCACAAGTCGAAAGCCAAGGGCAAGAAGTACGCCCGCGCCGGTAGGCGCGGCAAGGTCGTCGCCAAGCCGGTCATGACGCCGCTGCGTGCCGTGTCCTACGACAAATCCAGGCACGATGATGATCTCAATCTGCGCTCCGCCGCCGCCTTGGTGGTCGACCAGAAAACCGGGGAAGCGCTTTACGCCAAGAATGTCGACGTGCCCACTTCCATTGCGTCCATCACCAAGCTGATGACCGCGATGGTGGCGCTGGATGCCGAGCTTGACCTCAACGAGGAACTCGTCATCGGCAATGAGGAGGTCGACCGGCTCAAGGGCACTGGCTCGCGCCTGGCGCTGGGCGCCCGGCTGACCCGTGAAGAATTGCTGCATCTCGCCCTGATCGCCTCGGAAAACCGTGCCGCCGCCGCGCTCTCCCGCGCCTATCCGGGTGGGCGCGAGGCGTTCGTCGCCGCCATGAACCGCAAGGCGCGTGAAATCGGCATGAATGACAGCCACTTTGTCGATGGCACCGGCCTCAACAGCAGCAATCGTTCCACCGCCTCCGATCTGGTGAAGATGGTAGACGCGGCCTACCGTTATCCGCTGATTCGCCAGATCACCAGCACCGGCAGCTACGATGTCTCGTTGCCACGGACCAGGGTGGTGCGGGTCCGTGAACACGGCAGGACGCACAAGATTGCGCGCGTCGTGCAAAGCCATATGGCGTTCAACAACACCAACAGCCTAACCCGCAACCAGGATTGGGAGATTGGCGTCTCGAAAACCGGTTACATCAACGAAGCCGGCCATTGTCTGGTGATGCAGACGCAAATCGCCGATCAGAAAGTCATCATCGTGTTGCTCGATTCTTTGGGTAAGTGGAGCCGCATCGGCGATGCCCAGCGCATTCGGCAATGGCTGGTGCAGGGCAATCGGCTAGCCAGTCGCAATCACCGAGGGCCCGCTTGACCATGGACAACCCGAGAAAGGCGGCTCAAGCCGCCTTTTTTTATCGAAAAGTCCGATTTTGCGGAGACGTCTTCCCTGCTATCCTCGCCCAACTTCAATTCCCACTATTCCATGTCCGACTTCCTCCTCTCCGTTCATGACCTGGCCTGCGCCCGTGGCGACCGGCTGTTGTTCAAAGGCATGAACTTCAGCCTGAAAACGGGTGAACTACTGCTGGTACAGGGCGGCAACGGCCAGGGCAAGACCAGCCTGCTGCGCCTGCTTACCGGACTCGCCCGCCCGGAGGCCGGCGAAGTGCGCTGGTGTGGCGCGCTGATCGTTCGCCAGCGTGAAACTTTCCACGCCGCAATGGTTTACCTGGGCCACGCCAACGGCGTGAAGGATGACCTCAATCCGGTGGAAAACCTGCGTTTTGCCGAGGGTCTGCAAGGCCGCACATTCGATGCCCCCCGCGCGGTCGCGACACTGGAGCGCCTGGGCCTCTCCCGCTGCCTGGATCTGCCCTGCCGCGTCCTGTCTTTTGGCCAGCGTCGCCGTGTGGCGCTGGCATCCCTGCTCCTGGCCGGCGCTGTCCTGTGGATATTGGACGAGCCCTTGACTGGCCTCGACGTCCATGCCGTGACCCTCATGGAAGGGCTGATCCGTGACCACCTGACCGCTGGCGGCATGGTCGTGGCCACCACCCACCAGGCACTGAATCTGGAAGGGGTGAACGTGCAGCGCCTGTTGGTCGGCAACGTGGCTATTCCCGAGTTGGCGGTCAACTAATGCACCGTTTTGTCCTCGCCGTCCTCCGCCGCGACCTTACCCTGGCGACCCGCCGTCGCGGCGACTGGCTGATCGCGCAGTTCTTCTTTGTCATGGTCGCCAGCCTGTTCCCGCTCGGTGTCGGTCCGGAACCGGCCATGTTGGCGCGCATCGGCCCTGGTGTGCTGTGGGTGGCTGCCACCCTGGCTTCTCTACTGTCGCTGTCACGCCTGTTCGCCGACGACCATCGCGATGGCAGCCTGGAACACATGGTGCTGTCGCCCGAACCCACCGTGCTTCTGGTGTTGGGCAAGTCGCTCGCGCACTGGCTGATCTACGGCATCCCGCTATTGCTGGTCGCGCCGGTACTGGGGATTCAGTTCAACCTTTCCTGGGAAGCGATCTGGGTGCTGGAACTATCGCTGCTCCTGGGCACGCCCATCCTCTCCCTGCTCGGCGGGGTTGGCGCCGCGCTCACCCTGGGTCTGCGTGGCGGTGGTGTGTTGTTGACCCTGCTGATCTTGCCACTTTATGTGCCGGCACTAATTTTTGGTGCCGGCGCGGTCGATGGCGTGATGGCGGGAACTGGAGCCGAAGCCCACTTGTCATTGTTGGGCGCTTTTTTTGTGCTCTCCCTTATGATCGCGCCCTGGATCGCCTCCGCGGCCTTACGTGTCTCTCTTGAATAATCGCCGAATGAATCTTTATACCTACGCCTCCCCCGCCAATTTCTATCGTCTAGCCGGCAAGCTCATCCCCTGGTTCTCCTGGGGCGCGGGCATCCTCACCGTCTGGGGCCTTTACATCAGCTTCTTCATGGCGCCCACCGATTTTCAGCAGGGTGAGGCTTACCGGATCATTTTCATCCATGTGCCAGCGGCCTGGATGTCGATGTTCATCTATATGGTGATGGCCTTCTGGGGCGCGATCGGCCTGGCTTTCAACACCCGCCTGTCATTCATGATGGCGCGCGCGCTGGCGCCGACCGGGGCGATGTTCACCTTCGTCGCTCTGTGGACCGGCGCCTTGTGGGGCAAGCCGATGTGGGGCGCCTGGTGGGTGTGGGATGCGCGCCTGACTTCGGAGTTGATCCTGCTGTTTCTGTACATCGGCATCATCGCCCTGTGGGCCGCGATCGACGACATCCGACGCGGTGATCGCGCCGGGTCCCTGTTGACGCTGATTGGCGCCATCAACGTACCGATCATCTACTTCTCGGTGAAGTGGTGGAACACCTTGCACCAGGGCTCCACCATCAATCTGATGAAAGCGCCCAGCATGGCCAAGGTCATGCTTCTCGGCATGCTGGTGCTGGCCATCGCCGCCTGGTTTTACACCATCGCGGTGGCCTTGGTACGGGTGCGACGGGTCATCCTGGAGCGGGAACGGCAAACCGAGTGGGTCAAGGCGATTCTGGAAAAGGAGAACTGAGATGGAGTGGGCAAGCTGGTCCGATTTCTGGAACATGGGTGGCTACGGCCTCTATATCTGGGGTTCTTATGGCGTGACCGTCGCCGGTGTGTTGATCGAGGTCATTTTATTGAAACGCGCCAGCGCTGAGACGCGCCGCAGCCTGAAGCGCATGCAGCAGTGGGAAGAACAATGAAGTCACGCCATAAAAAACTTTTGGTCATCGTCCTGGCGCTCGCTGGCATCGGCATCGCCGCCGCGCTCATCCTCAATGCCTTCCAGAGCAATCTGGTGTTCTTTTTCACACCCACCCAGGTGGATAAGGGCGAGGCGCCCACCGGCCGCGCTTTTCGTATCGGCGGCCTGGTGGAAAAAGGCAGCCTGAAACGCGAAGCCGACGGCCTTACCTCGCATTTCGTCGTCACCGACACCGCCAAGTCCATGAATGTGGTTTACAAGGGCATCCTTCCCGACCTGTTCAAGGAAGGCAAAGGCGTGGTGGCGGAAGGCAAACTCGGCAGCGATGGCCTGTTTACCGCTACCCAGGTGCTGGCCAAGCACGACGAGAACTACATGCCGCCCGAGGCCGCCAGCGCCATCGAACAGGCGCAGAAGGCGCAGAAGACCCTGCAACAGTAAATCGGTCCGGGTGTGCGCCGCCGGCTCGCGCTCAGGACTTTAGAGGAGACCTCCATGATTCCCGAAATCGGCAATTTCGCCCTCATCGTCGCGCTGCTGTTGGCGCTTACCCAGGCTATCCTGCCAATCATTGGCGCGCAGCGCGGCAACCTCACGCTCATGGCCGTGGCGCGGCCGGCGGCGCAAGGGCAGTTCGTGTTCGTCGGCATTGCCTTCGCCTGTCTCGCCTATTCCTTCATCACCAATGACTTCTCGGTGGTGAACGTGGCGCAAAACTCCTTCTCGCAATTGCCGAAGATTTACTGCTTCGCCGCCACCTGGGGTTCGCATGAAGGCTCCATGCTGCTGTGGGCTTTGATCCTGGGGTTCTGGACCACGGCGGTGTCGGTGTTCTCACGGCATTTGCCGGACGACATGGTGGCGCGTGTGATTGGCATCATGGGGCTGGTTTCCGCCGGCTTCCTGTCCTTCCTGCTGACCACCTCCAACCCCTTCCTGCGCCTGCTGCCGGCCGCCGCGGAAGGGCGCGACCTGAACCCTCTGCTGCAAGACCCCGGCATGGTGTTCCATCCGCCCATGCTGTACATGGGCTACGTCGGTTTCTCGGTCGCCTTCGCCTTCGCGTTGGCCGCGCTGCTGTCCGGCCGCCTGGATGCAGCCTGGGCGCGCTGGTCGCGACCCTGGACCACGGTGGCCTGGTCCCTTCTCTCGGTGGGGATCGTGATGGGCAGTTGGTGGGCTTACAACGAGCTGGGCTGGGGTGGTTGGTGGTTCTGGGATCCCACGGAAAATGCCTCCTTCATGCCCTGGCTGGCCGGCACCGCCCTGATCCATTCTTTGGCGGTGACGGAAAAACGCGGCGCCTTCAAAGCCTGGACCGTACTGCTTGCCATTACGGCTTTCTCGCTGTCGCTGCTCGGTACTTTTCTGGTCCGCTCTGGCGTCCTTTCCTCGGTCCACGCCTTCGCCACCGACCCGGCACGTGGCGCCTTCATCCTCGGCTTCCTGGCCGTGGTGATCGGCGGCTCTCTGGCCCTGTTCGCCTGGCGCGCTCCCAAAATGCTGACCGGCGGCCGCTTCACCTGGTTCTCGCGCGAAGCCCTGTTGCTCGCCAACAATGTCGTTCTGCTGGCGGCGATGGGCTCGGTGCTGCTTGGCACACTCTACCCGCTGCTGATGGATGCCCTCGGCATGGGCAAGATTTCCGTCGGCCCGCCCTACTTCAACGCGGTGTTTGTGCCGCTGATGGCGCCCGCCCTGTTCCTTATGGGGGTTGGCCCGCTGGCGCGCTGGAACGGCAGCAGCCTGCCCGACATGGTGGCGCGGCTGAAATGGGCTTTGGCGGTTTCCGTGGCCACCGGCATCTTGCTGCCACTGACGCTGAACGGCTTCAATCCCTGGGCGACGATCGGCATTGCCCTGTCAATCTGGATCGCGCTCACGGTGCTGATTGGCTTCCGCGAGCGCCTGAAGTACACGCAGGGCGGTCTGCTGAGCCGTCTTAGCAACCTGCCGCGTGGTTTCTGGGGCATGCAACTGGCCCACTTTGGCATCGCCTTGGGCGTGGCCGGCATCACCGTGGTAGCCAATTACCAGACTGAACGCGATGTGCGCATGAACGTGGGCGATCACACGCAGTTGGCCGGCTACACCTTCACCTTCCAGGGCATCAAGGAACGCCAAGGACCCAATTATCGTGCCGCCGAGGGGACGGTGGAGGTGAGCAAGGAGGGCAAGAAATTGTTTGTGCTGAACCCGGAAAAGCGTATCTACAACGCTTCTGGCATGCCCATGACCGAGGCCGCTATCAATCCCAACCTGTTCCGTGACGTTTATGTCGCACTGGGCGAACCCCTGGACGACAAGGCCGAGATCTGGGTGGTCCGCATCTTCTACAAGCCCTTTATCAACTGGCTCTGGATCGGCGGGCTCATGCTGGCGGTGGGGGGCTTGCTGGCGGCGTCGGATCGGCGCTACCGCATCGGGGTCAAGGCCCCGGCCCCGGTACCGGCTGGTGTGGCAACCCAGGGGGTTTGAGAATGGCGGCGCTGGCGACATTGAACCGGCATTCCCGCGCAAGCGGGAAGCCGCATCCTTTATCAAACTGCAATCAGGTCGTCGCCCTGGATTCCCGCATGAGTGGGAATGGCGGGCAGTGGAGTGCTGAATCGTGAAACGCTGGTTACCCCTGATCCTCTTCGCCGTCCTCGTCGGCTTCTTCGCCAAGGGGCTGTTTCTGAATCCGCGCGAAGTGCCCTCGCCCTTCATCGGCAAGCCGGCGCCGGCTTTCACCCTGCCGCTGGTGGGCAATGCCAACGCCAGCTTCAGCCCCGCCGACATGAAGGGCAAAGTCTGGCTACTCAATGTCTGGGCGCCCTGGTGTGTCTCCTGTCGGGAGGAACATCCCGTGCTCATGGCCCTGGCCAGGAGCCAATCGGTACCCATCGTCGGCCTCAACTGGAAGGACAAGGGCCGCGAAGCGGAACAACTGCTGGCGCAAACCGGCGACCCGTTTCTGGCTGTGCCGGACGACCTCAGCGGCAAGGTCGGTATCGACTACGGCGTCACCGGGACGCCGGAAACCTACGTCATCGACAAGGCCGGCATCATCCGCATGAAGCACATTGGCGCGATCAGCGAAGAAGTCTGGAAAGAAAAAATCGAGCCGAAATTGCAGGAGTTGGGCGCATGAAATCGCTGCTGTTCACCCTCATGCTCACGCTGGCCACCCCACTCTGGGCCGACGAAGCCACCCCCGTCGGCGAAGATCCGGTGATCGAGCAACGCATGGTCATCCTCGCCACCGATCTGCGTTGCCTGGTGTGCCAGAATGAATCCTTGGCAGGCTCGCACGCGGAACTGGCGGAAGACCTCAGAAAGGAAATCCGCGCCCAGATGAAGGCGGGCAAGAATGACAAAGAGGTTATCGAATATCTCACCACTCGCTATGGCGACTTCGTCCTGTATCGGCCACCATTCAAGCCTGTTACCTATCTGCTCTGGCTGGGGCCCCTGCTGTTTCTGGGGTTGGGTGGCGCAATCTGGTACGTCACGCTGAAGAAACGCCGCGCCTTCAAGGATGTCCCCGTGGACGAGCAGCAGCTCGCCGAGGCCGCCCAACTTCTGGATGACAAGAATTAAATTAACTCTGGTCGGAAGCGCCGCACGCCCATGAAAAGGCGATCCGGCTCATGCCTGATGAGCCGGCCATCATGGCTGGTTAAGCGAAGGCCTGGCGAGCGTGAATGGGGTTGCCAGGCCGCGGATGATCCACGGGGTTAGTCCTGATCCAGTTGGCCAGCATAGCCAGAACCGTACACTTTTCTTGCGATAAACCTCCATGCGTACTCTGATCTGCGGCTCAATGGCCTTCGACACCATCATGGTGTTTCACGACCAATTCAAGAACCACATCCTGCCCGAGCAGATTCACATCCTGAACGTGGCTTTCCTGGTGCCAGACATGCGCCGCGAGTTCGGCGGTTGCGCCGGGAACATCGCCTACAACATGAAGCTGTTGGGTGGCGAGCCGTTGATCATGGCAACCGTGGGCGATGACTTCGCGCCCTATGCCGAGCGTCTGAAGCAACTCGATCTCGACGCCAGCCACATCCATCGCGTCGCCAACACCTTCACCGCGCAGGCCTTTATCACCACCGACCTGGACGACAACCAGATCACCGCCTTCCACCCCGGCGCGATGAACTTCGCGCAGCAGAACAGGGTGGACTGTGCCGATGGGATCAAGCTCGGCATCGTCTCGCCGGATGGTCGCCAGGGCATGATTGATCACGCGCGCCAGTTCGCCGAGGCTGGCATTCCCTTCGTTTTCGACCCCGGCCAGGGCCTGCCAATGTTCAATGGCGAAGAGTTGCTGGACTTCATCCGCCAGGCCGAGTACCTCACCTGCAATGACTACGAGGCGAAACTTTTGCAGGAGCGCACGGGTCAGTCGCTGGAGAAATTGGCGTGCCAGGTGCGCGCGCTGGTGGTGACGCTGGGCGGCGACGGTTCGCGGGTCTATGCGGATGGTCAGGTACATGACATCGCCGCCGCCAAGGCGAGCGAGGTGGTTGATCCAACCGGCTGCGGCGATGCCTACCGGGCCGGTCTGATGATGGGGATGCACAAGGGCATGGACTGGCCCACCTGCGGCCGCCTGGCCGGGCTACTCGGCGCGATCAAGATCGCCAGCCGCGGTGGCCAGAACCATCGCTTCACCTGGGACGAGATCGCTGAAGGCTTCAAATCTGAATACGGTTACTCACTGTGATGGAGATCGACATGAAAACAGGCTGGCTGCTTCTCATTCCCGTCGTTCTGGCCGGCTGCGCCAGCGGCAAGGGTAGCGATGACTACCAGCGCGCGGAAGCGCGGCGCATGTATGAAGTGAAAATGGGCGTGGTGGAAAATGTGCGCAACGTGAAGCTGGAGGGCACGGCATCCGGTGTCGGCACCGCCGCCGGCGGTGTGGTGGGCGGCATCGCCGGCAGCACGGCGGGCCACGGCAAAGGTTCCGCTGTGGGCGCCGTGCTAGGCGCGGTGGTCGGTGGCCTCGCCGGGGCGGCGGCGGAAGAAGGCATGACCCGCAAGACCGGCCAGGAAGTCACCGTCAGGCTGGATTCTGGCCGCACTATCGCGATAGTCCAGGAAGACACAGGCGAAAAATTCACCAGTGGCGACCGCGTGCGCATCCTCGAATCTGCTGGCCAGGCACGCGTGACGCACTAGCAGCCTGTCAGGGTGGGTTCAGGAACCTCCGGGGAGCAGGCTGCCCAGCCTGGCGCGGACCTTGGCCACACCCTGGTCGATGGCTTCATCCAGGTAGTAGCCGTAGTAATCCGGCGTAGTTATGCCGATCACGGGCTTGGCGACTTCGCGGCCCGTGCTGTCGAACACCCTCACCGTCGGCGTTAAACGGACACCCTGGTCACCGGCAAATTGGCGATGGCTCATCTTGCGGCCCCGGAAATCCTTGAGATCGCGGAAACCGCTGCTGTCCACCCGGCGCATCACCACTTTGGCAAGGTAATTGGCATTGCCGCTCATGGGAATCAGGAAGTCGTTGAGCGCGGTTTCGCAGTAGGAGCATTCCGTGCCCACGAAAATCAGCAGCACCACGCCGTGAACGGCGCGCGCGGCGGCGGCGTCCTGTTTCAGGTCGCGCGCCCAGGGAACTTCCGCGCGAGCCAGCGTGACGCCGCATGTTAAGATCGCGAACCACACGACTAATTGCCTAACCGTTTGTTTCATCGTCGTTTTCCTCAACACCTCGGGGCATTCTAGTGATGCTCCTTTCACCCTCAATAGTCCAATCATGCCGAAAAAAATAGTCATCGCTACCCGCGAAAGCCAATTGGCACTCTGGCAGGCTAAACATGTCAAGGCCCGTCTCATGGAATTGCATCCTGGACTGGAAGTCGAGTTGCTCGGCATGACCACCCAGGGCGACCAGATTCTTGATTCCCCGCTCTCCCGCATCGGCGGCAAAGGCCTGTTCGTGAAGGAACTGGAAACGGCGATGGCGGAAGGCCGCGCCGATCTCGCCGTGCACTCGATCAAAGATGTGCCAATGGACCTGCCGGCCGGGTTCGAGCTGGCCGCCATCTCCAAGCGCGAAGACCCGCGCGATGCCTTCGTCTCCAGGAAATACGCCAGCTTGAGTGACCTGCCCGTCGGCGCCCGCGTTGGCACCTCCAGCCTGCGCCGCCAGGTGCAATTGCGCGCCGTTTACCCGACCCTGGATATCGACACCCTGCGCGGCAATGTGAATACCCGCCTGCGCAAGCTGGAAGAAGGCCAGTACGACGCCATCCTGCTGGCCGCCGCCGGGCTCAAACGCCTCGGCCTGGACGCCCATATCCGCGCCATCCTGTCGCCGGAAGAAAGCCTGCCGGCCGTGGGCCAGGGTGCGCTGGGCATCGAGATTCGCGGCGGCCGCCCAGATCTGGCGGCCCTGCTGGCGCCGCTCAATGATGCCGAAACCGCCGCCTGTGTGCGTGCCGAACGGGCCATGAGCCGCATGTTGCAAGGCGGCTGTCAGGCGCCCATCGGCGGTTTTGCCGAAATGCGTGAGGGCCGCATTCACCTGCGCGCCTTTGTGGCCGATCTGGAAGGCATCCGCTTCTTCAAAAGCGAGGTGCAAGGCGACCCGGCCGACCCCGAGGCCATCGGCCACGCCGCCGCGCGGGAACTGATTGCCCAGGGCGCCGACACGCTCCTGGCGGAACTCATCCATCGCCTGCAATGAACCTGCCGCTGGCCGGCATGGGCGTGCTGAACACCCGTCCGGTTGGGCAGGCGGCTAGTCTCACGGCGGGCCTACGCGCACTCGGCGCCGAGCCGGTCCTGTTTCCCACCCTGGCGATCCTGCCGCCGCTCGATACCCACACCCTGCGGCAACGGCTTGCCACCTTGGCAACTTACCATCTCGCTATTTTCGTCAGTCCCACCGCGGTGGAACGCGGTCACGCCGTGGCGGGTCCCTGGCCGATGGGCCTGTCGGTCGCTGGGGTCGGGCAGGGCAGCGCCGCGGCACTGCGCGCCGCCGGCTGCGAAAATGTCCTGGCGCCGGAGGACGGCGCCGACAGCGAACACCTGCTTGCCCTGCCGGAGCTCGCCGATTTGCATGGGCGGCGCGTGCTGATCTTCCGCGGCGAGGGTGGCCGTGAACTGCTGGCGGAAACCCTCAGCGCGCGCGGCGCCCAGGTGGATTACGCTGAGTGCTACCGGCGCGGCCTGCCCGAGTCTGACCCCGCCCCCGTGTGTGACACCTGGCGGCGGGGTGGCATCCACGCCGTTACCGTGCTCAGTTCGCAGGGGCTGGACAACCTGTTTACCCTACTCGAAGGCGAGGACAACGCCGACCTGATCCGCGCCACTCCCTTGTTCGCGCCACACCCGCGCATCGCCGAACACGCGCGGAACCTGGGTGTCGCTACCGCCATCGCCACCGCGCCGGGGGAAGCGGGCTTGCTGCGGGGGCTTGTGGAATACTTCGCTCATGGCTGAATTCTCCATGACCTCCCGCGCTAGCTGGCTCGCTCCCGCCCTGGGCGTCATCGCCATCGTGCTCACCCTGGGACTGGCCTGGCAGGCCTACGACCGGATGCAGACGATGGAAGTGCAACTGGCCCGCCGCATCGGCGCCTTCGATGCCGCCAGCCAGGAAGCGCGCGCCGCCGCCCGCGCCGCCAACGCCGCGCTGGCCGACTTGCAGGGGCGGCTGGCGACCCTGGAAGCGGGTGCTCGGGAGACGCAGAACCAGCAACTGGCCCTCAACGCCATGTATCAGGATCTCGCGCGCAGCCAGGATGAGCGGGTTGTGGCGGACATCGAACAGACCCTGTTGCTGGCCCAGCAACAATTGCAACTGGCCGGCAATGTGAAGGCGGCCCTGATCGGCCTCGATGCGGCGGCGACCCGCCTGGCGCAACTCGACAAACCGCAATTCAACGGTCTGCGCGACGCCATCGCGCGCGACATGGAGCGACTCAAGCTGTTGCCGGCGGCGGACATCGTCAGCCTCAATGCCCGCCTCGAAGTACTCATTCAGAGCGTGGACCGGCTCCAGCTGGAATCCGAGGCTGAACCGGAGCCGCGCAAGGCGCCTGCCGCTCAAAGCGGCGCGGTCGATACCCTGGCACGCTTTTCCGCCGAAGCCTGGCGGGAATTCAAGAGCCTGGTGCGCATCCGTCGCCTGGACCATCCCGAGTTGCCCTTGCTGCCGCCTTCGCAGCGGTATTTCCTGCGCGAGAACCTCAAGTTGCGCCTGCTTTCCGCGCGCATGAGCCTGCTGCAACGCGACGAGAGCACTTTCCGCAACGACCTTGCCGAGGCGCGTGAGTGGGCTCGGAGCTACTTCAATGCCCGCGACGAAGCCACCCGCGCCATGCTCGCCAGCCTGGACGAGATGCGTAAAGTTCCGGTGTTGCTCAAGGACGCGGAAATCGACGCCAGCCTGAAAAGCGTGCGCGCGGCACGCGGGAGGAGCCGCTAATGCGCGCCGCCTTCTGGCTGCTCGCCCTGTTTGCGCTGGCCGTGGCCCTGCCGCTGGCGGCGCGTCTCGATCAAGGCTATGTCATCGTGGTCTATCCGCCCTGGCGCATGGAGTTGTCGTTCATGCTCGCCCTGGCGCTGCTGGCTGGCCTCATTGCGCTGGCCTATGTCACGCTGCGCCTGGCCCAGGCCGCGCTGCGTCTGCCCACCGACGTGCGCGACTGGCGCGCCAGTCGGCGCCGCGCCGCGGCCGACCGTGCCTTGCTGGACGCCATGCGCGCGCATCTCGATGGCGATCCCCTGGGCGCCGACAAGCTGGCGCGCAGGGCACAGGCCAGCCAGGCACCGGACATCGCGGAACGCCTGCTCAAGAGCGGCACAACTTCGTAGGGCGCGGTTCGTCCCTCTGACGAAGCCGCTGATGAAGCTCCTAAGCGAACGACTAAGCAGCCAACAAACGGCTGCCAAGTCGCTGCTTATACCCTTCGGTAACCCCACCCTACCGATCTCCGCGCCGCACCGCCCAGTACACCCTCAGCCCCAGCAGCAGCGCCAACACGGCGGCATAGATCGCCGGCTGGGTGATGTCCTTTTTTACCATCCACCAGTAGTGCAGCACGGCAAGCCCGGCGATGAGGTAGATGGAGCGGTGCAGCGCCCGCCAGCGCTGTCCACCGAGGCGCTTGATCATGGCGTTGGTCGAGGTCGCCGCCAGCGGGATCAGCAACAGGAAGGAGGCAAACCCCACGGTGATGAAGGGGCGTTTGACGATGTCCTTCCCGATCGCGGCCCAGTCGAAGAACTGGTCCAGCCAGACATAACTCATGAAGTGCAGCAGAGCATAGAAAAACGTGTACAGGCCCAACATGCGGCGCAGCCGTGGCAGCCAGTTCAGACCTGTAATGCGGCGCAGCGGCGTCACCAATAGGGTGATCAGCAGGAAACGCAGGGTCCAGTCGCCCAGGCCACGGCTGAGCGCCTCGATGGGATTGGCGCCCAGGCTGTCGCCGAGCAGGCCATAAACGAGGCTGAGCAGCGGAACCAGGCAGAGGAGAAATAGCGTGGTTTTCAGGCGGGCGAACAGGCGGGGAGACACGGGGGGCCTAAAAATACCGGCGCAAATCCATGCCCGCGTATAGCCGCGCCACCTGCTCGCCGTAGCCGTTGAACGGCAGCGTCTTGCGCTTGAAGAACTCGCCGATGCGGCGTTCTTTCGCCTGGCTCCAGCGTGGGTGGTCCACCTCGGGATTGACGTTGGAATAGAAACCATACTCGCGCGGCGCGGCTTGCATCCAGGCCGATACCGGCTGTTTATCCAGGAAGCGGATGCGGACGATGGATTTCGCACTCTTGAAGCCATATTTCCAGGGCACCACGATGCGCACCGGCGCGCCATTCTGGTTCGCCAGGGTTTCGCCATAGAGGCCCACGGCCAGCAGGGTGAGCGGATGTCGCGCCTCGTCCAGGCGCAGGCCTTCGGTATACGGCCAGTCCAGCACCGAGGTACGCACCCCCGGCATCTGCGCGCGGTCGTTGAGGGTGGTGAACTCCAGGTATTTCGCGCCGCCCAGCGGTTCCACCCTCCGGATCAGTTCATTCAATGGATAGCCCACCCAGGGAATCACCATCGACCAGCCTTCCACGCAGCGCATGCGGTAGATGCGGTCTTCCAGCGATGCCAGTTTGAGGAGAGTGTCGATGTCGTAATGGCCGGGATGTTTCACCAGGCCATCCACCTGCACGCTCCACGGCCGCGGTTTCAGGCTGCCAGTGTTGCGCGCCGGATCGGCCTTGTCGGTGCCGAATTCGTAGAAGTTGTTGTAGGTCGTCACGTCCTTGTAGGGCGTCATTTCCTCGCGCGTGCCATAGGGGCCGGGGCGGGTGCCGGCGAGCTTGACGCCCGCCGCCGCGTTGCCGGCTTGCAGGCCCAGGCTGCCGGCCAGCGCCAGGCTACCGGTCGCGCGCATGAACGCGCGGCGGCCGCGGTAGACCTCGGGCGGGGTGATTTCGGATGGGAAGATGTCGAGGGGGTGTTTGATCAGCATGGCGGTCTCCAGAGCTGAGAGGGGGCATCCATTCGTCGCGGCAAAGCGGGAATCCGCGCAGTCCACACAAAATGGCGCGTGTGGGGCATTGATCCGTCGCGCCGTTGCTTGGTTCCACCGTGCCTGACTGTTCACCCGAGCAGCCAAGATTGATCGGAAACAATAAAGCCGGTCGCACTCTGTGATGATCAAGTGATCGAGTGAGATGAAACGCGAGCAGGCGCTAGCCACCGAATCCACAAACGACAAGTCTGTGACTGGGTTACTGAACGCTGCCGACCCAGGGTGTAAGTTGCGACTTCCCTCAAATCTTTGGAGTAGCCACCATGCTACGTACCCCCCTTACCGTCTTGCTTGGGTTCAGTCTCGTTATCGCTTCCGCCGCCACGCTCGCCGCCGACGGCTGGAAAGTCATGCCCGTGCGCGATGCCAACTTCAAGCCTTATATGACGCTTTCTGCCGCGGTCGGGTCGCTCGACCCGGAGCATGTGAGCAGCGGCAGCTATGCCGGCGCCGAGTTGGCCTTCAACTGTCTGGCGTTGCAGCCCCCTACCGGTGTGATCCGCACCAAGATTTCACTCGGGCAGTTCGACCACCAGGGCATGAAGCTCACGACTTTCGAGGTCAATCCGCGCTGGACAGTAAATCTGAACCAGGACCTGACGGTCGGAATCGGCCCTGGCATCGGTTTCGTCAAAGCCGAAGTGGCCGGACGCAGCACGGACATGGCCGCGCTGCAGATTGGCGCCGATCTCGATTACCGTATCGGCGCGCTTAACCTGGGCCTGGGTGCGCGCTGGCAGGCCACCCAGAACGAAAACATCGCCCCCGGCCGAAGCGGTGCGGACAACTTCCTGATCCAGGCCAAGGTCGGCGTCAACTTCTAAGCCATCAGTTGGGCAGGGGGTGTTGGCCGTGAGCCAGCATCGGCGCGACTGGCCTCCTCCCCCTCTCATCACCTCGACCCCGTGTCGGGGTTTTTTTTTACCTGGCGTGCCGGGACAATGGCCGCATGGACACTTCCTTCGCCACCGCCGCACGGGTCTTTCTCGAACACGAGGGCGGCCGCTTTCCCGACTTCTCCACCTGCCTGATCCTGACCCCGCATCATCATGCCGGCCTGGCGTTTCGCCGCGCTCTGCACGCGGCTTTTCCGGGCAAGGTGCTGTTGCCGCCGCGCCTGCTGACCCTGCCGGAACTGGCCGCCAGCGCGCCGACCAAGGGAAACCCCGAGCCGGATAGCCTGCGCCTGGCCGAGTTGCAGCACTTCCTGGCGCGCACCGGCCAGGTGCCGCGCGCAGCGCTGTGGCCGGCGGCGGAGGAGTTACTGGGCCTGTTGAACGAACTGGATGAGCAGGGGCTGGGCCTGCCCGCGGTGGCCTTGCCCGAGAACCGCCATCTGAGCGTGGAAGCCGGCATCACCCAGGCGGTATGGCAAGCCTTGTGCCAGGGCGGCGCAAAGAGCCGCAAGCGCGACTACGGCGAACGCCTGGCCCACCTGGCGGCGCATAGCGCGATGCCGCTCTACCGCTTGGGCCTGGCCGGCCTGTCACGGCTGGAGTGGGAATTCCTGGAAGCCTGGGGGCGACGCCAGCCGCTGATCGACCTGCCGGTGCCGCCGCGTTTCCCGCAGCGCCAGGCCATGCTGGCGGCGGTGTGGGAACAAGACGAACCGGAACTGGCGCGGCGCGGCGCCGATTTCGCCGCCCTGCATTCCGACAACCCGCTGCGCGAGTCGGTCGAACTCCTCGCCGCGCCCGGCCTGGAGGCGGCTGCGCGGGCCGCCGAAAGCACCCTGTTGGCGTGGTTGCGGGAAGGCCGCCGCGACATCGCCATCGTCGCCCTCGACCGCCTCGCCGCCCGCCGCCTGCGCGCCCTTCTGGAACGGCGGCAGATCCTGATCCAGGATGAGACCGGCTGGCCTTTTTCCACCGCCGCCGCCAGCCATGTGCTGGACCGCTGGCTGAATGTGGTGATGGACGACGCCTGGTTCCGCGACCTGCTCGATTTCATCAAGTCGCCCTTTGTTTTCACCGACGCGGAAGCGATACGCCTGGCGGCGGCCAACAGCCTGGAACAGGCTTGGCGCCACCATGGCGCGCCGCAGGGGCTGGCTGGCCACCTGGCCCTGGCGCGCCAGGAGAAGCTGGACGCCGCCGGGCAAATCCTGACCCGCATCGAGCACGCGCGCGGCCTCTTTCCGGAAGTCCGACTGCCCCTGGCGGATTGGACTCGCCGCTTGCTGCAAGCCTTCGACCGCCTGGCCGCTACCCCGGCCCTGCGCGCCGACCCGGTGGGCAGCCAGTTGCTGGCAATGCTTGCCGGCCTGGCGCGGGACACCGCGCGGCATGAACGCCGTTTCGCCCTCTCGGAGTGGCGGCGCTGGCTATATCTGCACCTGGAACAAGCCACTTTTGCCGATACCCGGGTGCAAAGCCCGATCCGCCTCACCCACCTGAACGCCGCCCGTTTGCGCGATCTCGATGGCCTGCTCCTGTTGGGCGTGGATGCCGGCCACCTGCCCGGCGTTCAGCCCGCCGGCCTGTTCAACGACGCCACCCGCATGCAACTCGGCCTGCCGGGCGCGGTGGAGCGCGAAAAAGAAACCCGCGCCGCCCTGGCCGATGCGCTGGCGCGCTGTGAACGGGTGGCGCTGATCTGGCAGAAAGCGGAAGCGGGCGAGGAGCAACCGCTCTCCCCCTGGCTGTTGCGTTTGGCGGTCTTCCAGCGCGCCGGCTGGGGCACACAGTGGGTGAACCAGGCCGCAAGCGGCGTGCCGGCTATCGCCGCCGCCCACCCAACGCCGGCCACCGCCAGCCCGGTGGCCGACGCCGTGCCGGAACGGATCAGCGTCAGCGCCTGGCAGAGCCTGGTGTCTTGCCCCTACCAGTTCTTCGCGCGCCACCTGCTCGGCCTGGGCGAACAGGACGAGGTGCCGGAAGAAATGGACAAGGCGGATTACGGCAGCCTGGTGCATCAAGTGCTGGCCGACTTCCACACCCGCCGTCCCCGCCTGACCGGCGGCGAACGCGATGAACTGGAAGCCGACCTGCTCGCCACCAGCCAGCGCGTATTCGCCCCGTCGGAAGCGCGCGGCTACCTCGCCGGTGCCTGGCGATTGCGCTGGGAACGTCACCTTCCCGCCTACCTGGATTGGGCCTTGCGGCGCGAGGCGGATGGCTACCGCTTCACGAAAGCCGAAGAAAAACTCGCGCGCCTGATCGAATGGTCGCCAGAGCAAGGCACCCGCCTGGAAGGCCGCGCCGACCGCCTGGATGCCACGCCGGCGGGCGCCGCTGTGCTGGATTACAAGACGCAATCGAAGCAAATGCTCAGGCACAAACTGGACGCAAGCGCGGAAGACGTGCAACTCACCGCCTACGCCTGGATTACCGGCGCCGCCGAGGCCGGCTTCGTCACCCTGGACGACGACAAGGTGGAAACACTTACCTGGAAAGGCGATCTGGCCAAGGCCGCCGCCGCCGAGGGCGAACGTCTGGCCAGCACTTTCGCCGCCCTTGCCACTGGCACGCCGATGCCTGCCAACGCCGCGCCGCACACTTGCGAATGGTGCGAAATGCGTGGACTGTGCCGGCGCGAACATGGGTTGGAGCGGTAACCGTCCTTGTAGCGCCGGCGTCTCGCCGGCGCTACAAGGACGTCGGATCGCCAAGCCGACCCATGCAATCAGCGTAGCAGCCGCTTCCGGGTCAGGCGCAGCCCCAGCATGAACCCCGCCAGACCGTAGCCCAGCAACACCAACCCATGCAGCAACACCGCCTCCGGCCAGTGCCCCAGCAACAGTGGCCGTGCCAGCTCGATCGCATGGGTCAGCGGCAGCCAGGCAGCAATGCCCGCCAGCCAGGCCGGCAGGGCGGTGGGCGGGTAGAACACGCCGCCCAGCAGCACCATCGGGGTAATCGCCAAAGCGAAGTAGTAGAGAAAGAAATCGTAGTTGGGCGAAACCGCGTTGATCGCCAGGCCCAGGCCGGCGAAGCACAGTCCGATGAGCACCACCACCGGCAGCAACGCCAGGGTCATGGCGAAATCCGAATACAACCCCAGCGCCCAGATCACCAGAATGATGGCCACCCCGGAAAGCAAGCTCTTCGTCGCCGCCCAGACCCACTCGCCGATCAGCACATCGCGCAGCGTCAACGGCGTATTGAGAATGGCGTCCCAGGTTTTCTGCACATGCATGCGGGAGAACGCGGAGTAGAGCGTCTCGAAAGTGGCGCTGTTCATCACGCTGTAACAGAGCGTGCCGGCCGCCAGGAAATTCAGGTAAGGCACGCCATCCACCTCATGCAGCAGCCCGCCCAGGCCATAGCCCAGACCCAGCATGTAGAGCATCGGATCGGCCAGATTGCCCAACAGCGACGGCATCGCCAGCTTCTTCCAGACCAGGAAATTGCGCTGCCAGACGGGGAACCAACACGGGGGGAACCAGTTGATGGACCAAGAAATATTCATGGGTTTACTCGCTGCCGTAATCGTCGGAACATCCTCTCTCGTAACCAATCGTGAATCACCACTCGAAACGAGTACATCAAACGCCTATCCAACCTGATCATGAGTATCACCTACGATTTCCGCATAGATGTCTGGAAGCCTGAAACGCTTCCCATGGCCAAGCTTGCCGATTATCTGGCGAAGCTGGCTGTGCTGTTCGGGAATAAGGAGCACACCCATTTCATGAAGGTGCGGAAAGGGAGCGCCATCCAGGAGATTCTGGTGGAGGCACCAGCGGTGCCCAACGTGGCCGAGCGGCTGCGGCTCGCCGGCGGCTTGGATGCCCCGGAGGACATCTTCCGCGCCAACCGGGAAATCAATCGCATGTTGCGAGAAGACAATGCGACCGGCGTGCTCAAGCTCAAGGGTGGCGCCAAGATTCTGGATTTTCCCGGGCGGAAGACGCCACTTGCGGAAGAAGCCATCGTCTACGAGGTGGGTGAACTGGATGGCGTCGTGATCAAGATCGGCGGCAAGGATGACACCGTCCCGGTTCTGCTTGAAGGTGACAATGGCGTCTATTACCGCTGCAACACGGCTAGAGAGGTGGCGCGAAAGCTGGCCAGTCACCTTTTTGGCCCTCCCGTCCGCGTTACTGGCCTAGGAAAATGGCGTCGCACTCAGGAAGACGACTGGGAACTCGACAACTTCGACATAAAGAGCTTCGAAGCGCTGGACGAAACACCACTGGGAGAAGTCATTGCCGCCCTGCGCGCCATCGAGGGCAGCGAATGGAACACCATGGAAGACCCCCAGGCCGAATTCAAGCGTCTGCGGGGGAATGAATAGATGGTTGTTTTCGACGCCACCGTACTGATCGACCTCTTCAATCCCCGTCTCCATCCCGACCGCAGAGCCAAGCTCGATCACCTGCTCGCCGAACTGCAACGCAAGAAAACCAGGATCGTCATCCCCACTCCAGCCTTGGCTGAGTACTTGGCCAAGGCTGGAAAAGCGCGGGATAGGGTTCACGAACAGATTTCCACCGCAGGCACCTTCAAAATTGGGAGTTTCGATAACCGCGCGGCTTTGGAATGCGCCCTGTTGCTGGATGCCGCCCTGACCAGCGGCGATAAGCGCGCCCAAACAAAGACCTGGGCGAAAGCCAAATTCGACTGGCAGATCATCGCCATCGCGCGGGTTGCCAACGCCCACATGATCTATTCGGAAGATTCCGACCTCGCGCGTATCGGCGCCCGGCATGGCATAACTGTCACCAGGACAGACAACTTGCCGCTACCCGCTTCGGCACGACAAGCCAAGCTGGACCTACCCGAATAAGCGCCGTTTCCTGTGCAAGGCCAACTCTTTTCCAGCGACTTCCTGCTGCGCGGCATTCAGGAGACGGATGCCTGGCGCGGGCTGACCGACACCGACCTGGATGCGTTCATCGACCGGCTCCGGGCGCATTACGCGCCGTTCAGGGCCGACTCCACCCTCAACGAAGCGCAGACCGAAGACGAACTGATCGAGCCGGTGATCGACCTGCTCGGCTGGAATGACGCCTGGATTTCCCAGGTCAACCTGTCCGAAACCGGGCACGAGGATGTGCCGGATTTTCTGCTGTTCGCCGAACCCACCGCCAAGGATCGCGCATTGCAGGCGTCGGACGACGGCCGTGCCCGGTATGGGGTCGCGTTGCTGGAAGCGCTGGCTGCGCCAGCTCGACCGGGGAGAGGAGTCGATCCAGGCGGGCAACCGCAAGCGCCGCGACTTCGGCGCGCCGTCCTCCCAGATGTTGCGCTACCTGTCCCGCGCCGACGTCATGAGCGACTGCGCGGTGAAATGGGGCATCCTCACCAATGGCGCGATCTGGCGGTTGTATTGGCAGGATGCCCCCTCGCGCCTTGAGCGTTACTTCGAAATCGACCTGGCCGGTCTGCTGGGGGTGCCGGGCGTGCAACCGGAACTCGACCACTACGAGACCCGGCACGGCCTGAAGCTGTTCTGGCTGATGTTCGGGCGAACGGCTTTCAATCCGCAGGAATGGGATAGCTAGCGTCGCAGCTTCCATGCCATCGCCCTCGCGGAAGCCCGTCTGTACGAGGAGACGGTTTCCGACCAGTTGGGCAACCGTGTCTTCACGGAGGTCTTTCCCAGCCTGTGCGCGGCCCTGGCGGCGGGCGACGCCGAGGCGGAAAAGGCGGCGGACGGCCGCTACAGCGAGGCCTATCTCGCCCTGTTGCGCGAAGCCGCCCTGGTACTGCTCTATCGCCTGCTGTTCCTGTTCTACGCCGAGGATCGCCGGCTCCTGCCGGTGATGGACGCGCGCTATGCCGCCTACAGTCTTTCGGAACTGCGCGATGCCATCGCCCAGGCCCGCGATGGCGGCAAGGTGCTTTCCGAACGCTCCTCCCGCTACTGGGACATCCTCAACGACCTATTCCGACTCATCGCCGCCGGCGACGATGCCGTCGGCATGCCGGCCTACAACGGCGGCCTGTTCGAGCCCGCGCGCGTTCCCATCCTGGCGCGCGCCCGCGTGGCGGATGCCCAGCTCGCGCCGGTCATCGACGCGCTCTCGCGCCGGGTGGAGGATGTCCTCAAGGGGCGCATCAACTACCGGGATCTGTCCGTGGCCCATCTGGGCGGCCTCTACGAACGCCTGCTGGAATACCGCCTGGAACAGGCCGATGGCGCACTCAGGGTCGTCAAGGCCGGTTTCGCCCGCAAAGGCTCCGGCAGCTACTACACCCATGACGCCCTGGTACGGCTGGTGATCGACGAGAGCGTCGGCCGCCTCACGCAGGAACGCCAGCAAGCCTTCGACCGCCTGCTCGCCGGCTACGCGCGCCGGCACGACCTCAAGCCTTACGAGTGGGACGCCCTGGCGGAAGCCGACCCGGCCAGCCAGTTCCTCGCCCTGAAAATCTGCGATCCGGCCATGGGCAGCGGCCATTTCCTGGTCGCCCTGGTGGACTGGCTGGCCGACCGCATCCTGGAAGCCGCCCAGGACAGCGCCGAAAAGGTCAACAACTGCGGTTTTGCCGCCCATCTGGTGGAAGCCGGCCGGCCCTGGACCTCTCCCATCGTTGCCCGCGTGGCCGATATCCGCCGGCGCATCCTCAAGGCGGCGCGGGAGCATGGCTGGGCGGTGGACGAACGGCAACTGGACGACCGCCACATCGTGCGCCGCATGATCCTCAAGCGCGCCGTGTTCGGGGTGGACAAGAACGTCATGGCAGTGGAACTGGCCAAGGTGGCGCTGTGGCTGCATACCTTCACCGTCGGCGCGCCCCTGTCCTTCCTCGACCACCACTTGCGTTGCGGCGATTCCCTGTTCGGCGGACGGGTGCGCCAGGTCCGCGACGAACTGGCCAAGCTGGCGGGCGGCCTGTTGCAGCGGGACGACCTGCGCCGGGTGGACGCCGCGCGCATGACCATGGACAGCATCGGCAATCTCACCGACATCGACATCGCCGAAGCCCACCACTCCAAGGCGCTGATGGAGCAGATCGAAGACGGTCTGCGTCCGCTGTGGCACCTGCTCGACTTCCTCCAGGCGCGACGCTGGGCGGGCCGGGCCGAAGCCTCGGACTACCGGCAAGCCTGGGCGGATCTGGTCAGCGGGGAGTTCGGCGAGAACCTGCTGGAATCCATGGACCTCCTGGGCAAACCCACCATCAAGCTGTTCAACGAGCGTCAGCGCCTCTCCCATGCCGTGGTCCAGCGCGCCCTCAAGCGGGCCGCCGAGGAACACTTCCTGCATTGGGAACTGGCCTTCCCCACGGTCTGGAAGGAAGGCCAGGGCGGCTTCGATGTCGTCATCGGCAACCCGCCGTGGGACCGCATCAAGTTGCAGGAAGTGGAATGGTTCGCCGAGCGCCGGCCGGAAATCGCCCGCCAGGCCCGCGCCGCCGACCGCAAGACGCTGATCGGCAAGGAAAAGGAAGGCGACACCCCGCTCTGGCGCGAATACCTCGCCGCCAGCGAAGCCGCCGAGACGGCCGCCGCCGTGGCGCGGAGTTGCGGTGATTACTTCCTGCTCTCCGGCGGCGACATCAATCTCTACAGCCTGTTCGTGGAACGCGCCCAGGAACTGGTTCGGCCGGAGGGCATCGTCGGCCTGCTCACGCCTTCCGGTATCGCGGCGGACAAGGGCGCGTCAGCGTTTTTTCGCACGTTGACCGCGCCGGAAGAACCTGTAGCGCCGGCATCCTTGCCGGCGTCTTTAAACAGCCGGCTGGAAGCCGGCGCTACATCCGCAGCCGCCCGCCTCGCCGCGCTCTACGACTTCGAGAACAGGAAAGTCTTTTTCCCGGACATTCATGCCAGCTTCAAATTCTGCGCCCTGATCTTCGGTGGTCCGGCACGCCGCTTCGCGCAAAGCCGTTGCGCCTTCTACCTGCATGACGTGGCGGAACTGACCGATTCGGAACACACGCTGACACTCACCGGCGAAGACTTCGCCCTGGTCAACCCCAACACCTGTGCCGCGCCCATCTTTCGCACCCGGCGCGATGCCGAGATCACCATGCGGATCTACCGGAATCACCCGGTGCTGGTGAACCGCAGCGGCGGTTCTGAACAACGCGCCTGGCCAGTGCGCTACGTGACCATGTTCCACATGACCAACGACTCCGGCCTGTTCCTCACCCGCGCCGAACTGGAGAAGCGGGGTTTCACGGCGACGGCTCTGAATCGTTGGGTCCGTTCCTCCCCTCTCCCGCAGGCGGGAGAGGGGCCGGGGGTGAGGGCGGTTGATGAGGCGGTGCCGCTCTATGAAGGCAAGATGGTGCAAATGTATGACCACCGCGCCGCCGACGTGGTGGTCAACGCCGCCAATCTGCATCGTGCGGCGCAGCAGGAAGCCATTCAGGAGGCGGTCAAGGAACAGCTGGACCGGTATCCGACGCCGCAGTATTGGGTAAGCAAGGAAGAGGTCGCCAAAGTTCACTCGGGCGAGTGGGCGCTTGGCTTCAAGGAAATCACCGCGCCAACCAATGTTCGCACCATGATCGCGGCGGCCATGCCTGGTGTCGGGTTCGGCAATAAGGTGCCTGTCCTACTGCCGCTGGACCCGACTGATCCATTGAACGCTATGCGGGTGGTGTTGTTGCTGGCCAATCTGAATTCCTTCGCATTCGATTTCGTGCTCAGACAGAAGATCCAGGGGCAGACCATCAACCTGTTCATCCTCGAACAACTTCCCGTCATCGCCCCCGCCGCCTATGAACAAACCCTAGTCGGCGTGAAGCTCGCCGACTTCATCCGCACTGAAGTCCTGGCCCTGTCCTACACGGCCCACGATCTGGCGCCCTTCGCCCGTGACCTGGGCTACGTGGACGCCGATGGCCACGTCAAGCCGCCGTTGCAATGGAACCTGGAAGATCGCGCCCAACGCATGGCCCATTTGGATGCGCTGTTCTTTCACCTGTATGGACTGGATGCCAACGATGCCGAGTACATCCTGTCCACCTTCCCCATCGTGCGCGAGCAGGACATGAAAGTGCATGGCTGCTTCCGTACCCGCGACCTGATCCTGGACACCCTCGCCCAGATCACGACGGATAAATTCAATCCCGCAGATCCCGCCCGGTCAGCTTGAGAAACACGTCTTCCAGGTTGGCCGGGCGGTGCAGGTAGCGCAGGCCGGGGTGATTTACCAGTTCGGCGACCACTTGTTCCGGGGCGTCGGTGTAGCAGAACAGGGTTTCGCCGGCCTGCTCGCAGCGGCGGCAGAATTGACGACCCCCACGCTCACTTCGTTCGCTGCCCCCCGAGGGGGCGCAGTTCTCCCTTGGGACGGCCCGGCGGGAGAACTGACTGGCGCAGGCCTGCCATTCGGCGAGGCCGTCGCCGTAAATCTCCACCACATGCGGCTCGATGTGAGCCTTGATCAGATCGCGCGGGCTGCCCTGGACGATGACGCGGCCGTGGTCGATGACGCTGATGTCGTCGCACAGGCGTTCCGCTTCTTCCATGAAGTGGGTGGTGAGCAGCAGGGTTTTGCCTTGCCCGATCAGGCGGCGCAGGCCTTGCCAGATCAGGTGGCGTGCTTGCGGGTCGAGGCCGGTGGTGGGTTCGTCGAGGATCACCAGATCGGGGTCGTTGACCAGGGCGCGGGCCAGGGTGAGGCGCCGTTTCATGCCGCCGGAAAGGGTGGCGATGGGGACGTCGGCTTTGCCGGCCAACCCGGCAAAATCCAGCAGGCCGGGAATGCGTGTCGCCATGTCGCGCTTGGAAATGCCGAAATAGCGACCGTAGATTTGCAGGTTCTCGCGCACCGTGAAATCCGGGTCGAGATTGTCCGTCTGCGGCACTACACCGACCCGTGCGCGCGCCTGGCCAGCCTGCTCCGGCAGGACATGGCCGAGCAGTTCCACCACGCCGGCATCGGCGCCGATCAGGCCGAGGGCGAGGCGCAGGGTGGTGGTCTTGCCGGCGCCGTTGGGGCCGAGCAGGCCATGGCAGCGTCCGGCTCGCAGTTCCATGTCGAGGCCATCCACCACCACGGTATCGCCGTAGCGTTTGCTCAGGCCGGTCAGTTTCAGGGGCGACACAGACTTTCCGCCTGGTTTTGCAATTCCCGCAGCTTGCCGTGAAAAAAGTGGCCAGCGCCCTCGATTTCGATCAACGGGATGGCGTGCTGGTGGGCGTAATCACGGGCGGCGGCGAAGGGGATCACTTCGTCTTCCGTGCCGTGAATGAGTGTCGTGGGGATGTCGTTGGCTGCGAATTCGTACAGAGAGACCGCAGCGCCGACCAAAATCAGGCGCTCGGCGGGGAGTTCGCGGGCCACGCGATGCTGCACATAGGCGCCGAAGGAGAAGCCCATCAGCGTCAAGGGTAACGGGCCGTAATGGCCGGCGACGGAGGCGGCGAGGGCGAGCAGGTCTTCAGTTTCGCCGATGCCGTGGTCGAAGCTGCCGGAGCTAGCACCGACGCCGCGGAAGTTGGGCCGCACCGCGATCAGGCCGCAGGCCAGCGCCGCCCGCGCCAGCGTCCAGGCCACCTTGTTGTCAAGGCTGCCACCTTTCAGGGGGTGCGGGTGCGCGATCAGGGCGAGGCCGCGCGGCGCGCCGTCCGGTTCCTCGATGACGGTTTCGAGGTAGCCGACGGGAACCTTGATGCGGAGTTTGTGGCGTTTCAAATTTTCAAGCGTTCCACGACTTTCCCGTCGCGCAGGTGGGATTCGATGATTTCGTCGATGTCGTCGGCGTCGACATAGGTGTACCAGACCGCGTCCGGGTAGACCACGCACACCGGACCTTCCTTGCAACGGTCAAAGCAGCCGGCGCGGTTGACTCGGCAGTTGCCGCCGAGACCGTGCAGGCCGAGTTTCTTGGCCTTTTTCTTGGCGTGTTCGAACATGGCTTCGGCGTTGTGGTCGGCGCAGCACGCGGCGCCGTCCTCGCGCTGGTTGAGGCAGAAGAACAAATGGTGTTTGTAGTAGCTCATGGTTTTTATAACTCGTGGGATTTCGCGCAGGACCCTCTGGCCTTCTCTACCGGGTACTTGGCGGCGTTGATCGCCAGCTTGTCTTCGGCGGCTTTCAGCAGGTCGATTTCCAGGCAGTTGGCCAGGCTCACCAGGTAGATCAATACGTCGGCCATTTCCTGGCGCACGGCTTCTTTCTTGGGCGTGGGCAGATTCAGGCTCTGCTCCGGGGTGAGCCACTGGAACGGTTCCAGCAGTTCCGCCGCCTCGACGATGAGGGCGGCGGTGAGGTTTTTCGGCGTGTGGTAGCGCTGCCATTCGCGCTCGCGGCCGAACTCGCGGACGCGCTCTGTTAGTTGTTCCAGAGTGGCAATTGGCGAATGCGTCGACATGATGGGCAGGCTGGAAAAGGTGCCGGCGATTTTATCATCCGTCCTGTGCCCCGCGCCTCTCGCCGGTATCATCCAGGCGCCATGAATACCACCCTCCTGCAAACCACGATCCTGCTGGTGCTCTCCAACCTGTTCATGACGGTGGCCTGGTATGCCCACCTGAAGCACCTGAGCGACCGCGCCTGGTGGGTCGCCGCGCTGGTGAGCTGGGGCGTGGCCTTGTTCGAGTATTTGTTGCAGGTGCCGGCCAACCGCATCGGCTATACCCAGCTCACCCTGCCGCAACTGAAGATCATGCAGGAAGTCATCACCCTGGCGGTGTTCGCGCCGTTCGCGGTGCTCTACATGAAGGAACCGTTGTCCTGGAACTACCTGTGGGCCGGGCTGTGCCTGATGGGCGCGGTGTATTTCATCTTCAAGGGTTGAACCTTGAATCAAGCGGAGATGTAGCGCTGGCTTCCAGCCGGCTGCAAGCCGGCACTACAAAACCAATCAGCGCAACACGAACACCACGGCGATGTTGAGCAGGCCCAGGGTGAGGTTGGTGCCCACCAGAACCCGGATGCGGTTCAGCGCCGCGCCCGCCGCCGGCCAGTTTCCCGCCACGACGGCGCGTTTCATGGCCGCATAGGGCATGAAGTAGAGGTAGGCATAGATCACGGCCATGACGTAGCCGATGCCCACCATCACATGCACATACAGCGGCACGGCGGCCATGCCGCCCATCTGCCCGACCATGACCTGTCCGCTCAGGAGCAACGCGATCACCGACACCCACACCCAGGGGAAGAAACGCCCGAATACGCCGCGCCACAACGCCAGGCGCAGCGGCGGCTCCAGGGTGGTGATCGCCGCCGGGCGCAGGCACTGATGCGCGAAGAACATCCCGCCCACCCAGACGACGGTGGCGAGGACATGGAACAGGACAAGCAGGCTATGGATCATGAGAGGCTCCGAAAAGACAACGGTCGGCGAGTTTACCCGCCCGCTCCATCCGTGCCCGCCGGGCGTGGCGCCGATGTTTTTCTCAATAACGGCAGGGCCGCTGTTTATACTTACGCCGTTTTTTCGCCGGTATCCCCTCTCTCCCATGAGCGCCCCTCTGAATGTCGTCATCCTCGCCGCCGGAAAAGGCACGCGGATGAAATCCGATCTGCCCAAGGTATTGCAGCCGCTGGCTGGCCGGCCCTTGCTAAGCCATGTGCTTGCCGCCGCCGACACGCTTGCCCCGGAGAGGATTTGTGTGGTCTACGGCCACGGCGGCGAGATCTTGCCGCGAGCCATCGCGCCGCTGTTTGCTCACCTCGATCTGGCCTGGGCGAAACAGGAGCCGCAACTAGGCACCGGCCACGCCGTGCAACAGGCGCTGCCCTATCTCGACCCGGAAGCGATCTGCCTGATTCTTTATGGCGACGTGCCCCTCACCCGCTCGGAAACTTTGCGGGAAATGACCCTGATCGCGCGCGAGGGGGCCATCGCCCTGCTCACCGTGCGCCTGGCCAACCCCGCCGGCTATGGCCGCATCGTGCGCAACGCGCGTGGTGAGGTGATCCGCATCATCGAGCACAAGGATGCGACGCCCGAGGAATTGGCGATCGACGAGGTCAACACCGGCATCCTCTGCCTACCCGCCGCCAAGCTGGCGGCGTGGCTGGCGCGCTTGGGCAACGACAACGCCCAGGGTGAGTATTACCTGACCGATGTGATCGGCATGGCCGCCGCCGCGGGTGAAAAGGTGATTCCCTGCCATCCGGGGGCCGCATGGGAAGTGTTGGGCGTGAACAGCCGCAGCCAACTCGCCGAACTGGAGCGCCTGCATCAGCGCAACGTGGCCGAGGCGCTGATGGCCCAGGGGGTCACCCTGATCGATCCGGCGCGCATCGACGTGCGCGGCAGCCTGGAATGCGGGCGCGACGTGCTGATCGACGTCAATTGCGTGTTCGAAGGCTCGGTGAGCTTAAGCGACGGCGTCAAGATCGGCGCCAACTGCGTGTTGAAGAATGTGAGTCTGGCGGCCGGCGTGGAACTGCAACCGTTCTGCCACCTGGACGGCGCCAAAGTCGGCGCCGACGCGCGCATCGGCCCATTCAGCCGCTTGCGCCCCGGCAGTGAGCTGGCGGAGGCAACCCGCATCGGCAACTTCGTCGAGATCAAGAACAGCCAGGTCGGCTGCCATTCCAAGATCAACCACCTGTCCTACGTGGGCGACGCTACGGTGGGGCGCCGGGTCAACATCGGCGCCGGCACCATCACTTGCAATTACGATGGCGCCAACAAGCACCGCACGGTGATCGAGGACGACGCCTTCATCGGTTCCGACACGCAACTGGTGGCGCCAGTCAGTGTCGGCCGTGGCGCCACCCTGGGCGCCGGCACCACCCTCACCCAGGACGCGCCGGCCGGGCAACTGACCCTGTCGCGCGCGAAACAAATGACCGTTCCCGGCTGGCGGCGGCCGGTGAAAAACAAGTAAGCGGAGAACACCATGTGTGGCATCGTCGGCGCCATCGCGCAACGCAACGTCGTTCCCATCCTGCTGGAAGGGCTGCGGCGCCTGGAATATCGTGGTTACGACTCGGCCGGCCTGGCGGTGTGCGGCGCCGATGGCGCCATGCGGCGCATCCGTTCGGTGGGCAAGGTGGCCAATCTCATCGAAATGGAACGCGTTAACCCGATTCCCGGCAACCTGGGCATCGCCCACACCCGCTGGGCGACTCACGGTATGCCGGCGGAGCGCAACGCGCACCCGCACATGAGTGGCGAGAAGGTTGCGGTGGTGCATAACGGCATCATCGAAAACCACGCCGAACTGCGCGCGGAACTGAGGGCTCAGGGCTATCGCTTCACCTCGGAAACCGATACCGAAGTGATCGCCCACTTGCTTGCGCACCTCCTGGAGCACGAACCCGATCTGTTGAAAGCCGTGCAGGCCGCCGCGCGGCGGCTGATCGGCGCCTACGGCCTGGCGGTGGCCAGCCCGGACGATCCGGAGCGGCTGATCGTCGCCCGTTCCGGCAGCCCGCTGGTGATTGGCCTTGGGTTGGGCGAAAACTTTATCGCCTCCGACGTGTTCGCGTTGTTGCCGGTGACGCAGCGCTTCATCTTCCTGGAAGAAGGCGACATCGCCGAAATCCGCCGCGATGGCATCTCGATTTTCGACGCCGCCGGCTACCCGGCCGAACGCCCGGAACGCCTGTCGCGGCTTTCCGCGTCGACCATCGACAAGGGGCCTTACGCCCACTACATGCTCAAGGAAATCTTCGAGCAGCCGGCGGTGATCGCGGAAACGCTGGAAGGCCGCATTCACAAGGGGCGCCTGCTGGAGGAAAGCTTCGGCCACAAGGCACAGCAACTGTTCGATCAGGCGAAGGGGGTACATATCGTCGCTTGTGGCACCAGCTACCACGCCGGCATGGTGGCCAAATACTGGCTGGAAGAAGCGGGCGTGCCCTGCCAGGTGGAAGTCGCCAGCGAATACCGCTACCGCCGGGTGGTGGTGCCGGAAGGCACCCTGTTTCTGTCCATCTCGCAATCGGGCGAGACTGCCGACACCCTGGCCGCCCTGCGCTTCGCCAAGACCGCCGGCTATGTCGGTAGCCTGGCGATCTGCAACGTGCCGGAATCGTCACTGACGCGCGAATCCGACGTCGCCCTGATGACCCGCGCCGGCCCCGAGATCGGGGTGGCCTCCACCAAGGCCTTCACCACCCAGCTCACCGCCTTGCGCCTGGTCACCCTGGCGTGCGCGCGGCGGCGCGGCATGACGGCGGAGCGGGAAGCGGTGCTGGTGGATGAGCTGCACGCCCTGCCGCGCCAGGTGGAAGTGGTGCTGTCGCTGTCGGATGCGGTCAAGGCCATGGCGGCCGCCTTCGCCGACAAGAAGGATGCCCTGTTCCTCGGGCGCGGGCCGTTCTATCCGGTGGCCCTGGAAGGCGCGCTGAAGCTCAAGGAAATCTCCTACATCCACGCCGAGGCCTATCCCGCCGGCGAACTTAAGCACGGCCCCCTGGCGCTGGTCGATGCCGACATGCCGGTGATCTGCGCGCTGCCCGACGACCCGCTGCTGGACAAGGTGCTGTCCAACTTGCAGGAAGTGCGCGCGCGCGGCGGTGAGCTGTTCCTGTTCTCCGACCAGACGGTAAAGATCGAACTGGACCGTTACCAGAACCTCACCCTGGCCGACATCTGTCCCAGCACCGCGCCCATCGTCTACAGCATCCCGCTGCAACTGCTGGCCTACCATGTCGCGGTGCTGAAAGGCACTGATGTCGACCAGCCGCGTAATCTGGCCAAGTCGGTGACGGTGGAATAAGGCGTTAACGAACGGCGGTGAGGGGGATGAAGCGCATCCAACGTCCACCGCCACACTAAATGATCAACTCCGACTTGCTCGCCCGCAGCCTTGCCGCTGTTTGGCACCCGTGCACCCAGATGAAGCAACTGGAGCGGATGCCGCCTTTGGCCATCGCCCGTGGCGAGGGGCCGTGGCTGATCGACTTTGCTGGGCGCCGCTATCTGGATGCCATTTCCTCCTGGTGGGTCAACCTGTTCGGCCACGCCAACCCGCGCATCAACGCCGCCCTGATCGACCAGCTTTCCCGCATCGAACACGTCATGCTTGCCGGCTGCACCCATGCGCCGGTGGTGGAACTGTCGGAACGCCTGGGGCGGCTCACCGGCCTGGGCCATGCCTTCTACGGTGCGGATGGCGCCAGTGCCACCGAGATCGCTCTGAAGATGAGCTTCCACTTCTGGCGTAACAGCGGGCGGCCGGAAAAAACCGGTTTCGTTTCGCTAGAGAACGGCTATCACGGTGAAACCCTGGGCGCCTTGTCGGTCACCGACGTGGCCCTGTTCAAGGACACCTACGCGCCGCTGCTGCGCATCAGTCATCAGGCGATGAGCCCGGATGCGCGCCGGGCCGCGCCCGGTGAAACGGCGGAAAGCTATGCCCTGCGCGCCGCCGCCGACCTGGAGGCCTATCTGGCCGCACACGCCGAGCGCACCGCCGCGATGATCCTGGAGCCATTAGTGCAGGGCGCGGCCGGCATGGCCATGTATGCGCCGATTTATCTGCAACGGGTACGCGAACTTTGCGACCAGTACCAGGTACACCTGATCGCCGATGAAATCGCCGTCGGCTTCGGCCGCACCGGCACGCTGTTTGCCTGCGAGCAGGCGGCGATCAAAGCCGACTTCCTCTGCCTGTCAAAAGGCCTCACCGGCGGCTATCTGCCCCTCTCCTGCGTGCTCACCACGGAGCGGGTTTACCAGGCGTTTTACGACGACGACGCTGCGCGCGGCTTCCTGCATTCCCATTCCTACACCGGCAACCCGCTCGCCTGCCGCGCCGCTCTGGCGGTGCTGGACATCTTCGAGCAGGACGACGTGATCGTGGCGAACCGCGCCAAGGCGGCGCGCTTCACGGAACGCCTAGGTGAAGTCGCCGCGCATCCGCGGGTCAGGAACTTCCGCCACCGCGGCATGATCTGGGCCTTCGACGTGGCCGACGCAGTACCCGGCTTCGCCAGCGAATTCCACCGCCGCGCCTTGGCGCGGGGGGTATTCATCCGCCCGATCGGTCGCAGCGTCTATTTCATGCCGCCCTATGTGATCGAAGAGGCGGAAATGTGTTTGCTGGCCGAGACCACCTTGGCCTGCCTTTAACCCGGAGAACCTTATGCACCTTCGCGCCTTGCCCCTTCTGCTGGCCCTGATCGCCACCCCGCTTTATGCCGCTCACCCCGTGCTGGAACAGCGCGCTCCGATCCGCCTCACGGCGCAAGAAAAGGCGCACATCCACCTGGAAATGCGCCTGTTCCTCTCCGCCACCCAGAAGATCGTTATCGGCGCCGCCGCCAATGACATGAAGCTGCTGGCCGAGGCCGCGCGCGAAGCCGGCATGGCCGCCGCCCACGAAGTGCCCGCCGGCTTGCGCGCCAAACTGCCATTGGCATTCAAACAGCTCGGCCACGCCACGCACCAGGGCTTCGATGACCTGGCGCGCGACGCGGAAAGCCTGGGCGATGCCAATCACGCGCTCCAGCAACTCGGCGAGGTGATGAGCCACTGCGTGTCCTGCCACGCCCAGTACCGGATCGAAACACGTCACTGAGCCGCCAGCGCTGTTATGGATATTTTCAATGTTTTCTACCTGGAAGCCTCGCGCCGCCTGCCACGCCTGCCGGCCGAGCACCCGTGTTCACGCTTGCACGGGCATTCCTTCCGCGTCGAGGTATGGGTGTCCGGGCCGCTCGACCCGGAACTCGGCTGGGTACGCGACTTCGCCGACCTGCAGGCGGCCTGGCAGCCGATTCATGCGGCGCTGGACCATGGTTACCTGAACGACATCGCCGGCCTGGAGAATCCCACCAGCGAGCATCTCGCCATCTGGATCTGGGATCACCTGAAACTCACTCTGCCCGGCCTGGCCCGGGTGGGGGTGATGGAAACCCACGCCTCCGGCTGTCGTTACAGCGGAGTTTGAACCCCCGTAGGGTGCGCCGCGCGCACCGATCCACGCCTCTCGGTGGTGCGCGCGGCGCACCCTACCGAATCAGTCGGCTGCGTCCTTCTTTTCCCACTCATCCCGCCATACGCAAACCTGGTTTCCCCCCTCGGCTTTGGCGATGAGTTGGGCGCGTTCCACCCGTTCCAGGGTTTCGTCGATGAAGAATATCGGTTCCAGGGCGACCACGCCGAAGGAGGCGGTGATTCGCAGGGTGTGGCCTTCCAGGGCGAAGGGGTGGTCGGCCAGGCTGATGCGCAGGCGGTCGATGAGGACGCCGGCCTGGATGATGTCGGTGCTGGGCAGGCAGAGCAGGAATTCCTCGCCGCCGATGCGGAAGATGGTGTCGTAGCGGCGCAGGTGGTCGGCGAAGAAACTGGCGACGGCTTTCAGCAGGGCGTCACCCAGGCGTTGCCCATGTTGTTCGTTGCAGCGGCCGAAGTCATCCAGGTCGGCGTAGCAGACGGCGCAGGGCAGATGGGTGCGCTGCACCCGTTCGATCTCTTCCGCCAGGCGCAGATTCACCGCCTGCCGGTTCCAGACCCCGGTAAGGCTGTCGACTGCGCCGAGGCGCTCCATAAGATCGAGTTCCAGGCGGCGCAGCAGTTGTCGGAAACGGGCGGCGACGGCGGTAAAGGCGTCGTAGTCCGCCCCCGGAACGGACTCGCCGGCCGCCTGGCGGGCGAGCAGGTGGCGGGCGATGTCGTGCATCGAGCGATGCGCGGATTCAATCGCGGCGATACTGGATTCCTCCGCCATAGGGGCTTCGGGCTTGGCGTAAACCTCCGCGTAGAACCAGACACCGAAACGGCAGCGAGTGTGGCTGTCCAGGGCCAGATCGTCGCCACTCGGGGTTTCCCGGCAGATCAGTTGCCGGTTGAAACGCGCCAGCCAGGCGGCATGGGCGGCGATGGCGCGATCGAGGCCGTGCAGGTGCGCCAGAGTGGCGCTGTTGTCTCGCGGGAGTGGGGTCATGGTTGGTGGCTCGCTACGGGGTGGTTAGGTGTCAAGTCCCGCCTGTTTATAAACGCGCTTGACGAATAATTCGGGCTTTTCCGTCTGCCATTTTTTCAATGCCTGGATTGGCGTCTGGTGGTTCAAAGCTCGCTGCGGGATGTGGTGGTTGTAGAT
>Ga0210033_1000064_pt1 | contig 84678 bp, 79 predicted proteins | sample CryGeymeta201501_FD_185465 | JGI IMG/M metagenome (GOLD analysis project Ga0210033, IMG submission 185465) | Groundwater microbial communities from Crystal Geyser aquifers in Utah, USA - Crystal Geyser metaG 2015-01 (SPAdes) (version 2) | ecosystem: Environmental > Aquatic > Deep subsurface >... | reverse complement strand
CTTGTAGATCGTAAAATACAATTGACCCCTTATCGTCATTTAAAATTGACCCCCTTAGAAAGACTATAATCTCCTTCCAAAAGGGAGGAGGTAGAAAGAAGGGATGATAAGCATGTATAAGTGGCAACAGGTAAAAGCGTTAAGGGCGAAAGGGGTAAGCATCAAGAAGATAGCAAGGAAACTTAAGCTTTCCAAAAACACGGTCAGGAAGTATTTGAGGAGCCCGGACCCACCTCAGTTTAAGGCAAGGCAATATGAGAAGATGCTCAATGAGTATGAAGACAAGGTAAATGAGATGCTTGAAAAGAGGTATATAGGGACGCGGATATGCTCTGAGCTGATAGGGGTAGGATATAAAGGCTCACTATCCACCGTGCATCGTTATATCCGAGAGGCAAAGAGGGAAGAAGAGATAAGCAAAAGGATAACCACGAGGTTTGAGACTGTTCCTGGCAAGCAGATGCAGTATGACTGGAAGGAGTGGGACCTGCCTGTGGATGGCAAGACATTGAGGGTTTATATCCACGAGGTGGTTTTAAGCTACAGCCGTAAGAAGTATTATGCATACTCCTTAAGCATAAAAACCTCCGATGTAATAAGGGCGATTGAGGAAGCGATACACTTCTTTGGTGGGGTAGTCTCTGAACTTGTGATAGACAACCCCAAACAGATGGTAATAACACATGAAAAGAACGGTATAGTTCGGTATAACGATGAGTTTTTAAGGTTTTGTGGCATGTATGGGATAGATCCCAATCCCTGCCAGAATTATAGGGCAAGGACAAAGGGCAAGGCAGAGAGGCCATTTTATTATATCCAGGAGCACCTATTAAGGGGGCTTGAGATAAAGGACCTCTCTGAGTTTGATATAAAGCTTAAGGAATTCATGGATGGATATAACTTAAGGGTTCACAGCACACTCAAAGAGACCCCTGAGGATCGATATTCACGGGAGAGGGGATATTTAAAGGAGATTCCGTCAGTAGAGCCGACTTTATTATATGAGAGGGAGTTCAGTAAGGTAAGCAATGATGGATATATATCCTACAATGGAGGATTTTATCCTGTTCCGATGCATTTGTGTCTTAAAGACGTGAGAGTAGAGCCAGTATTTGGAAGGCTTCTTAGAGTATATGATGAGAAGGGGCAGCTGGCGGTAGAGCATCAGGTAAACCTATTTGAGACAGGGCTAAAGCCTGAGCATCCTGAGCATGAGGAGATAAACAGGAGATACAGGGAAAAGAAAGAGACTCAGAGGTCTGAGATAGTGAACAGATTCATAGAGACCTTTGATGATAACGGAAGGCTCTATGTAGAAGGGCTCAAGGAGAGGACAGGTGCCAATCTTTACTGGCATCTCTCTGAGATAATAAAATACACCGAGCTTTATGGCGCCAGTGAGGTATCAGATGTTCTGACTGAATGTATTACTATTGGGGCATATCATAAAAACAGCGTAAAGAGGCTGCTTAGCATAAGGAAGATACAGGAGCCGGTAGTAGGTCCTGTACTCACTGCCCGGATGTTTCCATCTGTAGATATAACGAGGGGACTTTCTGCTTATAGGGTGGAGGTGCCCTGTGAGTGAACTGACAAAACAGATAGAAGAACATATGAGGGCATTAAAGCTGAAGGGGATGCTCCCTGTGTATAAAGGACTTTCAGAAAGGGCTACAAAAGGCAAACTTCAGTATGAGGAGTATTTAGCCCTCTTACTTGAGGAAGAGCTGAAGAGAAAGACAGAGGGCTCAATAAAGGCGAAGATAGGGAAGGCAAAGTTTCCATTCTTGAAGACCGTAGAGGAATTTGACTTTTCCTTTCAGCCAAATCTCAAAGATAAGGAGGTGATAAGGCTCGGTTCATTGGATTTCATAGAGCAAAAGGGCAATGTTATATTCCTCGGCCCTCCTGGTGTAGGAAAGACCCACCTGGCAATAGGACTTGGGATAAAGGCATGCATGGCAAAATATCGTGTAGTGTTTACATCTGCACAGAGGCTCATAGAGGAATTGATGTTGTCGCAAAGGGATGGAAGTTTAATGGAAAGACTCATGGCTTATTCAAGGCTACATCTGCTGATAATAGATGAACTTGGATATATGCCGATAAAAAGGGAGCAGGCAAACCTTCTTTTTCAGCTTATCTCAATACGCTATGAAAAGGGATCTATTATCCTTACCAGTAATTACAACTTTGATGAATGGGGAATGATATTCGAGGATAATGTCGTGGCTTCTGCCATAATAGATAGGCTTGTACATCATGCCGGAATATTCTATATCAATGGCAGCAGCTATAGAGTAAAAGACAAGCTAAAGAGGGGTATAACAGTCCCCTCTACTTGAGGCCAATAGGCTTAAAGAGGCCATTTTGAGGGAATACTTAGGTATGGGTTGGCTTTTAAAAATGTCTCTAAGGCGATTTGGCGAAGCCGTTTTTGAAACAGATAAAACACTTACACCTTTTAGAGCACTAAAAGTATCTAAAAGGGTATATTACGAGGGGGGTCAATTTTATTTGCAGAAAAGGGGTCAAATGTGTTGACTATCTACATGTAACTAAAGCCGGCTCAATCCTTTCGTGTGCAACTATTCGGTGAGCATAAACCAGACATGCTTGTATATCTTCTTTTTCCAGAAAAGGATAACCTTCTAACAGTTCTTCAACAGTAGAGCCAGCGGCAAGCATCCCAAGAATGTGCTCAACGGCTATCCGCATCCCCCGAATGATTGGTTTACCGCCAAAGATTGAAGGATTAATGGTAATGCGATTTAAAAACTCCTCGTCTTTCATTATATCCTAACCTCCATTTTTAGTTCCTTTTATCAAACTATATACTCGTACAGATTAAATTATACCATACAAGAGGAGTTCTAATCCCGTAAGTTCAAATTTTGGGGTCGCATCTTGACAGCTGCTATAATCTCAATATTTGAAATCTGAGGTTTTGGCATCTTCATTGTTACTACAAACACAGGTATCCCTTTCTTTTTATTTTCCTCTAAAACCCTGTAATTTTTATTATACAGATCTTTATCATCTTCAGGAAGTATTACAAGAACCGCTCCTTTAGGGATTCTGTCAAGCACATCGGGATGTTCAAAAACGTACTTCATCCATTCAGCATGAAGGTCTAAGTTTTTTTTGATTATTTCATCTTTCGTCATTTTTAATCTCCTCTCTCAAAGTCTTCTCTATATTTCTCCCAGTTTGCCTTCAAATCAATTGTAGCATATGTAAAAGCAAGAGACATTTGACAATTTCCTGAGCCAACAAGCTGACAAGCGTAGATCGTAAGACCGTGAACGGTGAAGCGTGAAAGGTGATTAAAAACACCCCCACCCAGTCTTCGATTTAAAACCAAACTCTTTCTCTGCTTTTGATGTATCCAGCATCCTTCTCGGTTGTCCATCGGGTTTAGAGGTATCCCAGACGATTTTGCCTTTGAAGCCGGTAAGTTTTGTAATCAATTCAACTAAATCCTTAATTGAAATTTCAAAGCCAGCTCCAAGATTTATTGGATCACTTTTGTTGTATCTTTCAGTAGCTAACAATATTCCTTCAGCAGCATCTTCTACATATAAAAATTCTCTCGTCGCTTTGCCTGTCCCCCAAACGGTAATAACAGGTTTAGGTAAAGGTTGAGGTTGAGAGATAGCATCTACACATTTTTTAATCAATGCTGGAATCACATGGGAAGATTCAGGGTCAAAGTTATCCCTTGGTCCATAAAGATTAACAGGGAAAGTGCAGAAATAATTTTGTTTCTGGTGTATGGGGATCAGAATAAATATGGTCAATTCTGCCTGTATTAAACGTACTTGCCCGACGAATAAGGCCATGGACCTCATAGCCTTTTGATAAAAGAAATTCAGCAAGATACGACCCATCCTGTCCTGTAATGCCTGTGATTAATGCCTTTTTCATCTCAAAATCTCCTTTAAACTGAAATACTTATTGCAATAAACCCCTGCAAAAGAACCTAATCCATCAGCAAAAACATCAAACACCGATGCATCCCTCATCAGCACAAATGACTGATGTATCTCGTCTGTAATCCCATAAACCGATGCAGCAATCCACCCAACCAGAACATAGCGCCTGATTCCTGAGTTCTTCAAGCTATATCCAATTAAAAAGCCTAAAATCGCATACTCTATAAGGTGAATAACCTTATCCACTCCATACGGCAGTTCATATTTAATCGGTTTTGAAAGAGATGAGAAATAAAATATCAAAGCCATATACGAAATTGTAACCGTCAAACCCAAAATGATTTTTGTTTTCATTTTTTCCTCAGATAGATTTGTCATCTATTCTTTTACGGATGTGCAAGTCAAAATAATTTCTTAAACTTAGGAAAATGCTGTTTATGGTTTTTATTTCATCAAACAGCATATTTAATACAGCAACGATTTAAACAGCCTCTTGACTATTGAGATTTTGACCCCAAGTTGCCCCTCTTCAGTTTTATTCCCTTCCATATGCGTCATCTATTCTTTCAATATCATCCTCACCTACATATTCGCCGTTTTGAACCTCGATTATCTCCAGCGGAACCTTGCCGGGATTTTCAAGCCTGTGGCGGGTTAACTCGGGGATATATACTGATTCGTTTTCGTGCACGAAGGTTTCGCGATCTCCTATGGTCACCTTTGCTTTCCCTTTTACCACTACCCAGTGCTCTGACCTGTGATGGTGTAATTGCAGACTCAGTCTCTCACGCGGGTTTACGACAACCCGTTTGATCTTGTATCGTTCGCCTTCTCCAAGAACTGTATAGCTTCCCCATGGTCTGTAAATGGTTACATGTTCCAAGGCCTCTTTGCGGTCATCTTCCCTTAATTTATTTACTATCTCCCTTACCTTTTGTGTCTCTCCCCTTTTTGCAATTAATAGTGCATCATCTGTATCAACTATCAAACAATCATCTAACCCTATTGTAGCGACAAACCTTTTATCACTGATTATAAGGGTATCTTTGGTATCTATTGCGACAACATCACCCATCTTGATATTCCCCCTGCCATTTTTATCTAATACATCGTATATCGAGTCCCATGAGCCTATGTCATTCCAGTATAAATCGAGCGGCAGGATTACTATCCTTTCTGATTTCTCAGCCACAGCATAGTCCAATGAGATGTCAGGCATTTGCTTAAAGTTTGCTACCATCTCATCAAAACTCATATCAAGCATCTCGCTTATCTTCGGTGCGTGTTTGCTGAATTCTTCTATTATGGTGCCTATGCAAAAGGCAAACATACCTGAATTCCAGTAATAATTGCCTTCACCAATATATTTTTTTGCAGTCTCCGTATCCGGTTTTTCAGTAAACTCTTCTACTTTGAAATAGTTATTTTTGACGATCTCGCCAGGAAATCCCCCCATCCCCCCTTTACTAAAGGGGGGCAAGAGGGGATTATTTTCATTGTCTGTTATGTTGTCGTGCTCCATGTTTGTCCCATGGTGCTTACTGTCTGCTGCTGACTCCTTACTGACTTGTATATATCCATAACCTGTCTCAGATCTTGTCGGTTTTATGCCAAATGCCACCATATAGCCTTTTTTAGCTATCTCCTCTGAAAGTTTAATATATTCAGCAAATTTGTCAGCAGGTTTTATGACATGGTCTGAAGGAGAGATAAATAATACTTCATCTTTTTTACATCCAAGTTTTTCCACACAGTATTTTATCCCAAGAGCTATGGCAGGTGCTGTATTCCTGCTTACAGGTTCAAGTATGATATTGGCAAAAGGCGAATGGTTAGGGTTGGATATTAAATGCTGGTTGTTGAACATGACATTAAGGTCGGCTAAGACGTGGAATTTATATTCACTGTTCGTCATCACAATAATGTCATCAATAGAAATCACTTTTAAAAGCCTTTCCGCGGTCTTTTGTAAAAAAGAGCTTTTACCATTCAGCTTCAGAAATTGTTTCGGATAATTCCTTCTGCTGAGAGGCCAAAGCCTTGTTCCAGAACCACCTGCGAGGATAAGTGCTTTCATAATAACTCCATTGCCTCTTTCAGCTCTCTCTCCAAAAAGTTCCTGTATTCGTTGAGACTTTTTTCATCTTCTGCCTCGAATCGCATTACGACCACCGGCTGGGTATTGCTCGATCTTATGAGTCCCCATCCTTTTTCAAAAACAACCCTCGCTCCATCTATGTCATAGATCTTCTTTATTGGGAAAGGGCAATTGCCGGATATATTATACTCTTTACAACGGTGCACCAATCTTTCCACAACCATCTTCTTTTGATCCTCCGGGCAGTCTATGTGTATTTCGGGTGTGGAGCACATACGCGGGATGTCTGAAAGCAATTCGTTTATTCCAAGGGCTGTGGTCTTCATAATCTCTATGAGCCGGAATGTAGTATAGATTGCGTCGTCAAAACCAAAATACCCGTCTGAAACAAAGATATGGCCGCTGAATTCGCCTGCAAGGAGGGCGCCCTCTTTTCTCATCTTGTCTTTTATAAGGGAGTGTCCTGTCTTCCACATGATGGGTTTGCCGCCGTGCCTCTCTATGTCGTCAAACATTGTATGGGAACACTTTACGTCCCCGATGATGATTGCATCAGGTTTCCTCTTCAGGATGTCCCTGGCAAGGATGACCATAATCTGATCACCCCATACAATATCCCCAAAACTGTCAATTATGCCTATCCTATCTGCATCTCCATCGTATCCAACCCCTATATCAGCCCCTTCTTCTTTTGTCACCTTTATGAGTCCCTTGAGATTTTCTACCACTGTCGGGTCTGGATGGTGGTTTGGGAATCGTCCATCAGGCTCACAACAAAGGGGTATCACTTCACATCCCATAGCCTCTAATATTCCGGGAGCTACTATCCCCCCAGTGCCGTTTCCAGCATCGACCACCACCTTCAATCTCCTGTAGCCTTTATTTGATAAATAGGAAAACCTGTTTACCATGATATCTTTATATGCACCGAGTATATCATAATGCTCCAGATGCCCGTTTTCTGGGCTTTCAGACCATGACCTTTTTTCTATGATATCTTTAAGTTTTTGTATCTCTTCTCCAAAAATCGTCTCTTTCCCGATACTCAGCTTAAACCCATTATATTCAGGCGGGTTATGGCTTCCTGTAACCATGATGCCGCCGTCCAGATTGAGATGGTGGATGGAAAAATACTGCAAGGGAGTCGGGCAGAGACCTATGTCATAAACATCGATACCCGTTGATATTATTCCTTTAATAATGTTCGCAGCAAGTCTTTCAGAACTTATTCTCCCATCTCTTCCTACACTTACCCTGTTTCCATTTTTTTTTATATTTTTTATGAGGGTGCCAAATGCCTTCCCTAAAGAAAAGGCAAAGTTTTCGTTGAGGTCCCTTCCGACAATCCCCCGTATATCGTATTCCCGGAATATCTTATCGTTCAACATAGGAATACAAGGTTAAGGTCAAGGCTGAGGCTAAGATTGAGTCTTTACTTAACCTCGGCCTCAACCTAAGCCTGTCTTTTTGCTTTTTGTCCATTTCATATTATCCACATACCACTTTACAGTTTTTTCTATGCCTTCATGAAAATGTATTTTGCTCTTCCAGCCAATCTGCTTGCATATTTTATTCGAATTTAAAGAATATCTGAAATCATGCCCTAATCTGTCTTTCGTAAACTCTATTAAATCTTCTGGTTTCCCTAACAGCTTTAAAACAGTTTTGACCACATCTATATTCCTCTTCTCTTCTCCGCTCCCGACATTGTATATCTCTCCAATTTTGCCTTTTTCTGATATTCCAAATACTGCATCTACACAATCAGATACAAATAACCATTCCCTGATGTTTTGCCCTTTTCCATAAACAGGAACCTTTTTATTGCTCAATGCCTTGAGTATAACTACCGGAATAAGTTTTTCCGGATACTGCCATGGACCATAATTATTAGATGGTCTTATTGTTATTACAGGTATGCCGTATGTCCTGTGATATGCCCTTCCGAGCATATCGGCAGCAGCTTTGCTAACCGAATATGGAGAATTGGGGTTCAGGGGTGTTGTTTCATAAAATTGTCCTTTCCCTGTTAGTTCACCATATATCTCATCGGTCGATATATTTATGAATCTTTCGATCCCATAGTGTTTTGAGATATCAAGAAGTACCTGTGTCCCTTTTATATTTGTATCCAAAAAAGGAGATGGATCAGCTATGCTCCTATCGACATGGCTTTCTGCTGCAAAGTGAACAACGATATCTGGTTTTTCTGTCTTGAAGATATGTTCCAGAGAGTCTTTATCAGTTATGTTTTTCCTGTAAAAAGTAATTTCTTTCTTAAATTCTTTTAATCTCTTTAAATCACCGGCATAACTGAGTTTATCAACAACTGCTATCCTGTAACTTTTTTCTGCGCCCTGTCTGACAAATTCGCTTCCTATAAATCCGGCCCCACCTGTGACTAAAAGTTTTTTCATTAGATTTCCTCTTGTTTAAACATTTCTTCTATGTACCTGTCAATGCCGATCCTCCAGTCAGGTATATTAACGCCCAGGGCTCTCGAAAGCTTATGATTTGACATTGCAGAGAAATATGGCCTCTTGACAGGTGAAGGAAAATAATCTGAGTTTACAGGCAATATCAGGTTATCCAGACCAAGCCTATCAATAAAATAGCGTGCGACTTCATATCTTGTAACATATCCGCTGTTGGTCAGATGGTAAACCCCTCTCAGACCTTTTTCTATTGCAAGCATTGTTAAAGTTATAATGTCCTTTGTAAAGGTCGGCACCGAGGTCTGGTCGCAAACAATTTTTAAAACCATATTCTTCCTTGCCAATTCGGACAATTTATAAAGAAAGTTTTGTTTGCCTTCTCCAAATACCCAGCTAACCCTGAATAATAAAAAATTATCAGTCTCTTCTGTTAAAATCTTTTCACCCATTAATTTGCTTTTACCGTAATTGTTAATTGGATCTGGTTCATCTTCCTCTGTATAAAAATCTTCCTTTGTTCCATTAAATATGTAATCAGTGCTGTAGTGAACTAACAGGGCATTATTTTTTTTGCACGCAACCGCCAGGTTTCTCACTCCTGCGGCGTTTACTTTGTATGCAGTATCAAAATCCTTTTCAGCCTTATCTACAAAATTATAAGCAGCACAGTTTAAAATAATATCAGGATTATATTTTGAAAAAGCTTCTATAACGACATTCAAATCAGATATATCCAGACTTTCTTTATCTAAAGCCCCTACTGTATATTCATAGTTTTCTAACGCCTTTTGAAATTCCCTTGCAAGCTGGCCGTTTGCACCTGTAATTAAAATCTTCATATTACACCTCCTGTATTAAACAACCATATTGTCAAAAGTTTTTTAGTAAATTCTTAAAATATCCTTTATTTTTCAACATATTGTTTTAAATCAGCCTGCCTCCCTTTTTAAACACACCCCTAACCCCCCTGGCAAGGGGGGATATAAAAGGGTATTCAAAATTAATATCAGCATTATATAATGCTGGATGTTTTTTATCTTTTTCTGAGAGAACCGGGTCTTTGATCGGCCAGTTGATATTTATATCAGGGTCATTCCAGATAATCCCCCTATCGTCTTCTGGCGAATATTCTCTATTACACTTATATATAACATCAGCTGTTTCACTCAGGACAACAAAACCATGAGCAAAGGCAGAAGGGACATAAAGCATAAGATTATTTTCTTCAGACAGTTCAACACTAACCCAATGTCTAAAGGTGGGAGAACCTTTTCTTATATCTACCGCTACATCAAATATCTTTCCCTTTACACACTGGACTAATTTGCCCTGTGCATTGGGATTTTTCTGAAAGTGAAGTCCTCTCAATACGCCTTTTACAGATTTTGAATAATTATCCTGAACAAACTGCTCTTTTATGCCCGACTGAGCAAAGTCTGAATATTTGTAAGTTTCCAGAAAGAGTCCCCGTCTGTCCCTGAAAACCTTTGGTTCTATTAGGATAACTTCCGGTATTGATAATTTTTTAAAAATAAATGGCATAACTAAAAAGCTTAGAAAAAAGGCCTTTGCCTGCTGTTATTTTATCACCCTCAAAAGATATTTTCCGTATTCATTATGATTTAAGGCCTGTGCAAGTTTTAACAATTGCTTTTTATCAATATAACCTAATTTGTATGCTATTTCTTCTATGCAGGCTATTTTTAACCCCTGTCTTTTTTCAATAGTTGATATAAACTCACCGGCTTCTAAAAGGCTCTTATGAGTACCTGTATCAAGCCAGGCATAGCCTCTGCCCATCAGTTCAACCCTGAGTTTTCTCCTTTTAAGATATTCTCTATTTACATCTGTTATCTCGAGCTCACCCCTTCGCGACGGCTTTATATTTTTAGAAATCTTTACTACTTCGTTGTTATAGAAATACAGGCCTGTTACCGCATATCTCGATTTTGGTATTTTGGGCTTTTCCTCTAAAGACAGGACATTGCCCTTCTCATCAAATTCGACTACTCCATATCTTTCAGGGTCATTGACATAATAACCAAATATTGTCGCACCACCCTTTGTTTTTACATCATCTACCGCCTTCTCCAATAAACCTGTAAGACCGTGGCCATAAAAAATATTATCCCCCAGCACAAGACAAACATCATCACTGCCTATAAATTTCTCACCCAGGATAAAGGCTTCTGCAATGCCGCCCGGGTGAGACTGTTCCCTGTAAGAAAAACTAAGCCCTAAATGAGAGCCGTCATTGAATATATTCATAAAACGCTGTAAATCCTGTGGCGTGGAAATTATCAGGATATCCTTTATCCCTGCAAGCATAAGTACAGACAGGGGGTAATAAATCATCGGCTTATCATAAATAGGCAATAACTGTTTACAAATACCTATTGTTACCGGATAAAGCCTTGTCCCGATGCCACCTGCTAAGATTATGCCTTTCATTTAGAAACCCTCCAAAAAGCTATACTATATTTTAGTCAGAAAACAACTATCGAGTTCAAGCCTGTAATGAATCATTTCAAGAAGGATCATTACCCTCTCAGTGCCTCTGGTCTCTTTTTCAAAAATTCCATAAAAATCTCTAAACGGTCCATCCTTTATTAAAATCCTGTCTCCTTTTTCGAATCTCCTGGGTTTGATAACCACTATGTTGTCATCTCCCATGCCTTCTTTTATTGTGTTAATAATCTCATCATAAACAACAATAGGATTGCCTTTACCTACTATGTATCTCACACCCCTTGTGTAAGTGATGAGATGGGAATATTTCTCTTTCTCGAAGCTTGCAAATAGGTAAGAAGGAAAGAGAGGTTCTATGACCTCAATAAGTTTATTGCGCCTATATTTCTTGAACTTTATTTTCGGGTTCATGACCTCAATGCCTATACCTTCAAGGCGATAGGCAATTGAATCCTCTTTCCCCGGCTTTGTATAAATGGCATACCACATTTATAAACATTATAACCCAAATCCGGTTATAACAATAGTGGCGATTGCCGTATCTGTCATTGCGAGGTTGCATCGACCGTGGCAATCTCACTGAGAAAGACGAGATTGCTTTGTTTCACTCGCAATGACAGCAGAAGTTATAGATAATAAGATTAGAAAGAACTGAGATACATTTTAGGATTTTTAGTTATGCACCTCATTATAGAATTTTTATTATATCCTATCTCAATAAGCCTTTTTGAAGATTCTGTAATGGTCATGCAGCCCCCCGAAAGTCTGCCGTGGATATCGGTAATACCTTGTTCCCTCCCCCCTCCTCCCCTCACTTTTGTCTCTTTTACTGTATCTGACACTATTATTATCCTGTCAGGATTTTTTGTTTTGAATATCAATTCAAGTGTTTTTGAATGGAGGTGACAGGGGTCTGCAATAAGCTCAATATAAATATCCTGATTTAAAAGTCCAAACCCTGCAAGTCCCGGCTCCCTGTGATGAAAACGCATTGCATTGAAGATGTGTGTAATTCCCTTAGCACCTGCATTAAAACCAGCTTTTGCCTCATTATATGTTGCATCAGAATGTCCCATGCTGACAATGATTCCCATGCCAGACATCTTCTTGATAAGCCCTATAGCCTCATTTATCTCAGGTGCAATGGTGATTATCTTTACTATATCTTCAAACCCCTCAATGAGTTCTTTGAAGTTATCCTCTGTTGGTTCAACGAATGACGATGCACTCAGGGCACCGCATTTTGATGGATTGAGGAATGGACCTTCGAGATGAACTCCGATGATTTTCGCAGGTTCTACATCTTGCATTTCCATTGCCTTTCTGACTGTATCCATATTTTCTCTCATGATTGGTATAGGAGCTGAATATACTGAAAGTATAATTTCCGAAATTCCATATGAGCCATGTATTCCAGCTATTTTGAGGATATCGCCTTCGGCTGTTGTCCTTGTATCGTAACCACCTATGCCATGGGTATGTATATCAATAATCTTCACCTGAAAATACCTCAAATCCCCCCTCGCCCCCCTTTTCTAAAGGGGGGGTATAGGGGGATTACAAATTTTCATTATATTTTGTGTCTTTTAAGACATGAATGTTTCATTATTTTATTGACATTGAGAATTTTTGTTATCATACCACAGAAAAATACTATGTTTAAAACATTCCGTACCGAAGAGATCATCATTTTAGGTAAATTTTTGCAGGAAGGATTAGATCGTATCATACAAAAATCATCTAAAATTAAGGATGTTGCCAGCCGGATAGACTTTCTTTCCAGAAATTTTCTGGATTTAGATTATGTCGAATCAACTTTAATTGGAGATATAAACATACCAGAGGTTTTCATGATAAATCTGAAAGGAGTTGATTGTTTTACCTTTATCGATTACATAGAGGCAATGCGGTTATCAGGCTCTTTTCCCGAATTTAAGGTAAATTTAAGAAAGGTAAGATACAAATCAGGAATAGTTGCCTTTGAGAATAGAAATCACTTCTTCACTGATTGGCGGGATTTTAATCCTGACTTTGTTAATGACGTTACTGAAAAAATCCGTGCTAAAAAGACCATAAGAGTACAAAAAACGCTGAATGTTAAGGAAGACAGGACATGTTTTCTGCCTGGGATTCGCCCTGTGCAGCGAGAAATCATATATATTCCTTCAGATGCGATTGATGTTTCAGTTTTGAATAAACTGAGAACAGGGGATTATGTCGGCATATATTCCACATTAAAGGGTTTAGACGTTTCGCATGTAGGAATTATTATCGAAGATGGAGATAAAATTTATTTACGTCATGCTTCTTCTCTAAAAAAACATAGAAAAGTAGTTGATCAGGATTTTAAAAATTATATAGTTGGCAAACCAGGTATAATTGTTTTCAGACCAATTTAAATCAACTGGCCTCGCTTTTCAACCCGTCAATTTTATGTCGCAGCCACCACAAAAGCAACAATCCAGGCAGGGCAACAAGAAAGGTTATAAAAAAGAAACTGGCCCAGCCTATTGACTCCACCAGATAGCCTGATGTTGGTGATATAAATATCCGACCAAGAGCAGCAATCGATGACAATAGTGCGTACTGTGTTGCAGTGTAGCGATGATTACACAACGCCATTAGAAGTGAGACAAAGGCTGCGGTACCCATACCACCGCTCATGTTTTCAAAGGCGATAGCAAAAATCAACATACCATAACTTTTACCCATCCATGCTAAAACCATGAATGAAAGATTTGATACAGCCTGAAGTATACCAAAGATTACCAGGGAGCGGAAAAGCCCCAGCCTGATCATTAAAGTGCCTCCAAACATTGCACCCACAATCAGTGAGACGACACCAAGTCCCTTATTTATGGTACCCACATCGCTTACAGAAAAGCCCACCCCCCTGATAAGAAACGCAGTAGTCAGCGAGCTTGCATAAGCATCTCCTAACTTATAGAGTACTATTAAAAATAAAAGCCAAATGGCAGAGTTTCTCGAAAAGTAATCTCTTAAAGGCCCCCATACAGCCTCTCGAATGCCTTGAGGAGGCACTATCCTTGTGTCAGGCTCGGTCCCTAATAGTGTTGTTATTATTCCTACTCCCATTATTCCGGCCATTAATAAATAAGTGTTCCGCCAGCCTATATAATCGGATAGAACAAGCGCCAGCGCCCCTGAGACGAGCATTGCAATTCGATAGCCCATTACAAACACGGCAGCCCCTACCCCACGCTGTTGTTCCTGTAAAACATCGGTACGGTATGCATCAATCACAATATCCTGAGAGGCAGAACTAAAAGCTACCATCATGGCAAGTGCAGCTAACAGCAATGGAGCTTGATGTGGGGAGCTAAAAGCCATGGCTGAAATACCAATAATAAGACTAAATTGAGTTATGATTATCCAGCCTCGACGTCTTCCCAGCCATGGAGGAATAAAACGATCCATAAACGGTGACCAAAGGAATTTCAATGTATAAGGCAATCCCACAAGTGCAAATATACCGATAGTGCGCAAATCTATGCCGGCCACTGTCATCCATGCCTGTAAAGTACCGCTGGTCAGGGCTAAAGGAAGCCCCGAGGAAAAACCAAGAAATGTCACTACAGCAATACTCGGGCTGCGGAATACCTGAAGATATGGAGAAATATCAAATCGCATAAATATCAAGTTTCACAGGAAGTCGGCCTTTAAAATCCATTTCTCCTGTTAAACACTTTATGACAGCCTTTTGTGCCTGCTCAGTTGGCTCATAAGCAGCAATAAGTACATCAGCTCTCTTAAAATACCGCAAAATATAAGGATTACCGAAGGAAATGACAATGGAATTCTCAGCCTTTCCAATGAGTTCATTAATCCTATCCTTTTCATCCTCATCTATCCCTGAACTTCCTCTCCATGCAGCGACACTTGTAAATATGGCAAATATGGCGATTTTATTTTTTAACTCCAGCGTATCGGTAATTGTTGAGATATCTTTGAAATATGTCTTTAATGGAGATGATTCAAAAAATTTATTATCCCCGCAAAAAACTAAATGGGTCTTATTCCCCTCAGAAGTTGGCAATATTCCTGCGGTATTCTTTACAATGGTTATGGACATTTCAGTGATAAGATAGGAAAGTTTTTCATGGTTTTCATAACTAAAATGTTGTTTATCATATTTAATTTTTTCCTTTATTTTTAATATGCGGTTTATTGTTGAATCTATCTGTTCCTCTGCAATAACACCTGTTCTAACAGCTGATATGAGTTCTTTAACCGTTAAATCAGCTTTAACAGGGTGCAGCAATATGTCAGCACCTGCCTTTATGCACTGTACAGAGACATTCTTGATGTCTTTCAAGGCATTCATGTTCAGGGCATCTGTCAGTACAAGACCCTCAAATCCAAGCTTTTCCCTCAATATACCGCTGATTATCTTTTTTGATAAGCTTGCAGGTTTATAATCAATGGCCGGAATACTTAAATGTCCAATCATGATACTGCTGACACCTGTTTTAATGGCCTCTCTGAATGGCATTATATCCATATTCATCAAGTCTTCGTAAGATTTGTTGATGACAGGGAGCAAGATATGCGAGTCTGTGGATGTATCCCCATGTCCTGGAAAATGCTTGGCACAACTTATAAGTCCTGAACTCTCTAATGTTTTTATATATTTTGAGCCGAACCATGCCACATCTCCAGGGTTGTCAGAGAATGCCCTCGTGCAAATAATGGGATTATCAGGATTTTGATTTATATCAAGAACAGGGATGAGGGGCATGTTTATTCCGATATCCTTCGCCTCATCTGCTATTGCCTTTACCGCACTTTCGATGACCGTAACATCTTCAGGTCTATTTTTCTCAATGGCTGCTGCGATAGCCATCTGGCATGGGAATATGGTGCTTTTTTGTATTTGCTGCGATACCCCCCGTTCGATGTCCGATGCTATAAACAGGCTCGTCTCCGAGATCGACTGGATTTTTTCAATGAAATGTCTTACCTCATCTTTTTTACCACCAAAGATTATAAATCCACCAATCCCCTTTCTTACGAGTTTAAATATTTCTCCCTGATAAGATACTGAACTGATGCCTTCACCATTAAGCCTGCTGATAATAAGCTGGTATAATTTTTTTTCCAAAGGGTTTGAATTAGTTGCATAATTATTTAGCATGGGAAAGTTTATAACTTCTTTTCCCATTCCCATGCTGTCATTATTATATACTCCAGATCAGCATGTATAGGTCTCCACTTCAACTCGCTTTTCAGTCTTGAGCTATCAGCAACTAACACAGGTGAATCGCCAGGTCTTCTCCCTACTTCTTCTGCCTTGAAATGTATATGTGTTATTTTCTTAACTGCTTCAACAACCTCTTTTACTGAATAGCCATATCCATACCCACAGTTAAAAACATTGCTCTTCCCTTTATCTAAAAGGTAATCCAATGTTATTAGATGTGCCATAGCTAAATCATCCACATGGATATAATCCCTTATACATGTACCATCAGGCGTAGGGTAATCAGTTCCGAAAATTTGTAATTTATCAAACTCCCCTTTAGCTGTTTTTAATGCCCTCGTAATGAGATGGGTGGCTTCTTTGTAAGCCTGTCCTATTTTGCCTTCAGGATCAGCACCCGCAACATTGAAATATCTTAATGAGACATAATTAAAATCTGACGCCTGTGATAGGTCAGTCAGTATCCGCTCCACAGCAGCCTTGGAAAAACCATAAGGATTAACAGGATTTAACGGTGCATCTTCATTTATTGGTATTTTTTCAGGTATGCCATATACAGCAGCAGTAGAAGAAAAAATTAAATTCTTGATCCTATTTTCTCTCATAACTTCTAAAAGATTAAGGGTATTTACGGTATTATTCCTGTAATATTTTAAGGGCTCTCTGACAGACTCTTCTACCTGTATAAATGCTGCAAAATGCATAATCGCATCGGGCTTAAACTCTTTTATAACCTTATCTAAAAAAACCTTGTCTGAAAGGTCTCCCTTGACCAGCCTGCCATATAAAACTGCCCTTTCATGCCCTGTAAATAGATTGTCATAAACAAGTATTTCATATCCTCTTTGGCCCAGTGCCTTAACAACATGGCTACCGATATAGCCTGCTCCACCTGTAACAAGAATCTTCATGTTGGAACCTCGTTAATCTTTTTTTCTATTTCCATATTCCTTCATTATCGGCGGCGGGGACAATTTCGGATTTTCTGCCCTGCATTTGTCCTGTTAAAGTAACTCAGGCTATCAAGACTTTTTGTCCTGATAGCCTATAGCATATTGACCCTCTGACCTTCGGGTTATGAGCCCCACGCATTTATAGTATAATCAATAAGTTAGAAACAAGCAACACCTCATGATCCCTTTATTTGTTTAGTTACGTATTGACTTGAGCTTCATTGATTGTTAGTATGGAAACATTAATATTGAAGTTGTTTGATGGAGGAAATAATATGAGACTTCCGCTGCAAATTACTGCCCGCAATTTTGATCTTCCCGAAACTTTCAGGGAAGACATCCGCAAGAAGGCGGAGAACTTAGATAAATATTACGACCAAATCATGAGATGCAGAATCGTGGTGGAAGTTCCCCTTTAAGCACCTGAAGGTCGGAATGGAGGTGCGTTTTGTGGAAGAACAGGGTGAAAAGGGACCGCAGGCCAGTACTGTGACAGTAATAGAAAGTTAACCGATTAAGACCTTCAATGCACTGCGCCTCTTTGAATGTTTAAGTTTTCAAGGTCAAGCAAGGAAAGACCTCTTCCAATATAATTCTTAGCAACATTCACTACCAATCTCAGGTTACGGGTTATTAATTCATTCTTTGCTTCGCTGATAAGGGTTTTTGCCTTGGTTATCCTATCCCACATGGCTTTCAATTCGTCAATCTTGATTCCCACCTCTGATGCAGCTCGCTTATATTCATTCTGAACTTCTTTTGCAATGGTATTAAGTTGTATCACATTGATATCTTGATTCTTTTTCCCATTTATCAATTTTTTTAAATCTTTTAAAGATTCCACTTTAATAATCATCGAATTATTTTTTCTGGTTATTATTGTTATTGTTCATGAAAAAGCTTAAATATTATTGATTTCGAGAAAAAATAATAGATAAAAACTAATTACCATAATGAAATCGGCTAAGGCATTCTTTTTATCGATCTAATCACCTATTGAAATATATTATTAAGAGAGTATTCTTATATTTAAGAAAAGGAATTGCGATACTCAGGACGGGATAATCTGCAAAATTTAAAGATGGGGTACTGGAGATAAGAATACCAAAGACTGAAGAAGCTAAGAAAAAAGAGAAAAAAGTAATGATTGAATAATACACAGGAAGGGAGGTTAGGAAAATGGCATATAGTGTGTTAACCTGTTATTGACTTGCATGGAAAAAATGTGACCCTTCCGTCTACAACTTTCTACTTGAGCAAAATATAAGGAGAGGTAAAAATGCAAGGTTGGATAGTGCCGCCGCCAAAAAAGCCGGAAAAAAGCCGAGAGGAATTTTGAAGGGAAAGTACGGAGTAAGGGAAGGGAGAAATGGATGACAGAAGGATTCTAAAAAAACTTATCGAAAGTGTTGGGGGGAGGTTTTCTGTTGCCCTGGGTATCGATCTTTCTTTACAGAATCCAGAAGAAATCTTCAAGTGGTTCCTTATTTCGAGGCAGCCCTTTTAAGGCTCGGCAAGGATTACTGTGGAAAAGGCTTCTGCGATCGATGCCCCATGAAATGTGAATGCAGAGGGATTAAGGAATAATTGCCGCGAGTAGCTTTATATTTGCTCAGATGGAATATTGTCAGGTCTATGGGCAGTGTAGTATGTAATGCCGAGTTTTTTGAGCCTTTCTTCAACATTTCGAGAATGAAAAGATATCTCCCATTCCTCAGGAGAGAGATATTCTGAATACATTGTCCCTTCTTTCCAATGCGCTATCTCCCAGTTCTGGCAGCCGGGACACTTGTAAGATGTTTTTTTTATCTAACTTGGAGTTAATATGTTCACTGATAGAAGAGATGTAGGTTTACAACTGAGTTCATCTGCCTCTACACGCCGTCAGATTTCATGGCTGTAGGGAACTATTATCAGGATTTTACTCAGGTTACTGATGAGGAAGTGGCAGAGATTCTAAAAGAATCGGGGGCTCCAATGAGGGGGATAACATGGCTGAAGAGAGACAGGTAAAGATTCCAGTTGATTCCGTGAAACTTGAAGGCATTCTTACAATTCCAAAGGATGCAATAGTGTTGGTAATATTCGCTCACGGCAGCGGCAGCAGCCGGTTGAGCCCGAGAAACAGGTTCGTGGCAGGTGTTTTGCAAAAGGCAGGCATGGGCACACTGCTTTTTGACCTCTTGACCACAAAGGAGGATGAGGTCTATGAGAACCGCTTCAATATCCCCCTGCTCACCGGTCGTCTGAAGGCCGCTACGCTGTGGGTCAAGGGGCAGCCCGAGACTGCGAATCTGAAGATAGGCTACTTCGGCGCTAGCACCGGAACAGCGGTTGCTTTGGTTGCGGCTGCAGACTTCGGCAAAGAGATCAAGGCTATCGTCTCAAGAGGTGGAAGACCGGACCTCGCAAAGGATGCGATTGGAAAAGTCATCGCCCCTATACTTCTCATTGCAGGAGGCGAAGACCACGTAGTTATAGAACTTAACAAAAAGGCATACGACATGGTAAAGGCGAAAAAACAAATGAAGATAATTCCTGGCGCCACACACCTTTTCGAAGAGCCTGGAGCGTTGGAGGAAGTCGCGCGCCTTGCTGCGGAATGGTTCAAAAAGTATTTTATTACTGAACCGAAATACACTGGCATATAATATAAACAAAAGATAAACAATGCTTTCAAATGAAAAGAAAAACAGTAAAATTACTTAAAAAAGCATCCAGAGATAGGATTCCAGTATCATATTTAAAGGGGAAACTTATACCATCTAAAAAGAGCAAGCTCATTGAAAAAACATTAAAGAAAGAGAGATTAGATGGTTATCGTTTCACCTACAGTCGGGGTTCGATTTGAGAAAGAAGGTGATATCACCTGCTGAGATTGAAAGATCAGGTTTGACATTCTCCATTGCCCTCAAGGCTCATGGGAGTAGCAATTATATGCGGATTTTGTATTTTTTTATCTTTGCCCTTAAGGTATTTCTATTTATACCAAGAGTTTTTGCAGCCTTGAGCTGGTTGCCTCCAGTCTCTTTAAGGACTATCGTAATAAGCGAACTTTCTACCTCCGAAAGCACAGTCTCATAGAGGTAACAGTTTTCAAGTTTTGTCATTTCTTTTAAATAACGTCTAAGTTTTTCCTCGAGGAACTCCTTAATCGAGTAAGAACCGACGTCTTCAAGCAGGAGGTCCTTTTTTCCTATAACTGCACCTCTTGAAAGCACGGCAGCTCTTTTTATAGTATTCTCCAGCTCGCGCACGTTCCCTGGCCACTCGTATCTTACAAGAAAATCCTTTGCATCTTTAGAGAGTTCCTTCGGTTCTGTTTCAAATTTCCTGATAGCTTCTTTCAGGAAATGTTTTGCAATGGGCAGTATATCCTCTTTTCTTTCTCTGAGGGGAGGTAGCTTGATATGTAAATGATTGAAACTATTAAAAAGGTCTTCTATAAATTTCCCGTTAGATACAGCCTCTTTCATGTCCTTGTTGGTTGCAGCAATTATCCTGACATCTGCCTTAAATGAATTATTACTGTTGAGAGGATTAAATTCCTTTTCCCGTATAAAACGCAGGATCTTTGCCTGGAGCTTTAAGTCTACCTCTAATATCTCATCGAGAAAGAGTGTTCCTTTATTTGCCTCCTCTATCTTACCGGTTCTTTTTTCAGTCGCCCCTGTGAATGCACCTTTTTCATATCCAAATAACTCCGCCTCGATAATGTCCTTGGGGATAGATACGAAGCTGACCGCAATAAAAGGACCATTAAGGCGCAGGCTGTTATAGTGTATCGCCTTTGCAACCAGTTCCTTATATGTTCCACTCTCCCCCGATATAAGAACTGCCAGGTCTTTTATGGCAACCCGCCCGATACCCTTGAAAACTTTAAGCATCTTTGGGCTTTTCCCCATAATCTGGGGAGGCTGGATCAAAATATCTGTATCTACAGGGAACTCCATTCTAATTTATTAACTATAATATTTGATAAGAGGGTAAACTTAGGGCTCACAAGGGGAAAAGCAACCCCCAGCGCCCTCAAACTATAAATGACTTTATCATAAGAGACCTAATTTTGCAATAAAGAATTGTGGGCTGTCCTGTTTGCCTCAGCTAATATGCAGTATTAGATTTTTGACTGAGTGCCTATTATTGCAGACATCTCTTTATAAATGGCCTGACCAATTATAATACCCATATCAATAAACTCCGGGCCATACTTTTTACCGATCTGGGTTCTGAAAGTAGCCTTGACTCTTTCTATATATTTTAAGTTTCCTGAAAAATTTTTGTATAACATCTCCACAGGCATATCATTAGAATCCAGCATCAGCCATAGCGTGGTGGTAAAGTTATCAGGTCCCCATCTGAACTTATCCGCATCATACAATGAGTTGCTGATTAGTTCTGCCTTCTCATCTTCGGATTCTAAAACCTCTTTAAACGCCTCATGATTTCTGATGGCTGCAACTATGTACCGTTTATAGCTGTCATCTATCAGAAAATCATTCAGTATCCTCCTTGCCTCATTGCTTCCAGCGATGGTATGATCTTTTTCCTTACGCTTTATGTCGTGAAGGAGAGCTGCTATCTGCACATAAACGACTAGTTCGCGTATCATGCTGCTGCTAATGTTCTGAAGCCTGCCTTCGACTTGTATAACAGTCCCTGCATCAAGCGCTACTGCCTCGGCATGTGATAGACCGTGTCCAGCGTTCAGAGACGCCTCATCAATATAAGAGAGGCTTTTTTTTATGAGCATGTCTGTTTTAAACGATTCACGTGATATCTCTAATTCGACTTTGTGATTGGGATAAAAAGATAGCTCGCCCAGTGACTCTGCGGTTCTTATAGCCGTCTGTCTTAGTCTTGAGTAAATATTCTCAACTGTCATTGTTGCTCGTTTTAGCTTACCCGCTAATGACCCTCTGATGTCAAGACTATTTATTCTTTTCTAAAAACCGGGAGGAAGACCACAGAAAAATAAAAGGGCAGAATATCTGCCCTTTTACTTTAAGAAATATTGTACGCCTTAAATCTTGAATGGATTCACAAAAAGGATTATCAGGGCCACAACAAGGGCGTAAATTGTAAGAGATTCCATCATTGCGAGACCGATGATAAGGGTTGTTGTGACCTTTCCTGCTGTGGCTGGATTTCTGGCAATGCCTTCACATGCCTTGCTTGTACTGATACCCTGTCCAATGCCTGCGCCGAGTGCTCCGAGTCCGATAGCAATACTACAGCCGAGTGCCGCCAATCCATAATAAAACATCTTCGTTTGGGCGCCACCTTGGGCTTCGGGGGCAGCAGCTTCCTCAGCAAGTACAAGCGGAGCCAGCAAACAGAGCATAACAAACGAAAGTAGTATCACTGCTGTCAGCTTTTTCATTTCGCTTCCTCCTTTCCTTAACAAAATTTCAAAATTAATGTGCTTCTTCAACAGCACCAGCAATATATGCAGTAGTCAACAGGGCAAATACATATGCCTGGATAACGCTCACCAGAAGACCGAGAACAAGTATTAAGACTGGGATAACAGCAGGCACCATCAAACCGAGGACGAAGAGTAGCATATGTTTGGCTGTCATATTGCCAAAAAGTCGGATTGTGAGAGTAACCGGCCTTACAAAATGTCCAATTAATTCTATAAAAAACATCATTATCATAAGCGGGAGGGCTGGCAAAGAACGCATCGGCCCAAGATAATGATTTATGTACTTAATACCATGAATCCTTAATCCGTAAAATTGATATATAAGAAAGACAGGTACCGCCATCGCTGCGTTTGTATTTATATTGGCTGTAGGGCAATCAAACCCGGGGATAAGCCCCATCATGTTACAGGTAAGTATGAATATAAAGATGGTACTGATAAGAGGGAAGAACGTCCTTCCCCAATGATGTCCTATAGTGTCCTCTGACAATTTCAGCATGGTCTCTGCTATAATCTCAACGAAGTTTTGAATACCTGTAGGCACAAGCTTTGCAGACTTTCTTATTACAAGGGCCACAACAATCAGGATTGCTGATGCAAGGAAGGCATATGAAACATAATGTGGAATTACTTCAGGATTAATAATAATATCCATTAAAAGTTTCTCTTCAATACCAGCTGCCATCGGTACCTCCTCTAGAAAAAATCAATATTATATTACACAGGCAGTCCTGAAATGTCAAGAAGACAAAATAAGATTGTAAAATTTTTTCTATTACTATTTCTTAACAAAAAAAGGCGAAAAATTTGGTCGAGGACATATAGCAATCCTCCTAATCAAAATTAAGGTTTACGGGATTTTCTTTTGGTTCCCGAATAGAGGTGGATGGTGCAAATTTTTTTGGCTCTGTACCTTCCTCAAAATATTCTTTAACACCTATAGATTCGTCCTTTGATAAAAGTCCTGTTGCAGGATCTATAGTATAACTGACTATACCTTCAGGTACAGTAAAATCTTCGATTTCTCCACTCAGAAAATCCTTCATGAAAGACACCCAGATAGGAGATGCTGCGCGTGCACCTGTCTCCAGATGACCAAGAGGTCTCATATCGTCAAAACCAACCCAGACAGCAGAGACTAAATCAGGTGTATAGCCTACAAACCATGCATCTCTATATTCGTTTGTTGTCCCTGTCTTTCCGGCAACAGGCCTGCCAAGAGCCTTTGCCCTCCACCCTGTGCCATTCCTTACAACGTCTTCCATCATCGAGGTTATCAGGAATGCAGTCTGGGGACTTATAACCTCTTCTGCCTCTGGTTCATTACTTTCAAGAACCCTGCCTCTTGAATCTGTGATATATTTAATTGCAACAGGTTTTACCTTCATGCCATTACTTGCAAATACGGTGTAACATAAGGCAAGGTCAAGTGGACTAATACTCAGCGAACCAAGTGCAAGGGTCAGGTCTGTCGGTATATCTCCCTGAATGCCAATAGTCCTTGCAAAATCAATCACGTTATTTACTCCTAATGCCTCGACCAATTTTACTGTGACTACATTTCTTGAATAAGTCAATGCCTCTCTCAGCCGCGTAGGTCCATAAAATTTATGGTCATAGTTTTCAGGGCTCCATTCACCCTTTGGCCCTCCATGATAGGTTATAGGTTCATCTACTATTGTGCTTGCAGGGGTAAAACCGTGATCCAGAGCAGCTGCATATATAATCGGTTTAAATGCAGAACCTGGCTGTCTTTTTGCATATAAAGCCCTGTTAAAGTCGCTTTTCACAAAATCGTACCCGCCAACAATTGCCCTGATGAATCCGGTATCAGGCTCTAAAGCCACTAAGGCTCCTTCTACTTCTGGTTCCTGCTCAAGCGAAAGGCGGACATCGCTGCCGCGTATACTTTTTATGCTCACCTTCACTATATCTCCAGGCTTAAGTATCTGCGTCAACTTAAAATCTTTTAAAACCTTACCAGTGCCCTTCTTTAGGCCGATGACGTTTGAGGCCCATCTTGCATCCCCGATGGAAAGCTTCCCCATAATACCTCTTGTCTTTATCAGGGCTTCGGTGTTGCTAACCTTTAGAACAAGTCCTGAAGCACTATATCCGGGAGTTGTAACAACCGAGGTTGTGAATTCTTTACTCTTCATCTCTCTTTCAATATCAATGTCTTTTTTATGTTCTAACGGCCCACGCCATCCCCTTCTTTTATCGAGCTCCTTTAGCCCTTCCTGCAGGGCTTTCGCTCCTGATAATTGTGCCTTTCTATCTAATGTTGTATATACCTTCAAACCCTCTTTATATACAGTCTCTTCACCATATTTCTCTTCGAGGTATTTTCTTACGTATTCTATGAAGTAGTTGTTTGCCTCTATACCCTTCCTCATGCTTGAAAGATAAACAGGCTGTTTTAATGCATCATCCTTTTCAGACATTTTAATAAAGCCTTCTTCTTCCATGCGCGAAAGCACGATTTGCTGCCTTTCTTTTGCCTTTGTCAGGTCGTTGTATGGAGAATATAATGAAGGCGCTTTTATGAGACCTGCAATGAGTGCAGCCTCAGGCAGTGTTATATCCTTTACTGATTTACCAAAATATATCCTGGAGGCCATCTCAACACCATACGCACCATGGCCGAAATAAATCTTATTCAGGTAGAGTTCGAGTATCTCTTTTTTATCGAGGCTCTTTTCAATCTTTATAGCAAGTGCCGCCTCCCTGAGCTTTCTTTTAAGAGTTTTTTCAGGGGTAAGGAACATCACCTTTGCGAGCTGCTGGGTTATTGTGCTTCCGCCCTCCTTGAGTCCTACATAAAGAATGTCCTTTATAACTGCCCTTGCTATGGCAAGATAATCAATACCTTTATGCCTCCAGAACCTCGAATCCTCAACAGCTATAACGGAATTTATCATGTGTTCTGGTATTTTATTTATCGGGACAAATATACCTTTTTCTACTTTAAGCTCTCCTATAAGCACATCATCGTCAGCATATATCTTTGTGCCTGTTTCAGGTTTATATTGCTTCATCTCCTCAATAGAAGGTATCCCCCTGCTTATAGCAAGATAGCCTCCAGTAAAGGTACCGACTATAATTGAGAAGACAGTGAAGATAATAATAAGTTTCAGTCGCATTTTTGCATTATACCTTTGATGTAGAAGATGTGTCAAAATCTTCATCGCTGTTTGCATTGACTTGAAACTACCCATAAGGTTAATATTTTATTATGCATCAGCATTCAGATTACGTCCCCCTTCATCTGCATACAGAATACAGCCTGCTGGACGGAGCTATCAGGATAAAAGAGCTTGTCGAGCAGGCTGCTGCCTTCAGGATGCCTGCAGTGGCAATAACAGACCATGGCAACTTATTTGGTGCAGTAGAGTTTTACAGGCACGCCACAAAAGCAGGGATAAAACCTATAATCGGCTGTGAGGTCTATGTAGCACCAGAGAACCGTTTTGAGAAGAGGCTTGCTGCTGATGTAGGGGAGGCATCCTTTCATCTCATCCTGCTCGCAAAAGATAACAATGGGTACCGAAACCTTGTCTCACTCGTGACAAAGGCATATACTGAGGGTTTCTACTACAAACCGAGAATAGATATGGATCTGCTCGGCCAATACAGCGGAGGCCTGATCGGACTAACATCATGTCTTAAAGGAGAGGTACCGTATTATCTGCAGAGGGGAATGATTGATAAGGCAAGGGAGAAGGCACTTGAATACAAACATATACTCGGCCCGGAAAATTTTTATATAGAGTTGCAGGATAATAACCTGCCCGAACAAGAGGAGGCGAACAGGAGGCTTATCGAACTTGCAAGTGAGTTACATATTAATTTAGTGGCCACAAATGACTGCCACTATATGAAAAAGGAAGATTCAAGGGCACATGATATCCTGCTCTGTATCCAGACAGGCAAGACAGTAAAGGATAAAAACCGTCTCCAGTTCAGTTCCGATGGTTTCTATTTCAAATCACCCGAGGAAATAAAAAATGCATTCAAAGATATTCCAGAAGCAATCCTGAATACAAGGGCCATTGCAGAGAGGTGTAATGTTGAATTTAAGTTAGGGGCTAACATGCTGCCGATATACGAACTTGAAAATGGTCAGACACCTAATGCACTGCTCGAGAAACTTGCTATTGAAGGAATGTTACATAGATTTGGGGCTGATCCAAATACCCTCTATACAGAAAGACTCAGCAGAGAACTCGATATAATAAAAAAGATGGGTTATTCATCATACTTCCTTATCGTCTGGGACTTTATAAGATACGCAAAAAAGAAAGGGATTCCCGTTGGCCCTGGTAGAGGCTCGGCAGCCGGAAGTCTGGTATCATACTGCCTCGGTATCACAGATATTGACCCTGTTAAATATAATCTCCTTTTTGAGCGATTTCTCAATCCTGAAAGGATAAGCATGCCTGACATAGATGTGGACTTTTGCAAAGATAGAAGGTCAGAGGTTATCTCATACGTTGCAGAAAAATACGGAAAAGATCATGTTGCACAAATAATTACATTCGGCACAATGGCTGCAAAGGCAGCGATAAGAGATGTTGGCAGGGCACTTGATTTCCCTTATATAGAGGTAGACAGGATTGCAAAGCTGGTGCCCAACACATTGAATATCACGATCGAAGATACATTAAAGGTTGAGCCGCAATTAAAAGCCCTTTATGATAGCAATCCGAGGATAAAAGAATTGATTAATATCGCCATGCGACTCGAAGGGCTCTGCAGGCACGCATCAACCCATGCTGCAGGTCTTGTAATCTCTCCAACCCCTTTAACAGACTACACACCACTTTATAAAAATCCTTCAGATGGAAGCATTATGACCCAGTTTGATATGGGCTCAATAGAAAAAATCGGCTTATTAAAATTCGATTTTTTAGGGCTAAAGACCCTTACAATAATTGACAATGCCCTGAAATATATCGGAGATAATGGTAAAGACGTATCACTCAAAGATATCTCATTCGAAGACAAAAAGACATATGAACTTCTGAGTTCAGGACATACCACAGGTATATTCCAGCTTGAAAGTGCCGGCATGAGGGACCTGCTTATTAAGATTTCTCCAAACAGGTTTGGAGACCTTATAGCGATAGTCGCCCTTCACAGACCAGGCCCTATGGGAAGCGGCATGATAGATGACTTCATAAAAAGAAAAAAGGGGAAGATACCTGTCAAACACGACCTGCCTCAACTAAAGGAAATCTTAGACGAGACATACGGTGTTATCCTCTATCAGGAGCAGGTCATGCGGATAGCAAATAAGCTTGCAAACTTTACCATGGGACAGGCAGATATTCTTAGAAAGGCTATGGGCAAAAAAAGGCCGGAAGAGATGGAAAAACTAAAAGAGGTATTTATACGGGGCGCTCATGCAAACAGCATCTCGGAGAAAAAGGCAACAAGGATTTTTGATTTAATGGCTTTCTTTGCAGAATACGGCTTTAATAAGTCGCACTCAACAGCATATGCATACCTTGCTTACCAGACAGCTTATCTAAAAGCACACTACCCTGTGGAGTTCATGGCTGCCACCCTGAGTGCTGATATGGATAATACAGACAAGATAGTCAAATCAATAACCGAGTGCCGTGAGATGGGGATAGCAATACTCCCGCCTGATATTAATCAATCCGGACAGGAATTCAAGGTAATAGGTAACTCAATACGCTTTGGACTTGAGGCAGTAAAAGGGGTCGGCGCATCTACGATAGAGTCCATAATTGAATCGAGAAATACAGACGGGCCGTTTATTTCTGTACCAAATTTTCTCGAGAGAATAGATCCGAGGAAGGTAAACAAAAAGGTCGTAGAGAGCCTTACAAAGGCAGGTGCCTTTGACTCACTCGGTACGACGAGAGCGAAAGCGATGGAGTTGATGAACAGGATTCTTAACGAAAGTTCAAGGATTCATACTGCACGAGTATTTGGCCAACAGAGCATCTTCGGCAACATCACTGAGGAAACTACAGAAAATCTTGCGGAGTGGGGCGAAGAAGAACTTTTGAAATGCGAAAAGGAGGCACTTGGTTTTTATATAACAGGCCACCCATTAACAAAATACTACAGACAGCTCAAAAAGATCGGCGCAAAAAAGACATCCGAACTTGAAGAATTACCAGAGGGGGAAGAGATTAAGATAGGCGGTATTTTGATAAGCATCAAAAGGATTCAGACAAAATCAAAGGCAGAGATAATGGCGTATTTTACACTCGAAGACCCTGAGGGTAACATAGAGGGAATAGTATTCCCCGAACTTTACAGAAACAGCCTGCCCATTTTGCAAAAAGACACACCGCTTCTCGTAAAAGGCACTTTGGATAAAACAGAAAAGGGAATAAAAATCGTCTCTACAGAGATATCAAGGTTAGATGCGCTTGGAACAAAAAAGGATTACAAGGTTGAAATAAGTCTGAGGTATCCATCATCAAATAACATAAGCCTCGAAAAGCTAAAGTCTGTTATAACATCAAATGGCAAAGGTGAATATCCTCTTTATCTGAGAATATTCCTTAAAGACACAGAGACATTGATAGCTACAGGGATAAGGCTATCTCCTGATAGCGAGATAATAAGCAAGATAGAAGAAATAACAGGTAAAGGGGCTGTGACATTCCAATGATCAGATATTACCTTGAATTCGAGAAAACTATCGAGGAGCTCGAGCTGAAGATAGAGGAGCTCAAAAGGATATCTGACGGGAAAGACATTGATATATCAAGCGAGATAAAGAAACTTGAAAAGAAGGTAAAGGAACTCCGTTCAGAGATTTTTTCAAAACTGAAACCCTGGCAGAAAACACTCATAGCAAGGCACCCTGAGAGGCCATATACACTCGATTATATAAACCTGATAACGAGTGACTTTATTGAATTGCATGGGGACAGGAGATTTTCTGACGACCCTGCAATTGTTGGAGGCGTAGCAAAGATTAATGATATACCTGTAATAATCGTTGGTCATCAGAAGGGGCGGGGAACAAAGGAAAGGATATACCGTAATTTCGGACAGCCACATCCGGAAGGATACAGAAAGGCGCTCAGGTTAATGAAACTCGCAGAGAAATTTAAAAGACCAGTGATAACTTTTATCGACACTCCGGGTGCGTACCCTGGAATCGGTGCAGAGGAGAGAGGTCAGGCAGAAGCTATTGCAGTTAACCTGATGGAAATGGCAAGGTTGAGAACGCCAATAATCTCTATAGTTATTGGAGAGGGTGGAAGCGGGGGAGCCCTTGCCCTCGGTGTTGCAGATCGATTATTTATGCTTGAACATTCTATCTATTCTGTAATCTCTCCTGAAGGGTGTGCTGCAATACTCTGGAAAAAGAATGGCGACTTCAGCAGTGAGGACTTTTCAAAAGCAGCAGATGCGCTTAAGCTTACTGCTCAGGACCTGCTGAGTTTCAAGATAATAGATGGCATAATCCCTGAACCACTCGGAGGAGCACATAGGGACCCTGAGGGGATAGCAAAAAAGATATCTGAATTCATTCTAACAGCTATCGAGGAGCTTAAAACAAAAACACCTGGTAAACTTATAGAAGAAAGATACAAAAAATTCAGGAAAATAGGGAGTTTTAAAGAGGAGACAGAATAGCTAAGGTTTCATTAATCTATTTTTCAAATACGTATACCTTTTTTGAGGTTTGTTATTTCTGATAGCTATTGCCAGGGCTTTTTTTGTTCCTATTAATACAACAAGCCTTTTCCCTCTTGTTATCCCTGTGTATAACAAATTCCTCTGTAAAAGCATATAGTGTTGTGTATGGACAGGCATCACAACTGCTAAATATTCGCTGCCCTGTGACTTATGTACCGATATACAGTAGGCTAAGACAATTTCATCTAAATCCTTATAATCATAGATTACACTCTTTCCGTCATAATCAACGGTAATCTCCTGTTCTTCTTTATCTATACGTGTTATTACACCAATGTCACCATTATAAACATCTTTGTCATAGTTATTTATAATCTGCATCACCTTATCGCCTGGTTTGAAAACCTTACTGCCTCTGACTAATTCATCGGTTGAAGGATTTAATGCCTTCTGTAGTTCTATGTTAAGATTTGAAGTCCCTATTATTCCTTTATGCATCGCTGTTAAAACCTGAATATCTTTTACAGGGTCAAATTTAAATTTCTCAGGTATTTTTTCTTTACAAAGGCTGATTATCCTCTCAAGAATTTTCTCGGGTTCTTCAATTTGAAAGAAATAGAAATCCTGTATTCTATCTTTATTATGCGTAAGTATTGGCATTTCTCCATTATTTACTTTATGGGCGTTTGTGATAATCAGGCTTTCTCCGGACTGTCTGAATATCTCATGTAACTTCACCGTATGTATTACACCAGACTCGATAATATCTTTCAGGACATTCCCAGCTCCAACGGATGGGAGTTGATCCGCATCTCCCACGAGAATTAAGGTAGCAGTGATCGGTACTGCCTTTAAGAAGTGATACATCAAGATAGTATCAACCATCGAAGTTTCATCGATTACTATCAAATCAGCTTCCAGAGGGTTCTGTTCGTTCCTTTTGAAGCGTCCTTCCACAGGGCTGAATCCCAGAAGACGATGTATGGTTTTTGCTTCATGGCCTGTTGCTTCCGTCATTCTTTTTGATGCCCTTCCAGTTGGTGCTGCAAGGAGAACCCTTTGTCCTAACCTCTTATATATCTTTATGATGGAATTAATAATTGTAGTCTTCCCGGTGCCGGGTCCTCCGGTGATTACCATTACTTTCTGCCGGATAGATTCTTTCACTGCTTTAATTTGATTTTCTGCCAATATAATGCCGAGTTCCTTTTGAACCCATTCCAAGGCTTTTTCGATGTCAAAGAGCCGCAACATCTTTTTAGTATTCAACAACTTTTTTAAGCTATCAGAAATACCTACTTCAGATACGTAAAATTCTGTGAGATAAACAGCCTTATTGTTCTTCTCAATCTCTTCTTCGTTTATATCCTCGATAACTATTTTCCTTTCTAAGGCAATCTTGCCAAAGGCCCTTACAATAATATCCCTTTCAAGGTTTAAGACTTTCTTGCATTCTTCTACCAGGAGTTCATACGGATAATAGACATGACCTTCGTTAGATAATTGTTGAAGGACATAAAGAACTCCGGCCTCTGCCCTTATCTGGGAGTCTTTAGCTATTCCCAGATTTTCAGCAATCTTGTCAGCAGTAATGAACCCGATGCCAAAAATATCTGTTGCCAGTTGATAAGGATTTTCTTTGACTATCTTTATAGTTTTCTGACCGTATTGTTTAAAAATCTTTGTAGCATAAGATGAGCTTACCCCATGACCCTGAAGAAAAAGCATTACTTCCTTTATCTCCTTCTGTTCAGCCCAGGCCTTTTGGATCATCTCGATGCGTTTATCTCCGATACCGTCCGCTTCTTTTAGTCGTAATATTGAATTTTCAATAACATCAAGTGTTTCAACTCCAAACTTAGTAACAATCCGTTTTGCCATAATAGGACCTATTCCTTTGATTAAACCAGAACCAAGATACCGTTCTATGCCTTTAACAGTAGCAGGGATAACAGATTCGTAAGCGGTAACTTTAATTTGCTCGCCATATTTAGGGTGGTTATACCATATACCGTTGAGCTTTAATATTTCCCCTGGAGTCACAGAGAGCAGATTACCTGTGATTGTAATAAGCTCCCTATGACCTTTAACCTTCATTTTGGCAATTGTGTAGCCATTTTCTTCATTGATATAGCTGATTTTTTCTAATTGACCCTGAATTTCTATATGCATATCTATTAATGAAATTATTATACTTCTTATCCCTTATAAATTACTGCTTAGCCTCCTTAATAATTTACTAAGTCGGCCATAAGTAAGACAACATTCCCAATGCATGTTGTCATTCTGGCTTGTCCAGAATCCTTCTTAGTCCCCCTTAGAAAAGGGGGATACAGGGGGTTGTTAAAGAAAGATTCCCGACAAGCGGGAATGACAGACAATGTATCCTTACTTATAGCCATCTTAGTAACTGGCATGATAGTTGCTTCTAAATTTAATGAAGGTTGTTTTAAAGCCACTGCTTGGCAACCTTGAGCAGAATTTTGAATCAAGGCTGAGAGGGAGGGTCTCTCGTAAGAGCTGCCACACAGGTAGTTACATTAGGGCTTTAAGACAACTTTTTTGTTTTTACACAGCTTAAGTCAGGATAAACATGCCTTATCAATACAATTTAAATCTGTTAAAATAAATACAACATCTTAAACAGGAGATAGCGAGGCTGAAGGCAGCTAAATAATCATGCTTACAAAGCTCTCCAGTGTGCCATCAAAATCAGGTGTTTATATTTTTAAAAATGCGAAGGAACGGGTGCTTTACGTAGGCAAGGCAAAAAACCTCAGGAATCGTCTGAGGAGTTACTTTCAAAAGTCATCAGGACTCGAGGCCCGCAAAATAGCCATGATGAGAGACACAAGGGACTTCACTTATGTAGTCACTGGCAACGAACTCGAGGCCCTCGTGCTCGAGGCAAATCTTATAAAACAATACAAACCCAGATTTAATGTAATACTGAGGGATGATAAAAACTATCCATATCTGAAACTGACTGTTAATGAAGCGTGGCCAAGGCTTGAGGTCGTAAGAAGGATTAAGAAGGATGGCGCATTATATTTTGGTCCCTATGTACCGGCAGGCCCCATGTGGGAAATCCTTTCCTTTATAAGGAGAAACTTCCAGATAATGAACTGCCGTTATTCATTCGATAAACCAATGCGGCCATGCATCCAGCATCAGATGGGAAGATGTCCTGCACCCTGTGCAGGACTTATAAGCAGGGAAGAATATCTGAAACTAATTGAGGAGATAAGGCTCTTTTTAAACAGTGAGAAAAAAGAGCTGATCGATGGGCTCGAGGAAAAGATGATAAAGCTCTCAGAGGAAATGATGTTCGAGGAGGCTGCCAAACTAAGGGACAGGATTAAGGCACTCGAAAAGGCATGGGAATCACAGAAAGCCGTTGCCCCTGAACTCGGAAACATAGATATAATCGGGTTTTATAGAGAAGGCAGCGTAGTATCATTTGAGATCTTCTTTATAAGAAATGGGATTATGATCGGGTCGAAAGATCTTTTCATTAGGAATATTGAAAATGTTTCAGATAAAGAATTAATGCATACCTTTATTACACAGTTTTATTCAAAGGAGATTATACCTCCATCTAAAATCACAACACCGGTGTTGCCTGAGGAATTAAAACCGCTTGAAAACTGGCTCGGTCAGCGGAAAGGAGCTGCTGTGAAAATAATGTCTCCGAAGAGGGGAAAGAAAAAGGAGCTTATTAATATGGCATCGGAGAATGCATTCCACGCATACAGAAATAGAAAGGAACCAGGGATACATGAGCTGTTAAATGATTTAAAGGAAAGATTGAAGTTTGAAAAACCTCCCGAGGATATAGGTGCTTTTGATGTTTCGACTATCTCAGGAAATGAATCTGTAGGTGCATTCGTTTACTGGTCGGGTGGTGAATTTGAGAAGGATATGTATAGAAGGCTGAAGATTAAAACAGTTCAAGGGGTTAATGATTATTCGATGATGGAAGAGATAATCGAGAGAATCATTGGAAATCTTGAAGGCAAATTGCCCGACCTCATTATCATTGATGGAGGTAAAGGGCAGCTTAAAATAGCTAAAAAGGTTACAGATAAAAATATAGCAGCATTTAAAGAACCGCCCATGCTAATTGCCATTGCTAAAGACCCTGACAGGGCATACCTGACAACATCTGAAACCTCCATAAACCTTGAAGACAGGAGACCGTCATCTTTACTGCTCAAGAAAATAAGGGATGAGGCGCACAGGTTTGCGGTAGGATATCACAGGAAGTTAAGGGAGAAGGGGCTTTTGCAATCACCCCTTGAAACAATTCCTGGCATAGGCAAGAAGCGTAGGCTTGAACTTTTAAGGGTTTTTGGTAGTATAGAAGATATAAGAAATGCTACCATTGATGAAATAGCGAAGATTAAAGGGTTTAATAAGAAGGTTGCTGAAAATCTTTTAAGTGAATTGAGGAGGTTATAAGTAGAGAGGTTATGAATATATATATCTCAGGTTCAATGGCATACGACAGGATCATGGACTTTCCAGGAAAATTATCAGACCACATTCTGCCGGATAAGATACACATCCTGAATGTATGTTTTACTGTTAACGGGATGGTAGAAAAATTTGGCGGTACTGCCGGAAACATAGCTTATTCACTCAGCCTCCTTAATGAGAGGGCGGTTATAATTGCAACCATAGGTAAAGATTACCAAATCTATTTCGATTGGCTGAAGAGGAACAATATTTCGGAAGAGGGGATAAAGATAATTAATGAAGAGTTCACTGCCGGGGCATATATAATAACCGACAAGACTGACAATCAGATAACAGGATTCAATCCTGGTGCAATGAAATATCCATCCGAATACAAGTTCGAAAACGCTGACCCTGGAACCTCAATTGGCGTGATTGGCCCGGGAAACCTTCAGGATATGATCAAATATGCAAGGATATGCAAGGATAAAGGCATAAATTATATCTGCGACCCGGGACAGTCTCTCACACAATGGGAAGGAAAACCTCTTATAGAGTGGCTTGATGGTTCGATGTTGCTAATCTCCAATGATTATGAACTTGAGATGATTATGAAAATAACGGGTATGGACAAAAAAAGACTGAAAGGTCTGACAAAGATTATTATAACAACCCTTGGAGAAAAAGGCTCTCTTATAAGCAATCCTGATTTTGATGTGAGCATCCCGGCACCAAAAGTTCACGATGTCGTTGACCCTACAGGCGCAGGTGATGCTTTCAGGGCAGGGCTGCTGAAGGGAATTGTTATAGGCAGGAATATTGAAACTGCCGCAAAGATGGGAACTGTTGCGGCTGCATATGCATTAGAGAAATACGGGACTCAGGAACATCAGTATACGTACGAAGATTTTGTTGAAAGATATAAAAGCAATTTCGGAGAGTTGTGAATATGATCAATGAAGAAACATTAAAAGCCTACCTTCTGAAAAAATTCAGTGATGTAATTCAAGTGGATATCAGAAAGCTCGGCTCAGGTGTTCAGGGCTCTGGCTTCCTTATAGAAATGAAAACCCCGCATGGCATTAGATCATATGTTGTAAAGACTCTTCTTTCAGAAGGTTTGGGGCATGACTATCCCTCAGACAGGGCTTCAGTATTCCTTCTTGACCTTGATGAGTACAAAAACCTGCCCAGGCATATTAAGGCTGTTGATGTGCTCTCTGAGATGGAGGACGGTTCGATAAAGTCCATCGGCGGTGGAAAAGAATATTATTTGTTGATGGAAAAAGGATCGGGCAAACATTATTTTAATGATCTAACTGAATTTTCTCATAAAGACAGGCTTGAAAATTCTGATATCAAGAAGATAAAAGCAATGACATCATATCTTGCAGAAATTCATTCTGTTAAGAAACATTCCAAAACACTTTACTGGAGGAAATTAAGAGATACTGTGGGACATGGCGAATGTCTGATGGGGGTTTTTGATACATATCCTGATGGAACCTTGAGTTATGATGAAATAACGGAGATAATCAAAAAGTCAGTTGACTGGATTTATAAATTAAAACCCAAACACAATAGGCTGTCACAGATACATGGAGATTTTCATCCAGGCAATATCTGGTTTAAAGAAGTTAGAAGTCATGACTCACCCTCCCCTTCACCTTCTCTTAGCAAGGACTCTACCCCCTCTATACCCCCCCTTGTCAAGGGGGGGAATGGGGGGGTAGTAGATTTCATCCTACTCGACAGGAGCAGGGGCCCGTGGGGAGAACCTGCTGATGATGTAACAGCGATTACAATAAATTACATATTTTTTTCAATTAAGAATCACGGTGATGTCAGGGGAGCATATTTAGAAGGATTGAATTTGTTTTTTGATGAATATATAAAAGCATCCGGAGATACAGAGATAAACGAAGTTGTTGCACCTTTTTTTGCCTTCAGAGGAGCTGTCGTTGCAAACCCTATTTTTTATCCAGAGATTACCTCAGAACAGAGAAAGTTTATTTTTAGGTTTGTTAATAATGTTCTTGATAATGAAAGGTTTGAACTTAAAAAGATTAATGATTATTTAAGGTGAAAACTTTATATATTTCTCCCAGTAGTTTAAAAGCTCCTTAGTTGCCCTGAGGTCACCGACACAGTATCTCGCAATATCTATGTATCTTCCGGTCTTGAAGAGATCTTTAACCTCATACCCTGTAATGCCGTCTTCTTTAGGGCTTTTTATACCGAATGTCCTGCACCACATATCAAGACTAAACCTCCTGCGCGAGGCGCCATAAAATGTAAGCTGATCGAGCAGGTCTATATGCGTATCATTATATCTATTCGGCATTAAATCCTTCTTTGGCCTTATTTTATGGACGGCAGAACGGATTAAAATAAAAGGACAGTCAAAACCCCTGCCATTAAAGGTTATAAATTTGTCATGGCCCTTAATGACATCCCAGAATTTCTCAAGAATCTCCTTCTCTGTCCCTGTTTCATATCTCACGTTATCTTCTTCGAATGGAAGAAGTGGATCACCTGCGTTCTGAAAAAATACAATGCCCTTCTGAGTATCAGGATTGAGTAATCCTATTGTAACGATTTCGGCTGTCAGCGGATAAAAAGAGAGACGGTCTTTTATCCCCTCTTTTTCATCCTCTGTCTCTGCATACCTCAGAAGATATTCCTGAGTTGTTTTATCGAGAGACTCAAAATCCTTTCCAACCGTCTCTATGTCAACTACAATTCTGGACACCCTACGATGCCTTCGGCAGTTCTTTAAACACTCTCCAAGTCTTCAAAAGGTCTACAGCCTTTTGAAGCTGAATATCTTCTTTTTCTTCAACCTCTACGGGTATTATCTCATCAGGCTCTTTTGGTTTTTCTTCCATCTCTATCTCTCCATTCTTTAGATGTCTCTCGAGGTCTTTCTCTCTTATTGCAGGATGTCCCTTCTCTCCTTCCTTTATTACAGGTTTTACCACGATATCAGGTGTAATCCCGGTTGACTGTATAGATATTTCTTTCGGTGTGTAATATCTTGCTGTTGTAAGCCTCAGGGCTGAACCATCACTAAGCGGGACCACTGATTGTACAGACCCCTTACCAAAGGTCTGAGTGCCGATAATAACAGCCCTATTCCAGTCCTTTAATGCACCGGCAACGATTTCTGAGGCACTTGCACTGCCCTGATTAACAAGGACGACCATCGGTAATGTGTAATTTGACTTGGTCTCATTGCTGCGATACTCCTGCCTTTCACCCTTTTTGCCTTTTATATATACCACTAACTTCCCAGATGGCAAGAACTGGCCTGATACATCCACTGCGCTGTTCAGGAGCCCTCCCGGATTGTTTCTGAGGTCAAGTATAAGCGAATTCATCTTTTCCTGCATCAGCTTCTCCATTGCATTAGAAAGGTCATCTGCTGTCTGCTCCTGAAACTGGGTTATCTTTATATACCCTATACCATCTTCAAGGAGCTTTGATTTAACACTCTTTATCTTTATTATCTCCCGTACTATAGTAAATTCCTTTGACTCTTTCCATCCCTCCCTGAGTATAGTTAATTTAACAAACGTTGATGGAACTCCTCTCATCTTACTGACAGCGTCATGAAGACCCATGTCTTTCGTAGCCTCATTGTTTATCTTTATTATCTTATCGCCTGCCTTTATGCCAGCCTTGTAAGCAGGGGTATCCTCTATCGGAGCTATCACTGTCAAAAACCCTTCTTTTATTCCTATCTGAATACCGAGACCTCCGAACTCTCCTTTTGTGTCCACCTGCATCTCTTTGTACATCTCAGGTGTCATAAAACCGGAATGAGGGTCGAGGGCGCCCAGCATCCCTTTAATCGCACTATATATCAGGTTCTTTGGTTTTACATCTTCTACATAGTTCTTCCTGATAACTGAGATGGCCTCTGTAAAGACCTTTAGTTCTTCATATCCCTCGACTTCTGCACCCACACTGTTTATGGTCCATCTTCCGATAAGGATACCTGCTGAGGTAATAGTAAATATGAGAATTATCGTCAGGATTATCCTTTTCTTAGTCATCTTCTTATTCATTTTTTTTATCCTCCAGAATTTATCCGCCATAGGTGGATTTATCTCTTTTTCAGCCACTGTATTGGATCAAGGGGCTTGCCCTTATATCGCAGTTCAAAATAAAGCCCAGGCGTATTGAGGATGCCAGAATTTCCCACTCGTCCAATTATCTGCTTTATCTTTATTATATCTCCAACTTTAGTAAAAATCTCGGAAAGACTTCCATATAGCGTATGATATCCATCACCATGGTTTATAATCACGAGCTGGCCGTAACCCTTAAACCACTCTGCAAAAACAACCTTGCCATTATATACGGCCTTTGCAAAAGGATCAGCACCTGACTGTATGTATGCGCCGCTTCTGAAAATCGGCGTATTAAACTGGAGATCCTTTTGAGAGCCGTACGGGATTGCCACCTTTCCCTCAACAGGCCAGGGAAGTTTTCCCTTAAGTCTTGAAAGACCCTTTGCGGAGAACGTATCTGTCTTCTCAGCCTCTCTAATAACCTCTAACAGCCTTTTTGAGGCATCCTTTAACTCCCTTAACATCTTTGTATAAGAGGATTCCTCTTTTCTTACAGATGTAAGAATTACTTCTTTGTTCTTCTTCTTTTCCGCAAGGGATGCCTCATCTGCCCTGACCTTCTCTTTATTCTTTATCAGTTCTGTCTTGAGCGCCATGAGCTGACTATCTTTCTCTTGAAGGCCTTCCAGGTTCTCTTTATAGGTGTTCAGTACCCTGTGTTCGTAAGAAGCAATATATTGCAGGGATTTCCCGCTTCTCATCATCTGAGAGACATCATCAGCGCTCAAAAATAACAGAACTATGTCTGCGGTATGCCCATATTTCTGCATAGCCCTGAGTTTTCTCTTTATCCACTCCCTGCGCTTCTCGATACTGCTTTTATTTTGAGAAATTTCAGCCTCTACCTTCGATATATTTGATTCTGTGTCCATAAGTTTCTTCCTGTATTTTCTGAGTTCAGCCTCTACTATATTGAGCTGCATGTTGGTCTTCTCGATATCATTTAGGATCGAGGATTCACGCCTTTTTACTTTTTTGAGTTTTCCCTTGTGCGAATCTATCTCTTTCTGTATCCTTTTATATTCTTCATGCGGTGTAGCAGCATAACAGATTGAAAGTAATCCCCCCTCACCCCCCTTTAGTAAAGGGGGGATGGGGGGATTTTCAGATGAAACAAATAGCAAAGGGCATGTAACTATTAGTATGTAACTAAGAGTATGCAGCAAAGAACGCATGGCACTAAGTTTCTTAACTTTTAGCTCTTTGCACTTTACTATTTGCACTTTGCTCAGTATCTGATCCTCCCGATAGCTATAACAGCGCCTGTCATCCCGAGGAAAAGTCCTGCCAGAGGAAGATAAAGGGATATATTAATCGGAAAGATGATCGTCTTAAAGAGAGGGATTGTATAGCTAAGCCTGAAAATAACTGTGTAATATAATGATAAAATACCAATGAGACTCAAAAGCCCCCCGATAAAGCCCATAACAGCGCCTTCTATAATGAACGGTGCCCTTATAAATCCTTTTGTGGCGCCTAAAAGTTTGTAGGTCTCTATCTCCTCACTCTTCCTGTAAAAAAGTATCTTCACAGTGCTGTAGCAAACAAATATCATTCCAGCAGACATTATAATGACAAATACTATGCCTATAGTATTCATCCCGACTTTTAAGGAATATATAGAGGACAGGAATTTTTCGCCATACTCTATCTCGTCCACTCCCTTTATCTCCCTTAACTTTGCTGTAAGCCTTTTTACAGTGTCAGGGCTTACTGCTTCATCCTTAAGTTTCACCTCTATTGAATCAGGGAGAGGATTTTCTCCGAGGCCATCGAGTACATACTTTGTATCCTTTAACGTAGTTTTAAGTTCCTTCATCGCCTCATCTCTCGAGATATATTTTACTCTCTTTACAGTATCGTCTTTCCTGACAGTATTTATTATATTTTCTAATTCTTTACCTGAGAGATTATCCCTCAGGTAAAGCATCACAGAAAACTTCTCAGGGAGCCTTTTTGTTGTTACATCAATATTGTATACAGATAGGGCGGTAATGGCTATAAAGAGGAGACCTGCTGCTATTGTCAGGATGGAAAGTAGATTTATCCACTTCTCGTATAATATGCTGCGGGCTGCAAGCCTGAATGCATATGGAAAAGCCATTTAACCAATCTCCTCTCCGGTAAGATTACCGCTATCAAGTCTCAGTACCCTTCTGCCTGTGTTTTTGAAAAGCGCTCTGTCGTGTGTGGCAATCAGGATCGTCGCGCCTCTTGCATTGATATCCTTAAATGTCCTTATTATACCTGCTGAGGTATCAGGGTCAACATTGCCGGTTGGCTCATCAGCAAGGATAATTGTCGGGTCAGAAACAATAGCCCTTGCAATAGCAACTCTCTGCTGCTCTCCTCCTGACAGGGCATGAGGGTAGCTGTCTGCCCTATGTCTCAGGTTTACTATCTTAAGCGAGTCGAATACACGTGTCTTCAACTCTTTCTCGTTTACTCCCCTTATCCTCAGGGCAAGTGCAACGTTGTCAAATACATTTCTGTTATTGAGGAGCCTGAAATCCTGAAACACGACACCGATATGCCGCCTCAGTAACGGTATGCTTGATTCCTCCAGCTTATCTATTTCCCATTCTGCTACCGAAATATTGCCCTCGTCTGGTTTTTCTGCAAGATATATTAACTTCAGGAGTGTTGTCTTCCCTGAACCACTCAGCCCGGTTACAAATACCATCTCCCCTTTATCAATGGAAAAGGTTATTTTTCTCAAAGCTGTCTGATTATCATAGTGTTTTGATACGTCGTGGAAGTGTATCATCTCAAAAAATTTTAAACCTTGAATTTATGTTAGTACCTCTTTAATCGTCTTTACGATATTCTCAGGGGTAAGGCCATAAAATTTTAATAATTCCTCTGGTGGGCCTGAGCATCCAAAGTCGTCCATTAGCCCTATCCGGCGAATCTTAACAGGGTAGTTTTCAGAAAGAAATTCACTTACAGCGCCCCCAAGACCACCTATAATCGAATGTTCTTCAGCAGTAACAATGAGTTTACATGCCCTTGAAGCCTTTAGTAAGGTCTTCGTGTCGAGTGGTTTTACAGTAGACATATTTACAACGCCGGTATCTATACCATCACGCTTAAGGACTCTTGCAGCCTCAATCGCCATGGATACCATAATCCCCATAGCCACTATATTAGCATCCTTTCCTATATTGAATATGTAAGCCTTGCCTATTTTAAATTCATAATCATCAGGCATCACATCTAAAACCTTAGTTCTGCCGAGCCTTACATAAACAGGACCCCTATAATCTGATATGACATTAACAACTTGCCTTGTCTCATTACCATCCGAAGGCACTATGACTGTCATGTTTGGAAGAACCCTCATAAGTGCAACATCTTCTATTGCCTGATGAGATGCACCATCTTCACCAACAGTAATGCCACTGTGCGTTGCCACAAGTTTCACATTAAGGTTTGAGTAGCAGACAGTCTGCCTTATCTGCTCCCATGCCCTCCCTGTCTCAAAAACTGCAAATGTCGAGGCAAACGGCAGCTTGCCTGTGAGGGAAAGGCCGCTTGCTGTGCCTATCAAATCCTGTTCTGAAACGCCTAAGTTATAGAATCTCTCAGGAAATGCCTTTGCAAATTTCCCTGTCTTTGTAGAACCTGAAAGGTCTGCATCAAGAACAACAACTTCAGCCCTTTTCTTGCCGAGTTCAAGGAGTGCCTCTCCATAGGCGTCCCTTGTGGCGATACCTTGTCCTTTACCCTCCATCTCCTCCTAACTCCTTTAATGCCCTCTCGAGCTCTTCGCGTGTAGGTGTTATTCCATGATACTGAACTTTCCCTTCAAAAAAGGAAACGCCTTTACCCTTTACTGTCCGTGCGACTATCATTGTCGGTTTATTCTTTACTGTCTCTGCCTCATTAAAGGCATTTACTATAGCTTCCATATCATGCCCGTTAATGTCAATAACATACCATCCAAATGCCTCCCATTTATCTACAATCGGCTCAATGCACATAACATCACTGCAATATCCGTCTATCTGAAGGCCGTTATTATCAATAATCGCACATAAGTTATCAAGCCTGTAATGTGCAGCAGTCATGGCAGCCTCCCAGACCTGTCCTTCCTGAGTCTCACCATCCCCAAGAAGGCAATAGACACGTGAAGCCAACCCATCCAGCTTAAGCCCTATAGCAATCCCATTTGCAATAGACAAGCCCTGCCCTAAAGAACCTGTTGATATCTCGACCCCCTGAAGCATCTTTGAGCATGGATGTCCTTGAAGGGGGCTTCCGAGTTTGCGTAATGTATTAAGCAATGATTTATCAAAATATCCTGAAAGTGCAAGGGCTGCATACAGTACAGGTGCTGCATGGCCTTTTGAAAGGATGAACCTGTCCCTTTCCCTCCATTTCGGATCTTTGGGTTTGTGCCTCATTTTGTAGAAATATAGTGCTGTAACAATATCGGCTGTTGACAGAGAACCACCTGTATGGCCAGAGCCTGCCTCAGTAAGCATCTTAAGGATTTCTATCCTTATGATCCTTGCCTTTTCCTTCAGAAAGTCTATATCCCTGGTAGTAATATCTGACTTCATCTGTTTCATTTCCTTATTTAATTATATATTATCTAAATTGAGCGATTATAATCCCCCTCCCCTTGCCCCTCCCGCCAGGGGAGGGGGGATAACACACCCCTACACCCCTCTCAAGAGGGGATTTATATAGATATCCCCTCCCCCTTGACGGGGGGTTTTCTCTATCCCCTCCCCCTTGACGGGGGAGGGTTAGGGTGGGGGTGTTTGATAATAAATTCAACAAGTTCCATGATTATATTATTAAGAATCGCTCAATTTAGGTATTATATATACCAGAAGGGGAAAAAAGAAAGTGGTAGAGGAAGGGATATGTCTGGCATTGCGATATGGATAACAGGGCTTCCGGGGAGCGGGAAGAGCACAGTTGCTGACGCACTAAAAAAAGCGCATCCTGAATTCGTAATCCTAAGAATGGATGAGCTGAGGAAGATCGTTACCCCTGATCCAACTTATTCTGACTCTGAAAGAGAAATAGTTTACAGGTCACTCGTTTACCTTGCAAAAACGCTGACAGAACTCGGACACAATATAATCATAGATGCTACAGGAAACCTTAGGAGATGGCGTGAACTCGCAAGACAACTTATACCTATATATGTAGAGGTATATCTCAGATGCCCTATTGAGTGGTGCATCGAGCGCGAGAAACAGAGGTTAGAGGCTCATGAGGCACCAAAGGATATTTATAAAAAAGGGGCTGCGGGTTGGCCCGTGCCTGGTATTGTTGTGCCTTATGAAGAACCAATGAATCCAGAGATTGTAATGGACACAGATAAGACTTCTGTAGAAGATATAATTGCGAGAATAAGGATGGAGATAGCAAGGCTTAAATCTTAAGGCCTTTAGAAATCCCTTTTAACTCAAACAATAATGCTGCAGTAAAGTCGCCTGGCCTTTTAATAAATTGCATATTTACACCCCAGCATTGACTTGTATATTTTATATTCATGGCGATTTCCTTTGACTTCTTTTCCTTGGCATCATACCAGAGTCTCGCCTCCGTATACAATGGTTTATAGGGATATAACCCGATGCTCGCGGTATAGAAGTGTGTGTCATTCAGCCTGTTATATCTCTGTCCAGCAGAGATTGTAGCCTCAGATATCTTCATCCACAGGTCAGAATTTATACTCTCAAGTTTACCTGTATTTACATCATAGCTTGTATCAAGGCGCAGCGAGACAGGTCTTCTTATCCCCACCTCAAGCCTGAATGGCAGGAATGCCCTGTCTCCCTTATATGAATCAAAGCCCTGTGAAGCCCTGAGAACCATAAACTCCCCACCATTATTTATAAACCTGTTAAGTAAGGAAAGCTCTACCGTGGATGTTTTTTTAAAAAGCTCTGTTGAATCAAATAGCGGCAGATCCTCAGAATCTGTAATAAGAGTATATCCTATGGAAGGTTCTAATACATGCGTGAATGACTCGTATCTTTTCAAAAGCCTTGTATGGGCTACTATGCTGTATTCAATAGCTTCTCTATGAAGGGAATCATCCTCACCCTTCTGCAACGAATAGGCTGTTTCCCGTAAACCCAGCGTCTGTAAAACCACGACATCGCTCCCGAACTTATGCAGCACCCTTGGATAGATATCAAGTCTCTGACCATTTACACCTTCATCCCTCCAGAAATTGGAGACTGTCGCCATTGCAGAAAACCAGAGATTACCGACCTTTGCAGGGTTCAAAACATATCCTGCCTCAGGCAGCCTCTGAGGAACAAGTTTGGTTTCATCCCTCAGGTCAACCCAGTACTGTGATAAAAGGTAAACACGGGAATTAGTAAGAGGAAGCGATATCTCTCCTGTTGACTCAAGGAAGCGGTTCGTGCGCACCTCTAAATGAGGGCTGAACTCTCTATAAAAGTCTTTTTCGTTTACAAAGTTCAGATTCAGAAAACCACCGATTCCATTTGCAGATCTCTGTTCGTGCAAGGCCTTTACTTCGTAGAAATTCTTATTGAGTTCCGTATCTCTTATGTGATAAAGCCACCATTTACCTTTAATGTCCCCGGGCTCTATATACCTGTATTCCATGCCTTCTCCAATACCCCTCTTCGAGTATAGATCAAGGCTAATAGTTGCATCACGATTTTCTGATATCGCCCAGAAAAAAGGCGTATTCAAGTGTGCTCCCCTTAAATTACTATACCCTATAACCGGCGTTAGAAATCCAGCCTGTCTTTCAGTAAGAAGCGGCGCCCGGAAATAGGGGGTATAGAAAACAGGGATATCCTTTATACGAAAAGATACATCCTTTGCCTTTAACTCCTCTCCGCCCACAGCATCTATATTCTTGCCTCTGAAACACCATGCAGGCACCGGGCCATCACAGGTTGTGAATGTCGCCTCAGGGCTGAAGTAATATTTCTCACCCTTCTTTTCAATTTCTTTCCCTGAAATATGGTAATTATCTTTTTTGAAAAGGATTTCTGCATCGTAGAGTATGCCAGTTTCTGTTTCGAGATTTAACCCTGCCCTGCTTGCTGTGAATGATGTGTCAGTGTCATTATATCTTACAGCCCCTGATGCGATGACATCCGATGTCTGCTCATTATATCTCATCTCATTGGCTTCGATAACCTTATCAGCTTTCTGAAACTTCACATTCCCTTTTGCAACATATGTGGCTGTATCCTTGCTATACTCGAGGGTGTCGGAGGTTATGATTGTCTGTTCCTCCGCAAAACAGTGAATAGTGAATAGTGAATAGTGAATAGTGAATAGCAAAATGACAAGGATAATTCTTTTATATTTCTTACTGTTCACTGACAACTGATTACTGTTCACTGTTGTTATTCTCTCAGCCTTGTAAGTACACCCTTCTGACCAAGCACTTCCTTAGCTTCACCTATTGTGTAAAATGAACCCGTAACTACAATGAGTGATGAGTGATTAAAGGGGGGCAAGGGGGGATTAATGGTTTTGTAACTATCTTCAATTGCCATTTCAACAGCATCTTTCATAGTAGGTGCAATACGCACATCAAAGAATCCTAACGATGCTGCAATACCTGCAAGCTTTTCAGGAGAAGCTGACCTGCTGTATGCTGGAGCAGTAAGTATAATTTCAGATGCGAGAGGCAATAATGGCTCCATTATTCCCCGTGCATCTTTGTCACCCATTATGCCAAGTACAAGTATAATTCTTTTATTTTTTCCGGGGGAAAATTTTTTTAATGCCTTAGAAAGGGCAATTGCTGCGGCAGGGTTATGTGCACCGTCTATCAGTATAGGCGGGTCTTCTTTAATAATCTCAAGCCTTCCCGGCCACTTAACATTCTCGAGACCTTTCCTGATAAATTGATACAAAGCTGCATTCAAAAATCTACGGTACCCCTCACCCTTGCCCTCTCCCGCAAGGAGAGAGGGTAAATCCCCTCTTGAGAGGGGTGTAGGGGTGTGTTCCTCCCCCTTGACGGGAAGGCTTAGCGAGGGTGAAGTAAGTAGTGAGTGCAAGGTTAATTTTTTTGAGAGGAGTTCGATAGTTTTTATGGCAACAGAGGCGTTTTGCATCTGGTGCTCACCTGTAAGCGGTAAGATTAAATCATTAATCATAAGAGAGCTGCTACTCCAATAGTCAAAGCATATTTCTGAAATGTCTTCTCTTTTAAGTACTGAAGAAAAATCTTTCCCATAGATATATAACTCAGAATCTTTCTCCTCTGCCTTCTTCTCAATAACATCCATTGCCTCAGACTCTTGATATGAGGCTACAACGGGTATACCACCTTTTATAATCCCTGCCTTCTCATGAGCTATTTCTTTAAGTGTACCTCCAAGAAATTCCCTGTGGTCGCAGCTTATGTTTGTGATTATAGATATCTCAGGTGTAATTATGTTTGTAGCATCGAGTCTTCCACCCATGCCCACCTCTATTACTGCTATATCTACCTTTTTTCTTTTGAAATACAGGAGCGCCATTGCAGTTACCACCTCGAAGAATGTAGGTGATAGTTCGACTTCTCCCCCCCACCCCTGCCCTCCCCCTCGAGGGGGGAGGGTTAGGGAGGGGGTGTCCTCTATTCTGGTTCTTATTTCTTCTGTAAGGCTTACTACTTCATTTTCGGTTATCTCCTCACCATTAACCCTGATCCTTTCTGTAAAGCTAATAATGTGGGGTGATGTGAAAAGCCCGACCTTGAACCCAGCAGTCTTTAAGATAGATGCAATAATTGCTGAAGTCGAGCCCTTCCCGTTTGTGCCTGCAACATGGACTGAGAGAAATAACGTATGCGGGTTATCGAGCGCAGACATGAGCCTGCTTATATTATCAAGCCCGAATTTGATACCATATTTCTGGAGATTATATAGATAATTAACAGTCTCGCTGTAACTCATAGAAGAAGTTCGAAAAGCTTAGCGAGTGTTTCCTTCAGGTTTTTTCTGCCTACAACTATATCTATAAACCCGTGCTCGAGGAGGAACTCAGCTCTCTGGAAGTTATCCGGAAGTGGTTGTTTGATGGTCTGTTCTATTACCCTCGCGCCTGCAAAACCGATCAGACTTTTAGGTTCAGCAATAATTATGTCACCTATCGTAGCAAGGCTTGCAGTAACACCGCCAAATGTTGGATCACACATAATTGATATATAAAGAATCCCATTATCCCTCAGTCTTCCTATAGCAGCAGCGACCTTTGCCATCTGCATAAGGGAGAAAATCCCTTCCTGCATCCTTGCACCGCCGGATGATGAAACAATTATAAGCGGCTGTTTTTTTTCTACGGCCCTTTCAGCTGCCCTCGATACCTTTTCACCAACGACAGAACCCATACTTCCACCCATAAAGGAAAAGTCCATGATAATAAGACTTACAGGATAACCTTTTATAAGTGCATCCCCTGAAATCGCAGCCTCTTTGAGCCCGCTTTTTTTCTGTTTCTCCTTTATCCTATCTTTATAAGAGATGGTATCCTTAAAATTAAGCGGGTCAACTGATACAATGCCCTCATCCATTTCTACGAAGCTCCCTTCATCAACAAGGAGTTTCAGTCTCTCACGTGCGCTTATCCTGAAATGATAATTGCATTTAGGGCATACCTTGAGGTTCTTATCTATCTCCTTCTTATATACTATCTCCTTACAGCTATCGCACTTAACCCACAGACCTTCGGGTATCTTTCCTTTCTTATCCGTCCTTATTCCTTTTGTCTTCTTAAACCATGCCATTTATTTAAACTCCAACAACCAAGTACCAAGTTCAATAAAAATTATTTTATTGCCTCTCTCAGACTGATAAGATAATGCTTTAGCTCATCAGGAGACTCATGTAACCTCTTGACTATGGCACTTCCCACTATAACGCCATCAGACAGCCCAGCAACTGCCGATGCCTCCATTGGCGTAGAGACCCCAAAACCAACTGCTATTGGTTTGTCTGTGTATTTCTTTATTTTCGATATCAATACATCCATCGAGCCATCAAGTAAAAGGTTGGCTCCTGTTATCCCTGTTATTGAGACATAGTATATAAAACCACTCGATGCCTTTGTCACCTTTTTTATCCTGTCCTCTGTTGATGTCGGGGCAAGAAGAAAAATGCTATCGAGGACTGCCTTCCTTGATTGTTTTATAAAATCTTCTGCCTCATCTGGCGGCAGGTCAGGGATAATCACACCATCAACTCCTGCATCCTTAGAATCTTTTATAAAATTCTCCTCACCATATTTAAATACAGGATTGTAATATGTCATAAGAACTATAGGTATCCGGGTTATCTGCCGCAAGTCTTTTACATGTGAGATGACTTTTCGTAAGGTAACACCATTTTTTAATGCCCTTTCAGACGCACGCTGGATTGTTGGACCATCAGCAAGTGGGTCTGAAAAAGGTACACCCAGTTCGACAATATCAGCTCCACACTCCCCGAACAAAATGACGATTTCTTTCGTCCTCTCAAGAGAGGGATCACCAGCCATGACATAAGGGATGAATGCCTTCTTCCCTTCCTTCTTTAATCTTTTAAACGTCTTAGTAATCCTCGAAATCACAGCTCTATCCCTTTAATCTTTGCAACATGCTGAACATCCTTATCACCGCGGCCTGAAAGGTTGATTATAATAATTTTATCTTGGTCCAATTTCGGAGCGAGTTTTACAACCTCTGCAATCGCATGGGCAGACTCAAGTGCGGGTATGATTCCTTCCAGCCTTGATAAAAGCTCAAATGCAGCCAATGCCTCATCATCGGTTGCGTATGTATACTGAACACGTCCTGCATCTTTTAGAAAGGGATGTTCAGGCCCTATAGATGCATAATCAAGACCTGCTGAGACAGAATGTGTTCCTAAGACATTTCCATCATCGTCCTGAAGGAGATAACTCTTACATCCCTGAAATACACCGATGGAGCCGCCTGCAAACCTTGCAGCATGTTCTCCTGTTTCTATGCCTTTACCGCCTGCTTCAACACCAATCATTTTTATATCTTTATCCAATAATCCCTCCTTCCCCCCTTTACTAAAGGGGGGTGTAGGGGGATTATCTTCCTTAAGAAATTCATAGAAAAGCCCCATGGCATTACTTCCACCTCCAACACAGGCTATAAGATAATCAGGGAGTCTACCTTCAGCATCAAGTATCTGCCTTCTTGCCTCTCTCCCGATAACTGACTGGAAATCCCTGACCATAACAGGGAATGGATGAGGCCCGAATACCGTGCCTAAAACATAATGTGTTGTGCGAACGTTTGTAGTCCAGTCGCGCAATGCCTCATTAATTGCATCCTTTAATGTCCTTGAGCCAGTTGGAACTTCTGTTACTTTTGCGCCGAGTAGTCTCATCCTGAACACATTCAAAGCCTGCCTTTTCATATCCTCGGTGCCCATATATATTCCACACTCGAGACCCTTAAGCGCTGCCCCTGTTGCAGTTGCCACACCATGCTGTCCAGCGCCTGTCTCCGCAATCACTCTTTTCTTCCCCATTTTCTTTGCGAGTAATACCTGGCCGACAGCATTGTTTATCTTATGTGCACCCGTGTGTGCAAGGTCTTCACGCTTCAGGTATATCTTTGCGCCACCGAGATGTTCTGTAAGGCGTCTGGCAAAATAAAGCGGTGTGGGTCTGCCTATGTATGTCTTCTGGAGATGTCTAAGTTCCCTCTGGAACTCTTTATCCTTTTTAGAGTAAAAGAATGCCTCCTCAAGCTCTTTGAGTGCAGGCATAAGAGTTTCAGGGACAAAACGTCCACCGTAAATACCAAAATATCCTTTTCTGTCAGGTAATCTTTTAATAAAACCCTCCTATCTTATTAAAAAGTTATTATAGCCCATATCCTGTAAATATTAAACTCGTTATTCCCTGTAGTCTTGCTACAGGGTATCCGATAATCCCCTCCCGTCCACGGCCTCGCTCCGCGAAGCAGGGCAGGCAATAGAAGAAGCGCGCGCAGCCGGCCATGGAGGAGAGGGAGAAAGCAGTAAGAAACTTAAGATTAACGGCGCACTGGTAGAGGGGCGTCATGAACTGAAAGACGGCGATATAGTTGATGTGGCAAATATTAAGATGCAGTTTTACATTAAAGAATAGCGGTTTTTAATTTGCCTTTACAGCGAGGCGGGCTACCTGAATGACCGTGTTTTTGGAACCGGTGTTTTTGATTTTCCTAAAATGTCTTAAAAGCCTGATTTCTTCAGCTGGTAAATAAGGCGCTGACCTTTCAGCAACCATTAATGTCTTTTCAGCTTCAAAGAAATAAGACACAGGCACATTTAAGGCATCTGCAACACTCTGGATGTTTTCCACATTAAGTTTATTCGTCCCATTCTCATACCTTTGAACTTGTTGATATGTAACGCCCAATATTTCAGCAAGGCTTTCCTGTGAAATCCCGAGTTCCCTCCTCCGCCCTTTAATCTTCTCACCGATTTCCTTGCTCGTCTTTATCCTCTTTTTCTGCATAAACCACTATAACAACCCTCACCTTCTGCTTACCACAATGTTTTAAATTGTAAAAATTCTTCTTGACAATACAATGTAATAAGTGTATAAAAGTGCATAAAGTAAGGGAAAATTAATCCAGGGGGGAGGAGGCATTAAGCAATAAACAGTTTTTATTTCAAATTAAATAATGATTTTTCTAACCCTCGATGGAGAGCTGTAAAGCCCTCCTTATAGCCCGGAGGTCATGTCATGTTCAACAAATGGCGACTTGTCTTAATTGCATTAATCACCTGTATTTTCATCCAATCCTTTTCCTTTGCCCAAGACACTCAATACCAGCCCCTCATCTCCGGCATGGAGCATTACAGGGATGGTAAGTACAAAGAAGCGCTTGAGGACTTGCAAAAAGCAATTGTTATCTTCCCTGACGACCCTGACATTCCATTCTATATCGGGCTTACATTTTTACAACTTAATGAACCTGAAAAGGCTGTTGAATATTTTAAAAAGTCCCTTGAGAAAGACCCGCAATATACAGATGCCCATTTTCAATTAGGCGTAGTTCTAATTCAGCAGAAGGCATATCAGGATGCTATAACACATCTTGAAAATGTCTATAAAAAGGAACCAGAAAGGGAAGACTTGGGTTATTTCCTTGGATTTGCATATTATCAGACAGGTGAGTATAAAAAGACTTTAGATTATCTTGAAAAAGCAAAAACAAAGGACAAGACTATTGAGAGCCTTACTATTTACTACACAGGACTTGCCAGACAGCAATTAGGACAAACAAAAGAGGCAGTTATTGCTTATAAACAATTAATCATATCCGACCCAACTTCTCCCTTAGCCGCTCCGTCGCAGAGACTCTTTGAAACAATAGAATTAGAGGAAAGGCTTAAAAAGAAAATTAATATTGAATTAACTACAAAGCTCCAGTATGACGACAATGTCATTGTTGTTCCAACCACCAATGTCTTTAACCTGAGAGATAAGGACAGAAAGAGTGTTATAGAACTTTTTTACCTGAGGGGCGAATATGTCCTTGTAAGACAGCCCAGCTACGATATATCAGCCTCTTATGGTTTTTACCAGACCATTACCAATTCCATGAGGGATATGGATGTTCAGGACCACATCCTTTCACTTGATTTATCAAAAAGGGAAAATATAAAAACCATGCCCTTTAACATGCGGCTCACATATAGTTATGACTATCTCCTTTCAGACTATCGTTATCTCCTTCAGAGACATACTATTAGACCTGTCTTTATCCTTCAGGAAAACCCAACAAATCTAAGCGTCCTTCAGTATGCCTTTCAGGCAAAAGAGTTCAGAGAGAAACCACTATTCCTTGAGGATAACAGGGATGCCTTAAACCATGAGGTAGGCTTTATTCATTTCCTGAGATTCAATGAAGCCAAACATTACATAAAGGCAGGCTATTTCTATGATAAGGAGTTTGCCGAGGGAGGCAACTGGGACTATTCAGGAAATAAGTTTGTTGCAGGCATTCAATACACATTTCCAAAGGATATAAGGCTTAATGTTGATTATGAATACAAGCAGGTCCGTTACAAAAATACCAATATATACTTCGATGAAAAGCGGAGGGATATAGAGAGGGCAGTAAATACAGTTTTTTCAAAAAATATCGGAAAAGGCTGGAGTGTTTCTCTCGAATACCTGAGAAGGAGAAGCTCGTCAAATATAGAGCTGTATGATTATAGGAAAAATCTCTACTCCGCAGGGGTGAGTTGGAGATGGTAGGTTATATTGAGGATTTAATGATTTTCAGACATTTTTCTGCATTGAGAATCTTGAATGGCAAATTTGAATGGCGGCTTAGGAAATGCCTGTTTTCTGTTACCAAGGCGGCAGCTCCTGTCCACTCTACATATGCTGCAATAAAAGCATCTGCTGGCTTTAAACCTTCTAACTCATATCTCACACCTAATTCAAACGGTACAACAAAGTCCTCGTCAATACTTGCAAGGTTCATTACAAATTCAATAAATTCTCTGAATTCTTCAGGTGTTAAATGGCGACCCACTTCTTCTACTACCAACCGAGGGATTCGTATTGAATGTATAGGGAATGAATCAAGAATTGTATCAATAAGCGTCTTGGAAGATGGTTTCTTTAAAATCCCGAAAGCAAAAATATATTCATTAGAATCAAGAACGAGTAACAAGTTTTTTATCCCAGATTTCTTCTCTTGTTTTGCGCAAGGCATTAATTATTTCTTCTTCGCTCATCTCAGAGAATGGGTGTTTCCTTTTAGACACAAGTTCACGCAGTTTAGCAAGATGCTTTTTCGCCTTTTTGACATTTGGTTTTACGCTCATAATCATCACCTTTGTTTAAAGACTACCACAAGTCAAAAGATAAGGTCAAATATTCAGAAACTATATAAATCAATGGGGATTAAGGTTAGAAAAGGAGAGGCTATTTTTAGCTTTAAAAATTTTAAAAAATCTCTGCTCACCTGAGGGGTGAGGGGAAGGAGGAAAGGTTATGAGGTTCATTAAAATATTTTTTATTATAGTTTTCTGTATCTTTGTTGTGTCTTTGCACAATAGTTACGCACAAGAGATAAAACATGACTCTATTGCAGTTGTTGATTACAAACCTGCTGGCAAAGACGGAGAAAGATTTAATAAAGGCATGGGGCAATGTGTAGACTTTGTTAAGCTAAGTCGTCCAGACCTACCCTGGGACATAGCAAGAGATCCCGAAAAACCAAATGAGCCTGGTAAAGCGGCAAATATGCAAAGTGTAGCGAAAGAAAAAGGATTTGTAACAAACAGCTTGCCAAGGGAAGGGTCTGTTCTTGTTGTGCCAGAAATTGGAACAGACGGACATGTTGCTATTGTTTCTAAGGTAAAAGAGATTAAGGAAGATGGCTCATACATTCTAACTATTATTGATGCAAATGCAAAAGATGAGGCTAATAAAAACAAAACCACATGGAGTTATATACGTGAGCGAGATGTCACCATCAATTCTGATGGGAATCTAGAAGATAAAATGTTTAGCAAAAAGCAAGGAAATATAAAATTTATTCATGAAAAAAAGGATATTTATGATTCTAAACAAAAAGAAGCATCTGAATACGTAACTCAAGTTTACAAAGATTTAGGAAAAGAACCAACTGCTGAGGAAAAGAAAAAATACACGGAAAAGCTGCTTAGTGGCGTAATGTTACCAGAACAATTTAAGAATACCATAGGAGGTTTGCCAGAGCCTCAACCAAAGCCGACTACAGCTAAACCAGAAGCTATAGCTAAAAAACCAACATCAGAAGATAAAAGCATAAAAATTTTAAAGGAAAGAGTAAAAGTCTTAAAAGAAGAAATTAAAAGGGTACAGACGCGGATTCAGTCAAATCCAGAGGCTTGGAATAGAGTGAAAGAGGACTTCATAAAAATCGGCATAACAATCTTTAATTATATAATGAAGGCACAAATCCCTACGATATATATTATTCCAAAAGGAATTCTCCCGCAGGGACTACAAGCTTCTGCCCTTAATACTCTTGACGCCTCCCAGCTCTCCCAACGCAATGCCCAGCAGCAGCTTACCCCTGTTAAGGTTGAGTTCAGGCAGGAATATGACTTACTCTTCACACAATCGGCTGACTCTCTGGGTTCGCGATATGGCTCACATTCTGGCACAATTGATGGAACAAGGTTTGATATAAGCGGCGACTCCAGGGCTGGGGATTTTACAGGTTCATTCAGCGGGAGAACTGTAGCAGAGCCAGGCTACACACCAGTAACACATAATAATACACCAAGCTCAGGAACCTCTGTAGGAACGGTTTCAGCTAAGGGGTTTAAAGAAGGAGACCTGAAGGGTAACATGACCATTACTATTCCCGCAGGAACTCAGGCGGTAAATGTTTCAGGGAATATAACAATTAGTAAAGATGGTTCTTTGTCTATGCCGAGCTACACCGGTCCTGTCACAGATAATGCGACAAGCACTAAGGTAGGCACTATGAGCGGTACGTGGAATCAAAGCAAGACAACACCCTAAAATTTTTGAGGACGCTAAAAGTTTTCAAGTTTTCTAAATACTATTTTTTGAAAAAATGGGGAATGAATATGAAGACTGGTTTAAAGCTAATAGCTATTTTTATGAGCGCCTGCTTTATTATTTTTTTAACTGGATGTGGTATCGGTGCGATTATTAGTCAATCAACGACTTTCCAAGGCAATTACGAGATTGAAATAGTGAAACCTCATGCAGATATGCTGAATGTGATAGCAGAGGTTGGAAAATCAATGGGGTACAGAGTTTCAGCATTAGATGTTAAAGGAGATTCTATTAGCATTTCTTCAGAGTCTTCTATGGCTGGGATGATTATTGGTATTGGGACGATAAACGACATTACAATTACGGCGACAATAATGGATTCTGGTAAAAAAATAGAGGTTCTAACAATGCTTATGGGGAATTTCGGTGTTGGCACGAAAGAAGAATCTGATAAGATTTTCAATGACTTTAAAACCAGACTATTAGTAGCGCTAAGTAAAAAGTAGAGAAATATGGGCATAAAGAGGCGGCAGCGCAAGGGAAGCGGTAGAACAACTGAGACCGTATGAAGATGTAACCTACAAAGAGCAACCGTCTGCAAACAGCCTTGAACTATGGATTTATGAGCAGATTGAAAAGTCTCTTTGAGACGCATATTCTGGAGGTTTTATGAAAAGAAGCAAACCTTATCTTAAAGGTTAGAAAAAGAGAGGCTATTTTTAGCTTTAAAAAATGAAAAAAATCTTTACTCACCTGAGGGGTGAGGGGGAAGGAAAATGAAGAAAATGATTAAAGTCTTGACGATATGTTTGATGGTGATAGTTTATGCTCAAACAGTATATGCAATGGACTCCGAAGCTATAGCACAGGCACTAAATTCTACCTTTAACACAGAGTTTACATCAAAACATATTGACAGTCTCTCTAAAAAAGAGCGAGCAAATTTAGAGAATATAGCAGAACAATTATATTTAGTTTCCCCTGAAAGAGAAATAGATAGACAGGAAACATTAGGAATTATCACGGGTGTGGCAGACGCATTGACGCCAACTGACCCCACTGCTACAGGCCTAAAAACTGCTTTAACAGGGCTTGCAGGTAAGACGGGCAAGGTTGTCAAATATGGAGAGTTAACGATGGCAGGTGGTCTAGCTTATGGCTTGTATAAAATCTTAAAGGAAGATTTCGGATTACCACATGGTATTGCATATAATGCTACAGCTGAATATATAGGGCTGCGTAATAGCGGGGAAACACATGAAAATGCATGGAGTTACATAAAAAAAGATAATACTATACCTGAAAAGCCTGACTTTGAGAAAAGGGTCAAGACAGTTTTTGATGCGTCAAAGATTGCTACGGAAGGAAGTGATAAATGGAATCAGGTAAAAAATGATGTAGTCTTACCTCTTTTTGAATCATCTAAAAAAACTGTGGAACAAAAGAGGACATTCATGAAGACAATTAAGGCAAAAATGAAAGATATTTGGGAACAAGTCAAAGACAAATTGATACTAATAGCAAAAGCAGAAGGGCAGCCATTCCAGCCAATCGCTGAGCCGTTTGTCCAAGTTGTTAAAACCCCTTCTGACGCCTCTAAATTCTCTGAACGTATAGTAGGTTATGTGAATAAGCTTGATAATGTCGCTCCTCAATTAGTAGGTGTATCGAACACAGCAAGAAGCATCTCCTTTACATTCAATGAACCAATGGGGTCTCATTTTCATACTCATACTTGGGGATTTGGCGCTGGAATTAGCTGTTGTACAGAGTCATGGAGCAGTAATCGGAAGACATATACCCAAACATACAGTGGCAATTTTTATCCGTCAGGCTCAATAGTTAGTTACACTATAAATCCTGATCCTAATGTGCCGCCGGGAGGAAAGTTTAGCGACCTTTCAGGTAATGCGGCGCCTCAAAAATCAGGGAGTTTTGTTATACCGTAGGGAAACGGAATGAGGAAACTGAATAGGGTCAGAACTAATTTTTGACAGTATCTATGTAATTCTCTGAAAGGGTGAGGACTCAACTGAGCCCTCACCCTTTCTCTGATGGAGGATTTTATGAGGAGAATTGTTTTTCTATTGCTTATCTTTCTGCTTTCTGCCTGCGGCAGCCCGCAGGTCTATAAGGATGTCTTTAACACTGACAGTGGACCGAATGTAAGGACTTTTAATGTATCTGTTGATACCTGTTATCTTGCGGCTAAAAGGGCGGTATTGAGCCAGAACTTTAGGATTGAAAAAGAAGATTTGCAGGCAAAATCATTTACAGAACAAAAACTGACAGAACTTTTTTTGGGTTGATTCCTGTTGGAAGCGAAGCCACAAAGGTTAGACAGGAAGAAAGAACGGTTGAAGACGCAGAGTTCTACAAAAAGTTCTTTGATGCGGTGGAGAAGGAGATAAAGGCATTATCACCGTGAGAATAGACTCCCTGACCACATTATCCGGCTCAGTAAGTCCAAAAATGTACCTCACAGTTTGACATAGTGTACAGGATGTCTTTATACTTTATTTTGTGTTTAAGATTGCTGTGGTTGACGGCCAGGGCGGCGGCATTGGAGGCCTGATTGTCAAGAGGCTCAGGGATGAATTCGGAGACGAGATTGAAATCCTTGCACTCGGTACAAATTCGGCTGCAACTTCAGCTATGATGAAATCAAGATCAAATAAAGGCGCTACAGGGGAAAATGCAATTATATGGAATGCAAGCAGGGTAAACATGATTATAGGCCCTTTAAGTATTGTTCTTTCTAATGCTATGCTCGGAGAACTGACACTTAAGATGGCTGAGGCAATTGTATCATCTGATGCAAAAAAAATCCTTCTGCCGCTAAATCAAGAGGGTATAGATGTGATAGGAGTGGAAAAAGAGCCTCTCCCGCATATGATAGAAAAAATTATAGAGACCGTTAGGCATGAAATAGGAAAGGAGAAGTAAAATGTGTGAAGCAAACGCCTATATTTATAAGGACGGCAAAGAAGAGCTTTATTTAGAGAATGTGGATATCATGAGACCGGAGGAGGGAAAGATTTTGCTCAAGAACCTCTTCGGGGAACAGAAGGTCTTTGATGGAGATATAAAAGAGATATCGCTCTTAAGACACAAGATAGTCCTTGAGAAGAAATAGAGCCGGCTCCTGTTTAGGCTGTGCTCCTATTTAAAATAATTAACATAGCACGGCAGTCGAATGCCTTACCATTAATCCCCTCGACAGCTTTTTCATATGCCTTTCTGATCTTTTTCATCTTAATGCCCAGGAGCAATCCAAGGTCAACGCATATCCTGTAAAGAGAGCCTGCTTCCAGAGGTACGATTTTAAAGTTTTGAAACCTAGCTTTATATTTTTCATATATCTCAGACAACACTCTTTTGTCTGGTTTATTCCCCGTATCTGCATCATGCAGAATTGGCATAATAGTCAGAGTGTCAGGGGAAAGGTTTGGACCTTCACGGCTAATAATCAACTTCTTCCCTATCTTTTCAAAAAATGTTCTAAAAAATTTCGATTCGATCCCTTCTTCTGCAATGCTGTTCAGTACAATATTCGTTACAGCCTTCTTTTTTGTTAAGAAATATTCCCTGAGTTTGCCAGTCTTCTCATCAAATTTAGCGCTGACTAAATTCTTCAGGTCTCTCAGATATTTTTTGCTCGGCGTCTTTATCTTTCTCAGCGATCTTTTACCGTAAAGACTCACAAGGCTGTAAAAGAGTTTCCCTCGCATAAGATTTTTTACTATTGTTTTCCAGGAATAAAAGTTTGCCATAGCCTTGAGGGTCTCAGTGTGAAGCTCAAAGGCAGTCATAAGCCTGGGTTCAAAAACAGCATGGTGGGCATCATATTTGGCCCAGTCTGTGTGGATTATACGGCCCTGTTGTTTGAGCTCTTCAAACACAGGTGTCCCTGGGAGAGGGGTAAGCATCAGAAATTGGACCGAATCTATTCCGAGCCGTCTGGAAAACCTCTGTGTGTTCCTGATAGTTTCGATATCGTCTGTATCACCACCAAAGACAAACATCCCGTGTATGCCTATAGAGGCTTCCTTAAGGGTCTTGATACACTCTACGATGTCGTCCACTTCCTGATGTTTATTATAAAGAGAAAGAGTTTCCGGGTTGATAGACTCAAATCCAACAAAGGCGGTAAAACATCCTGTTTTACCCATAAGGTCTATTAGTTCAGCATCTCCTGCAACATCTGTGCGTACCTGCGCAGACCATTCTATATGAATATCTTCAGCGATAATTCTTTTGAGAAGTGCCTTTGTTCTTTCCTTGCTTGCTGCAAAATTGTCGTCAACAAAAAAGATGTGGGCCTTTCTTGAAGCAACTTCCTTTATCTCTTCAATAACCCTGTCGATGGATTTAAAACGGTATTTTCTGCCGAACATCTGTATAACAGAACAGAACTTACATCCAAACGGACAGCCCCTTGATGTTGCGATAGGTATAACGGTTCTTTTTTGCCAGTTGTGGACTACATTTAAATCAGGTATAGGTCCAGAATCCAAGTCCTGGATAAGTGGCCTGTCCGGGTTATGGATAAAGGTATCGCCTTCCCTGTAAGAAAGACCTTTAATATCATTAAGAGATCTTCCGTATTCAAGGTGCTCCATAAGTTCGACTATTGTCTCCTCGCCTTCGCCCCTTACCACATAATCAGCATATTTCAGGCTTTCTTCCGGCAGGAATGTGGAGTGGGGACCTCCCATAATAATTGGAATGCCCATGGAATGGAATCTCTTTGCAATCTGGAATGCCCTCGGGGCAGTAGATGTAATCGAGGAGATGCCAATAATATCCGCCTCTTTCAACATATTCCAGTCAGGTTCTGAAATATCCTCAATAAAGGCCTTTGAGTTATAACCTTTCTTTTTAAGTATTGTGGACAGCAGAATGGTGCCTAATCTTGGCATAGGAGTCCTGCTGAAGATGTGAGCCCCCGGTGACCTGACCTCGATAAAATAAATATTCTTGATTTATGACTCCTTCAAATTCTAAGTTTGTATTATAACACATTTATATGCGGTATAATTCAGTATATGCAAACAAATTACTAAGGAAACCATAAGTAAGAGCACATGGCTTATATTTCTGTCATTCCCGCTTGCACGGGAATGACGAAATAAAATAATGTATAGATCTGTTAGGGACATCACACTAAAAAAGAATGAGTAAAGAGGAAAATCAGAAGAGAATACCAAGGAATAGCTGTATACGATGTGGTACTTGTTGCCTGAAAGGCGGTCCGGTTCTGCACCAGAAAGATAAAAAAATCCTCCTTGCTGGACATATAAGACATCAGCACTTGGTAACCATCAGGAAAGGTGAATTGGCGCTAAATCCTGTCAGTGGCAATCTGGAACCGGTTCCCCAGGAACTGATTAAGGTACGAGGGAAAGGAAAAGATTGGACTTGTTGCTTTTATAATAAAAAAGAAGCCTCGTGTGCTATATACGCTCACCGTTTTATAGAATGCCGTCTGTTGAAATGCTGGGACACTTCCGAGCTCATGCCTGTCATCGGCAAAAACACAATTATCCGCGCCGATATCGTCAACTCCAATGACCCCATCATGAGGGTCATTGAAACCCATGAGCAGGTGTGTTCCTACCACGAAGTAGAAAATTTAATCTCCGACTTATCACGGGGAACTGACAAATCAAAAGCCCTTGCGAAACTGACTGAGCTTGTACGTAAAGACCTGTCCATACGTTCTTACGCCATAGCAGAGTTGGGACTGAAGGCAGAGTTCGAACTTTTTATCTTCGGCCGCCCTTTATTTAAAGTATTGAGCGATCGTGGACTATCGGTTCGTTTCACCCAAGGCGATATTCACCTGAACAGGAATCCTTCTTAATCGAATAAAACAAATTAATTAAATCCACATTGTTTTGCAACCAGACATATACTTTCAACATTTCAGGAAGGAAAACATTTTTGGTGAGGGCTGTGAAAGCCAGGCGACTTCTTTAGCCAATTTTCCCAAGGCATTTCAAAATTGCCTTTAATAAGGAGGCGCTGTGGCCAAGCTGTATATAAGCCTATTCCTTTGTCATATCCGCTCCTACAGCATTGTACCATTTGCTGTATCCAGCAGCCTTTGCTACTGCAAGGTGTGTCTCATCATGCCATCCAAATGCTATGCTTAGATTAGTAACAATGAACAAATTAAGGAGAAAGATGATTAATTTTATACGTAAGCTATTCATGTTAATATTCTAACCTAAGATAATAGTTTGCGCCGGGGATTATAGTGTTATCAAGGTCTTAATTTCATAAATCTTGAAGGGACTATTAAGCATTTTGATGAGGGCTGAGGGTTCAATAAGTTTGAAGTTTAAAAATCATAAGCATTTTATTTAACAGCAAGAATAAAGACTTGTTGAACTGTTCACTTTCTTAATTATAGAATTTTCAGTCTCTTCCTTCTATATCCTACAGGGATGAAGTCATCTTTTTCCTTCTCCTCCATCTTTTTCAAACCGAGGTCAAGGAGAATTTCTCTTTCCTCTTCGTCCCTTTTATTGCTTTTTCTATATCTCTTAAGGCCAAGACCATCCCTTAAAACAAGAAACTCTAACGGTGAAACATCCTCATATTTTTTAACTCTTACTTTCACTTAACCTTTCCCTTTAATTCCAGAAGCTCAGATAAGACATTGTTTTCAGGTATTACCGCCTTCTTTTCCAGATATGCCCAATCCAGTTCTTTAATATATTTTTTTATAAGCAACTCTACCATCTCACAGTCAACTTCTGATTTCCAGTATTTACATGCATTCAGGCGATCTATTATCAAGTCTTCTATCCCGATAATCCTGCATTGAAGTCCTTCTCCAAACTCAACGATCTCAATCGGGGAATCTTCCCCAACGAGTATTGAAGCAGGAACCTCTATAGCCATCTTTAAGTCTTCATTAACCCAATACCTTCCCTGTTTCACAAACCCAATATTTTTTAAAACAGTACCTAATGCCTCTCTATCAGCATATGCCAGATCTATATCTGCTGTAAAATAGACCTCCCTTGAGTAATATGATAAAGCACATCCACCTATAACTATGGGGACATCTTTACCTTTCTGTTCAAGCAGATTGGTAATCAATGCAGCCATTAGAAGCTGCCTCTTCAAAGGAGATTCTATCTGTCTGATTCTCTCAAGTACTTCATTGGTTTTCATAAATTAAATAATAACAACTCTTTGTTGTTACTACAAGAATAAAAAGGGATAAGTTTTTATATTTCCGTTATGAAACTATGAATGTGAAAAAGGTACATGAGCATTTACTTTTTCTTACTTAGACAGAGTTTTGAAGCATTTGGTGACGGCCGGGAGAGGTAAAAGGTGTTATCGCATCTTCAGGCATCTTAAAAAAGTGTAAATATCCCCCTAATTAAATCAGTCACTGCTATCTGTCATATTTAGCTAATTTTATGCCAAGTTTATAGCCTTTTTCTAACTGGTCTCCTTTTTTTACAATGTCACCTCTACGGCTTACCCCAGGAACAAGTATCTTGTCGATTAACTGCATTTCCAAGTATTGAAGACTCTTTTTAAAAAAATTAACCAACAGGTTAGCGGTTTTCGGATTTTCTTCTTCAAAAGGCACTGCTATTACTGCCAATTTTCCTCTTATCTTCGCTCTATTTTCAGGATAGTTAAAAGAGACAAAACGGTCTATAAAGCATTTCATCAAAGCAGTTGGTCCATACCAGTATACGGGCGTGCCAAAAATAATTACATCACTTTGAATAATTTTTGGATAAATCTTGTTCATATCATCTTTTTTACTGCACTGTTTACCTTTCCAGCAGATATGACATCCATCGCACTCGCTGATATTCAAGTCGCCTAAAAAAAGGATTTCCGTTGGAGATCCTTGATCTTCTGCCCCCTTGAGTATCCGGGAAACTAAAATATGTGTGTTCCCCTTTTTCCGGGGGCTACCTACTACCCCGAGTATTTTGTTTGTGGTTTTACTTTTCACTTTTATAAATCATGTTGATCATATCTTTTTATTAAACAAAATATTGTCTAAACCATGACACTAAAATCATATAATATCTACCATGCTCAATACCATTGCAAGCTGTTTCTTTGCGGCATTTTGAAAGATGTTTTATAAACTGCATAGCCAGCCACACAAAGACGCAACTTGATCTGCATTGGTCAAATTGGCAGCATTGTTCAATGTCCCGTCTTCTAACTGGTACCAGATTTCTTCTGCCATACTGTTTTCAATTGCTGCACCAACAAAAAATATATAAGGGGAAAGCCCGTTATCAGTAAACGCTTTGCGTATACGAGTTAAGGATGTCCTTGCTGTTTTCCAGTGCTCATCTGCTCCAGCGGGATCAATACCTCCTTTGAGTTCTCGAATGGCAACGTAGCGAGCTGGAGTAGTAAAGGCAGTTTTCAGTTCTTGAGAATTACAATCAAGAAGGCACAAATCTATATTTTTCCCTATAACCTGAAGCTGTCAATAGGGCAGGTTGAATGCTTTCAATGATAAGCAGATCCGCAGGAGTTTTGGCTTGGGATGCAACCGCTTTCAAAGAGCGTGCTTGCTCCACAAAGGACGTAGCTCTACGATTTTTTTCAAGTGCTAAAGAAACGAAACCAGCTCTGATTTCTTCATAAGTAGTCACGAGATCGGAACTGCCGGACAGATGTTTGCGGTGTGGTTTGTTTTTAACCACTATAACTTCCTCCAGACATAAACACACTTTCTTAGTGGGTCTCGACCATGTTTCCCCATCTGCTGGCTGCTGTTGCCTTTTCCGTTCGGTAAAACAAGAATATTTTCCACTGATTGACTCAAGTACGCATAACAAGGCAAAGCGTAATACAGACTGAACTCTGTCGTTTTCTCTCTGCCAAGCCCCCATATACTGCTCGATTAATTCGAAGGTCTGCTTTGGATAGGCCCCGGCCGTAATGCGCAATTCAGAAAGAGGTATTCTGACTTTTGATTGACACCAAGGTCGCTCCGTCCCCCACCGTTTAAGGCTATTAAAATCATCTTTTGTAAATTCTTTGTCCAGACATTCTCGCGCAAGGATAATCTGCTGCCAGACAGGAAGCAGTTCAATCCCATCAGCATCAATTCCAGCACCGCTCGCTGCAAACAATGCCGTTCCGCTTCCTGCAAAAGGATCAAGCACCTTACCGGATGCAATCCCATATTTAGACAATAAAATTTCAATGAGAGATGCGGAAAAAGCCTCTTTGTATTTATACCAGCGGTAGGTTGGCATAGGTTTATTGGCTTGAAAACTGACAAGCTGCCGTGTCAATGCCGGTTGGACCTTGATTTTGTTGTGAAAGTGTTGCATCAATTTACTGTCAAGAGTATCTATTTCAGTTAAAGCAGTTTGCTGTTCAACAGAATAACACGCCTGATTCTCAAGCTTGATATCGAGAAAATCAACTGATGACTCCTCAAAAGAAAAAAGTGTGCTGTCTATTAGATGTGTTGATGTTTGTTTCATAGAATCATTTGTATAGCTTGATGATAATCTGGGCGGATTATGTCAGTCAAGGACATGACGACGAGATGGATACTCTCCTCCTTCAATTCTGTCATATTCCGACCATCGCCGATGATTATGGTCGTCTTTGGTTTTTCACTATTCAATTAGAACCGTCCCCTTTTTTTTGTTTTTCGTCCCTTTTTTTTTGTTTTTTTGTTAAGGGCATACTCCAATCTTTCCAGATAGGTGCAGTCATATTTAACATTGATTATCTCTTAAGCACCCCGAGACCGCTCGCATGTCTTACTAACACAGTCGGATGAGGAGGCTTTGTTTCCGAGTTAGGAATTCCGTACCAGAAAGTTAATTTCACCTCCTCACCTTGAACCATTAACGGAATATTTATAAAAACTTCCCGTGTTCCTTGTCGACCTAAGTCGGGAAGCCTTTCAACCAGAAGCCTCTCGTCTGTATGTGCTTGTACTATAAAAGCGCCACCTTCTGTTTTGATCCTTATCTGAACATTTGACGCTGGTTTTTTCCTAACACTTCTGATATGAACCTGGGTGCCGTATTTAAGAGCGATAACCACTGTTTCATATCAAATGACATGGTTATAACCTCTCAGCAGTATATAATTTAGCATTATCCATCACCTTTCCCTCATCCTCTCAAAATGCACAATATTATTCGGCTCGTTTCCGATCCATGTACTACTTCCCCATGCAATTTCTTCGACAAATCTTCTGAATACAGCACGGGAGGGGAAGGCTGAGACATAGCTTACTTTAATCCCTAACTTTCTTGGCCCTTTCGTAAATTTATGCAATTGTTCAAGGCGAATGGGGTTTACAGGGCCACTGCTTGTTACCGCTTCAACTATAACAAGGTGTGATTCAGGCTCTGAGAAAAGAATAACGTCAGGTAAAGATGCAGTTGTATCAATAGGAAGATTCAACCTTCTCATCAATGTTCGGTTCTGATATCCCTTCCTTGGAGCTGAATCGCCGAGATAAACCGTTTGAGGGTTGTCTAAAAATGCATGCCCAAATATTTCTATAACAGATTTTTCAAGCAGGTTATGATCCCCTGAACTAAGAGAAAATATTTGTCCATCGCCAATTTGAACGCATATTTCTTTGCCTTGAACTGCCCTTTGAGCTTTTTGTCCCTTCAGTTTTGTCAGTTGTTTTTGCAGTTGCTGTATTAACCTGTTCTGTTCTTCAATATCTTCCTCTGAAAATAAGCGAATAAAGTCAGGATGAAGCCGGTAATATGTATTGGGGTCATTAGTGCTGAGTTGATGCCTGACCACTATGCCATAATTCATGAGAGGAGTAAGTGAGGTCTTTCTGTAAGCTTCGCGAGTATTTTCTGCAACTTTTTTACCTATTACGCCCCTCGCAAAATTTAAGATGTCATGAATTCTTGCCCCTTCAGTAAGATTCTTATGTCCTGGCAGTAGATCATTCCTTTCGGTTCTATCAGTTAATGCCGTTAAGCATATAGCCGTTTGCTCAGTGATATATCGCCTCGGAAAAATTAATTTCTCCAGGATGGCCTAAATTTCTTCTATTGTCACGTCCTCTCCTGTAACTAAGCGATCTTCTTATGAATTCAAGTTCATCGGTACTTAATCCGTAAGCCTTAGCAACTAACAGGTTCAATTCTTCAAATAACTTGTTTTTTATTTTATCTTCAGTACTTTTTTGCAGCTTATCTGCCATACCTGAGATTTCACTCTCATATCTGCCAATCGGAATGGGCAGGAGATTTAGTTCTGTTGCTGAAACCTGTGTGTTTCCGTTCATGGCACGGAAAAAGAACTCCACGATTTCTGAATTCAGCACGCCAAGCATGAAATAAAGACTAACAGAAGATTTTCCTGCTACCGGTTGTATGATATTCAAATGGTTTTCCACAAAATAACCATTGCGCTCTTTTTTATAGAATCCTTCAGGCATGCAGGCTACAATACGTGAATGCTGTTCATCTGCTGTGACACGTTGAATCAGGATACTCGCCCCTTTAACCATAAGGTTTTCAGTTTCAGAATTGACCTTCAGAAAACAAGGTCTTGCAAATCCCATCCTGTTAAAGGAAAAAGTGAATTTCCCAACATCTGTAGCCCATATCAATGGCAGGGTATCATCCCCGGAATTTGTGGTCAACAAAGGCTTCACCCTATTCCAAACTATCTGTCCTGTTTTAGTTCTGCAGTTGATTTTATTGCTTGATAATAAAGGATGTTTCTTGATTATGCGATTAATAATGTTATACATCTCCTGAGAGTCAGCGACAAACCATATGGATGTTCCGTTAAGACGCTGAATTACTTTATCCCTGCCGACGCTGATAATATTTTGTGTTTCAATTTCTTTTAGGGAGTGAATGAAAGAGATATTAACCGTTCCCTCAATGTCTCTGTTCTGTTCAAGTGATAGAATCATTGTTCCGTGCAAGACATTTTCAAAAATCTTCTTTCGCTCTGAAATATAGACTATTTCCTTCACTGATGTTTTATCTTCTATAAATTCTCTCAGGTTTTTAAAGTAAAGGCCTGAAAGCATTGATCTGGGAACTATGAAACCCATCTTTCCGTCCTTTTTTAGCATCTCGATCCCGGCATGAATGAAAAGACCATAAGCATTAGGATGACCATAAATCGATTTTGAGAAAGTGTTTTTAAAACCTTCGTTTATTCCTTTTACTTTAAAATAAGGGGGGTTACCCACAACAAAATCAAACTGATTCACCAGAGGCAAATTTAGCTTGTTGTAAAGCAATGCAACGCCCTCTCTTTCTGAGGCAAACAATTGCAGTGTATCTGAACAGTAAACAGACAACGGTTTTAATTTTTTAATACCATTTTTTGCTACAAATTCTAAAGCAGCCGGAGCAAGAAGCATTGCAAGATTTAATCTGCTAAAAAAACATGCCGTTGGGTCTATATCTATACCACTAATAGCTGAAGTAGCCATCGGATACCATTTATAAATAGGCAAACCTGCCTTTTTAAGTGCATTGAGATATATTCGGACTGATTCTACTAAAAAGGCGCCGGAACCACAAGCAGGATCTATTAATTTCTTATTAATAATATCCTTTGAGGGAGTATATTCTACTGATTTGAGTATATATCTGACTATGTTTGCCGGTGTAGAATATTGTCCTAACTGTTTTCGCTGTTCAGTAGAGATGAGGTGAAGATAATCTATTATCTCGATCTTTTCTTTTCTATATTCATCCAGTACAGTATTCTCACTTATGTGCCATATAGGGAACCCTTCGGAAGAGTCTTCATCTCTATATAAGAGAATTTTACATATTGCATCTATCTGGTAATTCGTTATCCCAAGTCCTAATTTATAATTTTCATTTTCGAAATAAGAAATAATGGCATTTAGTAATTTTTCTTTTAATGATGTGTCAATTGAAGATAAAGATATTTGATGCATTGTCCCCTTTATTCACTTTTTAAAAATTATTACTTAATTCCAATAGGTATTACGCCTCCAATTCCCTAACATCTTCAACCTCTACCCGCATTTCGTAAACCCGCAATTGTAGCAGACTGCACAGCCGCCTTCGTGTTCTATTGCGCCGCCGCATTCAGGGCATGCGCCCATTAGCAGAACTACTTTATGTCTGTCTCCATTGCCCTTTTCACCTTTTACATTGTACTTCTCGAGTGCATTTGCTATGGCGTCAGAGCAGGAAAGGATCCTTCCTCCGTCATACCATGCAGGTGAGTGGCAGGATATCCCCTTCAGCTGCTTTATTATTTCATCAGGCTCTACATTGGTTCTGAATGCGAGTGAGACGAGTCTTCCAATCGCCTCAGACTGGCTTGCAGCACATCCTCCCGCCTTACCCATTGAAGTAAACAGCTCAAAGAGATGTCCATTCTCATCCTCATTGATGGTAACATAGAGGTTGCCGCAGCCTGTCTTCATGAGTCTAGTCGTACCTTTTATGACCTCGGGCCTTTTCTTTGGCACAATCTTCTGTCTTGAATCAGATGCTTGCTGCTTCTTACCTTTCCTGCCTTTTGTAAGTACCTGCTCTTCCCTTGAGCCGTCTCTGTAAACAGTAACCCCTTTGCATCCGAGTTTATATGCAAGCAGATACACGTCCTCAACATTCTTTGGTGCAGCATTATGAGGAAAATTCACGGTTTTTGAGACAGCATTATCAACGAATTTCTGGAATGCTGCCTGCATTGTAATATGTTCAGTTGGTGCAATGTCATGGGCAGTAATAAATACAGCCTTTACATCTTCCGGTATCTCATTAAACTCCTTTATTGATCCTTTATCTGCAATCTTTTCCATAAGCTCTCTTGACCAGAACCCGCGTTCCTTTGCAACCCTTTCAAAATAAGGGGTTACCTCTATAAGCTTTGTTCCTTCCATTACAGTCCTTACATAAGAGATTGCAAAGAGAGGCTCGATGCCTGATGAACAGGCAGCGATTATCGAAAGTGTGCCTGTTGGTGCAATGGTTGTAATAGTAGCGTTTCTCAGCTTCATCTTTCCTTCATAAATACTCACTTTATAGTTTGGAAATACCCCGCGCTCTTCTGCAATTGCTGCTGATGCGTTTTTACCTTCTCTCTGTATGAATTCCATCACGTTTTCCGCGAGTTTTATAGCTGTATCAGAATTATAAGGCACGCCGAGCTGAATGAGCATGTCAGCCCATCCCATTACGCCAAGGCCTATCTTCCTGTTGCCCCTTGTCATTTCTCCTATCACCGGAAGAGGATACTTATTGACATCTATGACATTGTCGAGGAAATGCACTGTCTTCCATGTTATGTCCCTGAGTTTATCCCAATCAACCTCATTACCTTTCACCACCTTTGCAAGATTAATCGAACCCAGGTTGCAGGACTCATAAGGCAGAAGGGGTTGCTCACCGCAGGGATTGGTTGATTCTATATGCCCAATCTGAGGAGTAGGGTTTGATGCATCCACCCTGTCGATGAATACAATGCCAGGCTCTCCGTTCTTCCATGCATGCTCTACTATAAGATTAAAGACCTCTTTTGCCTTGAGACTATCAGTTATCTTCTTTGTCCTGGGGTTAATTAGGTCATACGACTTATCTTCCTCTGCGGCTCTCATGAACTCATCAGTAAGTGCTACAGAGATGTTAAAGTTATTGAATTTTGAGTTGTCATCCTTGCAGGTAATAAAACTTAGTATATCAGGGTGGTCAACACGCAGGATGCCCATGTTAGCACCCCTTCTCGTCCCCCCCTGTTTGACAGCCTCTGTGGCTGTGTCAAAGACGGTCATGAAGGATACAGGGCCTGAGGATATGCCTTTTGTAGAGCCTACAATGTCTCCGTTCGGCCTCAACCTCGAAAAACTAAAGCCAGTGCCGCCGCCTGATTTATGTATGATAGCGGTATTTTTTACTGCATCGAATATGGACTCCATGGAGTCTTCAACAGGAAGTACAAAACATGCACTTAATTGGCCAAGCCTTCTGCCTGCATTCATAAGGGTAGGACTATTTGGAAGAAATTCTAAAGAGGTCAGCATCTGATAAAACCCCTCCTCAACTGCCTCTACTTCTTCAGTAGATTTTCCGTAGTTTAAATCAGCAGAGGCAATGCTTCTTGCCACCCTCCTGAATAGCTCCTCAGGCGACTCAACCACCTTGCCCTCCTCGTTCTTTTTAAGATATCTCTTTTCGAGAACCTTTAAGGCATTTGGTGTAAGGCTAATATCTTTTAGTACCTCCATAAATCCCTCCTTCTTAACAATTTATGGAGCACTTTCATAAGTGCTTCCATTTATATAAATCTCCCATTTTTTGCTTTATCCTTCTATTTACTAAAAGTTTTTATTTCTTTGGCTGTCCCAGAAACAGATAAAAGGCGTAGTTGCTCTTTCATCTCCTCTATCACATTTTCACCCTCTATAGGGCAATTTTTTGTACATAAACGAGGACATTTCAGGCATTCAAGCCAGTCGTTGAACCCCTTACAGATATCCATAAACAGTTTCTCCTTTTATTATCTACAAATTGTGCTAAATATTAATTTAAACTGAATTAAACCACAATATCTTGTGGATGTCAAGGAAAAAGTGAATTTTTTGTAACTTTTTGATTTTAAAAGATTTTTCCTGTGAAATAAGTGTTTATGATTTGTTAGGTAATGTTTACCCCGTTAGAGAAAAATTCTCTAACGGGGTTTATTTTACAATCTCCGCAGTAAAGGTATATAACTCAGCATCCTTCCATGCCCCTTTTGCCAACCCTGCCTTAAGGCATATCTGTTCAAGGAAGGTGTCCCTATCCCATCCAAGTTCCTCTGCAACCTGTGGAAGAAGTACGCCTCTCTGCATGCCTTTCACTATAACAAGACCATGCTTCCCAATCTGAATATTTTTTACATCCTTCAATGGCTCAAGTGGGGATAGTATCGAGATCTCAATATCCATATCCTTGAGTTCTTCCTTTCTCATCGGGGGAAACCTTGGGTCACTTGAACATGCATCAATCGCATTTTTTATAACTGACTGATAAAGAGGCATAATGGGCTGGATATGACCGATGCAACCTCTTAAAAAACCATTCGTTTTAATAGTGACAAAAACAGCGCCATCTGTCTTTAACTTCGGGTTTTTTATTTCTACCTCAGGGATTTTCCCATTCGTCACATACCCAGTAATAGCATTCCTTGCCAGGTCAAGCAGTCCTTTTTTTTCTTCATCAGTAAAGGGGGTTTTGTATAGTCCGATCGAGGCATACCCAACCACCTTTTCTCTGTCATTTGTTACATCCCCTGAATTTGCGTATTTAAAGAGTACACCGAGGTTTGCCCCAGCTTGTCGTGACACTGTCATCGTAATTAAGACAGGGAAACCGCCGCACAGTTCAGCCTCGTTGGTTCTCAGAAGACGTTCTGTATCCATGACAGATAGTCTTTCAATAGCAGAAATTATCTTACTGTCCATCTTATTTGCAGTAAGATAGTCGTGATAGTGTGAAAGGTCTGTGCTTGCTATGAGCAAGGTCTTTTCATCGAGTATTTCTGTTAACCTTAATATAAGATGGTCGAATGTCTGTCTTGTGGGAGAGCCAACGAGTATAGGCACTATAGTAAAGTCCTTTAGCGCTGCCTGAAGGAATGGCAGTTGAACCTCGATTGAGTGTTCTTTTTCGAATGCCTCAGGATAAAACCTTACATCTGCTGCCTCATTCAAGAGACCTTCAGCAAGTCTTTCATTTATTTTTACATTTCCGAGCGGTGTCTTGAAGTTGCCCTTTGTGTAGACAGCTGCGCCTTTGAAGTCTATATGATGGCTTGGCCCAATTAATATAACTTTTTTTATATCACTGCCTTTAATATTCTTATATCCGTATGCAGCAACCTGGCCTGAAAATACATACCCTGCATGCGGTGAGATGATGGCAATAAGTCTTCCACTTTGATTTTTATTTTCTACCTTCGATAGAAAACCTTCGACGGACTCCTTAAGTGTATTTTTATCAGCAGGATAAAATGTCCCTGCTACCGACGGCTCTTTTGTCTCGGCTTTACATCCAAGAGGCACAGCAAACAGTAGTAAGCAAAAAACAGTGAACAGTGAACGGTGAACAGTAAATAGTTCAAGGCTCAATCCAACCTCCTCCAGAACATAGCCTCTTTTACTTTATTCTCAGGCTTCTTCTCAGCCTTCACCTTTTTGCCGAACAAACTGAAAAAACCTCCTAATAAAAATATCCTCAAGAAATCTCTTCTCTTCATTTTGTTAACTCCATACTCCTGGAATGGATGTGCTGCAAAAGCGGCACTTACCATTCGATATATTATTCTGCTTCACAAAATAACCTATCCTCTCTATAAGGATCTTTTTACACCTGGGGCAGAATGTGCTTTCGCCTTTATGCCTTATATTACCAATATAAACAAATTTCAGACCTGCATCCATTGCTGTCTTTCTTGCCTCTGTAAGTGTTTCAATGGGTGTAGGCGGCAGATTATTTAATTTATAATGAGGAAAGAACCTCGAAAAATGTATAGGGACATCAGACCCAAGGTTCTTCAATATCCATGTGCACATCTCCCTGATTTTCTTCGTATCATCATTAAGCGTTGGTATCACAAGATTGGTTATCTCAAGCCATACACCCTCTTTCTTCAACACTACAAGAGAATTGAGCACTGGCTTGAGACTGCCGCTGCATATCCTTGCATAAAAGTCTTCTGTAAATCCCTTCAGGTCAATATCGGCAGCATCCATATACTTTGCTAATTTCCTGAGTGGTTTCTCGTTTATATATCCACATGAGTGCATCGTGTTCTTTATCCCGTTCTTCTTCGCAATGATTGCCGTATCATACATATATTCATAAAAAACAGTAGGCTCTGTGTAGGTATAAGTGACAGACCTGCATTTATATATTTTTGCCTGACTTACAACCTTATCCGGCGGCAGGTCATAGGTATCGGTATCCTCTGGTTTCGCCTGAGATATCTGCCAGTTCTGGCAGAATTTGCAGCTGAGGACACACCCTGCAGTTGCGATCGAAAAAGCAGTCGTACCCGGTAAAAAATGAAAGAATGGTTTCTTCTCTATCGGATCAACATGAACCGCACAGGGTTTCCCATAAACGAGACTGTAAAGCACACCGTCCTTATTCATCCTGGCCCTGCACCTGCTGACTTGGTGGTTCTCCAAGACACACTCATTAGGGCAGAGCTCACACTGAACCGTCTTTGACATAGATTTATTATAAAATATTTACTCTAAAAATAGCCTGTCGTCCGGGACGAGATGCCTCGGCTATTTTACCCTCGAGAATTATTTATTAATGTAGCCGCACCCTTTAGGTTGCGTGTTTTTGTTTTTTTGCCATAATATTAACTAACGCAGGCTGAAGCCTGCGGCTACAGCAGATAATAATCCACCTTTTTTAAAGGGGAATGTACTCAGAATCATTACAGCAGATACTGCCTTCATCGCCACTATCACTAAAAGAGTATCGGCGACCCCAAAAAGTGGGATAAGGATTATTGATGGAATAAAAGCCCCCAAAAATGACCCAATGAGGTCAAGCCCGTAAAGCCTTCCAGCCGCATCGGGGTTACCTATTGATAAATTTGCTGTGCTGAATTGTCCACCTGTTATTATGCCTGACAGGAGAATTAATAAATAAAAAAGGGGTTCTGCCTTAAAAAATAAGGGTGAGATAAGCGCAAGGGTTATGGTCATTAATTCTAAATAAAAGAGGACCATTAATGGCCTTTTGGAGTGTCTTGTCAGGATTGTGCCTCCCCATAATCCGATCATAAATGTTGCTGAAAGTACACCGATCATCTCATATACATAACCGTATATTGCTTGATATGCAAGGATTACAGAAAGCGTAAATGACATGCCTGAAAACCCAGTGGTAAAGATAGAATAATAAATTACCCGCCTCTTTCTCCCGAAGCTTAAAAAAAAGACAGCTATGAGAGTAATGATTGATATAGCAATGATATACCATACTCTGACTTCAAGCAGATACTTAAGCGCCTTTCCTCCGTGAACCTCTGACCATAGCATGAGATTGTAAAGATAAGCAGAAGGTTTAAGATCTGAATTTATGTTTTTTATATTGCTAAGTCTTTTACTGACATAATCTACATTAAGTGGAGAAAAAGCATCTCGGAAGATATATTGGTTAAAATGTTTGGTATTTATTTTCTTTTGTATAAACCTGTTTTCAAGGGTTTCAGGATCTATATTAATAGGGGTTCCAGATGCAAAGAGGCCGCCGTATTCCTGCGCTGTTACCACTACATATCTGAAGACAGACTTAAGAGAATTATATATAGAGCCACTTGCTGTCTGCATGCTTCTCCCCATATAACCTGTTGACTGCGGTATGGTTAAAGCCAGTATACCATTGTCTTTTAATACACCCTTTGCCTCTATGAAAAAATCAGATGTGTAGAACCTGTTGACACTCGCTGTGGAAGGCTCCGGAAGGTTAAGAACAATCAGGTCGTATGTTTGGCCCTTCAATCTTTTTATGAATCTCCTCCCATCCTCAATTATTATTCTCACTCTTTGGTCTTTTACCGCCTCCCTGTCTTCCATACTGAGAAGCTCAAAAGATACCTCAATTATCTTTGGGTCAAGTTCTACAAAATCAACACCATCAACATGATATTTTAAAAACTCCTTTATAGTTCCGGGTGAACCTCCGATGACAAGTATTTTCAATGGCGAGGGATGTAGAGCCATTGGCAGGTGTGTCCCGAGTTCTTCGGTTGGTCTGTCAGGATATGAAAAAAGAAGATGTCCGTTAGCATATATACTCGATTGTCCTCTGACTTTAATAACATCAATCTCTCCATATTTAGATTCAACTGTTTTAGAAAGTTCCATACCATGCCAGGGGAGAGAAGCTGTAATCTTATGGAAGCTGATATAAAAAAATAATGGGATAATTAAAATAAGAATAATACTTTTTTCCCTTGAAACATATATAGCTATGAGGATATTTATCAGGGCAAGTAATAAACATAAATTCACTGCACTTATTCTTGAGGAGATGACAAATGTAAATAGCACACCGCCAATAAATGCACCGATGGCTTCAAGACCATAAACCCTTCCCGCTGGATTAATGCCACCCGGGATCGAGTCGTATCGACCTGAATATGAAACAGCTAACGGAAACTGCATGCCGATGATAAAGCAAAGTAGGAGAATAGAGATAGCAGTTGATAGGATGGTAGAAGTAAGGGATACTATTTCCCCCGGCTCCAGAGAGAGGATTGGTCTTATCGCCTTTATAGCAAGGGCAGTTGGTTGTGCAAGGAGAGCAATTAAAATAAAAGAGAGTGTAAATGCATGCTTGATCTTTAACCTCCTTCCTGTAAAACTCCCAAGCCCAACATAAATAAGCCAGAATGAGAGGGTTATTCCTATATCAAGCTCATTACCAGAGAATGTTGAAAGCAGCAGGCGCAGGACAGTTATCTGAAGGAGCATCGAGGTAAAGCCCATGACAATAAAGGGGATTGAAAAATTTATATATCCCATTTCTATGTTTAGTTTATAATGTAGACAAAGAAATTTTAAAGAAGCACCAAATCTTGACAATACCTTCAATCTGATGCTATTTTGTAAAACTTGGGGCTGTAGCTCAGTTGGGAGAGCGCTTGAATGGCATTCAAGAGGTCGTCGGTTCGATCCCGATCAGCTCCACCATTTAAATCAACCACTTGGACACCATTAAAGCGCTTTAATATCTGCATGATTTTGCAAATTGTCTGGTTTTTGTAAGGTTGAGGGTTTTAAAAAGATTTACTCAAAATTATAAGGAACAAAAATGCATATCAAATTAACCACAGGTAAGACACTCGATATCTCAGAAGGAGAAAGTTTGTTACAGGCATTAAAAAGGCATGACCTCTATCTTGTTGCCTCATGCGGCGGGAAAGGCATATGCGGTAAATGTCGCATCAGGCTCATCGAAGGAAAAAGCAGGATTGAATCCACAGGAAAGCTCGAACCGCGTGAGATAGACTCAGGAATTGTGCTTGCATGCCAGACGTTCCCAAGCGAAGATATCATCATAGATATCCCAAAAGAATCAAGACTTGTTGTAGGAGACATTATAGAGATATCAAGGTCAAGAGACCTTTTTGAGCTGTTTAAATCCTTGGATACTAAAATTTCTCCACTCGTAAGATGGATTTCAGTGGACATCCCCCCTCCCACTATACAGAACAACATCGGTGATCTTGAACGGCTAAAAAAGGCGATTGAGGAGAAGGGGTTGAAGGGCATGAGATTTTCCCATGGCTTCTTATCATCTTTAGCCAAGTCACTCAGAGATGCAGACTGGAAGGTCAATCTTGCATATACTTATGGGCCGGAGGCTATTTTTATATCGCGCCATGAAAGTAAGGACAGATATGGCATAGCAGTTGATATAGGCACAACCACTATAGTTGTATATCTCGCTAATATTGCAGATGGACGTGTTATTGATGTGGGTTCAACCTATAATTCCCAAATAAGACATGGAGATGATGTTATCACAAGAATAATCTATGCAACAGAGGGTGAAGGGCTTAATGAACTGAGAGAAGCAGTTGTTAGTGATATTAATAACCTCTTAATACCAATAGTTGAAAAGCATGATATAAAAATTGGAGATATCGAGTCTGTAGTGATTTCTGGGAACACAACCATGTCGCATATCTTCTGGGGGTTCAACCCTGCATATATCAGGGAAGAACCCTATATTCCTACACTGAATATCTTTCCTTTATGGAGAGCAGGTACTGCTAAACTAAATATCAATGCACAGTCCCCTGTATATACGGTACCATGTGTTGCAAGCTATATCGGAGGTGATATCGTTGCAGGGGTCCTTGCTTCAAAAATGCACAAAAATAGCGAGATAGCGCTTTTTATGGACATAGGTACAAATGGAGAGATTGTGATTGGTAATAACGAATGGCTTGTGACGGCTGCATGTTCTGCAGGTCCATGTTTTGAGGGAAGCGGGATAAGACACGGCATGAGGGCAACAGAGGGGGCTGTGGAATCTATAAAGATTAACCCACAGACATTTGAACCGACTCTCGGGGTTATTGGCAATGATAAGCCAATAGGGATATGCGGCTCTGGCATGATAGATGCAATAACTGAGATGTTCCTGACAGGTGTTATAGACCAGAAAGGCAGGTTTATTAAAGGGCTTAATACAGACAGGATCAGAGAGAGTTTTGAAGGGCCTGAGTTCCTGTTTTACAGTGATGATCGAACAGACATCGTCCTCACAGAGGTTGATATAGAAAATATCTTGAGGGCAAAGGCGGCAATCTACGCAGGTATTTCCCTGCTGCTGAAAAAGGTCAGTTTTACACTCGATGATATAGATCGTGTGTATATCGCCGGTGGTTTTGGGAACTATCTGAATGTCGATAAGGCAATTATCATTGGTATGTTGCCTGATTTACCGAAAGAAAAATTTAGATTCCTCGGCAATACATCTGTCGCAGGTGCATATCTATGTCTTCTCTCAGACAATATGAGGAAAGAAGCAGAAGAGATAGCACACAAAATGACGAATATTGAACTCTCCGTATCAAGAAGGTTTATGGACGAATACATGTCCGCCCTCTTCCTCCCACATACCGATATGAGGCTTTTTCCAACAGTAGAAAAACTGCTTAAAAATAGAAAATAGGAGATTAGTGTACCAGCCCTGAAGACAACAACTTTTCTACCTCTTTTTTTATTACTGAAGGAGGTATACCGCCATGTATCTTTAGTATCCCATTTATTAAAACAACTGGGGTGTTTACCGCACCAAGTCTTAAAAGCTCCCTTATATCGTCAAACTCTTCCTCTCCATCCATAAACAGGTCTATATATTCGACAAACACAACGGAAGGATAAAAATAATTCATTTCTTTAGAGAGTTCCTCTGTAAGTATCTTATTCGTTCCTGCTGCCTCGGATGCCTCCTCATCAAAGAGAACACCTTCCATAGGATTATCAAGTATCTGTATATGGACCCTCTGGAGCATTCAGGTCACCTGCCTTTCGCTGCATTACCCGCCTGAGGCGGGTTTACGCCATTAGAAAGAAAGCCTTATCCGTTTCTTCTATCAGGGGTTACCAGCATGTTATCTATGAGCCTTGTATCTCCGAGCTTAACTGCTACTGCAAGCAGTGCATCACCCTCTATCTCTGAAAGTTCAGCGAATGTAACAGGGTCGTATACTCCAGCATAATCAAGCCCTGACACTGCGGCTTCCTTCAGGAGTCTATCCTGCATTATCCTTTTAATATAACCTGCATCTATTATACCAGATTTTATCATATCCAAGGCCTCTATAAGACACTTGTAGATGATTGTTGCTGCTTCTCTCTGCCTTATACTAAGGTATGCATTTCTGGAACTCATTGCAAGACCATCTCGTTCCCTTACCGTTGGGCATATTACAATATCAATATCCATATCGAGATCTCTTACAAGCTGTTTTATAACTATAGCCTGCTGAAAATCCTTCTGGCCAAAGTATGCCTTTGCTGGTTTTACGATATTCAGGAGTTTTGTCACAACTGTTGCCACACCTTTGAAATGGCCTGGCCTGAATGCGCCACAGAGCCTGTCTGAAATCTTCTCTACATTAACATAGGTCAGGAAGCCTTCAGGATACATCAAAGATATTTCTGGCATAAAAATTATATCCACATCTTCCCTTTGAAGTTTTTCGGTATCACCATCGATGTCCCTTGGATATTGCTTGAAATCCTCTGAGGGTCCGAACTGTATTGGATTAACAAACATGCTCACCACGGTTATATCATTCTCCTGTTTTGCCATCCTGATCAGACTGAGATGACCCTCATGGAGCGCCCCCATTGTTGGTACAAACCCTATTGTCCTACCATGTAAAATGTGGGCTTTAGAGGTATCCTGCATTATACGCGGTATTCGCATTGTCTCCATCTCATACCTCTATCTCCTCCAGCAAAGCATCAAGGAGTTCATCTTCTTTGACCGTCCTTAATATCTTACCTTTTTTAAAAATAATTCCCCTGCCCTTTCCACCCGCTATCCCAAAATCAGCTTCCCTTGCCTCTCCAGGTCCATTCACAACACACCCCATAACAGCGATTGTTATTGGTTTGTCAAGGTCTCTAAACTTATATTCAACCTTTGCCGCAAGTCCTTTCAGGTCAATCCTGCACCTGCCACATGTAGGGCAGGATATAATATCTACACCTTTCTTTCTGAGTCTGAGTGATTTGAGTATCTCATAGGCAACACGTACCTCTTCTTCTGGCTCTGCAGTAAGGGATACCCTGATTGTATCCCCTATCCCTTCTGAAAGTAATATGCCGAGCCCCACCGAGCTTTTTATTATCCCCCTGGATGGGGGGCCAGCCTCTGATATTCCTATATGGAGAGGATAATCGTATCTTTCAGAGAATAACCTGTATGCCTCGACTGTTTTCAGTACTTCTGATGCCTTCAGCGATACCTTCATATTTGTAAATTTAAGTTCTTCGAGTATCTGTATATGCCTTTCTGCACTCTCAACAAGGGCCTCTGGTTTTGGATGTCCATATTTCCTGAGGAGTTCTTTCTCAAGTGAACCAGCATTTACACCTATTCGTATAGATATTCCTCTTTCCCCTGCAGCATTAACAACATCTTTTATCTTCCATCTTGCACCTATATTACCCGGGTTTATCCTCAGGCCGTCAACCCCCTGTTTTATTGCCTCAAGTGCGAGCCTCCAGTCAAAATGGATGTCAGCTATCAGGGGTATCCTAATAGATTTTTTGATCTTCCCAAGGGTCTTTGCTGCATTCATGTCAGGTACTGCAAGCCTTATTATTTCGCATCCTGAGGCATCAAGAGATTTAATCTGTTTTATGGTTGACTTTACATCTGCCGTATCCGTCTTTGTCATGGACTGGACAACAATGGGATTTCCACCTCCGACAGGCACTTTACCCACGTAAATTGTCCTTGTCTTTTTACGAACTTCCCTACTGGTCATAGACCATTCCTCTCCTTGCCTTCTTCAGTTCCCTCTTTATTCTCTCCCGATGTATATCGGGATTTCTTTGCTCTGTAAGACTTCACAGCCGCAAGGTGTTCTTTTGCTGTAACAGAAAATTGATGTGTGCCGTCATTATTTGATACAAAATATATATAAGGCACCTTAGAAGGATAGAGTGCTGCAATGATTGATTTGATGCCGGGAGAGGCGATAGGTCCCGGTGGAAGGCCATTGATGATATAAGTATTATAAGGAGTTTTTCGTTGCAGATCTTTTGCTGTTATTTTCTCTCCGGAGCTTTTTACCCCATAAATACATGTAGGGTCTGCCTGGAGACGGATCCCCTTTTTGAGCCTGTTATGATATACAGCAGAGATATGAGGCCTTTCTTCATCTGTTACTGCCTCTTTTTCAATAATTGACGCCAGAGTTACTACCTCTCTTTCCGAGAGACCAAGCTCTGATGCCCGTGCATAAAGCTTAGCTGAGATTTTTTCGCGCATCCTGTTTATCATCATCCCTATTGCATCCTCCGGGTCCATCCCCTTTGGTATCTTATATGTATCAGGGAAGAGATAGCCCTCAAACGTAGGGGCTTCAATATTGTATGAAGATAGAAAATCTTCATCTGAGGAAAGCCGTATAAAATCTTCTATATTAATAATACCTTTTCCCGATAATTTTTCTGCTATTTCTCTTAGCGAATCTCCCTCCAAAACCGTTATTTCATACTCGATAATCTGTCCACTCTTAAGCATCTTGAAAATATTAAGAGGACTCAGCGAACCAGTAATAGAATAATATCCAGCCCTGATTTTCTTGTCGGCTCCTGTCAGTCTTCCCATTAAAAGAAAGATATTTTTATCCCTTATCAGTTTTTGGTTATATAGTATTTGTACAGCCTGCTTGAATGTTGCACCTTTCGGCACTTCTATTTCAATATTTCTGTTACCGGCCTGTGCAGGCACAAGCATTTCAACGGCAACATATGTGCTAACAATTAAGAATATGATTATAAATATAACAAGCAGTTTTTTTTTCATATGATTTTAGGATGACAGAATAAATGTGAAAATGTAAAGCAAGAAGGATTAAAAAGAAAGCGGGGTTTATGCCCCGCTTTTCTTGAAAATCTTTGTCTCCCGAAATCTTAGTACATGCCGCCCATTCCGCCGCCTGGTGGCATTGCAGGCATCTCAGACTTTTCTTCAGGAATATCTGTGATCATTACAGCAGTTGTCAACATCAGGGCTGCAACTGACGCCGCGTTCTGTAATGCATATCTTGTTACCTTGGTAGGATCAATAATGCCTGCCTTTATCATATCTACATACTCTTCTTTATCTGCATCAAATCCATAGTTCACCTCTTTTGAGTGTTTTACCTTTTCAACTACCACTGAGCCTTCCATGCCGGCGTTGTTTACTATCTGTCTAATCGGTTCTTCAAGCGCCCTTTTCACTATTTCAACGCCTATCTGCAGGTCACCTCCGAGGTTAAGGGCTTTAAGTGCAGGAAGACATCTGAGAAATGCAACGCCTCCGCCAGGTACGATACCCTCTTCAACAGCAGCCCTTGTTGCATTAAGGGCATCTTCAACCCTTGCCTTTTTCTCCTTCATCTCTGTTTCTGTTGCTGCGCCAACATTGATTACCGCAACACCGCCAACAAGCTTTGCGAGTCTTTCCTGGAGCTTTTCCCTGTCATAATCGGATGTTGTTTCGTCTATCTGTGTTTTTATCTGTTTAACCCTTCCCTGAATCTTTGACGGGTCACCGGCGCCTTCAACAATAGTTGTATTTTCTTTATCTATATTAATCTTCTTTGCCCTTCCAAGATCAGAGATCTTTATATTTTCAAGCTTTATACCGAGGTCTTCTGATATCATTGTGCCGCCTGTAAGGACCGCGATGTCATCAAGCATTGCCTTGCGTCTTTCACCAAAACCTGGTGCCTTAACAGCACATACCTGAATTGTTCCACGGAGCTTATTAACAACAAGTGTTGCGAGGGCCTCACCCTCCACCTCTTCTGCAACAATTAATAAAGGTTTCCCCATTTTTGCAAGTTGCTCGAGTATTGGCAGGAGGTCCTTCATGCTCGATATCTTTTTCTCGTGGATAAGAATTAACGCATCCTCAAGGACACACTCCATTCTTTCAGGGTCAGTGATGAAATATGGTGATATATACCCCCTGTCAAATTGCATGCCCTCAACAACATCGAGCGTTGTTGCCATGCTCTTTGCCTCTTCAACTGTGATTACCCCATCCTTGCCCACCTTGTCCATAGCCTCTGCAATCAGTTCTCCAATGGATGAGTCATTATTAGCAGAGATTGTCCCGACCTGTGCTATCTCCTTTTTATCCTGGACAGGTTTGCTTAGTTTCTTAAGCTCCTCAGTCACTATATCCACGGCCTTCCTAATCCCTCTTTTAATATCCATCGGGTTCGCACCTGCAGTAACATTCTTAATCCCCTCTCTGTAAATAGCATGCGCAAGGACAGTAGCTGTGGTTGTCCCATCGCCTGCGACATCAGATGTCTTTGATGCAACCTCTCTGACAAGCTGGGCACCCATATTCTCCCATGGGTCTTTCAGCTCGATCTCTTTCGCAACTGTAACACCATCCTTTGTTATCGTAGGCGCACCATACTTCTTGTCGAGAATTGCATTCCTCCCTTTCGGACCCAACGTCGCCTTTACTGCATCGGTCAGCATACTCACGCCTTCCAATATGGAGCGTCTTGCTGCATCATCAAAAATAAGCTGTTTAGCCATTATTTATCCTCCTTCTCTATTTTGATTTTTTAGCCTTCAATAATACCTAAGATGTCTTCTTCCCTAATGATGAGGTACTCTTCTTCGTCGATCTTGATCTTTGAGCCTGAATACTTATCGAAAAGAATCGTGTCCCCTACCTTGACTTCCATCGGCTGACGTTTGCCATCATCCGTCACCCTGCCCGGGCCTAACGCTACTACCGTGCCTCTCTGAGGTTTCTCCTTCGCGGCATCAGGGATATAAAGACCTCCTGCCGTCCTTTCCTCTTCTGAAGAAAACTTGACAAATACCCTGTCTCTAAGTGGTTTGAACTTCATAATACATCGCTCCTTTCTATTGTAAGATTTTTGGTTATATTAGCACTCGAAGTCAGTGAGTGCTAATATAATAATATGCAAGCGGTATGAAAGGCAAGGATTTTTAAAGGCAAAAAAGACGTAAAATCTCGAAAAACTTCTTATTTTCGATAAATTTTAAGTATTTTCTAATTTTTATAGAGCCCTTTTTCTATTCATATTACAACCACTATTTAATCCTCATTGGCAACCAGAGTTTTATCGTTAATAGACCTATCAGGAATCCTCCTATATGAGCAAGCCATGCAACCCCGCCTCTCTCGTCAAGCCCTGTGCTCACTATGCCATTGACGAATTGTATAATAGCCCAAAATCCGATAACTATCAAGGCAGGAATCTTTACAGTTGTTACAAAAAAACCTAAGAAGACCAAAGTCTGTACATGCGCCCTCGGGAAAAGTAATATATATGCACCAAGAATACCGGACACAGCACCGCTTGCTCCTATCATAGGAATAAGTGAATGCGGATTTGTGACCGCATAGGCATATGCAGAGACGACTCCACAGAATATATAAAAGAAGATAAAACGTATGTGACCTAATCTGTCTTCTATGTTATTGCCGAATATCCATAAGTAAAGCATATTGCCTCCCAGGTGAAATAATCCGCCATGCATAAACATAGAAGTAAAGACAGTAAGCGCTGGATGTATCGGCTGGTTTTCTTCAAAGGTCAGTATGTAATAGGGTATTGCACCATATGTATAGGTAACATCTTTCATGCCCGATTGAGAAACAACCTCTAATACGAATATTAATATGTTTAGTACAATAATCCCTATCGTAACAAGGGGGAATGTGCTTGTAGGATTATCGTCTTTATATGGTATCAATTGTTTTTATCCTTTTCTTAACATTCGGATTTAGGTTTATATTAACCCTATGCAAGGCACGCATTACCCCGAAAAATGCAACTAGTAAAAAATGAAGCAGGCAACTGCATTTTTCGGGTTAACAAGAAACATAGCAAATTATACTGTAAACCCCGTTAGAATTTCACCTGGACTTTATGTCTATAATGTAAATTTTTATCTTTGCATCATCCCCGTGTTGAAACACAGGACATTTTAACAGCGTAAAGGGGCATTGGCGTTAAAAACAAGACAAGGTACTGCGATTCAGACACTAAATTTAGGCCAGTTAGGATTTTTTCAAAAGGCCTTACAACTTTTGAATAATTTGCCCACCCTCTAATTTATCCGAAAGTAATTATTGCATTTTTTATTTTCCGAATTATT
>Ga0210033_1000059_pt1 | contig 85511 bp, 78 predicted proteins | sample CryGeymeta201501_FD_185465 | JGI IMG/M metagenome (GOLD analysis project Ga0210033, IMG submission 185465) | Groundwater microbial communities from Crystal Geyser aquifers in Utah, USA - Crystal Geyser metaG 2015-01 (SPAdes) (version 2) | ecosystem: Environmental > Aquatic > Deep subsurface >... | reverse complement strand
TGGAAGAACGCGGCATGCGTTGCAGATAATCGAAGAGTTCCTCGAAGCCGGCCAGCGGCTGCACCGTATAACCCGCGCTCGAAAGCACCGAGGCGATCGCCCGGCGCCGGGTCACAGAGTTCTCAGCCAGCAGGACATTGGTCACGGCGCTCCCCGGTTCTCATTACCCCGAAGCCTAATGCCGGAAGCGGCCGAACGCCAGCGGATGCACGTTGGCCGGGATCCGATCCCGGATTGGCCAGCGCCGCGGTGGCACGTCGCCGCGATCGATCCGAGCGACTCTGCGGCAATCGGGGCGGGCTGGATTCAGGTCATGCAAAAGAAGTTGAGTTTGTTGCCGTCGAGATCGCGGAAATAGCCGGCATAAAAGCCGGGACCACGCGGACCCGGCGCGCCTTCATCTTTTGCGCCCAACGCCAGTGCTTTGCGGTGCAGGGCGTCGACTTGTTCCGGCTTTTGCACGACCAGACCGACCATGACACCGTTGCCGACGCTGGCCGGATTGCCGTCGTAGGGTTTGATGATCGACAGGCCGGGTGTCCCCGGGCTGACAAACCAGGCGATGAATCGATCCGACTCCATCATCCGTTTGGCGCCGAGTTCGGCCAGTAGCGCGTCGTAGAAAGCCGCGCCGCGCGCCATGTCGTTGCAACCCAGGGTAACGTAACCAATCATGTGCGATGCTCCGTTGTGTCTGCGGGAAGGTTTGGAAAGCGCGGGCAGCTTAGCAATGAAACCGGCGCCGGGTCAGCTCAAATCCATTGCCGATTCAGATGACATCCCACAAGTATTTGCCGCGCGCAAGAATGGTGGCGGCGAGCTGGTCGAAAGCCGGGTCTTCATTGTGGCTGACGGCGCGCACGTTGCGCGATAGTCGGCGGCGCGCCTGGCGGGAAAATATCTCCGCGATGCTGACCGCCGCATCGGCTTCTGGATGTTTCTCGTTGAGCAGGGTGTCGGCCCGCGACAGCACGCAGAGGCCGACAAACAGGTCGATGCTGATGTTGGCGACGCGCTTTTGCTGGTACTGCAAGTCGGCGATGCGCTTGCCGTATTTGCGCAGCAATTGGTCGGCGACGATGGACAGCTCGACGGCATATTTTTCATAGATCCCGGCGGCTTTGCGCAGGCGCGGATGCAGGTTGCGCAAAATCTTGTCGGTGCCGATGCCGGTGGCTTCGCGGGCGCGTCGGCCGGCGTAGCCACCGAGTACGCCAAAGCCCTTGATCGGGTTGTTGAAGATGTCACCGATGGCGGACTTCAGACCGGCCAGCGTGGTGCCGACGTCTTTCAATCCAGACAGGGCGATATACAGCCGCAGGATTTCGTTGGTGCCCTCGAAGATCGACAAAATGCGCGCGTCGCGGGTGATCTGTTCGTAGGGAAACTCGCGCATGTAGCCATTGCCGGCGGCGATTTGCAGCGCCTCGTAGGCGCCGCGCTGGATCGCTTCGCTGGCAAATACTTTGCTGATGGCGGCTTCTACCGAATAGTCGCTGCAACCGGAGTCGATGTAGTGTGCCACCATCCAGACCGCGCTTTCGGCAGCGAAGCAATCCACCGTCAACTGGGCGATTTTTTCGCGGACCAGCCCGAACTCGGCAATCGGGCGATCAAATTGCTTGCGGTCCAGGGCTTGCTGGGTCGCCAGTTTGATCAGTGCTTTCATGCCGCCGACGGCACCGCCGCCAAGGCCGGTACGGCCATTGTTGAGAATCGCCATCGCTACTTTGAAGCCCTTGCCGACGTCGCCCAGGACGTTTTCTGGCGGTACCCGCACGTCGCTGAATGCCACCGTGGTGGTGCTCGATGCGCGGATGCCCATTTTGTCTTCGTGCGGACCATGGCTGACACCGGGCCAAGCCGCCTCGACGACGAACGCGGTCATCTTGCCGGCGTCGGTGTCGGTGCGGGCAAACACCGTGTACAGGCCGGCGATGCCACCGTTGGTGATCCAGATTTTTTCGCCGTTCAAGGTCCAACTGCCGTCGTCATTGCGGGTCGCGCGGGTGCGCACCGAAGCGGCATCGGAGCCGGCGCCGGCCTCGGTCAGACAGAACGCAGCGATCAATTCGCCACTGGCGAGGCGCGGCAAGTAGCTGGCCTTTTGCGCGGCGCTGCCGAATAGCAGCAGGCCTTTCATGCCAATGGAGCTGTGCGCGCCGATGGTCAGCGACACCGAGCTGTCATGGCCGCTGGTGGCGGACAAGACGCGCGCGTAGGCGGCGTTGGAGAGTTCCAGCCCGCCCATGGCTTCGGGGATGATCAGCCCGAACAAGCCCATCTCCCGCAGTGACTGGATAAACGCTTCGGGCTGGTGGGCGTCGCGGTCCCACTGCTTCAGGTCGGCGTGCGAATCCTTCAGGAAATCGTCGATGGCGTCGACCATGGCGGTGAGCAATTCGCGATCCCGTTCGCGCATGCGCGGGTAGGGAAACAGATTTTCTTCGACGATCTCGCCGAAAAAAAGATTCTTCGCGACACTTTGTTCCTTGAGCAGGGTCGATGGGGCAATCGACGGTGCAGCAATTTCGGCGGCCATGGGTGTCTCCTTGAGGGCGGGGGGGGGGAAGTGTCGTCTTAGTCGATCAGTGCTGGCAAGTGCGCGGGTCCGGAAGATGGCGACCAGTTGGGTGCGTCGCCCTGTTCCCGGTTCGCGGGCCTTCCGCCGCTACCTTCTGTCTTGTGAACCGGCACGCCTGCTTTTCCTTATTTGACACCCTATGCGTTTCTTGTCGTGTGTCATTGCTGAGCCTCCCACGGATTGATGATGGCCACTTTGGTGGGCTTGAAATCAGCGACGTTGCGAGTGACCACCGTCATGCCATGCACCAGGGCGGTTGCTGCAATGAGCGCGTCACGCTCGCCGCGCTTGTCAGGCACATGCAGCCGGGCGCAGCGTTGTGCCACGGCGGTATCGACCGGTAGCGTGCGGCCGGAGAACTCGGGCAATACGTGGTGTTCCAGCCACGAGCGCAGCATGGCGCCTTGGGTCGCGTCCTTGCGTTCAATCGACAGAACGCCAAGCTCCAATTCCATGATGGTGATCGCCGACACAAAGAGGTCGGCGGCATCAACGCTTTGTGTCCATGCCGTCAAGTTCGTATCGGCCTTGCCAAGCCGCACCTTGCGCAGTTCGGACACCACGTTGGTATCGAGAACATACATCATGAGAAATCAGCGGGCCGGGTTTCGATGGTCACGCGCGGTGGCTCAAACTCGATGTCGGCAAACCCTGGCATAGCCAGTGCATCGGCAATGTTGCGCCGCTGCCTGGTGAGCCGCTGATAGTCCTCGAAGCGCATAAGTACATGGGCCGGTCGACCTCGATCGGTGATGATCACTGGCCCGTTGTTTGCGGCCCGCTTTGCCTCGCTCGCCCCTTGGTTGAACTCGCGGCTTGATAAGGTGGTAATGGTCATAGCGGCACCTCAGCAGTATGCTTGAATGATGTGTAGCCATGTTACTACATAAACCAGGCTAATGGCAAGTGATTCTCCGGTCCAGCACGTTTGACAACAGGCCGGGTGAGTGATCGCGCTCGATCTTTTGCGCCCTGGCCGGTTCCTGCTCCTGTTGCCGCTCCCGGCCTGCCAGCTTCTCCCACTGCTGGCGGTTTTGGTGGTGGTGCCGTCCGGCGTGGCCGACCGCGCTTCAAAAATAGCATTGCCGAAGGCCATCCTTTGACGCTCGCAAAATGGTGACGGTGCGGGCCTCGTCCAGCACACGATAAAAAACGATGTCGTTCGGATGCACGACCCGTTCGCGCCACCACTCGGCCAAGCCCGGCCGCCCTCCGCGGCCAAGCGATGGAAGCCGTGCAAGCGGCTTTGCCTTGTCGCGCAGCTCCGGCCCGAAGCGCTTGGCTCGCGTCGGGTTGTCCTTGTCGATGTAGTGCACGATGGCGCGCCAGTCTTCCCTTGCCATCGGCCGTCCTTTTGGTCGGGGTGTGCAAAGTTTTTGATGGCATGTTCCGGTGCCAGAGGTTGTCACGATAAATGATGCTTGCCACAACAGGAAATTAAGGTCGCTCTGCTATGTTGCTGCGTCGGCGTCGAACGGCTGCGCCAGACCTGTCTACCAATAACCGGAGTCTTTCGCTTGAGCAAGTTGGTTGAAACCATCCCTGCTGCCACTTTGCGCCAGATGTGCGCCCGCTTTGCGCGTCCGCAATGGCCGCGCGCGGTCTGGCAGTTGCTGAACACCTTCCCCGCGTTCCTGCTGTTGTGGGCGCTGATGGCCAAGAGTATCGATTGGGGCTATGGCTGGACCTTGCTGCTGGCGCTGCCCACGGCTGGCTTGTACGTGCGCCTGTTTATCATCCAGCACGATTGCGGACATGGGTCGTTTTTGTCCAGCAAGCGTGGCAATGATCTGATCGGCGCGGTACTCGGCCTGATGACGCTGTTTCCCTATGGCTATTGGCGCAAAACGCACAACATTCACCACGGTACTTCGGGCAATCTGGATCGGCGCACGCTCGGCGATATCGAAACCCTGACCGTGCAGGAATATCAGTCCCGATCCCTGTGGGGACGATTGCTGTATCGGCTCTACCGCAGCACGCCGGTGTTGTTGGGGGTCGGCCCGGCCTGGCAGTTTTTGGTCAAGCATCGGTTTCCGTTTGATTTGCCGTGGTCGTTCCGGCGCGAATGGATGAGCGTGTTGCTCAATAACCTGATGCTGGTGTCGGTGGGCGCCGCGATGGCCTGGTGGATCGGCTGGCAGACCGTGCTGCTGGTGCACCTGCCGATCCTGCTGCTGGCGGGGGCGCTGGGCGTGTGGCTGTTCTACTGCCAACACCAGTTTGAAGGCGCCTACTGGACCCGAGACGCCGACTGGGATTCGGCGCAGGCGGCGGTGTCGGGAAGCTCGTTCTTCGATCTACCGCGGGTGCTGCATTGGTTCACCGGCAATATCGGTTATCACCATATCCACCATCTGGCGAGCCGGATTCCGAACTATCGATTGCGCGAATGCTTTGAGTCGAGTCCGCTGTTGCAGAAAGCGCCGCGCATCACCTTGTGGTCGAGCTGGCGCTGTGCGCGGCTGAAACTTTGGGATGAACAAGGCCAACGCATGGTGGGTTTTCCGAAACGCCGCCGACTGGCCGCACCGTAGCAGTCGGGCTGACGTTAGCGACTGTCGAGCAAGCTCTGGCGGATGGCGGCGTGGTCGGTGCCAGCAACCACTTCAGCGCGGCCGATGCCGCGCCACAGAATCAGCCGCAGTTGCCCCGCCAGCACTTTTTTGTCGAGTTGCAGCAACCCGATCAGTTGCTCCGGGTGCAGTTCCGGCGGGATTTTTGTGGGTAGCCCGAGCGCTGCCAGCAATCGCGCCAGGCGCTCGGTCGCGATCCCATCGGCCAAGCCCAGATGCGCCGACAGGCGTGCTGCCACCAGCATGCCGATGGCCACGGCTTCACCGTGCAAAAACCTTGTGTAGGTGGTGGCTGATTCGATCGCGTGGCCGAAACTGTGACCGAAATTGAGCAAGGCGCGCTCGCCGTGTTCGTGTTCGTCGGCGGCCACGATTCGGGCTTTGTGGCCGACACTGGTGGTGATGGCGTGGGTCAGCGCCGGCAAATCGCGGGCGCGCAGGGCGGCGGCGTTTTGTTCCAGCCAATCGAACAAAACCGGATCGGCAATGGCCGCCATTTTGACGATTTCCGCGAGCCCGGCGCAAAGCTCGCGATTGGGCAATGTGGCTAGCGTCAACGGGTCGATGAACACGGCCCGCGGTTGATGGAAGGCGCCGATGAGATTTTTGCCTTGCGGCAGATTGACGCCAGTCTTGCCGCCGACGGAGGCATCGACCATCGCCAGCAGGGTGGTCGGAAGCTGTACGCAGTCGATGCCGCGCATCCACAAGGCGGCGGCAAATCCGGCCAGGTCACCAACGACACCGCCGCCGAGGGCGAGCACGCTGGCGTCGCGGCTGGCACCGAACTCGGCGAGCGCGCCCAACACCCGCGCGACGTTGTCGAAAGTCTTGTGCGCCTCGCCATCGGGCAGCAGAAACGGCTGCCACTGATAGTGATCCAGCAACGGCTGCAAAGTCGGCAAATACAACGGCGCCACCGTGGTGTTGCTTACCACCAGCAGCTGGTGACCGTGGATCGCGCTGGCGAGCGCGGTGTGATCGCCGAGCAGTCCCGGCGCGATCCGCACCGGATAGCGGTGCGCGCCCAGCTCGACCGTGAGCGTGACCATCAGGCAGCCCGCGCTGGACGTTGCCAGGTTTGTTCAAGGGCGTGGATGGCGCGATCTGCGGCCCGGCTGACCGAGCCCGATTGCGGCGTCAAGATCAGATCGGCGGTGCTTTCGTAGAGCGGATTGCGCAGTGCCGCCATCGCGTTGAGACGCTCCAATCGGTCTGGTGCGCGCAGCAGCGGGCGCCGGGTATCGCGTGCCAGCCGCGCCAACTGGGCGTCCACGCTGGCTGGCAGATAGAGCACAAAACCGCGCTCGCTGAGGATCGCGCGATTGCGCGCGGCCAGCACCACACCGCCGCCGGTAGCGATCACTTGCGCCACGTTGGCGGCGGTTTCTGCCAGTAGTTGCGACTCGCGCTGGCGGAATCCCGGCTCGCCCTCGACTTCGAAAATCAGATTGACGCTGACGCCGGTACGACGCTCCAATTCAACGTCCATATCGACAAAGGCCAGCCGGAAATGCGCCGCAATGCGGCGTCCGAGCGTGGTCTTGCCAGCGCCCATCGGGCCGATCAAAAACAAGTTGCTGCTGGGGTTCATGGATCTGGCTCAAGCCGCAAAGGGTAGGCGTCGAGTGTAATGCAGGCACTTCCCGCAGATTGCATGGGCCGTCGGGGAGTTCGTGCTGACCAGGCGCTGGCAGTATTGAGCGCGACTCGCTGCTGATCTGCATCCTTGATCTGCATCGGCATGCGGTGCCGAAGCGTTGCCCATACTGGCGACTGTATTAGAATCGCCCGACGATCCATTCGAGAATGGCTGATGTGACCGTATCCACACGCTTGGTTGAGCGCTTCGGCACCTTGGTCTCCATTGGCGAAGGCGCCATGGGCGTGGTTTTCGAGGGCTATGACGCAAAGCGGCAATGCGCGGTTGCCATCAAGATGCTGAAGACCACCGATGCCGAGTCAGTGCGTCGGCTGCAACGCGAAGCGGCGGTGTTGTCGCGGGTTCAACATCGAAACGTGTGCGGCATTTTCGAACTGGGACAAACCGAGGGCAAGCACTGGATCGCGATGCCTTTGATCAGCGGATTGCCGCTCGATCAAGCTTGGCAGGGGTTGTCGTTGGGTGCGCGGATTGCACTGCTGATTGATGTTTGTCAGGGAGTTGAAGCCGCTCATGCCGCCGGTCTGATCCATCGCGATTTGAAACCGGCCAACATTCTGGTCGAGCGCACCGCAAGCGGGGTGTTGACGCCGGTGGTGATGGATTTCGGTATCGCGCGCAATGAACGCGATCCGGCTGGCTCGCTGACTGCCACCGGTGAGGTGGTCGGCACACCGGACAGCATGTCGCCAGAACAGGTCGTCGGTGATCGCAGCCGGATTGATCGGCGCAGCGATGTCTGGGCGATCGGCTGCCTGCTGTACCGGGCGATTTGCGATCACTCGCCTTATACCGGTAATTCCGCCGCCGAAGTCATGGCGCAAATCGTGACGCAGGACGCGGTCAGTCCGCGTCGTTATCGCCGTTCAGCGCCGTCGGCGCTGGCCCGCGTTTGCCTGCAGTGCCTGGAGCGTGAAGCGGACCGTCGCTATCCCGATGCGACCGCAATTCGCGAGGATTTGCAGCGTTTTCTGGACGGCCAGCCGGTGCGTGCCCGCGACACCGGGATCGGCTTCGCGGTGCGCCGTAGCTGGCGCCATAATCGAGCGGCTTGGCTGATTGCTTTGGCGCTCTCTGGGGCCATCGTGTTGGTTCTTGCCGGATTGCTGCGTGCCCGGGTCGAAGCCAATCACCGCGAGCAGTTGGCGAAAGAACTGGGCGCGATCCAGGAGAGCGTGCGCAGCCGCATGCAGATTGCCTATCTGTCGCCTTTGCATGACTTGCGTCCAGAACGTGATGCCCTGGCCAGGTTGGGCGATAGTGCGATGCTCCATCAAGTCGGCGAGTCCGCCGGATTGCGTACGCTGGCGCGGCGTTCCAGCGGTCTGTCGGCGCTGGCACTCGGTAATGACGAACAAGTGGTGCAGAGGATGACGCCGCTGGTGGCCAGCGGCGCCGCCGATGCGGTTGATCGGGCGGCGCTGGCGGCAGCCCATTTGCATCTTTACGGCAGTTCGGCGGCACGCTTTATCGACCTGCCCACGGCGGAACGTGATCTTGCCCTTGCCGCCGCTCGATCACGCCATCTTGAACCGGCACGCGCGCTGCTTGCCGCTGTCGGTAGTGTGGTCGGACCAGAGCATGTGCAACTGCTGTTGAGCGATGGTCGAATCGATGCCGCGCAGCGTCTATTGGCCAAGCTGCCAAGGCAGCAAAGTGCCGAGTACTCGGCGACCCTGCTAGCCGGCGAGCTGGCAATGGCCGAGGCAGCGGATCACGCGTCGCACGGTCAGCGCGAATTGGCGCAGGCGTCCTATCGGCGCGCGCTGGCACGCTTCGAGCAGGCCGCGGTGACCGCACGCAGCGACCCGCATGTGCTCGACCGGGTCTGTGATGCGGCGGTCGCGGCACTGCGCGAACGGATATCAAAGGCAGCGCCGGCACCGGCTTCGCCATTGGCGCTGCACCCGGCCTGCTTCGACGCAATCGTGGCCAATCCAGATGATCCGATCAGCCACGAAACCCTGGCCGCCGCATGGGAAGCGATTGCGACCAATCACGATCTGCGCAATGAGCGGGCGGCGATGGACTTTGCGCTGACCGCCGCCATTCAACACGCCGATCTGGCGGTGCGTCGGGCACCGCGCTTGCTCGGCGCGCGGTTGATCGGCGCCCGGGCGAGGCACCAGCAAGCCGGTCGCCTGGCCGATGACTTGCACGCTGCGCAGGCACATTACGACCAAGCCATCGCCATGCTCGTGCCGCTGACCAAAGAAGCCCCTGGATTCGCCTCGGCGGTATTGCTGCTCGGCCAACTGCAGGCGGAGCGGGCGCGCCAGATCAACAACCACAGCGCCGGTGCTGCTGCCTCTTATCTGCCCGCGCTCAAGTCGCTGCGGGAAGCGCGGCGACTGCGCCCGCAGGACGCCGACACGATCAATGCGCTGGGCTTGACCCTGGTGTTCCAGTTCTATGTCTTGCGTGACGATGATCTGGCCGCCGCCACGGCGGTGATGCAAGAGGCAATCCGCCTGCTTGATGAGGTGCTGGCGCGCAGCCCCGAAGACCCTGATTCTTTGTTTGGTCAAGGCGCCAATCTGGGCGATCTTTGGGGCGCGAAAGCGAATTATGCCAGCGACAACGCTGCCTTTGTCGCCGCCGAACCACTGCTCGATCAAGCGCTGGATTTGCTGGCACGCTTGCGCCGGGTCGCGCCGGGCCGAGCCGACGCTTACTCACAGCCGATTGCCCAGTTGGCGACCTATGCCGAACTGGCACGGGCGCGTGGACTGCCCAGGGATCGATACCTCGCCGTGGCCCAGCAAACGGCCGCCGCAGCCCAGGCTGCGGGCGTCAAACTCGACCATGGTCTGCTCGCCTGGTGGGCACTGGAGACCGCGATCAGCCGGGCTGAACAGCAGGATCGCGCTGCCGCCGCAGCGTTCCGCCTGGCCGACCAATATCTGCGCATCGCAGAAGCCGATCCGGACGAATTCTACTCGGCCACCCGGCAGCGCCTGGAATGGGTGGTCGCGAATCTCGACTGGCGCTTGCGCACCGATCAGGCAGCAGACGCCGTGATCGCGCAAGGCACTCGAGTGCTCAAGAGCTTGCTCGAACACCCGCGCGGCGCCAATGAAGCGATTGTCCATTGCAACGCGGGTGGGTTTCATTGGCTGCTGGCCAGTCATGGCATCGACAGCGATGGAGTGACAGCGGTTGAGCGGCTGGCGCAGGCCGAGGCCGCGTTTGGCCAATGCCAGAAACTGAGCGCCTCCTACGCCAAGCGTTGGCAAGCCATGGCCGAACGCGTCGCCGCAGCCAGCGGCGCGGAACGGCCACCAAGATGATCTCGCGCCCGGCCAGCCAGGTCGGTCGGCTCATTCGAAGCCATCAAAAAACAACAGCGTGGGGCGGGGTAGCGACAGACCCTCGAAAGCGCCGGCATCGTAGCCGCTGCCCTGGGGTCGTGGGTTACCGTCCATGTCGTCACGGGCGATGGATTCCGCGCAGTGGTCCAGGGCTGCACCATTGCCGATGCGGTAGCGACCGCGGTCGCTGTCGACAAACCCCGGGTCACTGTTGATTCCAGACGCGGCGGTCTGGCTGATATTGCAATTGGTGTTGAGCACCGCCTGCGCCCCTTTGACGATGCCGATGGTATTGCCCCACACGATCGAACGCACCAGAAGGAGGTCGGTGTCGGCCGCGTCGGCCAGCTCGAATGCGGCGCCCAGATTGCCAGCCACCGTCACATGTTCGGCGACCATCTGCGCACCGGCGCCCAGGCGAATGCCGCTGCTGTTGTCGCCGATACGGACGTTCGTGACAGCCAAATAACCGCCGCCTTCGACCTCGATGGCGCCCGGTGCTCCCACATTGCGGTCAACGCTGACGCCATTGAGCGTCAATTGGGCGCCGTCCGCGACCAGGGCGCCACCGCCAACGCTGCCGGTGAACTGGTTGAGTTTTCCGTTGTCGGCAATCTCGCTGCAATGCGCCTCATAGCCCAAGGTGATGGCTTCGCAGGGCCAGGCCGCGCCGGCGACGGGTGGGGTGTTGGCGACGCCAAACACGGATTCCATCCGCACCACCGCGCCACTATCGACCAGCAGGCTGTGACCGCCGCTTTGCGTTCGGGTGCCACCGTAACGCATCGAGACATTGCGTAGAACGACGTTGGTTCCCGGCAAAAATGCAGTCAGATTGACACCGCCGTTGTCGAATAGCCGGTTGGGTTGTTCCGGCGTACCGAACTGCACCCAATCCAGAGTCGCGTTGACCCCGGAAAGGTACATGCCGCCGCCGTCGCCATCGGCGAAACCACCGGCCAGTGTGATGCCGCGCCCGTTGCCATGCCAGCCCTGCAGCGCGATGGTAGACGGCTGCCCAGCCGCCGCCATTGCATAGATGTGCCCACCAAATTTGGCGGTCTTGGTCAATCCGGGATTCAAGAATTGCACCGGCGCCTGGATGCGCAGTTCGCCCAAGCCCAGGCTGGCGATTGCACCGCCGTGACCCGCGGTGCCGGAGCGATTGCCGGTGAAGGTTACGTCACCGTGAGTGCCAGCGCTCTGGTTGATCCAGACCAGGCCGCCATTACGGTAGATCGCGCCGCCATCGCCGTTGTCGCTGGATGAGTAATTGCTTGAAAACGCGATCTGCTCACCCGGTCTTGCCTCCAGCAGCAACTGGCCGCGGCCAAGATAGATCGCGCCGCCGTGCAAATCGGCGACATTGTCGGTGAACGAGAGCGGCGAACGCAGCAGGAGTTGCGGTTGGTTTGGGTGATCGACATAGATTGCGCCACCCAAGGACCGCGCACCCACCCCACTGCTTTGGCTGTGATTGCTAGTGAACTCAACCGGACCCCAGTCACTGGGACTATCGTTGATGCTGCCCATGCCGGTGGAGTTGTGGTAGATCGCGCCACCGTGGCCAATGGCGTCGAAGGCGCTGTTGCCTTGGAAGCGTGTTGGTGCGTCGGCAGCACCAAAAATAGTCCAGCTCGCATCGTCCAAAGCCGCCAAGCCGCCGCCATCGCGAGCGAAATTGCCGAGCAACTCCACCGAATGCGCTTCGAGCACCGCGCTGCCCAGCAGCAGGACACCGCCGCCGGCGCTGGTGTTCGACTGACCATTGCCACTCAAGACCGTGCGATCCAATCGCGCAGTGCCGTCTCGGAGCGTCAGCCCTCTGCTCCAGCCTTCGATCAAGCTGTCGCGGATTTCGATGACAGCATTGCTACCAAGCGCCGTGATTCCGTTATACTTAGAACCTTGAACCACTAGCGAAAGCACGTTACAGCCGCGCAGAGTCAGGCCAGAAAGCGACGGGCTGGCGGCCACCTCGATCACCGAGCGTGGGCCGAACGGCTCATTGAGTTCGATTTTGATCAAGCTGTCGACCAGATGGGCATCGCCGCCGTTGTACAGGTAGATTGCACTGCCCAGGCCGTTGCCGGCGGTGTCATTGACCCGGTTGTTCAGAAATGTCGCCGCTCCGCCGAGAGCGCCCAGATCGAACAGAATGGCTGTCTGACTGCCGTTGGCGGCAATGCCGCCGCCGGCATTGGCGCGGTTGTGCTGGATCAGCACCGTGGCGTCCTCGACCAGCTCGACCCTGGCGTTATCCAGATAGATGCCACCGCCGTTGCCGTTGAACGCGCGGTTGTCTCGAATTTCCACGGCATTCAGGGCGAGCGTGGCCGAAGTCACGTGGATGCCGGCGCCGTCGCCGCTGTCGCGGAGGTTGTCGCGCACGGTAATGCGATCGAGTACCACCTGGCCGACGAGCGGCAGAATGCGCAACAGCGAATCTGTGCTGTGTATCGGCGCGTTGCCGTGAAAATCGCTGCGCCCGGATCGTGCCGAGGTGGTGCAGTCGTCGTAACCACCCTCGACCCGGATCGCCTTGCCGATGACCAGCGGACCGGGAAAATTGCCACTCCTGATGCGCACCGTGTCGGCGTTGTTGGCCGCGGCAAACGCCAGTTGCGGCGTGGCGTAGGTGCAGCCAGGGCCAACCCGCAGAATGGCCGCAGTGGCAAAAGGGCCGCTCAGCAGCGCTGCCCACAAGGTGAGATGGAGAAGCCAACGGGTCATGGAATGTCCTCCTTTGTGCATGAAGTCGAGCCGGCTGACCGGTGTCGACAGGGCTTGCCCGGATTGCCGACAAGCGTCGCCATTCACGGCTCAAAGCCATCAGTGAATAGCCGATCTTTGCGGCCGAACACAACGTAGCTGCTGCCCGATAGGGGCAGGCCATTGGCGCCTGCAAACGGTGTGCCAATCACCAGATCGCTGACCCCATCGGCATTGATGTCGCCGACGTCGGCGACGGCAAACCCCGCCGAATTGTTGGCGTCGATACCGTTGATCCGGAAGCCATCGTTACCGTTCAGATCGGCCAAGGGCAGCGACTGTGGAAAGTTGCCATCGGCGCGTCCAAATACGACGTAGACCCGACCAACGTCGGAAAAGGCGGTATCGGCGGTCGGTGCGCCGATCAGCAGGTCGTCAACGCCGTCGTCATTGATGTCGCCGCCGGCATGCAGTGAAAAGCCGACTTGCTCGTTATCTTGGCCGCCATCCAACCGAAAGCCGTTGCTGCCATTCAGGCTGGTCAGGGCCAAGGACGTCGGGAACGTGCCGGCATGACCGAAGACCACGTAGCCGCTGCCGCGATGGATGCCGGCGTTATTCACGGCCGGGGCGCCGATCAGCAGGTCGGCGAATCCATCGGCGTTCAGGTCACCACCGGCACCGACCGCGAATCCGGCAAAGTCACCGAGTACCGCGCCGTCGACGCGGAAGCCATTGCTGCCGTCAAGTGCGCTCAAGTCCACCGCCACGGAAAACGAATCGGCCTTGCCGAACACGACATAACTGCGGTTGGCCTTGCCACCGATGATGAAGTCGGCGAAGCCGTCGCCATTGACATCATTGGCGCCACTGACCGACCAGCCGGAGAAATCGTCCGGTGCCGTGCCGATCAAACGAAAACCACTGCCATCGCCGGTCAGACTGGACAAGGCCAGCGTCGCCGGAAAGCCATCCGCATGACCGAACAGCAGGTAGCTGGTGCCCGAGCGGTTACCGTTGGCGTCGGCTTCGGGCGCACCGATGAGCAAGTCGGCAAAGCCATCGCCATTGTGATCGCCGGCGCCATTCACCGATAAGCCGAAACGGTCGCCGCTGGCCTCACCGTGGATAGCGAACCCGTTGCCGCCGGTCAGCGGCAGCGCCTCACTGGCGGCAAAGCCGCTGCTTCTTCCCAGCAACAGATAGCCGCTGCCCGAATTGCTACCGTTGCTGTTGCCGCTTGCGGTACCGACCAGAAGATCCCCCAAGCCATCGCCATTGACATCACCGGCAGCGGCGACCGAGCCGCCAAAGAAGTGACTGCTATTGTCGCCCAGGAACTGGAAACCATTGTTGCCGTTCAGGCTGGCGAGCGGGAACGGGTGCGGAAAGGTGCCGTCGCCACGCCCATAGATCACGAAGACCCGGCGGTTGCCAGGCGCACCCAGTAGCGCGTCGTCAAAGCCATCGCCATTGATGTCGCCGACGCCGGCGACCGCAGCGCCGAGCTGGGCGCTGTTGGCGGGGCCATCGACGCGAAAGCCATTATTGCCGTCCAGGCTGCTGAGGTCGATGCTGGCTGGAAAGGGTTGCGCCGACGCATCCGCCGTAATGGTGCCAGTGAGCAGAAGGGCCGAAATGGCGCGGATCAGCAGGCTTGGACGGCGGTGGCAGGACGGGTGTGGCATTGAGCAAGGTTTCATGGACATTGAAGATGGCTCCGATGGTTTTGTGCGTTTGGTTTTGTACGTCGCGTGGGGGTGCAAGGCGATACGTTGCGCCATTAGGTTGGCTTCGGCCCTGCCGATCAGCCCGAAGCCCGTGATGCCTCGATCTACAACGGCGTGATCTGGCGCCATCGCCTCAGTCACGGCGAATGCGCACGCTGCGAAAGGGTGAGCCCGCCAGCGTGTCTGGCCCGCTGCGGAACCGGTCTGCTGCCGATTTGCCCCGTCGCGGCGCCAGCCGTTCTGGTACGCGCAACAGGCGTTGGCAGCTTGGGCAGCGATAGCCAACGCCATCGTTGACCAGCTCGATGCCGACTTCATTGATCGCGCCAACCCAGTGGCAATGGCCGCAACGCAGCAGTTCATTGGTATGTTCAAACATGGCATGGCCTCCTCGGGGTGAGCTCTGATCGGAATGGCAATCCAGGCGTCGGCAAACCGGCAAACGCACTCATGGCTGCTCGAATCCGTCGGCAAAAACCAGCTCCGGTTTGCGCCCAAAGACGACGTAGCTGCTGCCCGCTGCCGGATGGTCACTGGGCGCCGCATTAGGCGCACCGATCACCAGATCGTCGACGCCATCGCCGTTGATATCGCCGGCGGCGCGCACCGAATGACCAGAGCTATCGGATGCTTCCACGCCATCGAGGCGAAAGCCGTTGTTGCCGTCCAGACTGGACAACGCCAGCGGGTGCGGAAAGCCACCGCCGCTGCGTCCAAACACCACATACGTGCGGCCGCTGCTGGCGTTGGCATCTTTTGCGCCGATCAACAAATCTCCCAGCCCGTCGCCATTGATATCCCCGGCACGACTGACTGAAAAACCTGATTTGTTGCCTGCGGATTCGCCATCCAGGCGAAAGCCGTTCTGGCCGTTCAACCCAGATAAATCGAGCGGATGGGTGAAGTTGCCGGAATGGCCAAACACCACATAGCTGCTACCGGCGTTGAACCCGGTAGGCGTGGCACCGAAGGCGCCGACGATCAAGTCGGAGAAACCATCGCCATTGATATCCCCGGCGCTGTTCACCGCGAAGCCGGCATAGTCATGGCCGGCGGGACCATCGAGGCGGAAGCCGTTGTTGCCGTTGAGCGTGGTGAGTGCCAGTGTGGAGGTAAACGGCCCCGCTTTGCCGAACACAACGTAGCTTTTGCCTGCGTAAGCAAACAAAGGATCTTGATGGGGCGCACCGATGATCAGATCGTCGAAGCCATCGCCGTTGACATCACCTGCGCTACCCACCGAAGTCCCCGCATAGTCGTCCGGCGCCGTGCCGGGTATGCCATAGCCCTGGGTGCCGCCGGCCATTCCAGACAACGCCAACAATGCGCTGAAGCCGCCACTCTTGCCAAACACTACGTAACTTTTGCCGGCCCTGGTGGTGCCGGCTGGATCGGCGTGGAATGCGCCGATGATCAGGTCATCGAGGGCACCGCCGTTGTGCCGCCCACTGCCACTGATTGCATGACCGGCGTAATCATTAGCGTTTTCGCCGCTCACCGCAAAGCCATTGGTGCCGTTCAAAAGCAGTAACTGGGTGGCTGGAAAAGCCGATGTTTTGCCGAACAGGACAAAACCGGCGCCGGCATTGTTGGCGCTAAGGTCGGATCCTGGCGCACCGATCGCCAGATCGGCGAAGCCGTCGCCATTGATGTCACCGGCACCGCTGACCGCTTGTCCGAATTGGTCGCCATGACTGATCCCCAGGATCCGAAAGCCGTTGCCGCCATTCAGTGTGGATACCGCCAGCGGGTGGGTGAAACCGCCGGCATGGCCGAACACCACATAGACGATGCCAGGGTTGTTGCCGTTGTTGACGGCGTAGGGCGCGCCAATCATGAGGTCGTCGAAGCCGTCTCCATTAATGTCACCGGCACCGGCGACGGACCACCCCAGTCGGTCATTGGTGATCGCGCCATCGACCCTAAATCCGCTGTTGCCATCAATATCCCACAACGGCAGAACTGCCGGGAAAGCGGCGGCGCCGACGCCGAGTGGCGCGGCGAGCCCAGCGAACAAGACACCGGCCAGGGCGGTGGCCAGGCAGCGTTGGGGAAAACGCCGACAATCCGGGTTGAAGTTGCCGACGGGATGCTTGATCGATGGGTACGTGGTCATGGGTTGCTCCCAGGTCGCGTGCGGCTGAAGGAAATTTCAACCGTCAACACGCCACCATGAGTCTGTGATCGCAAGCGCCATGCCAGTGCCAATGCCGCGCACAAGTGATTGAAATACAATCAAAATGTAGGATCCATTCCGAGTGCGACGGCGGTCATGTAGCAGGTCTGACACAGCGTCGTCGCAACCCTGCAACAGGGCGCGGACGCCGCCATCAATCGCTGGCCGCGTCCTTGGTCTCGGCGCCTTCCGGCAACAGATCGAGATCGCGCAGGCGCCGATACAGGGTCGAGCGCGACACGCCGAGGCGCTGAGCCGCGACCGACACCTGCTGGTCGGCCGCACACAGCGCCTGCGCAATGATTTGCCGCTCGGCGTGGTCGAGTTGCTGTTGCAGATTGCCGACGCCGCCATCGCGGCGGCGACTGCGGATGTGGTGGCCGAGATCCGCGCTCATCACCAGGCTGTCCTGATCGAGGAACACCGCGACCCGCGCCATTTCGCGTTGCAGCTCCCGCACGTTACCGGGCCAGTCGTAGGTGAGCAGGGCGTCGGCGGCGGCGCGGCTCAAGCCACGAACCTTGATGCCGCGGGGGCGCGTCGCTGCGAGCAGAAAAGTCACCGCCAGCGGCACGATGTCAACCGGGCGCTCGCGCAGAGGCGGCAACCGCACTTCCCAATCGGCGATGCGGTGGATCAGGTCGAGACGGAAACGGCCATCGGCCAGCATCTGATCGAGGTCGCAATGGGTCGCCGAGATCACCCGTACGTCCACGGCGATCGGCCCGTGGCCGCCGACCCGCAGCACCTCGTGCTCTTGCAACACGCGCAGCATCCGCGCTTGCATTGCCGGTGTCATGTCGCCGATTTCATCGAGCAACAGCGTGCCGCCGCTCGCCCGCTCGAACACGCCAGCGCGCGCGACGACGCCGGTGGCCGCGCCTTTCTCCACGCCGAACAGTTCCGCCTCGAGCATCTCCTCGGAAAACGCGGCGCAATTGATCGCCACGAACGGCTTGGCATGGCGCGATGAGGACTCATGGATGTGCCGCGCCAACAGCTCCTTGCCAGTGCCCGATTCGCCGCGGATCAGGACGTGGATGTCGCTGCTGGCGACCCGCGCGGCGCGTCGGAAGATGCGCTGCATGTGCGGATCCAGACTGGTGATGGGCAAGGTGGCCTGCGGCGACAGCAGCGGCGCCATGGGCTCGGTATCGGCCAGCGCCGCCAGCGCCGCGCCGAGTTCGGCCAGGTGCCGGACGCGTTCCGGCGTCGGCAAAACCTCGGCAGCCAGCAGCCAGCGCTGACGCCCGTACACCAGCTCCAGCGCGGCACCCTGATCCGCGACGCCGGGCTGGTGCCAGTCGAGCAGCAGGCCGTCATCGCTATTGCTGAGTTGCAGCCGACTGAGCGGAAGCGTGCGCACACAGGCTTGGGCATAAGCCAGCAGCATCGCTTGCTCACCGGGGCGGGTGAGCGCGTAGTGCAGCAGATCGACCAGTTCGCGGCGAAAAAAACGGTCACCACTGCCGGTGGCGAGCGTTGCCCCAATCCGGGTGGTGCTGGGCACGGTTTCGGGCTCGGTCATGACGGTGTACGGCGTGGCATCGTCAGCGATGATCGGCGTGACCAGCAAATCGACTTCACCCACCCGGATCGTGGTCGGTTGATCGATCACTTCGATGGCGTTGACGACCAATCGGCGTGCGCCGAGGAAACTGCCGTTGCGAGAACCGATATCGATAATTTGCAAACACTGATCGACAACCTGCAGGGTCAAATGGTGGCGCGAGACCGTGGGCTGATCGACTTGGATCTGACAGTCCGGGGCGCTGCCGAGCAGTACCGCCCCGTATGCCACCAGCGGAATCCGCCGCCGACCACCGGGACCGTCGATGATCAGACACCAAGGCATGGCTGGCGACTTGCGGTGGCGGCGAGCTGGGGTAGTCGGTTCATGGCGCTGAGAGTGTAACCGTGAATCCGGAGACTCGCGCCGCCCTCGCCCGGGCGGAGTTTGCCCATCGCCGATGCGGTGACGCGGCCACGGACTCATGACTCTGTGAAACGCCGACGTGGCCGTACCAGACTGTTAGAATCGTCGCCCTTTCCTTTGCGGGCGCATCATGATTCGTTTTGCCTTGACTTTTTTGCTGGTGCTCGGCGCCCTGTTTTACTTGTACGTGCTGGGCCCGGTGCAGCAGCAGGTGATCCTGCCGTTCACTACCGCATTGGCGCATTTGTGTACTTTTCTGGTGCACGTCTTCGATCAGGATGTGACCGCCATTGGCAAGGTGATTTCCTCACCCAGTGGTTGGGCGGTTTCGATCGAGCCTGGTTGCAACGGTGTCGAGGCGGTGATCATTCTGGCCGCGGCGCTGGTCGCGTTTCCGGCTTCATGGCGGCACCGGGCGATCGGCTTTGGGCTCGGATTTCTGGCCATCCAGGGACTCAATGTCGTGCGCATCATCAGTCTGTTTTACATCGGCCTTTGGGAGCGCAATGCCTGCGTACCGGGCGTCGTCTGCCACACCGTTTGGTTCGATTGGTTTCATCTGTATTTGTGGCAGGCGTTGATCATTCTGGATGCCTTGGTGGTCTGGTTGATCTGGTTGCGCTACCTGCCGCGGCCGGTGCCCGCGCCGCTGCCATTGGCTGCCGGTGGCTGACACGGCCAAAGCCTCCGAACGGATCTTGCTGGTCGGCTGCGGCGACTTGGGCGCGCGCATTGGCGTCGGTTTGTTGGCCGCTGGACATCATCTGACTGCGCTGACGCGCCGCCGCCAGCCGCCGGTCGGCGTGGTGGCGCTGCATGGCGATGTCGGTCGCGCGGAGACTTTGCCGACGCTGCCGGCATCCATTGATCGGTTGATTTATGTGCTGACGCCAGCCGCGCGCACGGCCGAGGCTTATCAACTTGCCTATGTCACCGGGCTCCGCCATGTGCTGGCAGCGCTGGCGCCCTGCCGACCGAGGGTGACCTTTATTTCCAGCACGGCGGTGTATGCCGATGCCGCGGGCGGCGTCGTCGACGAAACCACGCCAGCCCGGCCAGAGGCCTTCAACGGACAGGTGATGTTGGCAGCGGAACAACTGGCAGCGGCGGCGCATGCCGACAGTCTGCGTTTGCGCCTGGGTGGCATCTATGGCCCTGGACACGACCATTTGCTGCAAGCCGCTTTGGCGCCAACCTCGTGGTCGTCGGCATCGTCGATCATCAGCAACCGCATCCACATCGACGATGCCGCCGCCGCCGTTTGCCACTTGATCGCCGGTGGCCATCGTGGCGTGTTCAATATTGTCGATAGCGAGCCGGCCTCAAGCGCCCAGGTGCTGGCCTGGTTGGCCGCCGAGCTGACCGGCTCGGTAGCGGAACCGGTCACCCCACCGCAGCAAGGCCGCCGGATCAGCAATCAGCGCTTATTGGAAAGCGGCTTTGACTTGCGCTACCGCAGTTGGCGCGAAGGCTATCGGGCGTTGCTGGAGGCGTCGCAGCGACCGCGACCTTGCTAGACTTGGCGGCGCCCATTTCGGGTTGAACGATACGGAGTAAGTCATGGCCGCAGGTGTTGCCAAAGTCATCGAAATTACCGCCGCTTCTACCAAGGGCATCGAAGATGCCGTGCAAACGGGATTGAAAAAAGTCGGCAAGACCGTCAAGAACATCAAGGGCGCCTGGGTCAACGACATCAATGTCGTTGTCGGTGACGATGGCAAGGTCGCCGAGTGGCGGGTCAACATGCGGATTACCTTCCTGATCAACTGATGGCGGCTGGGCCGTCGTCAGCGCGGCTGCTGGCCGGTGGATTTTGGGTAAGCGCAGCAGGTGAGCGCGGGGTCTGCCAGTCGGGGTGCTTTCTGGCAGGCCTTTTCAATCGTCGACGCTTGGCCTATGGTGACGCGTCTGGCGGCTCGTCGGCGGCCACTGAAGGGGGCAACCAGTGCGCGTTCATCGCACTATTTTTCAATACTTACAAGGGCGAGCATGAGTACCCAATCGGTAGTAATCGGACTGCTGGAAGACGATCAGGATCAAGCCGACCTGATCGGTCTGTGGCTGAAAGAAGCGGGCTATCAGGTGCGCTGGTATGCCGATAGCAAGGATTTTCGGCGTCGCCTGGGCGCGGAGTCGATCGATCTATTGCTGCTCGATTGGAATCTGGGCATCCAGGCTTCCGGCTTGCAGGTGCTGGAATGGCTGCGCCAATCGGCGCACCAGAAGTTGCCGGTGGTGTTTCTCACCGCCCGCGCCACCGAGCACGATATCGTCACCGCGTTGCAGGCGGGCGCCGACGACTACGTGATCAAGCCGGCCAAACAAGGCGAACTGCTGGCGCGGTTGCAATCGGTGTTGCGGCGCACCGGCGTCGCCACCGCGGCGGGCTCCATGGCGGGCGGCGTGGAGCCTTATCAGATCAACATGGAGCGTCGGCGGATCAGTTTGAATGCGGTGCCGATCGAACTCACCGACCGCGAGTTCGATCTTGCCGCGTATCTGTTTCGGCGCAGCGGCCGCATCGTCAGCCGTGAGGCGTTGCTGGAAAACGTCTGGAACCTCAGCGGCGATGTCAACACTCGTACCGTCGATACCCACGTCAGCCGCTTGCGCAAGAAGTTGTCGCTCAATGGCGACAACGGCTGGAACTTGAACGCGGTCTATCAGCACGGCTATCGCTTGGAATCGACCAAGTAAACGGCGGCGCGGCAGCGGCCACCCAGGCGAGTCATCAGTTGAGCCGGCAAATGCAAAACCTGGATCCGGAAATCCTGCTGACCTTTCAGCAGTTGCAATCGCAAGCCTACGAGGTGGGCGAGCCCGACCCGACGGCGATGACCCTGGCGACGGCGGATGCCGAGGGTCGAGTTTCGTTGCGTGCCGTGTTGCTCAAACACGTCGATGAACAGGGTTTCGTTTTTTACACCAACCTCCATAGCCACAAAGGCCAGCAACTGGCGGTGAATCCGCGTGCGGCGTTGTGTTTTCTCTGGCTGCGTTTGCGCAATCAAGTGCAGGTGCGCGTCGAGGGCGCAGTGGAAGCCGTCAGTGCTGCCGAGGCCGATGCCTATTTCGCCAGCCGCGCCCGTGATAGCCAGATCGGTGCCTGGGCCTCATTGCAATCGCAGACGCTGCCGGATCGCGCCACTTTTGATACCCGCATCGACGAGTTTCAGCGCCGATTTGCCGGTCAGACGGTGCCGCGTCCGCCGCATTGGTCGGGGCGGCGGCTGCGGCCGGATATGGTCGAGTTCTGGTACGGCGCCCGCTTTCGATTGCACCAGCGTGATCGTTGGGAGTGGCAAGCGGGTGCCTGGCAGCGGCGCTTGTTGTATCCGTGACCAGAGGACAGAAGACAGAAGACAGAGGACAGAAGACAGAAGACAGAAGACAGAAGACAGAAGACAGAAGACGGAAGACAGAACACAGAAGACGGAAGACGGAAGACGGAAGACGGAAGACGGAAGACGGAAGCCAAAGCAGCAGCAAGCGCAGAAAACTAATAACAGAACGCGGAACGTGCCGGACTGGTTTCGGCGCGCCGCTCAGCCGCAGTGCTCGGCACCCAGTTGCGACACCAGACGGGCCATCCGACCGGCTTCCAACGCGCGCTCACTGGAGGCATTGCCGGCCAGGGCGCGTTGGTAGACGCCGTGGGCGATGGCGGCGAGCCGAAAAAAATTGAAGGCCAGATGAAAATGCCAATCGCCCTGCGGATTCCGTCCGCTGGCAGCGGCGTACAGATCGATCAACGCGGCTTCTGACGGAATGCCCAAAGCGTGGCGATCGAGCCCGGCCAATCCCGACAAGATCGGATTTTGTGGCAACCGCAGTGCCATGCAGAAATAGCCGAGATCGGCCAGTGGGTGACCCAGGGTGGACAACTCCCAATCGACCACCGCGAGCACTTGCGGCTGCTGCTGGGCGAACATCAAGTTGTCGAAACGGAAATCGCCATGGACCAACGCCAGCTGGCCGTCGTCAGCCGGGCAATGCGCGGGCAACCACGCCAGCAAGCGATCCATGGCGGCATCGGCGTTCGCTGCGGTCGCCGTGGCGCCGTACTGCTCGCTCCAGCGCTTGATCTGGCGTGCAAAATAATTACCCGGCCGGGCATAGTCGGTGAGTCCGACAGCGGCCACATCCACCGCGTGAATGGCCGCCAGCGTGGTGATCGCACTGCGGTAATAGGCACCGCGGTCCGCGGCGTTGATCGACGGCAAAGCCGGGTCCCAGAACACCCGGCCATCGACGTAGTCCATCAGATAAAACATCGAGCCGATGACCGAGTCGTCGGTGCACAAATGAATGGGCCGCGCCACCGGCACTGCTGAATCCTGCAAGGCGGTCAACACCCGGAACTCCCGGTCGACGGCATGCGCCGAGCTCAACAATGTTCCCGGCGGTTTGCGCCGCAACACCCAACGGCCACTGGCTGATGCCAGCAAATAAGTTGGGTTGGACTGCCCGCCGCTGAACTTGGTCGCCGTCAGCGGCCCGCGAATGTTGGGGACATGCTGCGCCAGATAATCCGCCAGTGCGGCCATCGGCAACGCGGTGGCGGCCAAGCTCATTGTTTTCTCCGAAGCAGTGGAGGGTTCTTGCCAAATGCCTTGGCGGCGTCCGCGCGGCGCTGACTTCGGCGTCTGCGCATCATTTTGGCTGCCGTCCCAATTCGGCCTTGGCAAGGGCGTTGAGGTGCACTTCATCGGGGCCATCGGCCAGCCGCAGTGCGCGGGCACCGGCGTAGGCGCGGGTGAGGAAGCTGTCTTCGCTGACGCCGAGGGCGCCGTGGATCTGGATGGCGCGATCCACCACCCGTTGCGCCATGCTCGGGGCGACGATTTTGATCATGCCGATCAAGTCCTTTGCCCCTTTGGCACCAGCGGCATCGATCGCCTGCGCCGCTGACAAGGTGAGCAGGCGCGCCTGGTCGATTTCGACGCGGGAGCGGGCAATGGCTTCGCGCACCATGCCCTGCTCGGCCAGCGGTCGACCGAACGCTATGCGGGTGCGGGCCCGTTGACACATGGCTGCCAGGGCGCGTTCGGCCATGCCGATCAGGCGCATGCAATGGTGAATGCGGCCGGGGCCGAGACGGCCCTGGGCCACTTCGAAACCGCTCCCCGCCCGGTAAATCAGATTTTCCACCGGCACCGTGGCCTGCTCGAACTGCACCTCGGCATGGCCCTGCGGAGCATCGTCGAAGCCAAACAATTGCAGCGGCCGCAGCACCTTGACGCCGACGGTGTCGCTTGGCACCAGGACGAGACTTTGGCGATGGTGCCGATCAGCATCGGGCTCGCTGACCCCCATCACCAGAAAAAACGCGCAGCGCGGATCGGTGGCGCCGGTGATCCACCACTTGCGGCCAGTGATGCGGAATTGATCGCCCACCCGTTCGATGCGGGTCTGGATATTGGTCGCATCACTGGAGGCCACGGCAGGTTCGGTCATGGCAAATGCCGAGCGAATTTCGCCGCGCAGCAAGGGCAGTAGCCAGCGCTGTTGTTGTTCGGCGTTGCCGTAATGCACCAGCACCTCCATGTTGCCGGTGTCGGGGGCATTGCAGTTGCAGGCCTCGGGTGCCAGCCAGCAGTGGCCCATCAGTTCGGCCAGCGGTGCGTAGTCGAGGTTGCAGAAGCCGGCGCCAAATCGCGGGTCCGGCAAGAATAGATTCCAGAGACCGCGTTGCCGGGCGGCGGCTTTGAGCGTCTCCATGATCGGCGGAATGGTCCAACGTTGCCCGGGTTGCGCGATGTGGGCGTCGTATTCGGCTTCGGCTGGGACTACCTGTTCGGCGATGAAGCGCGCCAATTCTGCATGCAAAGCGCGGGCGCGATCAGAAAACGCAAACAGTGCGGGTAGTTCGTTCATGGTCGATCCGCTGGCTTGGGGTTTTAGTGTAGCGGCGGCCGGGGCCCGCGGTCGGGCCAGAGCAGCGCACACCGCCTGCGCTAGACTTGGCCGCCAGCGATCCGGCCGGGCGCCAATGCGGACCGCAGCATTCGGGCTGGGGTAAGGCGTTGTAAATCATCAAAGGTGCCATCTTGCTGGTCTTTTGCCCCGTCTGCTTCGTTGCGCGAAGGGTTTCATAGTCGAACGATGCGCCCCTTTGCGCACCTTGCAGACGGGGCAAAATCCTTCGCAATCCGCCACCTTTAATGATTTACAACGCCTAAGCACTCAGTCGGTTTAGTGGTTTTGTGTCCAAGGAGAACCCACCTCATGTCCGCACCGAAGAAGTTTCGTCTGGTTACCCGCAGCGATTTTGATGGCCTGGTTTGCGCCGTACTGCTCAAGGAAATGGCGCTGGTTGAAGAGATCACCTTTGTGCATCCGAAAGATATGCAGGATGGCAAGATCGCCATTGGCAGCAACGACATCATTACCAATCTGCCCTATGTCGAAGGTTGCCATCTGGCTTTCGATCATCATCTGAGCGAGACCTTGCGCCTGGGTACGGTGCGCCCGGCGAACCACATCATCGATCCGAATGCGCCGTCGGCGGCACGGGTGGTTTACGACCATTTTGGCGGTGCGTCAGCGTTTCCGCGGGTTGCCGTGGAGATGATCGTGGCCGTCGACAAGGCCGATTCGGCGCAGTTTTCCTTGGCCGAGATTCTTCATCCCAAGGACTGGGTGCTGCTCAACTATCTGATGGATGCGCGCACCGGTCTCGGCCGCTTCCGTGAGTTTAGGGTGTCCAACTACCAGTTGATGATGCAGTTGATCGACTACTGCCGGGACCATCTGATCGAGCAGATTCTCAACTTGCCCGATGTCAAAGAACGCGCCGATCTATACCTTGCCCAGGCCGAACTGGCCGAACAACAACTGCGCCGCTGCGCCAGTGTGCACGGCAAATTGCTGGTGCTGGATTTGCGCCAGGAAGCGACCATCTATGCGACCAATCGCTTCATGATTTATGCGCTCTTTCCGACCTGCAATATCTCGATCCATGTGTTGTGGGGGGTCAAACAACAAAATACGGTGTTCGCCATTGGCAAGTCCATCGTCGACCGAAGTTCGCAGCTCAACATAGGCGAGTTGTGCCTGAAATACGCCGGTGGTGGGCATGCCAATGCCGGAACTTGCCAGATTGCCAATGAAAAGGCAGCGCAGGTATTGGGAGAACTGGTTGCGGTGATCGGCGCTGCCAGCTGAAGGGCACTCGGCAGGTAGCGCCGCAGCGCACGCTGCGACTTGGGTCATGCGCAGACCTCCGGGTTCGCCGCTGTTGGTGACGGGCCTGCACCAGCTGTCACCTGGTGGTTGGCCAACCAGGCGGATGCTGCGCCGTGGCGAAACCGGGCCGGCGCTAGAAATGCGTCCACAACCGACGATCCGCATGGGCGGAAAGGTGCGGCAGGGTGTTCCAGCTTTTCAGGTGCAATTGCTGTGCGCGCACGCGGAACTCGGAGATGGCGCTGTTTTGCAGGCTGAGATTGAAGTCGATGGCCTGTTGATCCGGTACCTGCAAAGCGTGCTGTGCCAGTTGCGCAATCACCCCGCCGGAAGACACCAACAGAATGCGGCCACCGGTGACTTGACGAGCGGAAAGCCGAGCAATGCCGCGGCCGACCCGGTGTTGGAACGGCCGCCAGCCTTCGCGCAGTCGATGCTCCAGTTGGCCCGCCGCCCAGGCTTGCAGCGCAGCCGCGAGAAATTGCACGATGCCGCTGTGGTCGGCCTTGTCCGGCATCTTTCCTCGCCATACCGCGTGGTCGGGAAACTCGGCGAGAAACGCCGCCATGACCGCGCCGTGGTCGAACTCGTTCAAGTCAGCGTCGATCTCGACGTCGGGCAAATTACGGCCGACTTTGGCGAAGGCCGCTTCGATCGCCTCCAGTGTTTGCCGATGGCGACGCATGGCACCACAAACCACAGCGTCGAAACCGAAATCCGGATCGGCGGCCAAGTATTCGGCCAGCCGCGAAGCCTGCTCCAAGCCGCGCGCGGACAGTTGGTCGTAGTCGTCGGCATCGAACGATGCCTGGGCATGGCGGATGGCGAGAACGTGGTTCATGGGCGCAGATTACATCAGCACGCTGACCAAGCCGACGTAGTTGAGGCTGTATTGAAGCAATCGCACTGCCAGCAACGCCCACAGCGGTGACAGGTCGATTCCGGGTAGCCGCGGCGGCAGGCGCCGCAGTGGCCGCAGCAGCGGTTGCACCAGAGCGGCCAGCACTTCGACCAAGGGTTGCCGTGGATCGGGCGCAAGAAAGCTCATCAACGCAAAAATCATCACCGACCAGAAGTACAGCGAGAGGACAAAATGCAGCAGCGTGGCGCTGCCCAAAAGCAGCAAGGTAACGGTCGGCAGGCTGCCGCCCTGCAAGCCGACAATCACCAGCACCAGCAGGCAGGCGGTGATCCAAGCCAGCAAGACACCGGCCACGCTGAGGCCGCGCCAGTTGCCGATCAGCCGGGTCAACGGCGTCAGCACCGGGTTGGTCGCTTGATAGATCAATTGACATAGCGGGTTGCGAAACGGCGCGCCCACCAGCGGCAGCAACACCCGCAACACCAATAGCCCCAACAGCAGGCTGGCGATGACCTGCACCAAAATCAAGCCGACGCCGCTGAGATAAGTCATCGCTCAGCCACCGATCTCGGCGGACAATTCGCGGCCGCGTTCGGTGGCGCGCAAGATCGCCTTGGCGATGGTGTCGGGTAGGTGTTCGCCGGTCAGGATTTCGATAGCCGCCTGGGTGGTGCCATTGGGCGAAGTGACGCGCTGTCGCAAAACCGCCGGCGGATCGTCACTTTCCTTGGCCATGCGTGCCGCCCCAAGCGCCGTTTGCAACACCAGTTGCCGCGCGCTGGCGGCTGGCAGACCTTGCGCGATGGCGGCATAGATCATCGCTTCCATCAGCAAAAAGAAATACGCCGGCCCCGAACCGGATACGGCGGTGACCACATCCATCAGTGCCTCGTTTTCGATCCAGCAAGTTTCTCCGGCCGCAGCCAATAGCGAAATCGCCAAAGCTTTCTGGGCGTCATCGACCTGGTCGCCGGCATACAATCCGGAGATGCCCTCGCCGATCAGTGCCGGGGTATTCGGCATCGCCCGCAACAACGCCGCCGACGCCCCCAACCAGCGCTGCAAATGCCCGAGCGTGATGCCAGCGGCGATCGAAATGATCAGCGGCCGACGCGGCCCCAGAGCGGGTTTGAGATCGTGGCAAACGCTGGCCATCACCTGCGGCTTGACCGCCAGCACGATGACATCGGCGGCGGCGACGGCGAGATCGTTGCGGGCTTCGACGCGCACGGCAAAATCTGCGAACAGGGCCGTACGTGCGGCCGCAATCGGCTCGGCGACGGTGATCTGGTCGGCGCGATGGCCGCGTGCGAGCAGGCCACTGATCAAGCTGCGCGCCATATTGCCGCCACCAATGAATGCGATTTGGGTCATGCCTGGCTCCTTTTGGGTTGGGTGGGTGCTGGTGGCTGGCCTCGGCTACCGAACAGGGCCGAGCCGATCCGCACCATGGTGGCACCGGCAGCGATTGCCAGCGCGAAATCGTCGGACATGCCCATCGACAAGGTGTCGACTTCTGGATGTTGCAGCGCCAGCCGCGCAAACTGCTCGCGCATGCGCCGGAAGTCATCTTGTCGGCGCTCGGCATCCGGCCACGGCGCCGGTATCGCCATCAGTCCGCGCAGACGCAAGCGAGGTTCGACGGCGATGGCAGCGGCGAGTGCGGGAACCGCTTGCGGCGAGCAGCCGGACTTGCTCGATTCGTCGCTGATATTGACCTGGATCAGCACATTCAGTGCGGCTCGATCAGGGGGTCGCGCGCGCCCCAGCAAGGGGATCAGTTTGGCCCGGTCGAGCGACTGCACCCAATCGAAGTGCTGCGCTGCTTCCGCGCATTTGTTGGATTGCAGCGGTCCGATCAGATGCCAATCGAGCTCGAGATCGTCCAGTTCGGCTTGTTTGGGCCGCGCTTCCTGCACATAGTTCTCGCCAAAACTGCGTTGGCCAAGCGCGGCCAAGGCGCGAATGGCCGAAGCTGCCTGGGTCTTCGAAACCGCCACCAGGGAGATCGCCCGCCCGCCCGCTGCAGCACGCAATTGCTGCTGGATCAGGGACCAGGATTGGGCAAGTTCAGACATCGGGGCGGGGCGTTCTCATGGCCGACAATCGGGCTATACTCGGCCCGCATCGGGTACCGGTTCAGGTCGCCAGCATAGCGGCTCGAAGGCGTCCTGACACTGCCGCAGACAGACGTGGAGCACCGCATGGATATTGCTGAATTGCTGGCGTTTTCGGTCAAGAACAAAGCCTCTGACTTGCACCTTTCGGCCGGCTTGCCGCCGATGATTCGGGTCGATGGTGATGTCCGCCGCATCAACGTGCCGGCGCTCGACCACAAGTCGGTGTATGCGTTGGTTTACGACATCATGTCGGACAAAGTGCGGCGTGACTACGAAGAGTTTCTGGAGGTGGACTTCTCGTTTGAGATTCCTGGTCTGGCGCGCTTTCGGGTCAATGCCTTCAATCAAAATCGCGGCGCCGGTGCGGTGTTTCGTACCATCCCCAGCCAGATTTTGTCGCTGGAAGAATTGGCGGCGCCAAAAATATTCAAAGAACTGATCGATCAGCCACAGGGTTTGGTGCTGGTGACCGGCCCAACCGGGTCGGGCAAATCCACCACGCTGGCAGCGATGGTCGATCACATCAACAAGACCGAGTATGGGCACATCCTGACCATCGAAGACCCGATCGAATTCGTCCACACCGCGCAGAAATGCCTGATCAACCAACGCGAGGTACACCGCGACACCCATGGCTTCAACGAAGCCTTGCGATCGGCACTGCGCGAAGATCCGGACTTCATTCTGGTCGGCGAAATGCGCGATATGGAAACCATCCGCTTGGCGCTGACCGCCGCCGAAACCGGGCACCTGGTGTTCGGCACCTTGCATACTTCATCGGCAGCAAAGACCGTGGACCGCATCATCGACGTGTTCCCGGCCGGCGAAAAACCGATGGTGCGCTCGATGCTGTCGGAGTCGCTGCGCGCGGTGATCTCGCAATCACTGCTGAAAAAAGTGGGGGGCGGACGCGTCGCCGCGCACGAAATCATGGTCGGCGTTCCGGCCATTCGCAACCTGATTCGCGAAGACAAAGTGGCGCAGATGTACTCATCGATTCAAACCGGGCAGCAGTACGGCATGCAGACCTTGGATCAATGCATGCAGGATTTGGTCAAGCGCGGTTTGATTACGCGCGTTCAAGCTTCGGGTTACGCCAAGGACCGGCGTTTGTTTGAATGATCGGGCGGGCGGATCGCGGCCGCTGCTGTTAGGCGTCGCGCAGAAATAACTTACCCATCTTGCTGGTTCTTTCGCCCGCCTGCGTCGTTGCACAAAGCGTCACATAGTCCGACTATGCTCCACTTTGTGCGCCTTGCAGGCGAACGAAAGTCCTGCGTAATCTGAGCAAGTCATTTCTGCGCGACGCCTTAGTCTGCTAACGAAGTTCCGAAGTTCTGCTTGTCATCAGGAGTTTTGCCATGAGCAGCGTCGATTTCACCTCGTTCCTTAAATTGATGGTGCACAAGAAGAGCTCCGATCTGTTCATTACCGCGGGCGTGCCGCCGTCAATGAAAGTCAACGGACGCATTGCCCCGATCACCCAGGCACCGCTGACGCCGCAGCAAAGTCGCGACATGGTGTTGAATGTGATGACGCCGTCGCAGCGCGAAGAGTTTGAGAAAACCCACGAGTGCCAGTTCGCCATCTCGTTGCAGGGCGTCGGCCGCTTCCGTGTCAGTTGTTTTTATCAGCGCAATCAGGTCGGCATGGTGTTGCGCCGCATCGAAACCAAGATTCCGACGATCGAAGAGCTCAGTCTGCCGCCGGTGATCAAGACGCTGGCGATGACCAAACGCGGCCTGATCATGTTTGTCGGCGCCACCGGCACCGGCAAATCCACTTCGCTGGCGGCGATGGTTGGCTACCGCAATCAGAACTCGACCGGCCACATCATCACCATCGAGGACCCGATTGAATTTGTACACAAGCACGAAGGCTGCATCATCACCCAGCGCGAAGTCGGCATCGATACCGATTCCTGGGATAACGCACTGAAAAATACCCTGCGCCAAGCGCCGGATGTCATTCTGATCGGCGAGGTACGGGCCCGCGAAACGATGGAACACGCGATTGCGTTTTCCGAGACCGGGCACCTCTGTCTTTGCACGATGCACGCCAACAATTCCAATCAGGCATTGGATCGCATCATCCATTTTTTCCCGGATGATCGCCGCCCGCAATTGTTGATGGATCTGTCGTTGAATCTGAAAGGGGTGGTCGCCCAGCAATTGATTCCGACGCCCGATGGCAAAGCGCGCCGGGTAGCGATGGAGGTGCTGCTGGGCACGCCGCTGGTGCAGGATTACATCCGCGACGGCGAAGTACACAAGCTCAAGGAAGTCATGAAGGAATCCACCAATCTGGGAATGCGGACCTTCGATCAAAGCCTGTTCGAGCTGTACCAGGCCGGCGAAATCAGCTATGAAGATGCGCTGCGCCACGCCGATTCGGCGAACGAAGTGCGACTGAAGATCAAACTCTCGCAAGGCGGCGACGCGCACACGCTTTCGCAAGGTCTGGATGGTGTGGAATTGATCGAGCAGTGACGCCTTCGTTGAAACCTGGCCGCGTTCAAACCTGGCCGAGCAGTTTTGCCATCACCGCCATGCGCACGGCGATGCCGTTGCTGACTTGTTGCAGGATGACCGATTGGGCGCCGTCGGCGACCTCGTCGCTGATCTCGACACCGCGGTTGATCGGTCCCGGATGCATGACGATGGCATCGGCCCGGGCCAGTTGCAGGCGTTGCCGGTCCAGCCCCCAGCAGCGGGCGTAGTCTTGGTCGGAGGCAATCAGGCCGTGTTGCATGCGTTCTTTTTGCAGCCGCAACATGATGATTACATCGCTGTTGGCGAGGGCGTCCTCGATCCGGTGATAAATGCGGCAGCCGAGTTCCGCAGCGTCCTCCGGTAGCAGACTGGCGGGTCCGGCGATGCGCAATTCGCCGACACCGAGTGCCCGCAATGCATGGATATCCGAGCGCGCCACCCGCGAATGCAAAATGTCGCCGACGATGGTGATGGTGAGCTGGCTGAAGTCCGCCTTGTGGCGGCGGATGGTGAACATGTCGAGCAAGCCTTGCGTGGGATGCGCGTGATTGCCGTCACCAGCATTGACGATGACGACACCCGGCGCAGCGTGCTCGGCAAGGTAGGCCGGCGTGCCGTTTTGTTGATGGCGGACGACAAACAAATCGCAGCGCATCGCCTCCAGATTGCGCAGCGTGTCGAGCAAGGTTTCCCCTTTGCTGGTGCTGGAATGGGCCACGTCAAAATTGATCACATCCGCCGACAGCCGTTTGGCCGCCAGCTCGAAGCTGGTGCGGGTGCGCGTGGATGGCTCGAAAAATAGGTTGACCACGGTGCGGCCACGGAGCAGCGGCAGTTTGTTGACCGGGCGCAGGGCGGTGGCGCGCAGGCTCTCGGCGGTATCGAGCAGGTCGATGATCTGCTCGGCACTGAGATCGGCGAGCGTGATCAAATGACGCAAAGGCGGTGGCTTAGCCATGCTCGCAGTTCCGGGTTTGGCGGGCGACCTGGTAGTCGAGGTGCAGCGGGGCGGGCCCGCGCAGTTTGACCGTGGTGTGGGCGGGTAAAGTGATCTGCAATCCGACGGCATCGGCCTGGATCGGCAACTCGCGGCCATCGCGGGAAATCAGCACGGCGAGCGCAATCGCCGCCGGTCGGCCGAAATCGAAAATCTCGTTCAAGGCCGCGCGCACGGTGCGGCCGGTGTTCAGGACGTCGTCCACCAACAGTAACTGGCGATCATCAATCGGCCACGGCAGGGCGCTTGGCAACAGCGCCGGCGCCAATCCGGCGTGCTGGTAGTCGTCACGATAAAAGCCGATGTCGAGACGGCCAATAGCGGCGTCAAGACCGAGCTTATGCGCCAAGTCGGCAGCGACCCAGAGACCGCCGGTCTGGATGCCAATCAGCAGCGGCGGCTGCGGGCTGCGTGGCAAAATATGTTCACGCACAGCACCAACCAGGCGTGCCAACAGGGTCGGATAGTCAGGTAGTTCGTTCGGTTTCATTCGCTGGCCGTTGGGTTGTTGGCATTGCTGTTGGCTTGGGTGGGTGTGGAGCCTGCCAAAAATCGCTCCACGATCAAGCGCGCCGCTTGCGCATCCAGTAGCGCCGCCTGCTTGCGCTTGGCCTCTCCACGACTGCGAGCAAGCGCGAATTCGCCGCCGACAATGCGTGAACTGAGGCGCTCGTCTTGTTCAAAAACCGGTAGCCGATAGCGATCCGCCAGCGCTCGGCCGAATGCCTGCGCCGCCTTGCTGCTGTTCTGGTGGTCGCCATCCATCGTCAGCGGCAGGCCGATGACCAGCCGCGTCGGCTGCCATTGCCGAATGATTTGGTCGATGCTGGCCCAGTCCGGTCCCTGTGGGCTATTGCGAACCACCGCCAAAGCCGTGGCCGATGCGGTGATCGCCTGGCCGATGGCGACCCCGATGCGGCGGCCGCCGTGATCGAAGCCGAGCACCAGCCCGGTGGCCTCTGCGTGACCGGCTTCAGGCATGACCGGCCTGGCTGCTAAGTCGGCTCAGGTCGATACCGGCGAGTTGCGCGGCGCGTTCCCAACGTTGTTCGATTGGAATGTCGAACAGCAAGGCGGGTTCGGGCAGCGGTACCGTCAGCCAGGCGTTCGCCAATACTTCCTGTTCCAGTTGTCCCGCCGACCAGCCCGCATAACCGAGCGCGAGCAGGGCTTTGCCGGTGCCAATATGCGTTGCCAGTGCTTCCAAGACATCGCGCGAGGTGCTCAGCGCCAGCCCTGGGCTAAGCGTAATGATCTCGGGGTCGTCGGCCGCTGCGCCAGCCAACGCTGTGTGCAGCACGAACCCGCGCTCCGGTTGCACCGGTCCGCCGATCAACACCGGCCAGGGTTCCATGGTTGGGTCCGCGGGCGAGATCTGCATCTGCTCAAGCACGTCGCTGAAGCGCAGTCCGGACGCCCGATTGACAATCAACCCCATCGCGCCATCGTGGTTGTGCTGGCACAAATAGACCACCGACTGCTCGAAGCGCGGGTCCAACATGCCCGGCATGGCGATCAGTAGCTGATGGCTAAGCCAAGTGGATTCGGTCATGGGCGTAAGTTTAGCGCCCGACTTACTCTCCGCGCAGCACGTCTCCCGGCAGGAACTGCCAGGTCCGGGTGATGTGCAGAACGTCGATGTTTTCAGCGGTTTTCGGCAGTGGCGGAAACGGTGCCGACAGCTCGACAATCCGCCGCGCCGCCAAATCCAGAAAATCCTGTCCGCTGCCTTGAATGGTTTCGATCGACTCCAGGCTGCCGTCGCGGCGGACGGCGACCGTAATTACCAACTGGCCATACAGTTCACGGCGGCGCGCTTCCTCGGGATAGTTGACGTTGCCAATGCGTTCGACTTTGGCGACCCAGGCGCGCATGTAGGCGGCGAAGGCGTATTCGCGGGTGCTGGCGGAAACAAACTTGCGTCGTGGTCGCTTGGCATATTGCTCGCGCTGGCGATCGACCTCGGCGGTAAGCCGTGCCATTTCCATATCGCGCTCGATCAACTCCTGCGCGGTCAGCCGCGTCAATTCGGGAATCTCCGGGTGCGAATCTTCGATTTTTTGCACGCTGACGGTGGTGTCGGCCCCGGACAATACCGATCTCGGTGTGGCTTCGGTCGGTCGCGGTGATCCGGCCCGTTCGGTTTGCGGTGCCAGGCCGTCGGTTGCTTTGGGAATTGGTCCGGAGACCAGATCTCGCGGCCGTTTGGAGCGTTTCGATTCACCGCCGCCCTGTTGTGCGGCATTGGCGAGGAAATCCGCTTTGTCGGGAGCTTTGGTGCTGGCGGATTGCACCAGAATCACATCCAGGCTCGGTAGCTGCGCGGCTGGATCCTCGTACTGAAAGGTGATGCCCAAAACCACCACCGCGTGCAAGATCAAGGAAAACAGCAAAGTTACCTGTAGCCGTTCCGCCGGACCAATGCGCGCTGGTTTCACTGCAATCTCCGCTCGATCGCCGCCCACAGCAAAGCGCCGATATCGGTTCCGGACTGGCTGTCGATATCGCGGATTCCAGTCGGGCTGGTGACGTTGATTTCGGTCAGGTAGTCACCGATCACATCCAGCCCGACAAACAGCAGGCCACGGCGTTTCAATTCTGGCGCGACCTGGGCTGCGATCCAGCGATCACGTTCGGACAAGGGCTGGGCGATGCCCTGGCCACCGCGAGCCAGATTGGCGCGGAAGTCACCGCCTTGTGGAATCCGCGCCAGGCAGTAGGGCACGGCTTCGCCATCGATCAACAAAATGCGTTTGTCGCCTTGGGCGATTTCCGGCAGAAAACGTTGTGCCAAGGCAAAGTGGCGGCCGCCCGCCGTCAGCGTTTCCAGGATCACATTAAGGTTGGGGTCGGTTGGCGAAGTGCGAAAAATGGAGCGTCCGGCCATGCCGTCGATGGGCTTCAACACGCACTCGCCCTGACTGGCGATGAAGTCCTTGAGCGCGATCGTTTCGCGGCCGATAAACGTCGGCGGGCAGCATTGCGGAAAGTTCAGAGCGAACAATTTTTCATTGCAGTCGCGCAGCGCGCGCGGGTCATTGAGGATCAGCGGGCGCGGTGTGGTGGCCAGGCTCGCCCACAGTGTATCGGCGAGAAAATCGGCGTCTACCGGCGGGTCACGACGCAACATCAATACGTCGAAGTGTTGCAGCGGCTGCACTTCGGTCGGGCCCAAGGTATACCAATGTTCATCATCGCCATGAACTTCGATCTGGGTCCAAAGTGCCGACGCCAGGCCGGGTTGCAAGCGCAATTGGCCGGGGCTGGTGTAGTAAAGCCGATGGCCGCGTTTGGCAGCCGCGCGCAGCATGGCGACGGTGGAGTCCTTGCGGGCGCGAATGGTGCTGATCGGGTCCATCAGCCAGGCGATCTGCAATGGCATGCGGTGCTCTCACCTTCGGTGCCCACGAGCGGGGCGATGGTAGTAGCATAGCGAGCTCGTGCGCGCCAGAAGAATCCCTCTGCAATTTAAGCCCTTACAGTAATTACTTGACAGTCTTCTCAACGTTGGCTAAACATCTATCCGCAAGGCGGTGCTGTGGCCGGTGCAGGTTTGCCGAAGCGCAACTTGACCAAAATCCATAGGCAAAGCAAACCGAATGACCCGGGGGTCACATGGAAGAGCAGCACAAAGACGTTTCACTGGCAGGTCTCAAGGTAATGGTGATCGACGACTCGAAAACCATCCGCAGGACCGCAGAAACCTTGCTCAAAAAGGAAGGCTGCGAGGTGGTGACCGCCAACGACGGCTTTGAAGCGCTGGCCAAGATTTCTGACACGCAACCGGATCTGATCTTCGTTGACATCATGATGCCGCGACTCGATGGCTATCAGACTTGCTCGGTGATCAAGAGCAACAAGATGTTCAAGTCCACGCCGGTGATCATGTTGTCGTCCAAAGACGGCCTGTTCGATAAGGCGCGCGGACGTATCGTCGGTTCCGAGCAGTATCTGACCAAGCCGTTTACCCGCGAAGAGCTGTTGTCAGCGATTCGAAAATTTGTGGCACCAAAATCGGTCTGATGGAAGCGTCTTGATCCAGTACGCCATAGGGGGCGCGATGCAGCAGTTATCTTTTATCAGGTTTTGTCGGGCGGGTAGTTCGGTCGCCGAGGTATCGACGATGGTGCTCGCGCCATTGGCGACCGGGGAGTTCTGAGCGCATGTCCGATCACGCCGTGCTGGCCCCATACGATGCCTTGGTGGACTACGAAAAGCGCAGTCTTGAGCACGTTGCCGGTATTCCCGAGCAGGTCGACGCGCCGGGGTCCTGGCGCGGTATCGCGTTTCGCCTGGGTTCGCGCCAGTTGGTTAGCAGCATTACTGAAGTCAACGAAATTCTGTCGTATCCGGAACTGACTTTTGTGCCCGGCACCCAGCCCTGGTTGCTGGGTGTTGCCAATGTCCGTGGCAACTTGGTGCCGGTGGTGGATTTGCTGGCGTACATCGAGGGCGAAAAATCGCTGCGCAATGCGCGCACCCGGGTTTTGCTGGTCAAGCAATCCGGTGGCAGCGTCGGCGTGGTGGTCGACGAAATATTTGGCCAGCGCGCTTTCAACGACACCCATTTGATCGACTCGTTGCAAGAGCCAGATGAACGCTACGCGAAGTTCATCCCGAGTTTTTATGATTGGAACGGAACCCCGTACCGGGTTTTCAGCATGAGTGCGCTGGTGCGAGCGCGCGACTTCACACAGGCCGCCGCATGAGCGGCGTGTTGGACTGGTTAAAGGGCGAGGTGAGCGTATGAGTTCGACCGGTGGTAATTTGACGCAACGGCTAACGGGCTCGATGTTTACGGGCTTTCTGGCACTGATCGCATTGTTGCTGTTGGTGGCCAATGTCGGCTATCGACTCTTCAAAGACGGCCAGGATCGAAATGCGATTGCCTTGTCTACCGACATGCAGGTGCAGTCGCAGCAGATCTCCAAGTTCGCTACCGAGGCGGCACTCGGCAACATCGACGCCTTCGAAGAACTGAAAGCGACGCGCGAAAGCATTCAGCGCAACGTCGATGCCTTGTTCAAGGGCAGCCCGGCCAGCACCAAGCTCAACCCGGTGCCGTCCTACCTGGGGCAGGCGCAGGGTGGCGAAGTGGATATCGTGCTGAACAAACTGAAAGTGGATTGGGAGCCGGTGGCCACCGCGGCCGACACCATCGTCAGTCGCCAGGAGCTGGTGCTGGACATCACCGATACCGCGCAAGAGTTCCAGTCCAACATCCCGCGCCTCACCGCGAAGATGGAAGAGATCGTCAGCTATCTCACCGAACGTGGCGCGCCGGCCAAGCAGATTTATCTGGCAACCCGGCAGACATTGCTGGCTGATCGCATGTTGCGCCGCGTCTCAGAAATTCTGAAAGGTGGTGACCTGGCGACATCGGCGGCCGACCAGTTCTCACGCGATGCCAAGGCCTATGGTGACGTGCTGAACGGCTTGATCAGGGGTAGTTCGGAGCTCGGCCTTACGGCGTTGACCGATGCCCAGGCCCGGGCCATTTTGGCGGACGTGCAGGATAACTACAGCCAGATCGGCGAAAACGTTGACAAGATCCAGGAAGCGTCCACCGAGCTGTTTGAAGTGACCGAAGCTTCGCAGTCGATTTCCGAACTTTCGTCGGGGCTTCTGGAAGACAGCAAAAACCTGTCGACCAGACTCAACGCGTTGGGCAACAAGCGCCTGCTCGGCAACAACTTGGTCAGCGGTGGACTGACGGTGTTGACCTTGATCTTTGCGGCACTCGCGGCGCTGTCCCAGTTCCTTGCGCAACGCCGCCAGTTGCACACTACCGCTGACTTGAATACCCGTAATCAGGAAGCCATTCTGCGCTTGCTGGACGAAATGGGTTCATTGGCTGAAGGTGATCTCACCGTCAAAGCGACCGTCACCGAGGACATCACCGGGGCGATCGCGGACTCGGTGAACTTCGCTGTTGAGGCATTGCGCTCCTTGGTCACCACGATCAACGAAACCGCGGTGCAAGTGGCGGCCGCTGCGCAAGAGACGCAGGCGACCGCTATGCATCTGGCCGAAGCTGCCGAACATCAAGCACAACAGATCACCTCGGCCTCGGCGGCAATCAATGAAATCGCCGTCTCGATCGATGAGGTCTCGAAAAACTCGGCAGAAAGCGCCGACGTGGCAAATCGCTCGGTGCAGATCGCCGCCAAAGGCGCCGGTATCGTCCGCCAAACCATTCAAGGCATGGACAACATTCGCGATCAGATTCAAGAAACCTCAAAGCGCATCAAACGCTTGGGTGAGTCCTCGCAGGAAATCGGATCGATCGTCGAGCTGATCAACGACATCGCTGAGCAGACCAACATTTTGGCACTGAACGCGGCCATTCAAGCGGCATCGGCCGGCGAAGCGGGGCGCGGATTCGCGGTCGTTGCCGACGAAGTGCAGCGCCTCGCGGAACGATCTGCCGGTGCCACCAAGCGCATCGAAACCTTGGTGCAGACGATTCAATCCGATACCAACGAAGCGGTCAGTTCGATGGAACAAACCACCTCGGAAGTGGTGTCGGGCGCCCGGCTTGCGGAGGATGCGGGCTTGGCACTGGGCGAAATCGAAAAAGTGTCCACCGACTTGGCTGACTTGATTCAGAACATCTCTGAAGCGGCGCGGCAGCAGTCCGCAGCGGCGACCAATATTTCGGCGACGATGAACGTGATTCAGGAAATCACCACGCAGACTTCTGCCGGTGCCTCGCAGACCGCCGAATCGATTGGCAACCTGGCCCAGTTGGCCGCCGACTTGCGACGGTCGGTGGCCGACTTCAAGTTGCCGTCCTGACGCCATATCAAGTGGAACTCTGATCGGATGCCGAGTATCGCTGCCACCGCTGCCAAGCCTATCTTCTCCGCGCCAAATATGGGCGAGGAGGAGTTTGTGCGCTGGGTCGATTTGCTCGAACGCCGTACTGGCGTGGTGGTACCGCTCGGCCGCAAGTCGTTTCTGGTCACCGGCGTGCGTATGCGCATGCGCGAGACCGGCTATGACGATTTTCACAACTACTTCAATGAAGTTCTCAGCGGCGCCCGGGGCGCGGTCGAGTGGACCACGCTGGTGGATCGGCTGACCGTGCACGAGACGCGATTTTTTCGACACGAGCCTTCTTACGACCTGATCGCCGGCGAGTGGTTGCCAGAGCAGGCTCGGCCCGGCGGCACTGGCGCGATCCACGCATGGAGCGTTGGTTGTGCCACCGGCGAAGAGGCTTATTCACTGGCCATGGTGTTGGATCATGGCTTGCGGTCGCTCGGCGACAACCGGGTATTTTTTGGTGTCACCGCGACCGATATTTCCAATCCGGCATTGATCGTCGGGCGGACTGCGCTGTATCCAAAAGAGCGTCGCAGCGAGATTCCAGAACCATTTCGATCAACCTACACCGAAGATCGCGACGAGGATTCCTTCGCCATTGTCGAGTCGCTGCGCAAACGCGTTGGGTTCGCCCTGTTCAATATGTTGGAGGTGGCCCGGGCACCACTCAAACAGCTGGATCTGATTTTTTGTCAGAACGTTCTTATTTACTTTGCCCGTGAGCGCCGCAAGCACCTGCTTGAAGTGCTTGCGTCGCGACTCAAGCCCGGCGGTCTGCTGGTGTTGGGTCCGGGCGAAGTCACCGGATTCACGGATCCATTGCTGACACGAGTCGGTGGGCGCCAAACCTTGGCGTACCAAAGAGTCGGGTGAGGCCAACTATGCGTCTGCAAGAACAAATCGATTTCACCACGCTGAACTGGGTCAAGCAGGAGCTTGATGAGACCCTGAGGCAGGCGCGCCAGGCGTTGGAGGCTTACGCGGAAGACACTGCTGACTCCAGCTTGATGCGGTTCTGTGCCACCTATTTGCACCAGGTGCAGGGTACCTTGCGGATGGTCGAACTCTATGGCGCGGCGATGGTCGTCGAGGAGATGGAGCGCGTTGCCCAGGCGATTCTGGATAACCAGATCCGCAATCTGGATGATGCCTTTGAGGCGCTGTTGCGCGGCACCTTGCAGTTGCCGGATTATCTGGAACGGCTGCAAAGCGGCCACAAAGACATTCCGATTGTGTTGTTGCCGCTGCTCAATGATTTGCGTGCCTGCCGCGGTGAAAAACTGCTGAGCGAAGGCGTTTTGTTCATGCCCGACATTTCGCTGCCGATGCCGGTGACGGTAAAGGGCCCGGCACGCGTCGTCGCCGATACCGAATTGCGGCAGGTTGCCGCGCGCTTGCGGCTGAACTATCAGGCAGCGTTGGTCAAGTTCTTGCGCGACCAATCCTCCAGCTTGGCAATGACCGGCATGCTCAATGCACTCGACGGGCTCGCTTCGATCAGCAGCCAAGAAGACCTGCGGCGACTTTGGTGGGTCGCTTCCGGTCTGCTGGATTGCCTCCGCACCGGCGCGGTCGAGGCGGCCGCCGCCGTGAAGTTGTTGTTTGGCCGGGTTGACCGTGAAATCAAGCGCGTTGTGGATACTGGCGAGTCGGGGTTTGCCGCGCAACCGCCGCGTGAACTGCTGAAGAATCTGCTGTATTACGTCGCCCAGGCGAAGTCCGTTGAAGGACGCGCCGCAGAGATCAAGCGACTGTATCGGCTCGATGAGTTGGTGGCTTCCGAGCAGGAAGTCGAGCAGGCACGGGACTCCCTGATTGGCCGTAATCGCGCTGTACTGGAGACGGTGTCGGTCGCGATCAAAGACGACCTGCTGCGGGTGAAAGATGCGCTCGACTTGTTCCTGCGTACCGCCAACGCCAATGCGCGGGATTTGGCCCCGCAGATCGAGATTCTGGATCGCGTTGCCGATACCTTGGGCGTGCTCGGACTTGGGGTGCCACGGCGCGTCATTCTCGAGCAACGGGAAGCGCTCAACAAAATGGTGATCGGTGAACGGGCTGTGGACGAAGGCGCGTTGCTGGATGTGGCGGGCGCCTTGCTGTTCGTTGAGGCTTCGCTGGATGACAACATCGAGCACCAGGGAACCGGTGGTGCCGAGGCCGAGCAATCGCTGGTGGCAGTGGACTCCGGCCTGGAACTGCCGCAGGCCGAAGTACGCAAGATTCTTGAGTCGTTGATGAAGGAAGTGCAGACCAATCTGCAGCAGATCAAGCAGGATGTGGTCGCGTTCATCGAGTCCGGTTGGGATCACGCCAAAGCCGAGCATATTCCGCGCCTGTTGGATGAAATCAGCGGCGCCATGCGCATGGTCAATCTCGGCGAAGCCGCCAGCCTGACCGGCGCGATGAGCAAGTTCATGGAAATTGAACTGCTGCGTCGCAAGCGCGTGCCAACCGCCGATCAGATGGATCGACTGGCCGATGCTGTCGCCAGTATGGAGTTCTATTTGGAGGCGACCCAGGCACAACGGGTCGGCCGCGAACGCATCCTCGACGTCACCCGCGAAAGCTTGTCTTCGCTTGGCTATTGGCCGGTGCCGGTCGACCACACACCGCTGGCCGAAGTGCCCACCGACCAACCGGTGATTGCCACCGCCGCGCCGAAGGCAGTGGTGCCCGAGCGCGAGGCCTTCGTGCCGCCGACACCAGTGGACGTGGACGTAAGCTCGCTCCGATTCGGCGTTGATAGCAGTGAATCGGCGGCGGCCAGTCGGCGTTTTCATGAGCATGAAATCGCCGATGCATCGCTGCCGTCCGTTGAGGTGCCGGGAGCGCAGGAGCTGCAAGCCTTCGCTGACCGTGTCGGTCAAGTCGATGCCGGTATGGACTTTACTGAATCCACGCGGCCGCCAGCGGCGGCCATCGAACCAGAATTGCGTTCAGTGGTGTCGATCGCGGCGGGCGCTGGAATCGAAGGTACCTTGATCGGTGAGCAGGGCCAAGCGGCCGCAGCCGAACTGGCGCACGATCTGCAGGGAATGAAATTCGCCGAGACCTCGAGCGCCCATGCGCTGGAAGACGAAGAAGAATTCGATATCGAGTGGGTGGAAGTAGAGCGTGAAGTGGTCGATGACGCCGCGCCAGCTTCGGTTGGCAGCTTCCAGTCGTTGCCTTCTGATGATATTGACGAGGAAATCCGCGAGGTTTTCCTGGAAGAAGTGCAGGAAGAGGTTGAGAATCTTGGCCGTGGCGTTCCGACCTGGAAGAAGACGCCGGGCGATTTTGAATTGCTCAAGCCGATTCGACGATCTTTCCACACAATGAAAGGCAGCGGTCGGCTGGTCGGCGCGATGGCCTTGGGCGAGTTCAGTTGGAAGATCGAGGGCATGTTGAATCGTGTGCTCGACAAGACCATCCAGCCGAATGAAGCGGTCCTCGAGTTGCTCGATCACGCGCTCGCCGCCTTGCCGCAGTTATTGGCGGCATTGCGCGGGGAACCGGCGGGCACTGCCGATATCGCTGGCATTATGGAAGTGGCAGACAGCATCGCCGCTGGTGAAGACGCCCATCTCAAGCCGGCGACGCCGTTGCGGCGGATGGAAAAGGTGTTGGTGCAGGTCAAAAAGCCGCGACCACGCGCCCCGGCGGCAGTGCCGGTGGTCGAACCGGTCGAGCTGTCGGAGTCTTTCGATATTCACCGCAGCATGGAGCCTGCCGAACCCTCTGTTTCGGCAGCGCTTTGGCAGCCACCGGAGACCTCGGCCACGGTCGCGAGCCCGGTGTCTTCGATTTCGCTGGCGCCAGCCGCGTCGGTCGATCCATTGATGTTGGAAATCTTGCGCAGCGAGGTTGCGGGGCATCTGGGCACGGTGGCCAATTACCTCGACCAATGCGCCAGTGCGCCGCACCCCTTGGTGATTACCGAAGAAATGTTGCGTGCGGTGCATACCATGCACGGTGCGATTGCGATGGTGGAATTGCCTGGCTTGCTGCCGGTATTGGGCCCGTTGGAGGGCTATGTCAAACGCTTGCGTGGCGCTGGCGTGGCGCCTTCGCAGACCGGCATGCTCGCCATCGTCGATGCGGCTACGGCCATTGAAGCGGGGGTGGCGGCGGCGGACACCAGTGTCGTCGTCGCCGACAACGGCAGTTTGGTGGATCGGTTGAACGATTTGCGCAATGAGCTACCCGAGCCGCATAGTTTTGAACAGGTGTTCAATATTGACGTCCGCGATGAAGAGACCAGCGCCGAGCCCGAGCCAGAGACCGAGACCGAGGCTGAGCCCGAGGCCGATGCCGAGGCTCAGGGTGCGGTTGTGCCGCCGTTGGCGGAGTCTTTGGAGGATCGCGAATCCACAGTTGCCGTGGCGCTTTCTGGGCAGTCGCCAGCGCCGGAGATCAGCGAGTTCATGGAAGTCTCGGATGCCGATTTGGACTTCACCGAATCTGCCGAAAACACCCTGGAAACTGCTCCGGTGGCTGCCGGGATCGTGGCGGATTCGACTGCGCCCATGGTCAATGAGGAGGAATTGTTTGCGCTTGACTTCAGCACGGATGCAGAGTTTGCCCCGGAGCTGGATGCGCTGGAGGATTGGAGTGTCGAGTCGGCACTATTCAGTGAAGTTGCCGATGATGCCGAATCGATCGGAACCCCAGGCGCAGTGGCGTCCGCGCCCGACCTGGAAGACACCGCCACCAGCGATGAGCTGACACCGCCTGAGGGCTTCGTCGCAGCGGTCGATCCGTTGGCATCCGCAGCGCTGGAGGATATGGATTTTGGTGTGGCTGGTGTCAGCGAGAGTGCCACCGAGGAATCCGCATTGGATCAGCCAGCGATGGCCGCGACGGCAGCCGCCGAAGGGTTCGCCGCCGCCGAAACCACCGCCGCCGCAGGTGCCGCAGCGCCCGGGCAGGTTGAGGCCCAGCACCAACCGATTGCGGAAGATATCAGCCCGGATGCCGCCCTCGTGCTGCCGGACTTGGATGAGGACCTGCTCGATATATTCGTGCAGGAAGGCAAAGATATTCTCGACTCCGCCGATTCACTGATGGCCAGACTGCGGGAACATCCGCAGGATCATGATTTGGTCATTGGCCTGCAACGCGAGCTGCATACCTTGAAGGGTGGCGCGCGCATGGCCGGCTTGGCGCCAGTGGGTGACTTGGGTCACGCCATGGAGTCGCTGCTTGAGATGATTGCTGAGGGGCGCCACCGCTTGGATCGGGTGGCGCTGGAATCCCTGGATGCGGGCTTTGATCGTTTGCTCGGTTTGGTATCGCGCGTTGACAAGCGGTTGGCAATCGGCATGCCGGTGAATGCCATTGCGCGATTCGAAGCACTGGCGGCGGGTGAGGCGATTCCAGTGTTGGGTGGGGTTGCTGACGAAGCGCAATCGATGTTGGTCGAAACACCGGTGGCCGACGTCACCGTTGCGGTCGAAGCCGAGTTGGAACGGCCGATAAGGCCACCAGCGGCCACCAGCAGGCCAACGGCGCGCGACCTGGCTGCCGAAGAAGCCGAAGAGATCGCGCGACCACAACAGGAGATGATTCGAGTTCGCTCCGATCTGCTCGACAATCTGGTCAACTTCGCTGGCGAGGTGTCGATCTATCGCTCGCGCCTTGAACAGCAGATGTCGACCTATCGCTTCAATTTGCAGGAACTCGATCAAACCGTGGTGCGCTTGCGTGAGCAGTTGCGCAAACTCGAAATTGAAACCGAGGCGCAAATTATCGCCCGCTACCAGCGCGAGGCCGAGGAAGCCTCCGGTGAGTTTGACCCGCTCGAATTGGACCGCTTCTCAACCTTGCAGCAGTTGACCCGCGCGTTGGCAGAATCGGCGTCCGATCTGGTTTCTCTGCAAGGGGTGATGGACGACGTCACCCGGCAATCGGAAACCCTGTTGCTGCAGCAGTCGCGCGTGAGTTCGGAGTTGCAGGAAGGCTTGATGCGCACCCGCATGGTGCCGTTCGATTCGATGGTGCCGCGTCTGCGCCGTCTGATGCGACAAACCGCAGGTGAACTTGGCAAGCGCGCGCAGTTGCGGGTTGAAGGCGCGCAGGGGGAAATGGACCGGAACGTGCTTGAGCGGATGACCGCGCCGCTCGAACACATGCTGCGCAATGCGCTGGCCCACGGTCTGGAGACGCCGGCCGAACGAGTGGCTGCGGGCAAACCCGAAGAAGGCACCGTCACCATTCGAATCGCCAAGGAAGCCACCGAGGTGGTGATTCGCATCAGCGACGACGGCAAGGGAATGGACCGTGTTGCCATTCGGCGCAAGGCGATCGAACGCGGACTGCTGAAGGACGATGCCAAGCTTTCCGATCGGGATTTGTTCGGGTTCGTGATGGAGCCTGGCTTCTCGACCGCGCAGACGGTGAGCAAGATCGCCGGTCGTGGCGTGGGTATGGACGTGGTCAACAGCGAGATCAAGCAACTCGGTGGCTCGCTGATGATCGACTCGAAAAGCCAGCGCGGCACCGAGTTCACCGTGCGTTTGCCGTTCACCTTGGCGGTGACACAGGCGATCATGGTGCGCCTGGGCGAGCATCTGTTTGCCGTGCCGATGTCCTCGGTCCAAGGTGTGGCGCGCATTCGTCGCCACGAACTGGATGAACGCCTGAAGTCGGCGGCGCCGATCTTCACTTACGGCGGCGACGACTACAGCATCTATGAACTTTCGGAGTTGCTCGGCACGCCCGCGCATCGCGCCAGCGATGATGCCCAGTTGCCGATGCTGATGACGCGCTCCGGCGATCAGCGCGCCGCCATTCGGGTGGATTCGGTGCTCGGCAGTCGCGAGATCGTGGTGAAGTCGGTTGGCCCGCAGGTGAGTTCGGTGCCGGGTATTTTCGGCGCGACCATCATGGGCAACGGTGCCGTGGTGATGATTCTGGATATGGCGCCCTTGGTGCGGCGCAGTGTGGCGCTCAAGACTGCCAGCCTGGACGAGTTTGGTGAGGCCGCCGAAGCGGTGCCAGCCGTTGCCGCTGAAGTCCGCCGCCAGCCGCTGATTATGGTGGTCGACGATTCGATCACCATGCGCAAAGTCACCAGTCGTGTGCTCGAGCGCAGTGACATGGAAGTGGCCACCGCAAAAGACGGTCTGGATGCGGTCGAGAAATTGCAGGACCGGGTCCCGGATCTGGTTTTGCTCGACATCGAAATGCCACGTATGGATGGCTACGAGCTCGCGACCTACATGCGCAACGACCCGCGCTTGAAGGCGGTACCGATCATCATGATTACCTCTCGAACCGGCGAAAAACATCGTCAGCGGGCGTTTGACATCGGTGTCGATCGCTACCTTGGCAAGCCCTATCAAGAAGCGGATCTGCTGCAAAACGTTGAAGAAATTCTGAGGCTCAATCGTGCCCTTCACTGAGCAAGAGCAAGTGGCAGTGGCGCTGGTGTATCAATCGCCAGCGCTGAATGAGCATGTACGCAACGCGTTGGGAGAGTTTGGTGCGCGGCTGGTTTACGAGTCGGCAACACAGAATTTTCAGCTCGAAGCGTTGGAAGGCTCCGGTGCCAGCGTCGTCGTGGTCAACCTGGACCCCGATGTCGAAGAGGACATGGAGCAAATCGATCAGTTGCTGTTCGACGAAAAACGCAAAGTCATTTTTAACGATGGCGAGGTCACCAGTAAACTGAGCGGCTGGGATCAGGCGCGTTGGGCCCGGCATCTGGTCGCCAAGATTTTCGGGAGACCTAACTTGTTGCCGGCGCGGCCGGTCGGTTCCGAGGCAGTTCCGGTGCGGGAAATGCCGCAGCATGGTCTGGATTCGGTTTACCTGCCGCCTTCGGTGCAGGCGCCGGTGGTCAGCGCCGCCGCTGAGGAAGCCGCCAGTCGTGAGATGACTGCGGCAATGGCTGCATTCAGCGTGGACGACACGCTCGCCTCGCAGCATCAGACGGCGCGCAACGAGCTGGAGGCAGCACTGCAGGATTTTGGGTTCTTTGCCGAACCGACAGCGGCAATGGAGCAGGCGCCAGCACCAGATCCGGTCGATTCACCAGCGCCAGCGGCGCCGTCGCCGCTTGCTGCCACGGTGCCTGAAAACCATTCAGACGACGTGTTTTCTGGTTTGGATTTGGATCGCGATTCCTCAACGACCCACGACACTGCCTCGTCGCCGTTTGCTGCATTGTTTGGCGATCCACCGATGGCGCCGGCCGTGGCAAGTCAGGCGCCACCGTCGAAGCCAGCAGAGGCGTTTGATTTCGCCGGATTCGACGTCGCCGCTGATTTGAATGTAACGACCGACGCGGGCGATGAGATCACCGCCGTCGCTGGCGACGAGGCGCTTGGACTAGACGAGTTTCTGTCGCAACACGCCCTGGATACTGATGCCACGGCAAATGCGTCGCCGCCCCAGGCAAAAGCGCAGCAAGCAGCCGATGACGATTTCCTCGCGGGCTTGTCATTTGATCTCGACGAACCGGAACCGGCGGCAACTGCCGCCGTCGTGCCGGCGCCTTTGCCCAAGGCCAAGCCAGCTTTGTCGTCGCGTTCGGGGGCGCCGACACCGGTAGACAAGGTTACCGCGGTGGCCGCCGCGGAAGCCGCCGAAGGTCTATCGCTGGCGGACTTGGGTGCGCTTGCATTGTTGCCGATAGAAGTCGATACGCCGACGGCGGTCGCCAGTTCACCAGTTTTGCCGACGGCGGCGGCGCCGGTAGCGTCGGTTGCCAGTGTCGAGGATCCTCTGGCCAAGATGTTTGCCGATTTTTCTTTCGAGCTTGAAGCCATCGAAGAACCGACTACGGTGGCTGCGCAACCCGAGGCCTATGTCAATCCCTTCGCCGATATCGCGGCCGCCGTTCAAGAGCCAGCCAAAGCTGCGCGTGCCGCGCCAGCGTCGAAGCCGTCTGCCGGTGCCAAGCCGAACGCTGCCGGGTTGCGGCGGGTATGGGTGTTGGGCGCTTCGATCGGAGGTCCCGATGCCGTGCGCGAGTTCTTGGGCGGCATTCCGGCGAGTTCCGGCAATCTGTTTCTATTGGCGCAGCACATGGGCGCCGACTTTGTCGAATTGATGGTCACCCAATTGGCGCGCGCTACCGGTTTGCAAGTCAAGATGGCCGCCAATGCCGAGCCCGCCGCGCCCGGCCAAGTGCTGATCGTGCCGTTGGCCGATCGCCTGTTGGTGGATACCGATGGCGCGGTCACCTTGGTGACGCCAGCGGCGAGTTCACCCTACAGTCCATCGATCGATCAAGTGCTGTTTGATGTTGCGGATCGTTTTGGCAGTTCGGCCGGCGCGATCATCTTCAGTGGCATGGCCCACGATGCGATCGAGGGCGCCAAGTACCTGGCCTCCAAAGGGGGTGTGGTCTGGGCGCAGGATCCGGCTACCTGCGTAGTCAGTTCGATGATCGATGGCGTGATCGAGGCTGGCATTGCGCAGTTGGTGGCCAGTCCAGCGGAACTGGCAGCGCGCTTTGTCGCCGAATTTCCCTAAGCCAACCAGCGCAGCAGCGGGCGCCCAACCTTTTTGAGTGAGTAAGCCATGCAACAGCAACATGAACTTCGTGCGCTGATGATCAACATCACCAATGGTCGCGTACTATTGCCCAACGCCAGTGTGACCGAAATCATTTCGTATTCGCCACCCGATCCAGTGGACGGCGCACCGGCCTGGTTGCTCGGTCGCATGCGCTGGCGCGGCTGGCGCGTGCCAACGATTTCGTTTTCGCGGCTGGCGGGTCTTGCGCAAACCGAGACCGAGCGCAAGGCCAAGGTAACGGTGATCAAAGCGCTGGGCGGCAACCCCAAAATGCCCTACCTCGCGATGATGGCGCAGGGCTTTCCGCGGCTGACCAATATCGCGCCAGACGATCTGATCGTGACCGGCGCGGAAGATTTCAGAGCGCCCGGTGTTTTGCATACCACCATTCTTCGCGACGACTCGGCGATCGTTCCGGATTTATTTCAGATCGAGGCAATGATCGAAGATGTCTTGCTGGCGGCGGTCTGATCGCCACGTTTTATCGCACCCATCGACAAACGATAGAAGCGAAGCCGATGCTCATCGAAAGCAAACTGCCGAAAGTGGGAACCACCATTTTCACCGTCATGAGCCAGCTTGCCGCCCAGCACCAGGCGATCAATCTCGGTCAGGGATTCCCCGATTTTGATGGTCCACCGCGGTTGCGTGAGGCGCTGACGCGGGCGATGGCAGAAGGTAAAAATCAGTACTCGGCGATGGCCGGAATCCCCAAGCTGCGCGAGCAGATCGCCCTCAAGACCGAACGCCTGTACGCACGTCCGGTCAATCCCGATACCGAAATCACCGTCACCAGCGGCGCCACCGAGGCCCTGTTTGCTGCGATTGCGTTGCTGGTGCGACCGGGTGACGAAGTGATCGTGCTGGACCCTTGTTACGACTGCTACGAGCCGGCGGTCGAACTCAATGGCGGGCGGGCGGTGCATGTGCCACTGACGCCAGCCGATTTTTCGGTAGATTGGGACCAGGTCAATTCGGCGTGTGGTTCGCGCACCCGGGCGATCATCATCAATACGCCGCACAATCCCTGTGGTTCGGTATTTTCCACCAGCGATCTCAACGCGCTCGCCGAGATTGTGCGGCGTCATGATTTGCTGGTAATCGCCGATGAAGTCTACGAACACATCATCTTCGATGGACTGATCCATCAGAGTGTGCTGCGCCATCCGGAGCTGGCCGAGCGCAGCTTTGTGATCTCCTCTTTCGGCAAAACCTATCACTGCACCGGTTGGAAAGTGGGCTATTGCATCGCGCCGGCCGCGTTGAGCAATGAGTTTCGCAAGGTCCATCAATATCTGACCTTCTGCACGTTTCAGCCGGCGCAATGGGCACTGGCCGAGGTGCTCGCCGCCGACCCACAGCACTATTTGAATCTGCCGGCGTTTTATCAAGCCAAGCGCGATCAGTTCGCCGCGCTGCTCGCAGGAAGTCGGTTTCGGTTGCTGCCGGTGGCCGGGGCCTACTTCCAGATTGCCGATTACTCAGCGATCAGTGACCGCGACGACCTCAGTTTTTGTGAATGGCTGACCCGCGAGATCGGCGTCGCGGCGATTCCGGTGTCGGCATTTTATGAATCGCCGCCGGAGTTGCGACTGATTCGATTCTGTTTTGCCAAAACCGAGCCAACTTTGGTCGCTGCTGCCGAGCGGCTGGCGAAGGCCTGAGGCACGGGCTACCTTTAGGCGTCGCGCAGAAATAACTTGCGCAGATTGCGCAGGACTTTCGTTCGCCTGCAAGGCGCACAAAGGGGAGCATAGTCGGACTATGTGACGCTTTGTGCAACGACGCAGGCGGGCGATAAGGACCAGCAAGATGGGTAAGTTATTTCTGCGCGACGCCTTAGCTGCACCGAGGGCAAACCACCGCTCCGAAGTGCAGAAGAATGGTGGGTTGCACCCACCCTACTTATTGCGGTGCTTCCGACCATGTCCGATCTCCGACTCTCTCTGATCCAAGGCGACACGCTCTGGCTTGATGCGGTGGCAAACCGGGCACGCTATGGCGAGCTGATCCGACCCTTGCGCGGTCAGACCGACCTGGTGATTCTGCCGGAGACTTTCACCAGTGGCTTCAGCAATGACCCCGAGCTCGCCGCCGAGGACAACACCGGCGCGACCTTGCCGTGGATGGCGGCGCTTGCCGCGGAAATCGATGCGGTGATCACCGGTAGTGTGGTCATGCGCGAAGGGGCGCAGGTCTACAACCGGTTGATCTGGATGCGGCCCGATGGCAGCCATGACCACTACGACAAGCGGCATCTATTTCGCATGGCCGATGAGCACCTTCGATTCAGTGGTGGTGAGCGTCGCCTGGTGGTGGAACTCAAGGGTTGGCGAGTTTGCCCGCTGGTCTGTTACGACCTGCGCTTTCCGGTCTTTTTGCGCAATCGCTACCAGCACAAAGAAGCGCGGTTCGACTACGACGTGGCCTTGTTCGTGGCGAACTGGCCGGCCCCGCGCCGTGGCCCCTGGCGCACACTTTTGCGCGCGCGTGCCATCGAAAACCTCTGCTATGTCGCCGGCGTCAACCGGGTCGGTATCGACGGCAAGCAATTGCCCTACGCCGGTGACAGCGCCGTCATCGACTACGTCGGCGAACCCCTCATTGAGTTGGGCAACGCCGTCCAGGTCGCCACCACCGTCTTGTCAGCGTCTGCTCTCGCCCAGCACCGCGAACGCTTCCCGGCCTGGATGGATGCCGATGCATTCACCCTGCAGCTTTGAACCCGCAATGCCGAACCTGAGACGTTTGGCGGGCTGCGCGCCGTGCCGCGCTTTCAACCTCCTGCCCTCGGTCCGTCGGTCTTCGGTAGTGCGGGCTGCATTTTTTGCACGCCGTCGGCTGCCGCGAAAATCGGTTGCCGTATTTGCGGCGGACCCGCCCGCGATTTCGGTGTGCTCGGTCAGGCGGCAGGCGGATTCAACTTGGCCACGGCGAACACGCCGCGAGCACGCGATCTGGAGCTTCCCAGTGCGGGTAGTGGCCGAGATCGGCGAGTTCGACGACATCGGCGTTGCGGATCAATTCGCGATAGCGCGCCACCATGTGCGCGCCGGAGATCGGATCGAGCAGTCCGTTGATAAATCGAATCGGCACCGGGCTTTCGATCAGGGCGCCGACCCAGCGCGCGCGATATTGCTTGCGCTCGGGAATGTAGCGCAGCAATTCCGGTGCCCGTAGCTGGCCGTGGTGGTGGCAGATCAGCGCCCAGATCTCGTCCAGATCGCTGCTGCTGGGTTGGTGGTCGGGGCCGAACACGGCGCTGAAGGCGCGGCCAAAGCGTGATCGATTCAGCCGCCGGGCGAGCCATGGCCCGAGGCGAGTGAGCAGCAGCTTCTGGATCAGTCGTGGCCGGTGCGATTCGGCAAACAGGCCGCCGTTCAACAACACCAGTGAGTCCATTCCATGCGCGTTGCTGCCGCCGCGCTCGATCTGGCGCGCCAACAACTCCTGGGCGACGGTATCGCCGTAATCGTGCGCCAGCGTATGCCAGTGGTTGACGTGATGCTGTGCCAGCAGCGCTTCGATCAGATCGGCCTGTTCCATGATCGAATAACGATGCCCGGCGGGCTTGTCGGAAAAGCCAAACCCCAATAGATCCGGTGCGATCAGCCGAAAGCGCTGGGCGAGTCCGGCCCACATCGGTAGCCAGTCGAAGGCGGCGGTCGGAAAGCCGTGGATCAGCAGCAACACTGGTTTCTCGACTTGATCCCAGTGGCTGCTGCGCCGGAAAAAAATGTGCTGACGACGAAAGTCGAACCACTCGCCGGCGTCGTACCAGGCGCGCAGGCGATCACTCGGCAGGGAGCTTGGGGCGCTGGGCATGGCGCCAGCATAAGCCATTGCTGACCCGCCGATCCGCTGAACTGGTGCTTTGCCGCACGGCTGCGGGTTGCTACGCTAGGCGCCTGTCCGTTTTGAGTTGCCAAAAATGAAAATCCGTTCGGTGCTGGCTCGCGAAATTCTTGATTCCCGGGGTAACCCGACCTTGGAGGCCGAAGTCGAACTTGAGGGTGGCTTTCGAGGCCGGGCGGCGGTGCCGAGCGGGGCTTCCACCGGTTCGCGCGAGGCGGTGGAGCTGCGTGACGGTGATGCCTTGCGCTATGGCGGCAAGGGCGTGCGCACCGCGGTCGGCAATGTCAACGGTGTCATCCAGGCGGCGGTACGGGGACTCGATGGCGACGATCAACGGGCGCTGGATCAGTGCCTGATCGCGCTCGATGGCAGCCACAACAAAGGTCGCCTGGGTGCCAATGCGCTGCTGGCAGTATCGCTGGCCAATGCCCACGCGGTGGCGGCTGCCCACGCCCAACCGTTGTGGCAGCACCTCGGCGGCAGTCGGCCACCGATCTTGCCGGTGCCGATGATGAACATCATCAACGGCGGCGCGCACGCCGACAACAATGTGGATCTGCAAGAGTTCATGGTGATGCCACTCGGGCTTCCCAATTTTTCGGAAGCGCTGCGTGCGGGGGTGGAAATTTTCCACGCGCTAAAGTTGGTGTTGAAGGCGCGTGGCCTGGCCACGGCGGTCGGTGATGAGGGTGGTTTTGCGCCCAATCTGCGCTCCAATGAAGACGCCATCGAAACCATCCTGGAGGCCATCCACCAGGCCGGTTATCGCGCTGGAGTTGATGTCTGGCTGGCGTTGGATCCGGCCGCCTCAGAGTTTCAGGGTGACGACGGGCACTACCACCTCAGCGGCGAGGGCAAGCATCTGAACTCGGATCAGATGGTCGAGTTTTATGCCGATTGGTGCGCGCGCTATCCGATCATCAGCATCGAAGATGGCATGGCCGAGAGTGACTGGGCCGGTTGGAAAACGCTGACCGATCGGCTCGGCGGCTCGGTGCAAATCGTCGGTGATGATTTGTTTGTGACCAATCCCGGCATCCTGCAGCAGGGCATTGATCGCGGTGTGGCCAATGCCATTTTGATCAAACTCAATCAGATCGGCACGCTGTCGGAGACCCAGGACGCGATCACGTTGGCCGAGTCCAACCGTTACGGCATCATCATTTCGCACCGGTCTGGCGAGACCGAAGACACCAGCATTGCCGATCTGGCGGTAGCCACCGCGGCCACCCAGATCAAGACCGGCTCCTTGTGCCGAACCGACCGTGTGGCCAAGTACAACCAGTTGCTGCGCATCGAGCAGGCGTTGGGCAAGGACGCGCATTTTGCCGGTCGTCAGGCGTTTCCCGGTCTGCCCAATTTCGGCAAATAGCAATCATGCGGAGCCCCCTACGCTGGATCGTGCTGGTGTTGGCGGTGCTGCTGTTGGCGCTGCAAACCAAATTGCACTGGGGCCAGGGCGGCGTCGCTGACGTGCAGCGCTTGCGGACGCGGGTGGCAACCCAGACCCGCGACAACGCCGTTTTGCAGCAACGCAATGCGGCGTTGGCGGCGGAAATTGACGATCTGAAAACCGGCACCGACGCGATTGAAGAGCGCGCCCGCAGCGAACTCGGCATGATCAAGCCCGGCGAGATTTTCTATCAGGTGATCGATACCGAAGCCGTCAGCGAGGCCCACTTGCCATGATCTGGTGCGTGATTCCAGCGGCGGGACGCGGTCTGCGGTTTGGCGCGCCGATGCCCAAGCAGTATGCGCCACTGGTCGGTGCGACGATGTTGTTGCGCACGCTGGATCGACTGGCGGCGCACCCGCGGGTGGCCGGTCTGATGGTGGCGCTGGCCGCCGACGATGCGCTCTGGCCGGGAATCGACTCGCTCGAAGGCAAGCCGGTGCGCACTTGCCTGGGCGGCGCGGAGCGCGCCGACTCGGTGCACAACGCGTTGCTGGCGTTGGCCAGCGATCAGCCGCCGCCGCACTGGGTGATGGTGCACGATGCCGCGCGGCCCTGCGTGCGCCACAGCGATATCGACGCGCTGATCGCGTTGGGCCAGCAGCACGCCGATGGCGCCATTCTGGCCGCTCCGGTGCGCGACAGCATCAAGCGCGCCGATGCTGGCGCGATTGGCGCGCCCGCGGTGATTGCCGCCAGTGCTGATCGCAGTGCGTTGTGGCGCGCGTTGACGCCGCAACTATTTCGCTTCGACGACTTGCTGCGCGCACTCACTGCGGCGCTGGCCGATCCCGTGGCGCGACCGCAGCTTACCGATGATGCCGCGGCGATCGAATATCGTGGTGGACACCCATTGCTGGTGCCGGGCGCCGATGACAACATCAAGGTCACTAGCTGGCACGATCTGGCTTTGGCCGAGTTCATCCTGACCTGTCCCGCATGAATATCCGCATTGGTCATGGCGTTGATGTGCATGCTTTCGGCGCGGGCGATCACCTGATGTTGGGTGGCCTGCGGGTTGCGCATGATCGCGGTGTCCTGGCGCATTCCGATGGCGATGTGCTGATCCACGCGCTCTGCGATGCCCTGCTCGGCGCGTTGGCGATGGGCGATATCGGCCAGTGGTTTCCGCCCAGCGACGAACGTTTCCGGAATGCCGATAGCAGCGAGTTTCTGCGTCGGGTGATGACGATGGTCGCAAGTCGTGGTTACCAATTGGGCAATGCCGATATCACCGTGATCGCCGAATCTCCGAAGATTGGCCCGCACCGCGATGGCATTCGCCAGAGCTTGGCCGCCATCATCGGTTGCCATGTGGACCGAATCAGTGTCAAGGCCACGACCACCGAAAAACTGGGTTTTTGCGGACGTGGGGAGGGCATCGCGGTCGAGGCCGTGGTGCTGCTGCAAACGCTGGCGCCGCGCAGCGCTGCCACGACCGACTCCTGGCCGGCATGATCGATCGGCTGCCTTACGCCTGGGGCGAGCCGCCGCTACGCGGCCGATTGCGCGTCGAGTTCGCTGATTTTACGGTCAACGAGCAACTCGGATTTGGCGCTACCGGCAGCGGCGAACATTGGCTTTTGTACATCGAAAAACGCGGCGCCAACACGCAATGGGCGGTGCAACGGTTGGCGAATTTTTCCGGCGTGGCGGCGCGCGACGTTGGCTACGCCGGACTCAAGGACCGCCACGCGCTCACCCGGCAGTATCTCTCGGTGCCGGTACGCAAGGGCGCACCGGTGGACTGGCGGCAGTTTGCCGATCCGGAACTGCGGGTGCTCAGTGCCGAGCGCCATTCGCGCAAGTTGCAGCGCGGCGCGCTGCGCGGCAACGAGTTTGTGCTGACGCTGCGCGATCTGCAGGGCGAGCGCGCTGCGGCCGAAGTCGTGCTGGCGCAAATCGCGGCGCACGGCGTGCCAAATTATTTTGGCGAGCAGCGCTTTGGTCGCGGCGGCCGCAATGTGGAAAAAGCGGTTGCCTTGTTTGCCGGTGCACGTTTCGCGCACCACGAGCGCTCGCTGTTGTTGAGCGCCGCCCGTTCGGAAATATTCAATGCCGTGCTCTCGGCGCGGGTGCAGCGCGGCGATTGGAATCGGGCGCAGCCGGGCGATGTTTTTCAGCTCAATGGTCGTAGCGCGATCTTTGGCCCGGAGCCGATCACCGAACTGCTGCGCACACGCCTGCAGAGCGGAGAAATCCATGCCACCGGGCCGCTGTGGGGGCAGGGTGAATTGCGCTCCGGTGAGGGCGTGCGGATTCTGGAGTTGGCCATTGCCGAGCGCTATGCGGAGCTCACCACGGGCTTGGTAAAAGTCGGCATGGATCAAGACCGCCGCGCCTTGCGCGTGCTGCCGCAGGCGCTGGAGTGGGTTTGGTTGGATCCAGCCACGCTGCAAATTCGGTTTGCTTTGCCCGCCGGTGCCTATGCGACCGTAGTCTTGCGCGAGCTGTTGCAGACCGAGTAACGCCGACACAAGTTTTTGTGGGAGCGTCGCTGGCGTCGCGATGGCACCATCGAGCCGATCGGCGACTGCTTGCTCAAGCGACAAATTGCAGGCGTGCCAGTTCCGCGTACAGCCCGCCGGCTGCGACCAGTTGCTCGTGGCTGCCGATGGCCTGGATACGGCCATGGTCCATCACCACGATGCGATCGACCTTTTGCACGGTGGCCAGTCGGTGCGCAATCACGATGGTGGTGCGCTGTTGCATGACCCGTTCCAGCGCTTTTTGAATGGCGGCCTCGTTGTGCGCATCCAGCGCCGATGTGGCTTCATCCAGCAACAGGATGGGCGCGTCGCGCAACAAGGCACGCGCGATGGCGATGCGCTGTTGCTGGCCGCCGGAAAGGCGCACGCCATGTTCGCCGAGATCGGTGTGGTAGGCGTCTGGCTGGCGTTCGATGAAATCGTGCGCTTCGGCGGCACGCGCGGCGGCAATGACCTCGGCGTCGCTGGCGCCGGTGCGGCCGATGCGAATGTTTTCCATGGCGTCGGTGCCGAAAATCGCGCTGTCCTGCGGTACCAGCGCGATGGCGCGGCGGAGTTCTTCGAGCGTGATCTGGGCAATATCGGTGCCATCCATGCGGATGTGGCCATGCTGCGGTTCGTAAAAACGCAACAGCAGTTGAAACACGGTGCTTTTGCCAGCACCACTGGGACCGACCAAGGCGACCGTCTCACCGGGCTCGATCACCAGCGAAAATCCCACCAGCGCGGCTTGATCGGGGCGCGTTGGATAGTGAAAATCTACCTGATCGAATACCACCTGGCCGCGCAGCGGCCGCGGCAAGGTCAGCGGCTGTGGCGGATCGCCAATGCTCGGTTGCAGCGCCAGCAGTTCGTTGATGCGATCCATCGCGCCCGAGGCCCGCAGCACGTCGCCCCAAACATCGGTGAGGGTGCCGACGGCGCCGGCGGCGGTGACCGCGTAGAGCACGAACTGGCTTAGCTCGCCGGTGGTCATGGTCTGGTTGATGACGTCCTTGGCGCCGACCCAGAGCACGCCGGTGATGGCGCCAAAAATGCAAAAGATCACCAGCAAGGTCAAGATCGCGCGGGCACCGATGCGTTGTCGCGCGGTACGCAAGTTGCGGGCGATCGCCTGATCGAAGCGACGCACTTCCTCGTGCTCGCGGGTATTGGCCTGCAAAGTCTGGATGGCGTTGAGCGATTCGGCCGCCTGCGCGCTGGCATCGGCCAGACGATCCTGGGATTCGCGCGAGAGTTTGCGCACGCGCTGGCCAAACAACACCATCGGCATGATCGTCAGTGGGATCACCAGGGCGGCGATACTCGCCAGTTTGGGGCTGGTCAAAAACAACATTGCGGCGGCACCGATGAACATCACCGCGTTGCGCAGTGCCATCGACGCCGACGAGCCGACTACGACCTGGATCAGTTCGGCGTCGGCGGTGAGCCGGGACAGCAGCGCGCCGGTACGACTGCGTTCAAAAAACGCAGCGTCGAGCGACAGCAAATGCGTGTACAACGCCCGCCGCAAATCGGCGACTACCGATTCGCCGAGCAACGTGGCGCAATAGAAGCGAAAGGCGGTGGCAAATGACAACACCGTCGCAACGCCGAACAGGGCCAGAAAGTAGCCATTGATGGCATTGGCTTCGACGGCCGAGAAGCCGTGGTCGATCATCTCGCGGATCGCCAGCGGCAAGGTGAGCGTGGCGGCCGATGACAACAGCAGAAACAGCAGCCAGCCAACTACCAACTTCCAGTAGGGTCGGATGAAAGGCAGCACGTGGCGCAGGGGCAAAGCGCTGCGGGGGCTGGTTGCTGGGCTGGATTCTGGTGTGGGATCGGACATGGAAACAAGGCTGGGCAGAGAGTGGATGCGTGCAAGGGTGTCGCGCCAGCGGACACCGACGGCGGGCGCTGCGATGTTTGTGGTGTCTACAGGGTTTGAGCCCGCGCAGCCGACTAGTTGTGCTGCGTCTGTCAGCGCGTGATTGTCGCACAAAGGCGGCGGCCCAAGAAACGCACAGCCCGGTAACTAACGCGGCGTGCGCGGCCGCCAATTAGCCGTAGCCGTAGGTCGGCTCAAGCCGCGCAGCGGCGGAGCCGACAATCCCCACACCACGGCAATCTTCCACCCTTTGTCGGATGACCAGCTCCGCTGTTGAAGAGCGCTTCGCGCCTGCGGCGCTTGATCCGACCTACGACTTCCTTGGCCACCGATTAGCGTTGATAGCGAGCGATATCTGTCGGCAGGATCAGCTCGGGGTAGGCGATTTGCAAGGCGCGGATTTCTTTGCGCGCCTGGTGCAGACGGCGCTGGCGGATGAGCACACGAATTCTCCCGATCCATTCGCTCGCGCTCAGCTTCTGAGCCGACTCAGTATCAGCCTTCTCGCCATTGCTTGCGCCGAGTTCGCGCCCGACACCACTGGCTTCGGTTTTGCCGAGCTTTCCGGCGGGCAACGGCGCCGCCGACTGCACCGAGTTGGTCACAGCCGGAAAAGCAGTGACCGGACTAGCGGCTGGGCCGGTTGCCAGATCGTCTTCTTCCGCAGCAAGCGGCGCCGCCGGCACGCGTTGCTCGGGTAGCTGGCCGATGCCGGCGTGGTCGGATTGGGTGTGCGGTTCGAACTCGATGCCGCGATCCTTGGCCGGGCTTTGGACGATGGATTCGAGTGAATCTGGCGCTGGCTTGGGCGCGGCGGCGGGAGCAGATCGTGGGGCGTCTACACGTTTGGGCAACTCGGCGGCGGGCACCGGCAGCACGGTGGTTTGAACCGCGCGCTGGCGTTCGCTCGGCGGGTTGAGTTCGACTTCGAGGACTTGATAGCGTTCGGCACGGGGCGCGGCGGAAGGTTCGACGGTATTGGCCAGATGCACGCGCCAACCGATACCGGCGGCGGCGACCAGCGAAGCGGCGCTGGCCATCGGCACTAGCCACGGCCGCCGCCGCAGCGGCGGCCGCTGCACGGCCAGGGCGGCTTGCTTGAGGATGGCGGTGTCCAGATGGGCGCCGGGTTCGGCGGCGGGCAGGGCGCGATAGCGCTCGATCAGCGCCGCGTGCTGGAGTTGCAACGCTTCGATCTCAAGGTCGGGGTCGGCACGATGCGAAGTCACAGCGCCAGCCTCAGTCGTAGTTTTTCCAAGGCGTAGCGCAATCGTGATTTGGCGGTCTCGCGACCGACGCCGGTGACTTCGGCGATGGCTTCGATGTCCAGGCCATTCTCGACGCGCAACAGAAAAGCACTGCGTTGGTCGTCGGGTAATTCGGCCAGCGCCTGTTGCAGTCGGCGCGCTTGCTCGAACTCGGTGAGCACCTGATCCGGTCGATCTTCGGCGGCGTCGGCGGCAAACTGCAGCGCCAACTCGGCGGATTCGCCATTCACTTCTGGACGTTGCCGACGATAGCCATCGATCAGCAGGTGTTGGGCGATCTGCAACAGCCAGGTGGTGAACTTGGCGTCTACCCGATAGCGCGTGCGGGCGGCGATGACGCGCGTCCAGGTATCCTGAAACAGCTCATCGGCGAGATCGCGCCGCGCCACACTACGCAGCAAAAAACGATACAGCGTGCCGCGATGGCGCGCGTACAGGGCCTCGAAGGCGCGGGTCTCGCCATGCGCGTAGGCCAGCATCAGTTCCTCGTCCGGGCGATCAAGCATAGGCCGCGAGGGTAACCCATGCCCGGCACGCGGCATAGCCGGAGCGTTGGCGTCCAGATAAGTCATGTCACCGACAACTGCCATCGCCTCACCGTTTGCGGCCCGCGCAAAGAAACGCAGCCGCCGCGGCTTGGGGTTAGCGTGTCGCCGCTCAAGGCGGTGCGTTGGCAAATGCGGGGCTCGCCATTCGGCATCGGGATCAATCCGCCGACGCGCCGAGCTTGATAATGCCAGCGCGCCATTCGCGTAGCCGGGCTTTGACCAGCGCGGCGTTTTCCGGTCCCAGGCGCAACAGCAACTTGTGGCCGACCGATAGCGATTCCAGCGCCGGATCGTCGAATTGCCAGTGATGCTGCGGATGCACCAGCACGATCGGCGCTGGCGGCGTCGGTGCCGTCAGCAAATGATCGATCACCGCCACCAGCCGATCATTGAAGTGACCGTCGGGATAACCGAGTTCCCGATAGGCGCGCTGAAAATGCGGATACCAGCGCTGATACTGCTGGATCAAGGCTTTGCTATCGACGCTATCCAGGTGCTGCAAATACGCCGCATAACGCTGGCTGTTGCTGGCGGCGAGCACGGTTTGATCGGCCACCACGCTGACTTGCAGCATGCCCGGTACCGACTTCACCGGCAAAATATCGCTGGTCAGCTTGCTTCGGGGTAGGGCATCCACCGTCGCCACGATGCGGGCAATCAAATAGTCGGGCTTGAACAGGGTCAGCAGATTTTCGTTGCCAAGCAGTTCGGCGAGTGTGGCCAATGCGTCGGCGTCGCTCTGATCGTAATCGGGCAGTGCGAGTTCGACGCCCGGCGCGTCGTCCTGGCTCGGCGCCGACACCGGATAACTTGGCGGCGGGGCGGTGGCGACCAATCCGGTCGGCGCTGCGGTTGGCAATGCCGGCAGTTGTGCCGCCTTTTTCTGATAGCCAGTGAACACGCCGTAGCCGACGCCAGCCACGGCAACGATCAGCGCCAGCGCCCACCAAAGGCGTGGCCGGTTAGCGGAAGTCTGCATGTTGTACTCCTTGGAAGTGTTGCCACGATCATGGCGGTCGGACCAGCATACGCCGCCTGGGTTCCTTGGAATCGCGCTTAAATAATGACCGGTTCGGGCTCCAGCCTGACCTGAAAGGCGGCTTCGACCCGATTCTGCAACGACCGCGCAAAGGCCAGCAACTCAAGCCCGCTGGCCCGGCCGTAGTTGACCAACACCAAGGCATGGCCGGGGGCGATACCGGCGTCGCCGTGGCGCGAGCCTTTGCCGCCGATGTGTTCAATCAACCAAGCGGCGCTGAGCTTGACCCGGCCATCGGACTGCGGCCACTGCGGCAATGCCGGATGCCGTGCGGCCAGCGCGGCGGCGTCGCTGCTGGTCACCAACGGATTTTTGAAAAAACTGCCGGCATTCGGCAACTGCGCCGGGTCGGGCAGTTTGCGTTGCCGCAGCCGCACCACCGCTTGCGCAACGCTTGCGGCATCGGCCGATGCAACCTGCATCGCCAGCAGCTCTTCGCGGAGCCCCGCGTAGTCGAGGTGCAGCGCTGCTGATCGGGCCAGGCGGAGGCGGATGGCGGTCACGATGTAGCGTCCGGGTTGGCGCTTGAAGCAGCTATCGCGATAGGCCAATGCGCAGTCGGCGCGCGGCAGCGTGTGCCAATGCTGCTGCTGCCGATCCCAAACCTCGACTGCTTCCAGATGATCGGACAGTTCGACGCCGTAAGCGCCGATATTCTGGATCGGCGCGGCGCCGCAACTGCCCGGAATCAGCGACAGGTTCTCCAGCCCGACCAAGCCCTGTGCCAGTGACCACTGCACCAGATCCTGCCAGCACACACCGGCCTCGGCGCGCACCGTGACCCGCTCGCCGTCATCGGCGACCAGGCGGATGTCGGCGGTTTTGAGTTGCAGCACCAGACCGGGAAAATCCCCGGTCAACAGCACATTGCTGCCGGCCCCCAGGACCAGCACCGGCAGGCCGGCGAAGCGCGGATCAGCGAGCCATTCGGGCACCGCCGAGGCGCTCGCCAGCGCTGCCAGAAAGCGCGCGCGGCCAGCCACGCGCAAACTGTTGCAGTGGGTCAGATCGGCATCGGCAACCAGCTTGGTATCGGCGTCAGCCATGGGTCGGCCCCGGCGGCAGCGCACGGATCGCCTGCACACACTCAGCGATCAAATCCGGGCCGCGATAGACCAGCCCGGTATAGCACTGCACCAGACTGGCACCCGCGACGATTTTGGCGGCGGCGTCGGCGCCGTGCAGAATGCCGCCGACGCCGATCAGCGGCAGCTTTCCCTGAAGCCGCTCGGCCATCGCGGTCAGCACCTTGGTTGCTGGTGCCAACAACGGACCACCGCTCAAGCCGCCGGCTTCGTTGCCATGCGCCAGATTGGCTACCGCCGTGTGATCGAGCGTGGTGTTGGTGCAGATCACGCCATCCATGCCGCTATCCAGCAACACCCGCGCCATCGCATCGAGTGCGCGCTCGTCCAGATCGGGCGCAATCTTGATCAGCAGCGGCACCTGCTTGCGGTGCTGTGTGGCCAGTTGTTCGCGGGCGGCGTGCAGTTTAGCGACCAGCCCACGCAGCAGTTCCACCGATTGCAGATCGCGCAGACCTTGCGTGTTGGGCGAAGAAATATTCACCGTCACGTAACTGGCACGCGCATAAACCTTGCGCAGACAGCACAAATAGTCGGCCGCCGCCTGCGCGTTCGGGGTGTCTTTGTTCTTGCCGATATTGATCCCGAGCGGGCCGCTGTAGCGGACGCGCTCAAGATTGCGCACCAGCGCATCGACCCCGGCATTGTTGAAACCCAGACGATTGATCACCGCCGATGCCGTTGGCAACCGAAACATCCGCGGCTTGGGATTGCCCGGCTGCGCGCGTGGCGTCGTGGTACCGACTTCGATAAAGCCAAACCCCAGCGCCGCCAGCGCATCGACATAAGCGCCATTCTTGTCCAGCCCCGCCGCCAGCCCGACCGGATTGGGAAAATCGATACCCAACACGCGTCGCGGCAGTGCCGGGATCGGTGCTGCGAGCAGCGACCGCAACCCGCAGCGATCAGCCGCAGCGATCGCGCGCAGTCCCAAACCATGCGCGGTCTCGGCGTCAACGGCAAACAACAAGCGGCGGGCAAGGGCGTACATGCGAGGAACTTTGGCAATAGCGCTGATCGCGCCACAATGGCACATTCTGGCGGGATCTTGCGGGAAAGTCTTGCGCGGTGAGAGCGTGAATGGGGGCGCGAAGACGCCCTGGCGCCACCAGTACAGAACGCGCGACCCGTGGCGGCTTGCGCAAGCTCATTGCAGATTCAGACTTGAGTGGCGAGACTGACGGCTTCGGACTTTCAGGGATTACTCCATGTTGCGGATGTGGCTCTTGCTGGTGGTTGGGTCGGCGGCGTCGCTGACGTGGGCGGCGGATAGCGCGCGGGATCGGTTGGAAATCTTTTCGCGCGGATTGGAAGGGTTGTCCGGGGACTTCGTGCAGCAAACGGTGAGTGCCAGCGGCGAGGTTCAGGAGGAATCGCACGGTACTTTGGCGTTGCGCGCGCCGCGCCAATTTCGCTGGCAGTACGCCGATCCGTTTCCGCAGTGGATCATCGCCGATGGCGACAATGTTTGGGTGTATGACCTGGACCTGGAGCAGGTCACCGTGCGCAACCAGTCCGCCGAAGAGGCGCAAAGCCCGCTGACGGTGTTGATCGATCGGTCGCAACTGGATCGGGATTTCGTGGTCACTGCGGCGCCTGCCAGCGCCGGGCTGGAGTGGCTGGAGTTGGTTGCCAAAGCAAAGGAACCGGCCTTCAAGCAAGTGCTGATTGGGCTCGATGGCAACGGGCCACAGCGCATGCGGCTGGTCGATTTGCTTGGCAACCGTACCGAGTGGCAGTTCAGTCACTGGCAGCGCAACCCGGTGCAGGCCGCGAGTCTGTTTCAGTTCACGCCACCGCCGGGGGTGGATGTAGTCGGCGAACCGGTCGCGCACGCGGCTACTTTTCCCATCAAGAATTGACCCCGCCAGCGCCTGATTTTGATGCGTAGGCTGACGGCGTCTGGATTCCGCGTGAGCGCATGGCAAGTCGAATGGCCAAGACCCACCACCCTTCACCCGCCGACTTGCTGACATCGGCGGCGTCGGCCGCGCTCAAACCCTTGGCCGAGCGCATGCGGCCGCAGCTGCTGGATGATTTTGTCGGACAGGAGCGATTACTGGCCGCGGGATCGGCTTTGCGGCTGGCGATCGAGTCGGGGCACGTGCATTCGATGATCCTGTGGGGTCCGCCGGGTTGTGGCAAGACGTCGCTGGCCCGGGTACTGGCGCACTACGCCAAGGCGCATTTTGTGGCTTTGTCGGCGGTATTGAGCAATCTTGCGGAAGTTCGTTCAGTGCTGGCGGAGGCGGTGGTGCGCTTTGATCAAGGTGAGCGCACGGTGTTGTTTGTCGATGAAGTGCACCGTTTCAACAAGGCGCAGCAGGATGCTTTTCTGCCGCCAATTGAGAAGGGCAGCATCCTGTTTGTCGGTGCCACCACCGAGAATCCGAGTTTTGAACTGAACTCGGCGCTGTTGTCGCGCTGTCGTGTGCATGTGCTCGACACGGTCGCTGCGGCTGACATTGTGCGGGCATTGGAACGGGCACTGGTGGATCGTGAGCGTGGCCTGGGCACGCTGGTGCTGACGGTAGATCAGACCGCGCTGGCGCAGATTGCGGATGCCGCCGATGGCGATGTCCGCCGCGCTCTGACCTTGCTGGAAATTGCCGCTGAGCTGGCCAGTGATGGCCGCATCGACGACGATATTTTGTTGCAGGTGCTGGCCGATCGAGTGCGTCGGTTCGACAAGGGCGGCGATGCGTTTTACGACCAGATTTCGGCGCTGCATAAATCGGTGCGCAATTCGCACGCGGACGCGGCGTTGTATTGGATCGCACGGATGTTTGACGGTGGTTGTGATCCCGCCTATCTGGCGCGACGGTTGTTGCGGATGGCGGTGGAGGACATTGGTCTGGCCGATCCGGCAGCGGTGGAGCGCGTGATCGCGGCTTGGAATGCTTACGATCGCATGGGCAGTCCCGAGGGCGATTTGGCGTTGGCCGAAGCCGCCCTCTATTTGGCGATGGCGCCGAAAAGCAACGCGGTGTATGTGGCCTACCAAGCGGCACAGGCGGATGTCCGCCAATTCGGCTCGGCCGAGGTGCCGCTGGCTTTGCGCAATGCGCCGACGCGGTTGCAAAAGCAACTTGGCCACGGCCACGGTTATCAATACGATCCGGATGTCGCTGGGGGCATTGCGTTTGACCAGCACTGTTTTCCGGATGCGGTCGGCGAACGTCAGTATTACCAGCCGCTTGCCACCGGGGTGGAAATCCGCATTCGCCAGCGTTTGGACGAGATTCGTCAGCAACGCGAAGCGAAGCGCTGAGGCGGATCCAGCGCGCCGATCAAGGGTCCGCTTGCCTTGGCTCAGCGATGGTGTTCAACTCGCCCGGCGCAAGTTCGCGCGCTGGGGAGGAACCATATGAAAGCGATCATGATCGGCGGTTTGCTGGGCGGTTTGATGATGTTTTTCTGGGGGTTTGTGGCACATATGCTGTTGCCTTTGGGCGATGTCGGTTTGCTCCAGGCAACGGCGCCACAGCAGGAGGCGGTACTCGCCACCATGCACGACAATTTTCCGCAAGGTGCGGGTATCTACCTGTTGCCGATGGATAAAGCGGCCTGGGAAGACAAAGCCCAGGCCAAAGCCTTTGGTGCGCGGGCGTTGGCGCTGCCGTATGCCTTTGTGGTTTATCAACCGCAGGGTCTGGACATGATGAACGATATGAGCGGCAATCTCATCAAGGAAGCACTGACCAATCTGCTGTCGGCCTTGCTGGCGGCGTATCTGGTGTCGTTTGCGGCAGTAGGTTTTGGTCGGCGCGTGCTGCTAGTGACTTTGCTCGGCGTGTTCGGTTGGCTGACCAACATGGTGGGCATGTGGAACTGGTACCGGTTTCCCGGTGATTTTGTGCTGGCTGGCCTGGTCGAAGGCGTCGTCGGTTGGCTGCTGGCGGGCTTGCTGATTGCCTGGTCGCTACGCCGGTTCGCACGCTGAAAGCCAACGTCGGATGGGAACCTTGGGCCAAGCGTGGTCAACGCGGACGCGCGGGCAGCTCGGTGAGGAATTGCCCGCGTGCCCGCCAGTTCGGCAGCAAGCGCAGGTCGCGCCCGAGCGCTGCCAGTCGCGATTGCGGCCGCAGCAATTGGGCGCTGGGCTCGAAGCGGACCGCGCGCGGCAGCGGCAGCGGCGGCGTGGTGCCGAACACTTGTTCGGCGCGCCGCAAAGCATCGGCGACCAGTGCCGCATAACCCCAATCCACCGATTGTTGACCGGCGCGCTGCACCGCCGCCGGTTCGCGTTGGCAGAATTGGTCGATGTCGTACAGCCAGATCCAGCGCTTGTGCGGATTGCGCGCCAGGTGCAAGGCGGCAATCAGAAAACTGTCGCTGGCGGCGGGTACGCGCAGGCCGGGTAGTTCGGCCAGCACACTGGCGTCTTGCCAAACGGCGGCAAACGGGCGCTCATCGAGCAGCCGTGGTCGAAAAAAAGGCCGCACATGCAGATCAAAACCGATCGGGTAAGGGGTCGCCTGGCCATGCACCACTTCAAAGCGCGCATAGTGCTGAACGATCTGTTTTACCGCCGGATAGCCGAGCTGGCAGAGGATCGATTGCAGCGGTCCAAGCTGCTGGTGATCGACCCACAGATCGATATCACTGCGACTGCGCACGGCGGGGGTGCTGTACAGGCTACGAGCCAAGGCTTCGCCCTTGATCAGCAGGCAGGGGATGGAGTGTTTCAGCAATTGCGCCGACACGGTACTGAGCGCGGCCTGGTGCGCCAGTTCGCGCAATGCCAACATTTGCGCCGCCGGTTTCAGCCAGTGATCGGCGCTGGCGGAAGGCTGGTCGGCGTGTGCATAGAGCAGGGCGGCAACGCCCTCGCTGACGGCCACGGCACCGAGTCGCTCGGCTTGGGCGCGGTCAAGTGATCGCCAGTGCTGGCTGAGTGCCAGCCGCAGCGCGGCAAAGTCCGCATGGCCGACACATTGCTTGACGCTGGTGGCGGTGGCGACGGTCATCACTTCGGGCTAGTCTCGGCTGCGTTGGTGTCGGCGGCAGAAGTTGGGCAACGGTTGGCCAGAACCCGACCGTTGCCGAGAAGTCTGCACTAAACTGACCGGCAATGCTGTCGGCCAAGGCGCAATCGATCACGCCCAATGGGTTGACCTGCGGTGGTTCGATGCAGCGCAGCCCCTTGGCCTCGGCGTTGAATGGTAGCTTTGCAGCACGGATGGATGCGGCATCAACGGCAGGATTGAGCACGCCCTTACCGAGATTTTCGGTAGTTTGGGTGACCTGAATCCGGCAGGATGGAATGACCAGAAATTGGGTTCGGCGACGCGGGGTGTTTTTATGACAAACTATTTTTCGACGGTGAACCGAGCAATGCCCATGAAACGGTGGATGCTGCGCGCATTGCCCTTGCTCGGCGTGCTGATTTCGGCCACCGCCGTTGCGGCGGTGCCGGACTGGTTCGATCCCGGCGACTCGACCCTGGATAATGCGCAACATGCCAAAGCGGCAAATGCTTCCGCCGCCGATGCCACCCGTGGCTTGATCGGCGCGGCCGTCGATCCGGCGCATTCGGTGCAGGCGGTGATCGATGCCTATGCGCAATGCGATGCGGTGTTTGAGTCGGTGCAGGCCGCCAGCACGCTGGCGCCGGCGCGGGTTGCCGACTTGGTGCAGGCCGCCGCGATCAATCCGCGCTGCCCCTGTGGCGGCGAAAATCTTTGGTCGGCGGCACGGCTGGCCAGTCGTGTCCGCATCGAGCACCGCGGTCTGCCGGTCGCCATCGAAAATCTATGTGGTTGCAGTGGCGCGGCGGCGCAGGCGGCAGCGATGGCGGTGCCGGATCATGCGGAACAGATTCTGGGTGCGGCGCTGGTGGCCAATCGGCGCGCCGGTGGCGTCGTCGATTCGCTCGGCAAGATCGGCAACATCAGCGGTCCGGTGGCGGCGGCGGGCGGTAGCCTGACGCGCCGCGCCGACAAGCGCTGCGATGCCGATACCAATCCGGACGATGATTTTGATTTCACCCAGCGCTGGCAAGCCGCCAACGTGGATGTGGCCATTCCGCCGACCAGCCGCGATCCGGATTGCGACCAAAAAGCGGCTTCGACCGCGCCGGTGGCCGCCGATGCCGAGTCGACGCCAGACCCGACCAGCCGCGATGACCGTTTGCTGATCGACAGTTATGTGGCCGCGGGCAGTGAGCGCGCTCTGGTGTTGTTCAACGGCAACGACCACGCGGTGAATCTGGCGGACGAAAACTATCAGTTTGAGATGTATTTTCCCGGTGTCGTCGAGCCGGGTCGGCGGATCGGTTTGGCCGGCACAGTGGCAGCGCATGGCTTGTACGTGTTGGCGGGCGATACCGCGAGCAGCGCCTTGCGGGCCCGGGCCGACATGCTGGTGTCGTCCAACCTGCTGCAACCGAGCGAGGCGGTGGTGCTGCGTCGTGGTCTGGCCAACAGTGGCTGCGGCTGCGCCGAAGTCACCGTGGCCGGTACCCTCAACGGGCTCGGCGCGAAATCGGAAGACTGGCGCCAGCAGCAGGTCAGCGATGACGCGGTAGGCAAGTTGAACAATGCCGATAGTGTCGGTCAGGTGCGCCCGGAGGCAGTCAGCGTTGCTGCTTGGCAATCGCCGTTGGCCACCGTACCGCTGTCATTGGCGCGTCAGGACGATGCCTGTGACGGTGATCCCGAAATCGCCGATGATTTTTCGTTGCAGCCGTTTCAGCCCGGAGCGCCAACCGGTGGCGTCTTTCGGCCGAGCTGTGCGGTGGCCACCACCGATCTGGTGATTGCCGATTACGAAGCCCGACGCGAAACCGCTGATGCGCCAGTCTGGCGCGCCGTCGAGTTGTACAACCACACCGGTGCCACCGTGGATCTGGCGGACCAGGGCTATCTGATCGAGGTCTATCGTGACGGTGGGCGCGAACCCAGTCAGGTGATCGCGCTGAGCGGCGATCTGGTTCGCAGCCAGCGCTGGTTGCTGGCTTCCGATACCGCGCCGGATGCGGTCAAAGACCAATCCGCTTTGGTCAGCAGCGATTTGGCGGGCGAGGGGGTCGATGCGGTCGTGCTGAAGCGGCTCACAGTGCGTACCGCCGGTAGCTGCCAGGCCGATGTTTATGCGGCCTTGCGCGAATTGCGTGCGCCGGTGCCCTTGGTCGGACCGCGCATTGGCGAAATCCCCGGCGAGCCGCGCAACGACGAACCGGTCGTCGATCCGCATCGTGGTGGCGAGATCGCCAGCCCGAATTGAGCGAGCGTTTTTCTTGCAAAATCCCGCGTCCATGCTGGCGCGGGTTATTTTTTTCCAGGGATTGAAAACCAAGCCATGCATGTCACGATTTTTGGTACCGGGTATGTGGGTCTGGTCACCGGCACCTGTCTCGCCGAAGTCGGCAACCAGGTGATTTGCGTCGATGTCGATGTGGCCAAGATTGCTGCGCTGGGCCAAGGCCAGGTGCCGATCTTCGAGCCCGGCCTGGAGGAAATGGTCCTTGCCAATCTGCGCGCTGGTCGGCTGCAATTCACCACCGATGCGGCGGCGGCGCTGGTCGCTGCGGAGTGCGTGTTTATCGCCGTCGGCACGCCGCCGGGCGAGGACGGCAGCGCCGATCTTTCGCATGTGTTGACGGTGGCGCGCACGGTGGGTGAGCATCTCGACCATTACGCGGTGATCGTCAATAAATCGACGGTACCGGTGGGCACCGCCGAGCGGGTGCGATCGGTGATCGCCGAGGCGATGCAGCACCGCAGCCAGTGCCCCGGTTACGACGTGGTTTCCAATCCGGAATTCTTGAAAGAAGGCGATGCCGTCAAGGACTGCATGCGTCCGGATCGGATCGTCATCGGCAGCGATAGCGTGCCGGCGGTAGAACGATTGAAGAAGCTGTACGCGCCGTTTCATCGCAACCACGAACGCTTGGTATTGATGGATCTGCGATCGGCCGAGCTGACCAAATACGCCGCCAACGCCATGCTTGCGACCAAGATCAGCTTCATGAATGAGATCGCCAATATTGCCGAGCACGTCGGTGCGGATATCGAGCAGGTGCGGCTTGGCATCGGCTCCGACCCGCGCATTGGTTACGCTTTCATTTATCCGGGTGTCGGCTATGGCGGCTCGTGCTTTCCCAAAGACGTGTCGGCGCTCGAGCAAACTGCCCGTCAGCATGGTTACGTGCCCAATTTGTTGAACGCGGTGGGCGCCGTCAACGCGGCGCAGAAACATCGCTTGTTCGAACTCCTGTCCGGGCATTTCGCTGGACAGTTGGCCGACCGTACCATCGCGGTTTGGGGCTTGGCGTTCAAGCCGAATACGGATGACTTGCGCGAAGCCCCGGCGAGCATTTTGTTGCAGCAGTTGTGGGCGGCCGGCGCACGCGTGCAGGCGTTTGATCCCGAGGCCGGCAAGGCCGCAGCAAAATTGTTTGGTGAGCGCGCCGATCTGGTCTTGTGCAGCGACGCCATGGCTGCCGTGCGCGGCGCCGATGCACTGGTGGTGGTCACCGAGTGGAAGCAGTTTTGGAGCCCCAATTTTGCCGCCTTGAAAGCGGCGCTGACGACGCCGGCCATCTTTGATGGGCGCAATATTTTTGATCCCAAAGTGGTGGAGGCCGCGGGTATTGCTTACTACGGCATCGGCCGGGGTCGTTCGGTCCGTCGCGGCTGATACCGGCGGATTCGCTTCGCGCCGACGGCACTGTCTACCTATCACCAACAACGGAGTGTCGCACGATGCGCAACTATGATTCGACCCGCTGCGTTCTGGTCACCGGTGGCGCTGGTTTTGTCGGCTCCCACCTGTGCGAGCGTTTGCTGGCCTGTGGCCATGAAGTCTTGTGTGTGGACAATCTGTTTACCGGTAGCAAACGCAACATTGCGCACCTGCTGGCGCACCCGCGCTTCGAGTTCCTGCGCCACGATGTCACCTTTCCGCTCTACGTCGAAGTCGATGAAATCTGGAATCTGGCGTGCCCGGCATCGCCGGTGCACTACCAACACGATCCGGTGCAAACCACCAAGACCAGTGTCATCGGCGCGATCAATATGCTCGGACTGGCCAAGCGCCTGCGCTGCCGGATTTTGCAGGCTTCGACCAGCGAAGTTTACGGTGACCCGAGCATCCATCCGCAGCCGGAGCAATACTGGGGCAACGTCAATTGCATCGGCCCGCGCTCCTGCTATGACGAAGGCAAGCGCTGCGCCGAAACGCTGTTCTTTGATTACCAACGGCAGCACGACGTCGACATCAAAGTGGCGCGCATCTTCAATACCTATGGTCCGCGCATGCACCCAAACGACGGTCGCGTGGTCTCCAATTTTATTGTGCAGGCCCTCCAGGGCTCGCCGATCACCATCTATGGCGAAGGCCAGCAGACCCGATCATTTTGCTACGTGGACGACCTGATCGAAGGTTTTCTCAAGTTGATGGCCGCGCCCAAAGGCTTCACCGGACCGGTGAATCTGGGGAATCCGGGCGAGTTCACCATTCGCGAATTGGCAGAGAAAGTGATCGCCATGGTGGGCTCGAAATCGACCATCCAGTTTTTGCCATTGCCGGCGGACGATCCGCGCCAGCGCAAGCCCGACATCAGCCAGGCGCGCGCGCAGTTGGGTTGGGAGCCGCAGATCGCGCTCGATCAAGGCTTGCAAAAAACCATCGCCTACTTTGAAGCGTTGCTGTCCGGGAAAGCGGGCTGAGGTTTGCGTGCTGGCCGATGTAATTGATCAAGCGCAGTGACTATTGGCGCCAGTACGGCACCGATGGATTGAGCCAGCGCTTGTTGGTCCCGGTGTCAGTCCAGCACGGTGCGCAGGCGCGCGAGCACATCATCGACCAGGCTGGTCGGTGCCGACTCAAGATAGGTTGCCCCCCGGCAAGCCAGATCGAGTACGCGTACGTCAGTTAGCAACACCACGCCCTGAGTTTGGGTGCCGGTTCCCATCAAGCTGACCGAATAACCGCCGTAACGTGCAAAGTTGCCACCTTGGGTAATCGGCGCCACTAAGGCGTTGTAAATCATTAAAGGTGCCATCTTGCTGGTCTTTTGCCCCGTCTGCTTCGTTGCGCAAAGGGTTTCATAGTCGAACTATGCGCCCCTTTGCGCGCCTTGCAGACGGGGCAAAATCCTTCGCAATCCGCCACCTTTAATGATTTACAACGCCTAAACAACGGCTCAGGGAACGATTGAAGTCCGCGGTGGAGAGCACCAGGGCGGGGCGGCTACCGCGCTGTTCACTGCCAGTGGTTGGGTCAAGGCAAACGGCGTAAATATCACCGCGCTCAATCGTTCGTCGCCTCACCATTGTTCGCTACCAACTGGCCGCAGGTGCGCCCAAACCTGTTCAACCTCGGGGATCGGAGCTCGGTGCTCGACACTGGCGAGCAATTCGGTACGCGTGTAGCGCGGCGCTTTTTTCTTTAGCACCATGCGATCTGCCGACGCGGTGACGGTGAACGCGTCGCCTACGTCCAGGCCGCAATCTTTCACCAGCGCGGTGGGAAAGGTAATGCCCAGCGAATTGCCAAACTTGCGGATAGTCAGTTCCATAGTTTGATTTCCCAGTTCCGATGACACGGCGCAGTGTAGACAATCGAACGGTCGTGTCAAATGTAATTTGACGCCACCAATGATGGACCATGGCGCGCCGGGTCTGCAAGCGACTGGCACGCGCGCTTACAGACAGCCGAGAAAATCGGCGACCAAGGGCGCGAAGCGCTCGAAATCGACCAGAAACGAATCGTGGCCCTGGATGCTGGGCAAGGGGTAGTAATCGACCACGGTGCCGGCATTGCGCAGACCTTCGGCGATCTCGCGTTGCTGCTCGATCGGAAACAGAATATCGGTGGTCACGCCAATCACCAGCGCACGTCTGGCATGCATCGTCGCCAGGGCAATTTCGACGGCGCCGCCGTGATCGGAAAGGTCGAACCAATCCATGGCGCGCGACAAATACAGATAACAGTTCGGATCGAAGCTGCCGACGAAACGGTCGGCGTGGGCGTCGAGGTAGGCTTCCACTTCAAACTCGCGCTCGAAAGCGATTTCCGGGCGCAGATTGATGCGCTTGCGACCAAATCTATCGCGCCATTCCGCCGGTGATCGATACGAAATCATGCCGAGCTTGCGGGCGATTCGAAAGCCCTGCTCGGGCCAGCGATCAGCAGCGTAACGGCCGTGATCCCAGTGTGGATCGTGGCGAATGGCCTCGCGCTGCAACGACCGGATTGCGGTGGCAAAGGGCAGCGAATAGGGCGCGGTGGAAATCAGCAACAAGTTCGCGGTGATGCCCGGAAACATCGCCGCGAATGCCATTGCGGTCATGCCGCCCATCGACGGCCCGATCAGCGCTTTCAAGTGCGCGATGCCCAAATGCTCGAGCAGCGGCCGGGTGGACTCGGCGACATCCTCCAGCGTGAGCTCTGGGTAGTCCATGGCATAGACCTGGCCGGTGGCGGGATTGATCGAAGCCGGGCCGGTAGAACCCTTGCAGCTGCCCAGCGAGTTCACGCAGATCACGAAAAAGCGTTGGCTGTCGATGGCCTGGTGCGGCCCGAGCATGGACTCCCACCAGCCCTGATCGGGATTCTTGGCGCTGGAGGCCGCATGCGCGCTTGGCGACAGACCGGTGAAAATCAGCAGTGCGTTGCTGGCGTCGGCATTGAGCGTGCCCCATGTCTCGAAACACAGGCGGGCGCCCTCCAACATGCCGCCACGGCGCAGAATGTAAGGCGAGGGCAAATCAAAAAACTGCGATGCGGTCATGGTGAGATCGTAAAAGTCATTCGGGTTTATACCGGAAGCCGGGTACCAAGCTCAATTGGCGGGCGTGGCTAAGGCGTCGCGCAGAAATAACTTGCGCAGATTGCGCCGGACTTTCGTTCGCCTGCAAGGCGCACAAAGTGGAGCATAGTCGAACGATGCGCCCCTTTGCGCGCCTTGCAGACGGGGCAAAATCCTTCGCAATCCGCCACCTTTAATGATTTACAACGCCTAACGTCACAACCACAGGCAGATGGCCGCAGGACTTAACGCTTCCAGCAGCTCGATCTTGCCCCCGAATTCAGACACCCGCCTACGCCGCGCTTCGCGCGGGCTAGCGACCGGCCGGGATTTGTTTCGTCCAGCGGGTGGGGTCTTTCACCCTAAAAAACCCGCTCCGCCCCGGCTGGGTTGGGCATCGCTGTGCTCACCCCCAACCGATGCCAACGAATCACCACGCATCGGTGCGCATCGGCGTACATAGGTTGACGGTGAGCAAAGCGGTTTTACCGGCGACGGCCGACATGACGTGGTGGTTGACCCGTATATCCTGGGCGATCCGGAACGATGTCTGCTGCTTGAACTCGACGCCGTAGCGGGTCCGGCCCGTTTTGGTCGGCGTCGTGGTTTTCGGCTTTATCGGTCGCCTCTCGGATGGCGATATTGAATCGCTTATCCGGCGGCCCGAGAAACCGGGTCGGGGTCAGCATGGCGGTGACGCGAGTGTGTGGATCGTCACGATGCCTGCGCGACGGCGACAGCAGACCCCGCCGAGCCCTTTTTCATCAGGGCTTTGAGCCGCTCTTGCAACCGCGCCTCGTGGTCGTCAAGAACGCTCCATGCCGAACGGCCGACATGGCTGGCGATGGTCAGGCGTGCTTCCTCGTCATCACTGAATGCGGAGTCGTTCAACAGCGCGTTCAAGGCCCGCAGCGTGGCCACCGCCGCCCGTGGATCATCCAGCGCCAGGCCGCTGGCCAAGAGCAGGTCGCGCGCGGCGGGGCGCAGGTCGGCGGGCAGTTGTTCGAGCACGCTGGTCAGCGTTACAGCAACCGCCACCGGCTTGAGGAGGTGCGCGCGCAAGGTCCGATAGAGTTCGCTGAATATCAGGTGTGCGGAGGCGGCGGAAATGGTAGTCGCCGGCGCATCTGGCGATGATGCAAGTCCGGCGAGCGCTGCATCGGGCGTGTGATTCCGGTCCCTGCGCAGGAACCGCGGCATTAAGCATGCGTCCATGTCTTTGCAGGCGTCCATGGCTTCGCAGCTGTCCATGGCTTCGCAGGTGTCCATGTCTTCGGGCACCATTTGCGGAACCACGACGGTGGTAGGCATCACCTCGATCTGTTCGCCATCGGCCCGTTGTTTGACCAGTACCGCCGAGGTTTCCGCGCTCAGCAGTCCGTAGCGCAAGGCGATTTTGGCCCGGCTGCCGGCATCGCTGAGCCAATACCGTTGTTGCCCGAGCAGCGCGCGCAGCGCCGGCGCAGGCGAGGGTGCCGGGATTGGCAGCGTCAGCGCGAAATCGAGCGCCGGAGCGCGAATGTACACATCGCCTGTGATCGCACCAGGCACGCATGCGGCGAGCGCCAGGGCATCGCCTGGGTAGGCAATGCCAATGGCGATGGGGTCGGCTTGCGTATTTGCCCATTGTGCCTCGACTTGCACCGGCCCGTCACAGCGGGCGCGGCGAAACTGACATAGCACAAGCGCATCGATCGGCTCGGCCGGTACTGCACGCTCGAGCACGGCGCCGGTTGATTCGGCCAGCGGGCCGAGCACTTCCGTGGCGGCGCAGCCACCCACTGCTACCACGAAAATGCGAACGCCCAGCGCTTGCGCACTGGTGCGGGCGGTCACCAACTGGCTTGCCTGCACCGCGCCATCGGTAACCAGAATGATGGCGCGTGAACGCTCTGCATCGGCTGGCCCGAACGACTTCAGCGCGTGTTGCAGCGCGCCGCCCATTTCGGTACCACCGAGGTCGGCATTGATCCTCGGAGCCAGTTCACGCAGCGCTTCGCGCACCTGCGCGGTGGCGCGCAGCGGGCGGCGGAACAGCGGGGCCAGCGTTGAGCCAAAACGCACCACCTGGATGCCATCGTCTGGCCCCAGTGCATCCGTCACCGACAGCAGCGCCTGGCGTGATTGGGTGATCGCGGCGCCATTCATGGAGCCCGAGCAATCCAGCAGCAGGCACAAGTCGAGCGGGATCGCTGGCCTCGGCGTCGGCGGCAGCACGCAACTGATCAGGCCGAGCGCGGCATCGCCGTCTTCGATCAGATGCACGCATGCCGGCAATTCCTGCAGTAGTTCAAAGCTCAGTACCAGATCACGGTCCAGCATCGCGCCTGCGATTGATAGTTCCAGCGCATCGCCTTGCTGGGCAAAACGCGCCGCGTGGGTGACACAACTTACCGGTGCCGTGGCCAGCAAGCCACGCACACGAATGGTCGCTGACAGCGGATGCGAGAGCGCAAAGTCATGGCTCGGCTGATCCAAGTACTCCAGGGACCAAACGCCATATCGCGGCCGATGCAGCAGCGGCAAGCTGAAGCGCGCCTTGCGGTCGGCGACGCGCAATTCGGTGACGAAGCGCAATTCGATCTCGCCGGATTCGCCGGGCTTGAGGTTGCCCAGGCTGCTGCACAGCACGCCCGGCTCGGGTGCGCTTAGCAACACTGCACTATGGCCTTGCGCAATGGCGTCGTCATAGGTCGTGCTGGCTTGCCGCCTGGGCTGAATCTGCGCGCGCACGGTTTCGCCGGCGATGGTGGCGCACATTCCGACAAAAGCAGCATCCAGCGGCACCGGAAACGTGAACACCGCTTCGATCGGTGTGCTGCCATCGTTCTCGAAGCGATGCCGCAGCACGTATTCGGCGATCAAATCGGTGATGCTGACGTCCAGCGTGGAGCTGGCCAGGGGCGTGCGCGGGGTAGCGGAGCGGTTACGGTTCATGGGCTTTATCCTTTTTTCCGATCAGGGGTCGACAACATCTTCGCCAAGCTCCTCGGCATACGCCGAGCGCACGGCATGGAACAAGCGACGCAACTGCGCCTGGGTCAGTCCGGCGCGCTCGGGCGCCACCACCAGTTCCAGACCATCAGCAACGATCAAGTGCGAGCGCACCTCGACCGCGCCCGGCCGCGCCGGCGCGATCGGTGCTGCCGTGTGGCCTTGCAGCAGACCGCCGATGGCGTCCAGCGATAAACCGGCTTGCTGCCATTGGCGAATGCGCAGCAAGTCGGCGAGGTGTCCGTGGTCGTAGACCGCTGCCCGCGTCTCACCCTGCGGACGCGGCAGCAAGCCCTTCTGGATGTAGAAGCGAATCGAGCGTTCCGGGACATCCGCCTGTTCGCTGAGTTGTTTCAGGTTGAATTTCATAACGACACCATAGCTGTCGTAAACAGTGTCGATATAAATGGGGCCGTTGTCAAGCCCCGCATGCGCACCATCAGGCGGGCTTGGGCAACCGCTTTCTTAAGGGGTGAGACGGCATGGCGTAATCCTGTCATTTCGAGTCGCGGCATGGACCGACGATCACGGGTCGCCAATCGCAGCGCACAACTGGCCGACAGACGAACTGTCGAGGTCCGCAGGAAACTTGAGAAATCGGGCGAACCGGCACGCGCAGGCAAAAAAACCAACCGGATAGAGGTTGGGATTTCACATTGTGGTGGCGTGTGGTCGAGGCCCGAAAAACCGGCTCACCGGACTGGCGAGCACTGGTTCAAAGCCATGTAGATTCTAGCTAGAACCAGCAGAGTGTCTATGCGCCTAGCAGCCTTCTTGCCAGCACTGTTTGCATCTCACGGCGTCCATCCGCAATCAGGTAGATGATGACTTGGCTGCCGGTGACACGATAGATCACGAGGTACGGATTGAAGAAGGTTTGGCGATATTCCTTGATTCCAAGGCTAACCAGTTCCTTTGGATAGCTACCGCGTACCGGGAACTTCGACAGACGCTCCACGGTGTCCATCAACGCATCCAACAGATAGTTGGCGTTGGCCACGCAGTCGAATTCGGAGAGGTAGTCGTGGATCGCCTGCAAGTCCTGCTCCGCACCCTCGGTGAGCCGGGCATCGAACCTGCCAGGCGCGCCAGCCATCAGGCTCTGGCTCGATTGGCGCGAAGGCGGGTAACGAAGTCGGCCACGGGTTTGACCTTGCCAGCGGCCACATCCTGATTGCCCAGCGCGAGGATTTTCAGCAAGGCCAGTGTTTCTTGCGTCTCTTCGAACGAGGCGATGTCTTGCAGAACAGCCTTGGCCTCGCCGTGTTGGGTGATGACCATGGGTTGGCGCTGCTCGGCGAGGCGCGTCAGAACCTCGGCAGCGTTGGCTTTGAGATAGCTGATCGGCTTGACTTGTGATGAGTAGCGCATGGCTGTGCCCCAGGTTTGCCAAAGACTAAATGTAGTCTTTTTATGGTCTCTTGGCAAAATGCCTGAATCGGATGCAGTCGTGCCATCCGGGTGTTGAAGGCAATGCGCTAGCCAGTGGAAACCGATGGCTTCCTGCTCCAGGCGCAGTCCAGCGCGAAAGCAGTTGTTGCGCAGGTCGTCGTAGAGGGCGCTCTCCTCGTGCGTGAGCCGGTGCAAGTCCATGCGAAGGGGCTTTTCCGCACTTCCCCAATTGGCAGCATGCGCATCCAATGTCGCTCTGTCCATCAACAACGACACCACGTGGTCAAAGTGGCCGCAAAGCTGATCCAGAATGCCAAATCCTCGCTTGAGTCATCGGGTGTGCTCGCGGCCAAAAGGCCGCAAGGATGACCCACCTCAACCGAGCCCCCGCCACTGGCTTCCCATGGTCCGGAGTCGTGCCGCCGAGTCAACGCTGAAAAAAACCAACCGGATAAGAGTGAGGATTTCACATTCTGATGGTGGGGCCGCACCCCACACCAAACGACTATTGAAAGTACGCAATCAATCGAAGCGCTGCGGGCTGCTGCGAACCATTGCGAACTCCATCGAAAAGCCTGCCCGATGGTAGACATGCAAGCAGGTTCTTCGGTCATGTGGGTCGGCGGAAACGGTCATCAAACTCGTCTGCGTACCGGGGCAGTTCAATTCGCAAACCAGGAATCGAACCCGCGTCCGCAGGGTGGTTCAGACCGAGGGTTCGGCGGCCGCGTCGTTTTCGGCGGTGGGATCGGTGAGCCGCCGAATCGTCAGGGCGCAACGCTGTTCAATCAAGGCAATGATCCTTTCAACCACCGCATTTCCGGCAAAGCCGTGTCCCGTGTCAGATTGGAGCTTGCGCGCCGTGGCTGGCAGTAACTTTGCCAATTCCAGAATGCGCCGTTTGGCCTGAGCCTTGGTAAAGCCGACGCCTTCGGCAAACTGCTCCCAGTGCCGCTTCTCAACTTCGCTGAACTTGTACTTGCTGCCGATTTTCATCGCCATCTTCGGTGTCAGTGTTGGATACACCGCCGTCGACAGCGTGTCGTAGAACGGTGCCAGAACGGGGGCCTTGCCTGCGTACAGCAGAGAAAAATTCTTGGCGTGCGCATCATGATTACCGATCAGCGCATTGAAGACACAAAAGTCGAGCAGTCGCAGGATTTGCGGCGCACTGGGGCGCGTCGCACTGCGCACCAGATCAAAACACTGCGTCAGATCCGGGCCACCTTCATGCTGGTATTTCATTTCTGGCACCACGCCAAGTGCCTGGCAGAAATCCTCTTGATGAACCCGTTGCCGTTGCCCCTGGGCATCAACCAGTCGGTCGTAGCGCTTAACCAGCAGGAACGAGCGATCCAGCACAAAGTGAACTTTCGATTTCGCTGGCTTGAGCTGCATGGCCTCAGCCAGCGCCATGCAAAACCCTTCGTTGATCACACTGTCTTCAATGGCGTGGAGAGCGGGCTTCAAGATGTGGGAGCTGGGCGTGCCATTGAGGGGCAGCCCAATGCGGGCACCATCAAACACCACCGGCAATTTGTCCTGGGCTCCCGCCAAGGAAAGTCGCAAACCGTCTTTTCCCGCCAGCATCGGGCGGCGCGGCAATTCATCCAGGAGGGCAACGACTTCGTCGTCACTCAGCCATTGAACGTCATCGTTGCTGGTAGGGATTGGCAGCGCCTGCCCGGGCTCAAGGAAGGTCACGGCCCCGGCACATTCGCCACCGATGTGGTCCAGCAGCGCAAAGTCGTTCTGACCAGAAACCTGGAACTGCTGCGCAATCAGGCGGCGCATCTGCCCCTCTGGCAGCAGACCAGCAAAGAAGGGACGCGTTTTGCGATCATCGAACAGCTCCGCTTGCAGGGGCAGCGAAGCGGACAAAGCAACGGCATCTGGCCGCGACAGCCAGCCGGACGCATAGCAAAAACTCAGCAGGCCATCGACCAAGGCCAACGTGCCGACACGATCGGCAAAAAGCCAGACTTCCAGCTCATGTGCCATGGTCGCCACCTTCACCTTGATCGTCAGCAGCAACCGACGGTAATCCACTCAACTGGACCTCTCCCCCCAGGGCATCAATGACCCGCAGTACGTTTGCCAGTCGCAAGGTGGGCTTGCCTGCCTCAAGGTCGACAATGAAGCGCACACCCACCCCTGCCGCCAGCGCCAACTGAGGCTGTGTCAGCCCGAGTTGCTTGCGAGCGGCACGCAGTGCATGCCCCAGTTGTTGAGGTGATCGAATGGATGTCATCGCTTGCTCGGTTTCCCGTTCGGGAAATTATCAGCCGCAACTGGACTATGTGCAAGCGATATTTCCCGATCGGGAATGTTTTGTGTGGTCAGGGCATGACTCGGCCTTTTATTTCCCGATCGGGAAACAATCGCGGCTCTCGCTTCCAAATCGACCCCCATTTGTACCCAATGTGGCGCGGTTTTCAGAACCGCGCCAATTTATGGCGCAGTTCGCCCGTCGCATACCCGAACTGCGCCACCGCCTTTTCTTTGCGGAGAATAGCGGCATCAATCTCCGCAAAAACTGCGGTGAATAGATCGACGCACTATCGCTTGGCTGGTGGGCCAAACAGCGCGTTCATGGACTCAATCAGCCAGCATTCCGAACCATGTGAAGCCAGCGTCGGCGGCACGATTCCGGGTCATGGAAAGCCTTTGCGGGTGCTCGATTGAGGTGGGTCATCCTTGCGGACTTCGGGCCGGTTTCAGGGGGCGGGGTGTTCGCTGCAAATGGCAGGGAGAGAGCGGAAGGTGGGCCGGAACGGCCAATTCGGGTGGCTGGCGCAGTCCGCAGGCGTTCGCAGGAACCCGCACGAGCACGCGGGAACTGGCGCGATCAGGCAAGACGCACGCCGCAGGAGCAGCGCCGAACGGCCGCAGGCCGACCCGAAGGGTGAGCGCCATCAATGGCGCGCAAAAAAAAAACCCCAACCGGGAACGGTTGGGGTTTTGTTAGTGGTGGAGGCGGCGGGAATCGAACCCGCGTCCGAAAGCTCTACGTCCCAGGTACTACATGTGTAGCGTTTCTTTGGTTCTCATGGTCGGGATGCCGAAACGCGCGCTTACCCGGCCACCAGTCTGTAGGTTTTCGTCGCTGACCCCCAGACGAAGGGCAGCGCTTATCTGATGATAGTGACCCGGCTTTTGCGAACATCAGCATAAGCGCAGTCGGGGCTTAGGCCTTAAGCGGCCAGTGCGTAGTTGTCGTCGTTGGCAACTAAAGTTTTGCAGCTGGATTAACGAGGGAAGCTACCTCCTCGACATGCACCCAGCGATTTCGAGTCCCCCGTCGAAGCCGATCGCCCCCGGTTGAACTGGTCATTGCTGAACAGGCAGCAGTATAGGGGCGCGGTGGCGCGATGCAATGCTTATCTTGCGGTGATCTGCGCTCGGGGTTCAGTTTGCGGCAGAGTTTGCTCAGGCGTCGCGGTTTTTGGCGTTGAGGGTGCGGGCTTTTTCGATCTGCCATTCGCGGTCCTTGATGGCATCGCGTTTGTCGTGTTCTTTCTTGCCCTGACCGAGCCCGAGTTCGAGCTTGACCAGGTTGTGTTTCCAGTACATCGCGGTCGGCACCAGGGTGTAGCCCTTGCGTTCCACCTGGCCGACCAGTCGATCGATTTCGCGGCGGTTGAGCAGCAGTTTGCGCGTGCGCCTTTCTTCCGGGTCGATGTGCGTGGAAGCCGATGCCAGTGGCATGATTTGCGCACCAAACAGAAATAATTCGCCGTGGCGAATGATCGCGTAGCCGTCGGTGATGTTGACGCGGCCGGCGCGCAACGATTTGACTTCCCAGCCGTGCAGGGCAATGCCGGCCTCGATGCGTTCGTCGAAGTGGTATTCGTGGCGGGCGCGCTTGTTGAGCGCGATGGTGCCTTTGTGGTCATCCTTATCGGACTTGGGATCGGTTTTTTTTGCCATGGGCTTTCGCTTCCTGTTCGCTACAATTGTCGCCTGAAATGAGCCAGGCGAGTTCGCGCGTTCATCGGTGGGAGATTCAATGAGTAAGGTGATGCGCAGTGCTTTGATCGCGCGGCCGGTGACGCAGGTGTTCGATTTGATCAATGAAGTCGAAGACTACCCGCGGCATTTTTCCTGGTGTCGTGCGGCCAAAGTGTTGGCGCGTGATGAAGACGGATTGCTGGCACGCATGCAGATGCAGTATGCCGGTTTTCATTCCGAGTTCACCACGCGCAATCGGGTGTTGCGACCGACTTTGATCGAACTGGGTTTGGTCGAAGGGCCGTTCTCGAGGTTGCGTGGTAGCTGGCAGTTGCTGGCGTTGGGGGAGAACGGATGCAAGGTGAGTTTGGCGCTCGATTTCGAGTTTGCCGGGCGGCTGTTGGGTTCGGCTTTGGCTTTGGGTTTTCAGGGTTTGGCGGATCGGATGGTGGATGATTTCTCAACCGTGGCGCGGCAGTTGCCGCTGGCTGCTGCCGCATTGCCGGATTTGGTGGCGCAGCCGCCTGGGTGGGCGCCGGTGAACGGTCATGACTGAGCCCGCCGAGATCCGGGTGGAGGTGGCTTTCGCGCTGCCTGATCGGCAATGGCGGCGGGTGGTGCGGGTACCGGTTGGCGCTCGGGTGATCGACGCGATCTTGCAATCGGGCATCGACGATGTGCTCGGCGAGGTGCCTGTGGGTGCGCACAACGTCGGCGTGTTTTCGCGTCCGGTGCGCCTGGATACGCTGCTGCGAGAGGGCGATCGGGTGGAGATTTATCGGCCCTTGAGCTGTGATCCCAAACAGGCGCGACGGCTGCGCGCGAAGGCGCAAGCCAGTTCCCAAGGCGTTGTAAATCATTAAAGGTGCCATCTTGCTGGTCTTTTGCCCCGTCTGCTTCGTTGCGCAAAGGGTTTCATAGTCGAACTATGCGCCCCTTTGCGCGCCTTGCAGACGAGGCAAAATCCTTCGCAATCCGCCACCTTTAATGATTTACAACGCCTAACCGTTGCCCGGCGCTGCTGCCGAATCGGTAGCTGGAGGCGTCGGCTGATCGTTGTCGCTGGCCGGATCTTGGTCGGGCGCCGCTTGGCTCGGTGCCACTTTATCGGCCTTGGCTTTGTTCTTGCCTTGCTGTTTGTCTTGGGCTTGCTTGGTATTTTTCAGGGTTTTGCTGTCGGTGTCGCGATCTCCGCTTGGACGTAGCGCCTGCGATTGCAGGAACAATTCGTCTTCATCCTGCGGCTGCCAGTCGCCTTCGATCTTGGCCAGGGTATCGCCTTCGAATCGCAGCGACAGGTTTTTGATGTCGGCCTTGCGGCCGCGACGGCTGTAGGAAGTGAGGTATTCCCAGCGATCCTGGTTGAAGGGAGAGTTGACCAGTGGCGTGCCCATGACCACCGTTACCTGGCGCTTGGTCATGCCGGGTTTGAGCTTGTCGACCATTTTCTGGTCGACCAGATTGCCCTGACGCATATCCATTTTGTAGATCGCCACGCAGCCAGACAGCAAGGCGAGGGCAAGAAAAAGAAGAACGCGCATTGGGCCTTCCAGACGGTGAATTGAAGTCGGCGATGATACAGGGGATGCCGCGCTGAAAACACCGCGACTGATCGACGTTCAGCGCCGGTCGGGGTCTGTTGTAGACTCGGCGCGAGCCACCGGAGTCTGTCGTGAAAGCCATGTCACATCGTTCATCAACCCGCGCCGCTGAAAAAGCCGCCGCGCCTCGCGAGACCGAAGACCTGCGCAAGGCCGGCCTCAAGGTGACTTTGCCCCGGGTGCGCATCCTCGAAATACTGGAAAAGGCCGGTGGCCGCCATCTGACGGCGGAAGAGATTTTCAAGGAACTGCTCGAGCAGCAAGGCGACATTGGCCTGGCCACGATCTATCGCGTGTTGATGCAGTTCGAAGCCGCTGGCATTGTCATCAAACACAACTTCGAAGGCGGTCAGTCGGTGTTTGAGCTCGATCGCGGCGAGCACCACGACCACATGATCGATCTGGATACCGGCAAGGTGATCGAGTTTGTCGATGCCGAAATCGAGCGTCTGCAAAAATCCATCGCCGCCCGCCACGGCTATCAGATCGAAGACCACCGCATGGTGCTGTACGTGCGCGCCAAGGCGAAAGCTTAGGCGTCGCGCACGGCGCAAGTTATTTTTGCGCGCCGCCTTGGGTCTGGCGCCAGCGCGACAGCAGACCGAACAACCACCAGCCCAGTCGGCCGATGACTTTGGGTTCCGCCATGATGATCAGTCGGGAGTCAGCGAGCGCGGCGCTGCGATGCACGGATCCCGCCTGAAAACCGGCATCACTGGTCATGCTGACGAACGCGGCGCGATTCGGATAGCGCACCAGCAACACTTCATCCCAATGCTCACCCTCGGCGGCGATCAACGCCAGACTGGCCTTGGCTTTGAAGATGACGCGGCCACCGACGCGACGCAGATGCGGCAGTGTCAGGCCAGAATACAGCGCATAGGCTTCGCGTCCGCTGCGCGCGGCGCCCGAGCTGGCGGCGGCGTCTGGATACGAGGCCCAGGTATTGAAGCGCAACAGATTCAACATCACCAAGGCGCCGCGCGCCGGGACTTGTTGTGGCAAGGCTGCGATGGCGCTGTCGCGCGGGCGAATTTCGGGCATGGCGGCGGGCTCCTCGGCGGCTGGCGGTTTAAGCCTAGCAGCAGCCACCAGGTCGGTGGCGCGACCCAGTGTCGGCGCTGAGGGGGTTGGATCGCGCTGCACGCGCCGGGCTGGTGTCGCAGTCCGTGAGATGCCCATCGGCTATCCACGGACTGGCGTTTTCTGTGAGATGCCAACCGGTTATCCACAGACTTGTGCTTGGCGTCGGTGGCGAGGGGTTCGCTACCATGGTTGAATCGAACGAGGGTGTGCCATGGCTGCTGTCAATCCGCTGCATCAGGTGGTTAGAAGAATCGACAGCTTGCGGGTGCCGCCGCAGTCCGTGGAAGCGGAGCAGGCGGTGCTGGGCGGCCTGTTGTTGGTGCCGGAAAGTTGGGACCGGGTAGCGGATCGGCTGATCGAAAGCGATTTTTATCGACGCGATCACCAGATGATTTTTCGCGCCATCGGCGAGCTGCAAAACCAGAGTATGCCACCGG
>Ga0210033_1000058_pt1 | contig 85744 bp, 99 predicted proteins | sample CryGeymeta201501_FD_185465 | JGI IMG/M metagenome (GOLD analysis project Ga0210033, IMG submission 185465) | Groundwater microbial communities from Crystal Geyser aquifers in Utah, USA - Crystal Geyser metaG 2015-01 (SPAdes) (version 2) | ecosystem: Environmental > Aquatic > Deep subsurface >... | reverse complement strand
GGGTGGATATGGATGCCCGCTTCGTTTTCGCGGGTGACGACCACGGCAGCCTGCTCGCCTACGAGCGCGCGCGCGGCGGCAACGCCTGGAAACAGGACAAATTGCGTGACCGCCACCTCTCTAGCCCGGTCGCCGTGGCCGAGCACTATGTCGCAGTGGGTGATTTCCAGGGCCAGATCCACCTCATCAACACCGCGGACGGCGCCTTCGCCGCCCGCGGTGCCACGGATGGCAGCCCCATCAAGGGCATCATGATCCCGCTCAAATCCGGTTTGGTCGTGCAGACCGCGAATGGCGGGGTGATGGCGTTCAAAATCCAGTGAGGCGTGAGGGTGAGGCGAAATGCCCCCCCGCCTGACGCCTAACGCAGCACGCAAATGAAACCCACCCTTGTCCTGGTCGGCCGGCCCAATGTTGGCAAATCCACGTTGTTCAATCGTCTGACCAAGACGCGCGACGCGCTCGTTCATGATCTTCCCGGCCTCACCCGCGACCGCCATTACGGCCATGGCCGCAGTGGCTCGAAGCCGTTTCTGGTGGTGGATACCGGTGGCTTCGAGCCGGTGGTGGAAACCGGCATCCTCGCCGCGATGGCCAAGCAGACCATGCAGGCGGTGGCGGAGGGCGATGTGGTGGTCTTCCTGGTCGATGGCCGCGCTGGCGTCACGCCGCAGGATTTGATTATTTCCGAGAAGTTGCGTCGCAGTGGGCGGCCGGTGTTCCTGGCGGTGAACAAGACCGAGGGCATGAACCTCAGCGTGGTCAGCGCCGAATTCTTCGAGCTCGGCCTGGGTGAGCCGGTGGCGATTTCCAGCGCCCACGGCGAGGGCGTGCGCGATCTGGTGGAACTGGCGCTGGAGTCGTTCGCAGTCGAGCCGGAAGACGGCGCGGATGCCGACCATCCCAAGATCGCCATCATCGGCCGCCCCAATGTCGGCAAGTCCACGCTGGTGAATACGTTCGTCGGCGAGGAGCGCGTCATCGCCTTCGACCAACCCGGCACCACCCGCGATTCCATCTACGTCGACTTCGAGCGTGGCGGCAAGCCCTACACCCTGATCGACACCGCCGGGGTGCGGCGTAAGGGTCGGGTAACCGAGGTCGTCGAAAAGTTCTCTGTCATCAAGACGTTGCAGGCCATCGAGGATGCCAATGTGGTCATCCTGGTGCTCGATGCCCAGCAGGAAATCTCCGATCAGGATGCCCACCTCGCCGGTTTTGTCCTGGAAGCCGGGCGCGCCCTGGTGGTGGCGGTGAACAAGTGGGATGGCATGGAAAACTACGCGCGTGAACAGATCAAGCAGGAGCTCACGCGGCGCCTGGAATTCCTCTCCTTCGCCCGCTTCCACTTCATCTCCGCGCTCAAGGGCGACGGGGTCGGCGGCCTGATCAAGTCCGTCGACGAGGCCTATGCGGCGGCCATGGCCAAGCTCCCCACGCCGCGCCTCACCCGGGTTCTGCAAGATGCCGTCACCCAGCAACAGCCCGGCCGTTCCGGCCTGTTCCGGCCCAAGCCCAAGTACGCCCACCAGGGTGGCAGCAACCCGCCGGTCATCATCATCCACGGCAATCACCTGGAAGGCATCACCGACAGCTACAAGCGGTACCTTGAAAATACCTTCCGCACCGTGTTCAATTTGCAAGGCACCCCGCTGCGGGTGGACTTCAAGTCCGGCCACAACCCGTTCGAAGCGCGCAACCCCACCCCCCTCACCCCGCGCCAGATCCGCACCGCCGAACGCGACGCCCGGCGACGCAACCAGACTTTCAAGAAATAAGCGGGGCATCGTTGCAAGGGCTGGGCAAGAACGCGAGCGATAGGGCGATGGTCATCGACGTGATGGATTTGCTTGAGCGAAAAACGCCGATGCCTTTCGCCAATGCCTGTTCGCATTTCCTCAACCTGGAGAACCTCGGCAGCCCTGAACCGGCGGCTATGCCGGAGAAGCACACTGAGGTCACGGTGGTGAAGCTAGTGGAGCCGACCCCCACGCCTGTCGCCAAACCGGCGCCGGTGAAAAAGGGAACCAACGAGTTGAAGGGCGATGCCCGGCTGGTGGGCCTGTTTGAGCTGCAAACACGGGATAAGGGGCTGTATGTGCGCGACCGGCGCAGTGTGGCGTCAGCCAATGGCGGAGCGGCGTAAGCGTGGTCAGTTTTGAATTGACGCCAGGAAGCCCACACGAGATGCCCCGCCGAGGGTGTTGGGCTGCTCCCTCCGCCCAACCTGCCGCGCTTACGAGCATTCCCTGAGGTAAACCTGTAGCGCTGGCGGCGGATTGGCGCGTCGCGCTTTTCCCATCGAAACCCCGTTGCCGGCTATGATCCGCAACCTTTTTCCTATCGGCTTTTTCGAGGTATCCCATGCAGTCCGGCCCCAGAGAGATCATCACCCCGTTTCGCCCGATTCCGCTCGATGTTCCCGAGGGGATGAAGGCGAACGAGTTTTTCAACAGCACCGAGAACCTCAACGATCTGGCTCACAACAACGGCCTGTTGCAGAACCCGGAGGGGCTGTTGCTGTATCGCAAGGCGTTGGGCCACAGCAACGAATTCGACACCTCGATCATCTACAACACCTCGCGGAGCATCCTCGATCCACTCGGCCGCCCGGTGCGCCGTACCCAGGTGCCGGAAGCGGTGAAGAACGTCTGGAACCGGATGAACCAGGTCATCCTCGCGTACATGCTGGAGCAGTATCCGGACCCGGACGAGACCCTGCTGCTGGCCGGCGAGGCGAGCCTGGATGCGACCTGGCCGCTGACTTCGCCGGGGGTGCCCAGCATCCGTATGCTGCATAACCACTTCATCGTGTTCAACAAGGCCGAATTGCGCGCCGCGCCGATCGCCGACACCAGTAACCCCAACCTCACCGACGGCGGCCAGAATTCGTTGTTCCAGGCCTACATGCGCCATGTTTATCGGGCGTTTTTCGATGAACTCGATCTGCGCATCCTGCGCCCGTGCCAGTCCGGTTCCTGCCGCATCGCGCTGACCGGTTACCCGCAGGGCCTGCCCAGTTGGGAAATCACCGGCGGCGCCGAGTCGTTGAAGGAGGTGCGCTTCTGGAAGGAGTACGACACGATCCTGAAAGGTTTCAGCGACTTCTATCGCACCTTCTTCGGCCAGGTCTCCACTCGCAACGCGCCGTTGCCGCGCGACATCTATTTCCCGGAACTGGTGGAGGCCAAGTTGCAGTTCAACAACGACCTGTTGAAGACCGCGAAGACGGTGCGCGATCGCTGCATCAAAGATGCCAAGTACGCCAACTCGATCCGCTGGCAGCCGGCCTTCAAGCAACTGATCTACCGCAATGATGTGGGGCAGTTGATCGTCACCATAAGCCAGAACTCCATCGGCAATGCCATCACCGAACTGCTTGGCGTGGTGGTCAAGCGGGTTCCCGATGCCGACGCCTATGGCCGCGCCGAGCCGGCCTTGATCGAGAAGTTGCTGGAAGTGCGCCGCCGCCTGGTGGAAGCCGACCTGGGTACCGGGATCGCCACGCCGTATTGGGGGGCGGCGTAGGCCGCATTCATGAACCCTTCCGACACCCTCGCCCAGGCCGAGCGCCTGAAAGCGCTCTGGCAACTGGCAACCCGGCGCGACCTCGACGAATCAGCGCGCTTCCACTCCATGCTGCGCCTGGCTTGTGAAGCCTTGGGGATGGAACTGGCGGTGCTGGGGGCATTCAACGGCGAGTACACCGCTCGTTATGCGCACGACACCCTGGGCGTGCTGCCGGAAGGGAGGGTGATCCCGATCGGCGACACGATTTGCCAGCAGGTATTCCTGGCGCGTGAACCAATTTTCATCGCCGATCTGGTGGTACATCCGCAATTCCGAGACCACCGCCTGGTGGTCGAGGCGGGCCTGCGTGCTTACGCCGGAGTTCCCGTCTGGGCGGGCGAGGAAGTTGAGGGCGTGCTCGCCTTTATGCGTCGCCAGCCCATGCCGGAACCCTGGCCCGAAGCCGACATCGCCTATATGGAGCTGGTGGCGGGCTGGCTGGGTTACCACTTGGCGCAGGTGCGGCAGCGGGAAGTGCTGGAGCGCCATGCCCTCACCGATGGCTTGACTGGCTTGATCAACCGGCGCGCCGCCGAGGTGCGACTGGATGAGGAATTGGCGCGGGCGCGCCGCCATAGCGAAGGTTATGTGCTGGCCATGATGGATATCGACCATTTCAAGACGGTGAATGATCGTTACGGCCATGCCGTCGGTGATGAGGTCCTCAAGGCCGTGGCACGCCGCATCGAGGCCGGCTTGCGTGAGGACGATTGGGTGGCGCGCTGGGGCGGCGAGGAATTTCTGGTGTTTCTGCGCAACGCCGATGTGCGCGAGTCGGTGTTTGTCCTGGAGCGCCTGGTCGCCCAGGTGAAAGCCACGCCCATCGCCACCAGCGCCGGGGCGATCCGGCTCACCCTATCGGCCGGTATCGGCCTGCCCGCGGGCGAGGACCGTTCTTTCCGCAATGCCGTCGAAATGGCGGATACCTGTCTGTATCGGGCCAAGGCGAATGGGCGTGATCGCGTCGAAGCCCAGGAGGGCGGCGGCGTGTTGTGGCCGGCGCAGATTATCAAGCGGGCGCTGCGCGATGGGCGGGTGGTGATGGCGAACCAGGCCATCGTCGATCTGGAAACCGGCGAGGTCGTCGCCGACGAGGCGCTGGCCCGGGTGCGCCTGCCCGATGGCCATTTGCTCCCGGCCAGTGACTTCATCGAGGCGGCGGAGGGGCTCGGGTTGATGGCGGACATTGATCGCTTCATCTGCTCCGCGGCCATGTCGCGCTGTGCCACCAAGGTGGGCGGCGGCATCGTGGGTGAGAACTTTGCGCATTTCGTGAACCTCTCGCCACAATTTCTGGCGCGCCGCGATCTGGTCGAAGAACTGCTCGCCAACGCCATGCGCTACTGCCAGACCTGCGGGGTCGAATTCGGTCCGATCAAGCCGGTGGTATTGGAAATCACTGAACGCCAGTTCCTGCGCAACCTGGATACCCTGGAGGCCGACCTGAGGCCGCTGCTGGATTTTGGTTTCCGCCTGGCCCTGGATGACTTCGGCAGCGGCTATTCCTCCTTCCTTTATCTGGCCCGCCTGCCCATCTCCTTTCTCAAGATCGAAGGCTGGCTGGTCGCCAACATGCACAAGGAACGCAAAATCCGCGCCATCGTCGAGAGCCTGGCGCGGTTTGCGCGCCAGGAAGGCATCATCACCGTGGCCGAGTGCATCGAAGACGCGACAAGCGCGCGCATCCTGCGGGAAATGGGGGTGGATCTGGGGCAAGGCTGGTACTTCGGCCGGCCCCTGGTGGAAGCATCGTAGGATGCGGTGAGGGACGAACCGCATCAGCAAGGTGAGCAGCTTCGCCCCGCCTTGAATAAAATCGGGCCGCGAAAATAAAACCCGATAAAATCCGCGCCCTTGGTTTGCATTTTTTCCGTATTACTCCGCAACAACCCCCTTCATATAAAGGATTCACCATGAGCAAAGGGCAGCAATTACAAGACCCGTTCCTCAACGCGCTACGCCAGGAACAAGTTCAGGTTTCGGTCTACCTGGTCAACGGCATCAAGCTTCAGGGCGTCATCGAAAGCTTTGATCCCTACGTGGTGTTGCTGAAGAATGCCATTACCCAGATGGTCTACAAGCACGCCATTTCCACCGTGGTGCCTGCTCGTCCGATCTCCGTGCAACGCGTGGGGCCGGCTGCGGGTGTGGGTACTGAAGCCGACTGAGTCGTGTTCGAGCGTCCCGAACATGGGCAGGCGGTTATCCTGGCATCCCTGGATTTCGGCAAAGAGGATTACTCCGAAAGCCTCAGTGAACTTGAGCTGCTCGCCACAAGTGCCGGCCTCTTCGTGGCTGGCGTGGTCGAAGGCAAACGTGGCCGGCCCGATCCCGCGCTGTTCGCCGGCTCCGGCAAGGCCGATGAAATCGGTGACGCCGCGCGCGCGGCCGATGCTTCACTGGTCATCTTCAATCACGAACTCTCCCCGGTTCAGGAACGCAACCTGGAGCGGCGCCTGCAATGCCGGGTGCTGGACCGCACCGCGCTGATCCTGGAAATCTTCGCCCTGCGCGCGCGTAGCGGTGAAGGCAAATTGCAGGTGGAGTTGGCGCAACTGCGCCATTACTCGACCCGCCTGGTACGCGGCTGGACTCACCTGGAACGGCAGAAAGGCGGCATCGGTATGCGTGGCGGACCCGGCGAGAGCCAGTTGGAGCTCGATCGCCGGATGATTATGACCAAGATCAAGGGCATCGAGGGGCGGCTGGAGAAACTCACAAAGAGCCGCGCCGTGCAACGCCGCGGGCGGCAACGTGGCGGGGTGTTCTCGGTGTCCCTGGTGGGCTACACCAACGCCGGCAAGTCCACCCTGTTCAACACGCTTACCCATGCCGGCGCCTACGCCGCCGACCAGTTGTTCGCCACCCTGGACACCACCTCGCGCCGGCTCTGGCTGCCGGAAGCGGGGCAACAAATCGTGCTGTCCGATACCGTCGGCTTTATCACCCGCTTGCCGCACACCCTGGTTTCGGCCTTCCACGCCACCCTGGAAGAAACCCTTCATGCCGATCTGTTGCTGCATGTCGTCGATTCAGCCAGCCCGAACCGCGAGCGCCAGATCGTCGAGGTGGATAAGGTATTGAAGGAAATCGGCGCGGAACAAGTGCCGCGGATCGAGGTCATGAACAAGCTCGATCTCACCAGCGCCGCGCCCCAGGTGGCGCGGGATGAGTATGGTAAGATCGCAGCCGTTTGGCTCTCCGCCAAGACGGGCGCGGGGGTGGAACTACTCCGCGGCGTTCTGGCGGAGTTTGCCCGTGATCAACAACATCAAACCAGCGTACTGGCGGCTCAAGATGCCGAACTTTCTCAAAGTTATGTGGAAACCAATCTCGATGGCCTGGAATGACCCGCAATGGGGTGGTGGCGGCGGCAACAAGAATGCCGGTGGCCCGCCGGACCTCGACGAACTCTGGAAGAACTTCAATCGCCGCCTGAATGAGATGTTTGGCAAGAAGGGCGGCAATGGTGGCAACGAGCCACCGCCGCGTATCGGGGGTGGCCGTGATTTTCATATCCCCGGTGGCGCCGGCCTGCTGATCGGCCTGGCCGTGCTGGTCTGGCTCGCTTCCAGTTTCTATATCGTCGATGCGGGTGAACGCGGTGTGGTGCTGCGCTTTGGCAAGTATGTCGAGACCACCGAACCCGGCCCGCGCTGGCATTTGCCTTATCCACTGGAAACCGCCGAAACGGTCAATGTCGAGCAGGTGCGCACCGTCGAGGTGGGCTACCAGCACAATATGAAATCCAAGGTGCTGTCTGAAGCGCTGATGTTGACCGACGACGAGAACATCATCGATCTCCAATTCTCCGTGCAATATCTGCTTAAAGACCCGGAAGACTACCTGTTCTCCAACCGCTCCCCGGACGAGGCGGTGAAACAGGTAGCGGAAACCGCGATGCGCGAGATCGTGGGAAAAAGCAAGATGGATTACGTGCTCTACGAAGGCCGCGCCGACATCGCCGCGCGCGCCACCCGGCTGATGCAGGAAATCCTCGACCGTTACAAGACCGGCATCACGGTCAGCAAATTGAACATGCAGAACGCGCAGCCGCCCGAGCAGGTGCAGGGCGCCTTTGATGACGCGGTAAAGGCCGGCCAGGATCTGGAGCGCCAGAAGAACGAGGGCCAGGCCTACGCCAACGACGTTATCCCGAAAGCGCGCGGTGTCGCCGCCCGCCTCATGCAAGAGTCGCAGGGCTACAAGCAGCGCGTGGTGGCCCAGGCCGAGGGCGAGGCATCCCGCTTCAAACAGGTGCTGTCCGAATATGCCAAGGCGCCGCAAGTCACCCGTGAACGTCTCTATCAGGACACCATGCAGCAGATCCTTTCCAATACCACCAAGGTGCTGGTCGACGACAAACAGGGCGGCAATCTGCTCTATCTGCCGTTGGACAAACTCATGAACATGACTCAGAGCGGCCAGACGGCGGCGCAATCCATCCCGCAGCAGATCGAACTGGCGCCGCAACGCCAGGACAGCGCCGCGCCCACCCGCAGCGAAGACCTGTTCCGTTCCCGCGATGCCTTCCGTGGACGTGATCGGGAGGCCCGGCCATGAAGAACCCCGCTGTGGCCGTGGTCGGCCTGGTCGTCGTCCTCTTCATCTTGTCGCTGTCGCTGTTTAGCGTGGACCAGCGCCAAGCGGCGCTGGTGTTCCAGTTGGGTGAAGTGGTCGACATCAAGAAACAACCTGGCCTCTATCTCAAGTTGCCGCTGGTGCAGAACATCCGTTACTTCGATACCCGCATCCTGACCCTGGACGCCGTCGACCCGGAGCGCTTCATCACCTCCGAGAAGAAGAACGTGTTGGTGGACTACTACGTCAAATGGCGCATCAAGGATGTCGAGCGGTTCTACGTCAGCTTCAACGGCGATGAGCAGCGCGGCGTCAGCCGCCTGGCGCAGACCGTCAACGATGGCATGCGCGCCGAGTTTGGCAAGCGCACCGTGCATGACGTGGTTTCCGGCCAACGTGATGACGTCATGGAATCGCTGCGCAAGTCGGCGGATCTGGATGCGCACCGTTTCGGGGTCGAGGTCATGGACGTGCGCATCAAACGCGTCGATCTGCCGACGGAGGTTAGCGAATCGGTCTATCGCCGGATGGAAGCGGAGCGCAAGCGGGTGGCCAACGAACTGCGTTCCACCGGTTCCGCCGAGGCGGAAAAGATTCGCGCCGATGCTGACAAGCAGCGCGAGGTGATCATCGCCGAGGCCTACCGCGACGCCCAGCGCATCAAGGGCGAGGGCGACGGCCGCGCCGCCGCGATTTACGGCGAGGCGTTTGGCAAAAACGCCGAGTTCTATGCCTTCTACCGCAGCATGGAAGCCTACAAGCAGAGCTTCGCCAGCAAGAACGACGTCATGGTGCTGCAACCCAATTCCGAGTTCTTCCGCTACATGAAGTCTCCGCGCGGTGGCAAATAAGCGGGATGGCGTGGCGTGAGTCTGGGCGAGGTATGGCTTCCCGCGCTCGCGCTCATGCTGGTCATGGAAGGCGTGTTGCCCTTCCTGGCCCCCACCGCCTGGCGTGAAACCTTCTCCCGCATGATTCAGTTCAACGACGGCCAGGTGCGCTTCATGGGCCTGATCTCCATGCTCGCCGGCCTCGCTCTCCTGTTATTCACACAATGAACCCAGCCTGGCTCCTGCCCGAATATATCGAAGACATTCTGCCGCCTTATGCGCGCCAGGCGGAGGGGTTGCGCCGCCGCCTGCTCGACCTGTTCGATAGCTACGGCTATGACCTGGTCTGCCCGCCACTGGTTGAATACCTCGATTCCCTGCTCACCGGCGCGGCGCGCGATCTCGACCTGAAAACCTTCAAGGTGGTGGATGGCCTCTCCGGCCGGCTGCTTGGCGTGCGCGCCGACATGACGCCGCAGGCCGCCCGCATCGACGCCCACCTGATCGGCCATGAGGGTGCCACCCGACTTTGTTATGCCGGCCCGGTGTTGCGCACCAAGCCCGTCGGGCTGGCCAGCCGGGAACCGTTCCAGGTGGGCGTCGAGTTGTTTGGCCACGCCGGCATTGAAGCCGACCTGGAAATTCAGGAACTTCTGCTCGCCGCGCTCGCCAGCGCGGGCGTCCCTGATGCGCGTCTGAGTCTGGGCCACGCCGGCCTGTTCCGTGCCCTGGTGGCGGGCGCCAGCTTGTCGGAAGCGCGCGCCGCAGCCCTGTTCACCGCGCTACGCGGCAAGGATGTACCCGAAGTAAAAGCCTTGAGTGCCGACCTCGCCGCGCCCTGGCAAGCGGCGTTTTGCCAACTGCCTGGCCTCTATGGCGGCGTCGAGGCGCTCGCGCGCGCGCGAGCCGTGTTGCCCGATCAGCCCGCCATTCGCCAGGCGCTGGATCAACTCGACCGTCTCTTCGCCGCCGGCAATGCCCAGGGTGAGGCCAGCGTCGCGGTCGATCTCTCCGATTTGCGTGGCGACGGTTACCACAACGGCGCCACTTTTGCTGCCTATGCCGGCGGCCAGGCGCGCGCGGTGGCCCTGGGCGGCCGCTACGACGGCGCCGGCAGTGTTTTCGGCCGTAGCCGTCCGGCCACCGGCTTTTCTTTGGATTTGCGCCAGATACTCGGCTGCCTGGCTCTCCCCGTGCCGCGCGGCGGCATCCTGGCGCCACGCCTGGAAGACCCAAGTCTGCGTGCCAAGGTCGCCGAGTTGCGCGCCACCGGTGAACGGGTTGTGGTCGAATTGCCGGGGCAAGAAGCGCATGGCGCGGAATTGGGCTGCGATCGGCGGTTGCTAAAAACGGATACAGGTTGGATCGTGAATGTGTAGCGCCGGCATCCCGCCGGCGAATGACGAGCCGGCGGGATGCCGGTGCTACAGAGGAAACCAAGCATGAGCAAGAACGTCGTGGTAATCGGCACCCAGTGGGGTGATGAAGGCAAGGGCAAGATCGTCGACTGGCTGACCGATCGCGCCCAAGGGGTCGTGCGCTTCCAGGGCGGCCACAATGCCGGCCATACCCTGGTGATCGGCGGCAAGAAGACCGTCCTCCACCTCATCCCTTCCGGCATCCTGCGCGACAATGAACACGGCGGTGTGCGCTGCTACATCGGCAACGGCGTGGTGGTCTCGCCCGAGGCGCTGATGGAAGAAGTGGAAATGCTGGAGCAAAGCGGCATCGACGTCGCCAGCCGGATGACCATTTCGGAAGCCTGCCCGCTGATCCTGCCGCACCATGTCGCGCTCGATCTGGCCCGCGAAGCCGCCAAGGGCGCCGGCAAGATCGGCACCACCGGGCGCGGCATCGGCCCCGCCTACGAAGACAAGATCGCCCGCCGCGCCATCCGCATGCAGGACCTGCTGCATCGCGAGCGCTTCGCCGCCAAGCTGGGCGAAGTCCTCGACTACCACAACTATGTGCTCAAGCATTATTTCAAGTGGGAAACGGTCGACTTCCACAAGACCCTGGACCAGGCGATGGAGCTCGCTGAGAAGATCAAGCCCATGATCGGCGATGTGCCGCGCAAGCTGTATGAAGCCAACAAGCGCGGTGAGAACCTGTTGTTCGAAGGCGCCCAGGGCACCCTGCTGGACATCGACCACGGCACCTACCCGTTCGTCACCTCCAGCAACTGCACCGCCGGCGGCGCCTCCACCGGTTCCGGCATGGGGCCGTCTTCCATGCACTACATTCTCGGCATCACCAAGGCCTACACCACCCGCGTCGGCTCCGGCCCGTTTCCCACCGAATTGTTCGACGCGGACGGCCGCTGGCTCGCGGAGAAAGGCCACGAATTCGGTTCCACCACCGGCCGCCCGCGCCGTTGCGGCTGGTTTGACGCCGCCGCTTTGAAGCGCTCGATCCAGATCAACGGGTTGACTGGCATGTGTGTGACCAAGCTCGATGTGCTCGACGGCATGGACACCATCCGCATCTGCACCGGCTACAAGCTCGGCGGTGAAGTCTGCGACATCCTCCCGGTCGGCTCGGAAATGCTGGCCGACTGCGAACCGATCTATGAAGACCATCCCGGCTGGAAAGACAGCACCGTTGGCGTCAAAACCTTCGAACAACTGCCCGCTAACGCCCAGACCTACCTCAAGCGCATGGAAGAACTCTGCGGCGTCCCCGCCGACATTATCTCCACTGGCCCGGAACGGGAAGAAACCATCGTCCGGCGGCATCCGTTCGATTAAGGTTTTTCGTCCTCTCCTTTTAACGTGAAACAAGCGCCCCCCGGTAGCGCCGGCGCCTCGCCGGCGAAGGCGCCGGCGCTACCAGGGCGCCCGGTTTCATCCTCCAGGGCGGCATTAAAGCCATGCCCGTTAGGTTGGGAAAGCCGGCTTTTTTTTACCGGCGCCTTCCGACCAACCCCGGTGGCATTCGGCGGAAGGCGCGATAAAGCCGCTGTTCCGCCCTACGCGCCGCAGTACTTGCTTTTGCTCTTCATCGTTTTCCTCGCCGCCTGCTCGCAGCCGGTGAACAGCCCCTACCCGGCGGGTGACGCGGGCAAATCCATTCTCTATTCCGCCTTCGAGGAGCGTCCCAAGCACCTCGACCCGGCGCGTTCCTATAGTGAAAACGAGTACGTTTTTATCGGCAACATCTATGAGTCGCCGCTGCAATACCACTATCTGAAGCGGCCTTATCAACTGGAGCCGCAGACCGCCGCCGTGATGCCGACGGTGCGTTATTTCGATGCGCGGGGGCGCGAATTGCCGGCGAATGCTGCGGCTAGGCAGATCGCGGTATCCGAGTACGAGATCCGCATCAAGCCGGGTATCCGCTATCAACCGCATCCGTGTTTTGCGAAAGATAAACAGGGCAAGCCGCGCTATGTGCCGATCCGGGCGAATGAATTGGCGGGCATCAAGAAATTCGCGGATTTCACGGAGAAGGGCAGCCGCGAGCTGACCGCCGCCGATTATGTTTACCAGGTTCGCCGTCTGGCGCACCCGCGTGTGCAATCACCCATCCTCGGGCTGATGGCGGACACCATCGTCGGCCTGAAAGACCTGGCGAAAAATTTGGGCCTCGCGGCCAAGGATCAGCCGAAGGACGCTTATCTTGACATCGGCCGCTTCAATTTCCCCGGTGCCTATGTGGTGGACCGCACCACCTATCGCATCCGCATCAAGGGTAAATACCCGCAGTTCGTCTACTGGCTGGGTATGCCATTCTTCGCGCCGGTTCCGGAGGAGGTGGAACGGTTCTACCGGCAGCCGGGCATGGCGGAGCGGAATTTCACTCTGGATTGGCAGCCGGTGGGCACCGGCGCCTATTACCTGGCCGAGAACGACCCCAACCGGGTCATGCGCCTGCAACGCAACCCGTATTACCACGACGATTTCTATCCGATGGAGGGGGATCCCGGCGATGCTGAAGCCGGCCTGCTGGCCGACGCTGGCAAGAAACTGCCGATGGTGGAGTCGGTGATTTACTCTCTGGAAAAAGAGGATGTGCCGTACTGGAACAAGTTCTTGCAGGGCTATTACGATGCTTCCGGGGTGAGTTCCGACAGCTTCGATCAGGCCATCCGCATGAATGCCGAGGGCGAGCCGGATCTGACCGAGGACATGCGTAGCCGCGGCATCCTGCTCTCCACCGCCGCGCGGCCGTCGCTCAATTACCTGGGCTTCAACATGCTGGACCCGGTGGTGGGCGGCCGGTCGGAACGGGCGAGGAAGCTGCGCCAGGCGCTGTCCATTGCCATCGATTACGACGAGTTCATTTCGATATTTCTCAACGGGCGCGGCGTGCCGGGGCAGGGGCCATTGCCGCCGGGGATATTCGGTTACCGGGAAGGCGCCGCGGGGATGAATCCGGTGGTGTTCCGCTGGCAGGGCAAACAGGTACGCCGCCGCCCTTTGGACGAGGCGAAGACACTGCTTGCCGAGGCGGGTTATCCCAACGGCCGAGACGCCGCCACCGGCCAGCCGCTCACCCTCTATTTCGACACCGCCGCGAGTGGACCAGAGGCCAAGAGCCGGATGGACTGGTTCCGCAAGCAGTTCGCCCGGCTGGACATCCAGTTGGTGATCCGCGCCAGCGACTACAACCGCTTCCAGGACAAGATGAGCAAGGGCAGTGAACAACTCTTCGAGTGGGGCTGGAACGCCGATTACCCGGACCCGGAGAACTTCCTGTTCCTGCTCTACGGCCCCAACAAGAAGGTGGGCGTGGGCGGTGAGAACGCGGCCAATTACCAGAACCCGGAATTCGACCGCCTGTTCGAGCGCATGAAGGACATGGACAACAGCCCGGAACGCCAGGCGGTGATCGACCAGATGGTGAAACTGGCACGCGCGGACGCGCCCTGGGTCTACGCCTTCCACCCCAAGAGCTTCGGCCTGCGCCACGCCTGGACGAAGAATGTTAAGCCCAACCTGATGGCGCACAACTTGCTCAAGTACCGCCGCATCGACCCGCCCGCGCGCGCCGCCTATCAGGCGAAATGGAATCGGCCGGCGCAATGGCCGCTGCTGCTGGCCGTGGCCGTGCTGGCCGCATTGATCTGGCCGGCGGTGGCGGGGTATCGGCGGCGGTTGAAGGCGACAGCGGCGGGGGTATGAGTGCCACGGCGTGTCTCTTATCAAGGCGGCAATCAATGATCCCACCGTCATTCCCGCCCTCGGCCACGATCAGGGGCGGGAATGACGGCAACTTTGGTTGCCAGGTTAATAAAAGGCGCTTGCCGATAATGTTGGAATGGCTTACGGTAAGGATGTAATGCGATCCTTACGAGAGGAATAAAATGAACGCCATTGCCAAAGTGACAAGCAAAGGCCAGACCACGATTCCGCAGGAGATTCGTGCCTTGCTCAACGTGAAACCCGGTGATTTGCTCGCCTGGGAGTCGTTATCCTCGGGCGAGGTGCGCGTGCGCCGGGTTGATCCGCTCGACCTGGAATACCTGCGCGCTGTGGAAGGTACCCTGTCGGAATGGGCGGGGGCGGCAGATGAGGAGGCTTACGGTGCCCTCTGAGGAAGTGCTCTCGGCCTGGCAGGTGGTGCGGGTGCCATTCCCATTCACCGACCGGCAAGCGGCCAAGAACCGCCCCGCGCTGGTTCTGTCCGATGCTGTCGCTTTCAATGCCCCGGCAGGACATGCCGTCATGGCCATGATTACCTCTGAGGCCAATGCGCCCTGGCCCCTGGATTGCTCGATTTTCGACCTTGAAATGGCTGGCCTGCCTGCGCCTTCCAAGGTGCGTTTCAAACTCTTTACCCTGGATCGGCGCTTGGTGCGCGGGATGCTTGGCCGGTTGGCCGGCGAAGACGAGGCCCGCGTGCGCATGGGGCTGGCGCGATTGCTCGGGGAAGGGGGGGCGCCCTTGTTGCAGGAGGCACAGACGGGTTTTGGCCCCTCGGGCCAGCCGGGTAGCTGATAACCGCCGCGAATGCTCAACTACCTCATCCGCCGCGTCCTTTACGCCATCCCCATCCTGCTGGGGGTGAACCTGCTGACCTTCGCGTTGTTCTTCATGGTCAACACGCCGGACGACATGGCGCGCATCCACCTTGGCGCCAAGCATGTCACGGCGGAATCCATCAGCCGCTGGAAGAGCGAGCACGGCTATGACAAGCCCTTGTTCCTGAATGAAAAAGCCGAAGGCGCGGGGCGGGCGACGGAGACCCTGTTCGTGGACAAGTCGCTCAAGTTGTTCGCCCTGGATTTCGGCGCCGCCGACGATGGCCGCGATATCGCCCGCGAGATCGGGCAACGCATGTGGCCAAGTCTGGCGATCGCGCTGCCGACCTTCCTGGTCGGCCTACTTGCCTACATCAGCTTCGCCCTTCTATTGGTGTTCTTTCGGGGGACGCCGCTGGATGCCGGCGGGGTGGTGTTGAGCGTGGCGTTGATGTCGATCTCCGGCCTGTTCTACGTGATCGGCGGCCAGTACCTGATGGGCAAGTTGTGGCACTGGTTCCCCATTTCCGGCTATCAGCCGGGGCTGGATGCCTGGAAATTCCTGCTGATGCCGGTGCTGGTCGGCGTGGTGGCGAGCATCGGCGATTCCACCCGCTTCTACCGCTCCCTGTTCTTCGAGGAAATCGCCAAGGATTATGTGCGCACCGCCCGCGCCAAGGGGCTGTCGGAACTTCGTGTCCTGTTCCGCCATGTGCTCGGCAACGCCATGATTCCGATCCTGACCGGGGTGGTGGTGGTGATTCCGCGCCTGTTCATGGGCAGCCTGATCATCGAATCCTTCTTCGGCATTCCCGGCTTGGGCAGCTATACCATCGACGCCATCCAGGCGCAGGACTTCGCCATCGTCCGCTCGATGGTGTTCCTCGGTTCGCTGCTCTACATCCTCGGTCTGGTGCTGACGGATTTGTCCTATACGTTGGTCGATCCGAGGGTGAGGCTGGAATGATCAAGCCCATCCTGCTCTGGTCCGACACCCTGATCTTGCTGCTGCTTGCCACGCTGGCGGTGCTGGTCTGGTTGGCGCGTAACAATGAAACCCTGCGCGGGCCTTGGCGCCAGGTGATGAAGACCCGGATGGGGGCAGCCACCGCCCTGATTTTGTCGCTCTACATCGGCATTGGCCTGCTCGATTCCCTGCATTACGTCGAACGCCTGCCCGGTGCACCGGGCCAGGCGGCGCAATACAGTGGAGAGGTGCGTTCCGCGCTGGACTGGCTGCTCACGCCACTACGCGAGAAGGTGGAAAAGACCTACTCGGCGCCCTTTGCCACCCACCTCTATGCCAAGGAAACCATGACCGGCCGGGATGGCCGGGAAATCCGGGATTTCCCGCGCCTGCAACATGGCGGGGCGCATCTGGCCGACCCGGACAAGGATTTCTGGCGTGATGTTTCGGAGCGCGCCAGCCTCGGCCTGCTGGCTGGCTGGGTGGCCTGGCTATTGTGGCGGTCTTGGTTCGGTTGCCGAGATGGCGGCGCCCGTTTCGGGGTGTCCGGTGTCTGCTCGAACAACACCGCGAGTCGATACGCCACGCTGCTGATCCTGTTGCTCACGATGGGCCTGCTCATCGCCCTGGCCCCGCACTACCACGTATTCGGCACTGACAAGGTCGGCCAGGACGTGCTCTATCTCTCGCTCAAATCCATCCGTACCGGCCTCTTGATCGGTAGCCTCACCACCCTGGTGATGCTGCCCTTCGCCTTGGGCCTGGGGATCGCCGCCGGTTATTTCGGTGGTCGCGCGGACGATGTCATCCAGTATCTCTACACGACACTCAATTCCATTCCCGGCGTCCTCCTCATCGCCGCCGCCGTGCTGGTGGTACAGGTGCAGATCGAGGCCCACGCCGAATTGTTCAACACCGCCGCCGCCCGTTCCGACGTGCGCCTGCTGGCGCTCTGCGGGATTCTCGGGGTGACCGGCTGGACCGGCCTGGCGCGGCTGTTGCGGGCGGAATCGTTGAAGCTGCGCGAACTGGAATTCGTGATGGCCGCGCGTGCTTTCGGTGTCACCCACGGCCGCATCCTGCTGCGCCACCTGCTGCCCAACGTCATGCACCTGGTGCTGATTACCGTGGTGCTTGATTTCTCCGGCCTGGTGCTGGCCGAGGCGGTGCTGTCCTACGTCGGTGTCGGGGTTGATCCGGGCATGATCAGCTTCGGCAACATGATCAATGGTGCGCGTCTGGAACTGGCGCGCGAGCCGGTGGTGTGGTGGCAGTTGGCCGCCGCCTTCCTGTTCATGTTCGTGCTGGTGCTGGCCGCCAACCTGTTCGCCGACCAGGTGCGCGAGGCGCTCGATCCCAAATCGAGAGGGCGCCAATGAGGGCGCACATGAAAGCGCATTTGCAAGGACTCGCGGTCGAAAACCTGAGCGTCGAGATCGTCGCTGGTGGCCGTCTGTTGAAGCCGGTGGATGGGGTCAGCTTCGCCATCGGCGCCGAGGAATGCGTGGCCCTGCTGGGCGAATCCGGTTGTGGCAAATCCATGACCGCGCTGGCCTTGATGCGCCTATTGCCGGAAGGCGCGCGGGTGGCTTCCGGTAGCGCGCGGCTGGAAGGCGAGGAGCTGTTCGCGCTGCCGGAAGCGGCAATGGGCGAGGTGCGTGGCGGCCGTCTGGCGATGATTTTCCAGGAGCCGCAAACCAGCCTGAATCCGGTGATGACCGTCGCCGAACAGATTGCCGAGGCGCTCACCGCGCACCGCGATCTGGCCGGCGATGCCGTGCCGTCCGAGGCCGGGCGCATGCTGGAAGCGGTGGGCCTGGAGCGCGACCGCCTCACCGCCTACCCGTTCCAGCTTTCCGGCGGCCAGCGCCAGCGCGCCCTGATCGCCATGATGCTGGCCGGCGAGCCGGAAGTGCTGATCGCCGACGAGCCCACCACCGCCCTGGATGTCACCGTGCAGGCGCAAATCCTGTCCTTGCTGCGCGACCTGCAACGGCAACGCGGCATGGGCCTGTTGCTGATCACTCATGACCTCGACGTGGCGCGTGACATGGCCGATCGGGTGGCGGTGATGTATGCCGGCCAGATTGTCGAGTGGGCCAGCCGCGACAGCCTCTATGCCACGCCACGGCATCCCTACACGCAGAAGCTGTTCGCCGTGCTACCGCGCCTGGATCGCCGCGGTGAGCGCCTGGACAGCCTGCCCGGCCGCGTGCCGCCTCCGGATGCCGTCATCATCGGCTGCCGCTTCGCGGAACGCTGCCCGGCGGTGTTCGAGCGTTGCCGCGAGGAGGCGCCAGCCTTCCATGAAGCGGTGCCGGGGCACTTCGCGCGCTGTCATCTTGCCGAACCGCGGGCCATTCCTTCCTTTGAAAGGGGGGGGGCAGAAGGGATGTATTTGGCGCCCGTTTTCCCCGCCACCGTAAAGCCCTTCCCGCCCCCCTTTGCAATAGAGGGAGGTGAAGTCGTGCTCTCCGTACACGATCTCGCCGTCCATTTCCCCATCCGAAAAGGCCTGTTCCGCCACACCGTCGATCACTTCAAGGCGGTGGATGGGGTCAGCCTTTCCATCCAGGCCGGCGAGACGCTGGCACTGGTGGGGGAGTCGGGTTGCGGCAAGAGCACGCTGGCGCGCGCTATCCTGCGCCTGCTCGAACCCACGCGCGGCGAGGTGCGCGTGATGGGCGAGCCGCTTGGCGGCCTGGCTGGGGAGGCGTTGCGAAAGAAGCGGGGCGAGATGCAGATCGTGTTCCAGGACCCGTTCTCCTCGCTCAATCCACGTATGCGCATCGGCGACATCCTGGAAGAAGGCATGGCCGCGCTATTGCCGCTGGCAGCTTCGGCGCGGCGAGCGCGGGTGGCTGAATTACTCGATCAGGTGGGCCTGCCCAGCGACGCTACGGGACGCTATCCGCATGAGTTTTCTGGTGGCCAGCGGCAGCGCGTCGCCATTGCGCGCGCCCTGGCGGTGCAACCCAGGTTGTTGATCCTCGACGAGCCCACCAGCGCGCTGGATGTCTCGGTGCAGGCGCAAATTCTCAACCTGCTGGCGGATTTGCAGGCCGCGCAGGGCCTGGCCTACCTGTTCATTACCCACAACCTGCCGGTAGTGGGTTACCTGGCGCGGCGCGTGGCGGTCATGCGGGCGGGCCGCATCGTCGAGGAAGGCGATGCGGCCCGCCTGCTGACGGCGCCGCGCCACGAATACACCCGCCTGCTACTGGATTCGGCGCCGGGACGCAGGTGATCCCACCTTCGAGGCAACAAAAAAGCGGGCCGAAGCTCGCTTTTGCTGTTCGCTGGCGAATCGATCAGTGGGTCATGATCCACGCGGCCAGCGCGGCGGCATCAGCGGCAGCCTTGGGTTGCTTCGGCATCGGGATCTTGCCGTAGACGCCCTTGCTACCGTTGTTGATCGCATCAGCCAGTTTCGCTTCGGCATCGGCCTGGCCCTTGTGCTTGGCGGCGATGGCGGTCCAGGTCGGGCCCATCTTCTTGGCGGTGGCGTCATGGCAACTAGCACAGCCATCTTTCTTGGCCATGGCGGCGTCGGCGAAGGCGGCACCGGAGAAGGATAGGGCAGCGGCAATAGCCAGGGTGGTCAGCGTCTTCATGTGTTTTCCTTTCAGAGAGTGGTGAGAATGCGGCTTCACTATATTAAAGAATTCGCTTGTCCGCAATTGCTTGAAGCGGTCAATTCTTACGGTTAATTATTACCACGCCACCACATGGACGTTGTTCAACCCACGGCCGAGGAAACGCTCGCCGATGGTCTGGAAGCGTAGCGGCACATCGGTGACCCAGTAGTGGTAGTCGGGCGGGGTGCGCTCCGGGTTGTGCAACTTGAGGTCGGTGAGCAGCGCTGCGGTCTGTTCTGCCATGGCTTCGGCCGAATCCACCAGCGTGATGGCGGGGCCGGCGGCCTCCTGCAACAGGGGCTTCAACAGCGGGTAGTGGGTGCAGCCCAGGACCAAAGTATCGACTTGCTCGGCCAACACCGGCTTCAAGTATTCCTGGGCGGTGAGGCGGGTGACCGGATGATCCAGCCAGCCTTCCTCGACCAACGGCACGAACAGGGCGCAGGCTTGCGAGAAGATGCGCGCGTCCGGCTCGATGGCGTGGATGGCGCGCGAGTAGGCGTTGCTGTTGATCGTGGTGGGCGTGCCGATGACACCGATGCGCCGACTCCGCGTGGCGGCCAGGGCGGTGAGGGCACCGGCTTCAATCACGTCCAGCACCGGCGTCGGCGAGAGGTCGCGCACGACTTGCGAGGCGACGGCGGCCATCGTGTTGCAGGCGATGATCAGCACCTTGACCCGCTTTTCCAGCAGGAATTCGGCGATCTGGGTGGTGTAGTGGGCGATGGTCTGCACCGACTTGACGCCGTAGGGCACTCGCGCGGTGTCGCCGAAATAGTGGATGGATTCGAACGGCAGCCGCTCCATCAGGGCGCGCACCACGGTCAGCCCGCCGACGCCGGAGTCGAACACGCCGATGGGGCTACGCGGGTCTAAATGGCTCTGCATGGTTTTCTGCCTGGCGGGAAAGCGCCCATTGTAAATGCTCGCGCAGCAGCGCCGAGGGGTGGTCGAGCCACGCTTTCAGGGCGGCGGCAATGGCGGGTGTGGGCGGCGCGTTGCCCAGCGCCACGGTGATATTGCGCAGCCAGCGTTCATGGCCGATGCGGCGGATGGCCGAGCCTTCCATCCGCGCCAGGAACTCGGTCTCGCTCCAGGCGAACAACTCGATCAGGCTGGCCGTATCCAGGCCGTGACGCGGCTGGAAGTCGGGCACGGCGGCGGAGCGGGCGAAGCGGTTCCACGGACAGGCCAGTTGGCAGTCATCGCAGCCATAGATGCGGTTACCCAGTAATGGACGCAATTCCAATGGAATCGCCCCGGCATGTTCGATGGTGAGGTAGGAAATGCAGCGTCGCGCATCGACTTGATAAGGCGCGACGATGGCGCGGGTCGGGCAGAGGTCGATGCAAGCCTGGCAGGTACCGCAATGGTCCTCATCGGGCTCATCGGGCAAAAACGGCAGATTGGTGAACAGTTCGCCGAGAAAGAACCAGGAGCCTTGCCGGTTCAGCAGCAGCGTGTGCTTTCCGCGCCAACCCAGGCTGGCACGGCTGGCGAGCGCCACTTCCAACACCGGGGCGCTATCGGAAAAAGGGCGCGATTGAAACGGGCCGATATCGCTGGCGATGCGCTCCGCCAGCTTTTGCAAGCGGCCGCGCAGCAGCTTGTGATAATCACGCCCCAGGGCATAGCGGGAGACATAGGCGCGAGCCTGGTCGCCCAGGTTTTCCCACGATTCCGCCGCATCCGGCAGATAGTCCAGGCGAACGCTGATGATGCTGGCGGTTCCCGGCAGCAGTTCTGCCGGCCGCGCTCGGGTGGCGCCGTGCCGGGCCATATAATCCATTTCTCCGTGAAACCCTTTCGCCAGCCAATCCATGAGTTCCGCTTCCGCAGTGCCCGGGTCGACGGGCGCAAAACCCACCGCGCTGAAACCCAGTTGCTGTCCCCATTGCCGGATCAGTGGTTTCAATGCGGCCAATGCTCCGGGAGAACGGTCTTGAGTCATGCCGGCAATGATAGCGGCGAGTTCACCGCCACGCTGCCCGACGAGGCCGCCACTCAGGCGCTGGGCGCGCGCCTGGCGCGGGTGCTGGAGCCCGGCTTGAGTGTCTGGCTCTGTGGTGATCTGGGTGCCGGCAAGACCACGCTGGCGCGCGGCCTGGTGCGAGAACTGGGTTATGGTGGCCGCGTCAAGAGTCCGACCTATACTCTGGTTGAACTTTATCCATTTTCGAGTTTCAATCTTTACCACTTTGATTTATATCGGTTTGTAGATCAGGATGAATGGGCAGAGGCGGGCTTCCGCGAATACTTCAACGACACCAGCCTGTGCCTGGTGGAATGGCCGGAAAAGGGCGGCGCCCTGCTGCCCAGGCCGGATATCCAGGTGCGCCTGGATATTCTCGATACGGGCCGCATCGCTCATGTGCAGGGCTTGACCGAGGCAGGTAAACAATGCGTCACGCGCTTATCCATACCCTGAGTCTGCTGTTTGGGCTGTTCGCCACCCTGGCCGCCCAGGCCAATGGGGTCACCGCCGCGCGCCTGTGGCCGTCGCCGGAATACAGCCGCATTGCCTTCGAGCTTTCCGAAGCGGCTGCCTACAAATATTTCATTCTGAAAAACCCGGAGCGCCTGGTGCTGGATCTGGAAGGGGTGGAGCCGGAAGGCGCGTTGCTGGAAATGGCGGCCAGGGTAGCCCCTCAAGACCCGCAGATCGCCTCCATCCGGGTGGCGAGGAATCGCCCTGGCGTGACCCGCGTGGTAGTGGAACTGAAAAGCGAAATCCGTCCCCAGGTATTCGCGCTCAAACCCATGGGGGATTACGGCCACCGCCTGGTACTGGATGTTTATCCCACCTCGCTGGAAGCCATGGAAAAGCAGGTCGAGGCGGCTATCGGCAAAGCGGGCAAAGCGGGCAGAGCACCGGGCGTGCAAGAGGTAGAGGCCCATCCTGGCAAACTTGCCGCCAAGCCCGAATACGTCCGTCTGATCACGGTCGCCATCGACGCCGGCCATGGCGGCGAAGACCCGGGCGCCAAGGGCGCCAAGGGCTCGCACGAGAAGGACATCACGCTATCCATTGCGCGCCGCCTCAAGGCACAGATCGACAAACAGAAAAATATGCGCGCCTACCTTACCCGCGATGGCGACTATTTCATTCCCCTGCATGACCGGGTCAACAAGGCGCGCCGGGCGCAGGCTGACCTGTTCGTCTCCATCCATGCCGACGCCTTCGTCAAGCCGCATGCGCGCGGTTCCTCAGTGTTCGCGCTGTCAGAAAAGGGCGCCACCTCGGCGGCGGCCAAGTGGCTGGCAAGGCGCGAGAATGACGCTGACCTGATCGGCGGTATCAACATCGACGTGAAAGATGTCTACCTCAAGCAGACTCTGATCGACCTCTCGCAGACCGCCGCCATTGCAGACAGCTTGAAACTCGGCCGCGCGGTGCTGCAAGAAATTGGCGGCATCAACCCGTTGCACAAGGCCCAGGTGGAGCAAGCTGGCTTCGCGGTGCTGAAAGCCCCGGACATCCCCTCCATCCTGGTTGAAACCGCCTTCATCTCGAACCCGGACGAAGAAAAGCGCCTCACCGACGTGGCCTATCAAGACAGCATGGCCAGCGCTATCGTCGCCGGCATCAAACGTTACTTCGACAAAAACCCGCCGCTGGCGCGCAACAAAGTGGCGCAAAATCTCTGACCTTGCTCTGCGGAGCCGAGAAACAAGCCTTCTCACGGTTTACCAGGCTTGCGTCCCTCAGTGGCTACCGGCTCAAGGGTATTACCGGCGCAAAGAAACCCCTCAGATAATTCAGGTAATTCCTGATTTTTCCACACCTCATTAGTACTTAAGCTGTCGCGATGATTAAGGGGATGGTGGTGTTGTTTTTCTTGGAGATATGAGCATGGATGCACTTGGTGCCGAATTCACCCCGGAGATGCAGAGAGCCCTCGATTGGGTGCCCGCCATGATTTGGGTGGCTGGTCCGAAGGGCGATTGCTGTTATGTCAATCTTGCCTGGCTGGAGTTCACCGGACGCAAGCTGGATGACGCACTGGGTGATGGTTGGCTGTCGATGATGCATCCGGAGGATGCCGCCGCTTGGCATGCGCTCATCGCCGAAGCGATCCGGAACATCCAGCCGTTCTCGCTGGAGTGTCGTCTGCGCCGTCGCGATGGGCGTTATCGTTGGTTGTTGAAGTCAGGCAAACCCATCCTTTCCGACCAGGGCCAGTGCATCGGTTTCGTTGGCATTTGTAACGATGTCAGCACCCAGAAACAGGCGCTGGAATCGCTGGCTCAGGCCAGCCAGAAACACCGTTCCGTGCTCGCCAACCTGCGTGAGGCGGTGAGTGTGATTGAGGATTCCCTGCACACCGATGAACCGGGGGCAAAAGCCCATCAGGATGACCGCCTGACCCCGCGCCAGCGTGAAATCCTGCACCTGATCGCGCGCGGCTTTGCCACCCGCGAGATCGCCGTCCAGTTGCACGTCAGCGTAAAAACGGTGGAAAGCCATCGTGCCCAGCTCATGCAGCGCCTCAACATTCATGACGTGGCAGGCCTGACCCGTTACGCCATCCGCACCGGCCTGGTCGCTTCCGATCTGTAATTAGTGCCTGACCGAAACCCCTCGCCCCGCAACAACAAAGGATGCGCGGGATTTTCAGCGACGAAGTATTGACGGCAGCAGGAGCGTTTTCGGTCGGAGGCACGGAAATACAGACCTGGCAGCCAACAAAGTGGAAATCTTCGCGCCGGAAGCAGCGCTGGCGCTGGCAGCAAAAAATCTTCGTTTTACATTCAAGAAGGCCTGGCATGCGGTCGGCTTGCGGCCATTCACACATACACCTATCTGCCTGCCCGGCCAATTTTAGCCTTAAGGCAGATGCAGACGGGCTGTGCGGCACTTTATATGCCCATCGACTGTATATCGAGCGTGGTACTTAGGGTCTGTCTGCCCTCGATGTCAAGTTTGCGCATTTTCTCTCATAGCTTCTTGCGGCTGATGCCCAGGCTTATCGCGGTACGGCTGCAATTCCAGTCGTGGGCGAGCAGTTGCGCCTCGATGAAGCTGCGTTCGCAATCTTGCATGTAACTGCCCAGCGCGGCCGTGATATCGGCGTTGTTGGATTGGCTCCCGAACTCCTCAGTCAGGTCGGCGGGCCACAATTCAGTTGCGGATAGACCACGGGCCAGGCTATCGCGTCTATTACGCCCGTGCTGGGGAGCGCCTGATTCTGTTGCTGGTAGGTGGCGGCAAGCGCCGCCAGCAAGCCGAAATTGAAACCGCTCTGAGTTACTGGGCAGACTGGAAACGGAGGAACGCATGAAAGCATCACGCCCCCATGATGAAACTATGGTCAAACTCCTGCGCGAGGATGCCAGCTTTGCCGATGAATACCTGGCCGCCAGCCTGGAAGCAATAGACTAACCGGGAGGCCGCGAGGCCCTGCTGATGGCGCTGCGCCTAGTGGCACAAGCGCAAGGCATGGGTGCCGTGGCAGTCCGGGCGGGCATTCAGCGAGACAGCCTTTACCGCGCCCTGTCCCCCAAGGGCAACCCGACCTTGAAAACCCTGCTGGTTATCTTGGCCGGGGCTAACGATCATGGCGGCGAGGCGGCCCAGGATGATGAAACCGGGCGCACTTGTAGCGCCGGCTTTATGGCGAGCAGCTTGTTTGCCGAGATTGCCGAAGGCTTTGAAGCCTTGGCCGAAGCGCGCGCCAGCAAGCGCACCTTGCGCACCCATGAGGTTGAGGCCATGCCCGCGCCTGACATGACCGTCGAAGAACTGATTGCCCTGTGCGAACGGCTGAACCTCTCTCGCCCCGTGCTGGCCCGCTACCTCACTCGCCACGACCGGTCCCCTACCTTTTCGCTCGCACCCGCGAAATAGGAGGGGGCATCCCCTGGATAAACCCAATGACTGAATACACTACCGACTGCATCAAGTGCGGCAAGCCGCTGCAACAACCTGCCACCGGCCAACCCCGCACGAACTGCTCGACCGGCTGCCGCCGCGCGGCGGAGAAGGAAACAACGCGGCTGAATGGCCGACTCGACCAACTCGAAAACATGGCGATGTATGTCCGGCTTGGTCGAAACATGCCCATGCCTTGCGAGATCGAACGCATCGCCGCCGAAATCGCCCGCGCCGAATCCCGCCTGCAAGAACTGCTCAACGTCGCACCCGAATGAAAGGAAATCACATGACCGCCCATGTGGCGGGTTTTTGTGCCTGCCGCATTGATGGGCATTGCCAGAATTTGGCTACAGGGAGGCTACACGAAGACAGCAAACAAAAAGCCAGACCTTGTTAGCCTGGCTAAGTCGTTGATTATTTGGTGCCCCCGACACGAATCGAACGTGTGACCCTCCCCTTATGAGAAGGTAGGTAAACGTATTTATTGACGTTGAACAATATTTAATACTCGTTAGTATTCAATGACATATGCATATAACAAGGGAAATCAAGGTTGCTTTATGTTGATTCATGTTCAATAATCCGCTTACAAGTCGCTTACATGGATTCGATGTAAGCGCCCACGGATTGTTTATGGACGGTTTTCAACATGGCACGCATCAAGCTTACAGCCGGTCGAATTCGGGACTTCACCACCGACAAGTCTCAAGCGTTTCTTTGGGATTCGGAAGCGCCCGGCCTGGCAGTGAGAGCAACGCCATCCGGTAAGAGCGCCTTCATATTTCAGGGCAAGCTGAACAGGAAAGACATTCGGTGCACCATCGGCGACGTTGGAACATGGGGCATTGACCTCGCACGGGAAGAAGCCCGCCGACTGGGTACGCTGGTTGACCAAGGCATTGACCCCCGCGAACAGAAGCGCGAGCGCATCGCCGCCAGCGAGGCCAAGCGCGAAGCGCTGCGCCAGCATGATGTGACCGTATCCGAAGCCTGGAATGCCTACATCGAGGCCAGAATGCCAAGGTGGAGCGCCCGCCATCTTCAAAACCATCTGACACTTGCCCAAGCGGGTGGAGAAAAGCGGAAAAGCGGCCGGCACCCTGGCGAGCCGGAAACCACACTGCCTGGCCCGGTTCATTCCCTGTTGAATCGCCGCCTTGGCGACATTGACGGCAACGCCATGAAGGCTTGGCTATCCAATGAAATCGAGCGCGGGCCATCGCAAGCCGAGCAGGCTTTCCGCGTATTCCGAACCTTCATCGGATGGTGCGCCGAACATGACGACTACAAAGGCGTGGTGAATGCCGACGCCTGCGCAGCCAAGGCACTGCGCGAGATGGTTCCAAAGGTGAAGCCGAAGGATGATGTGCTGCAAAAGGAACAGCTTTCCTCATGGTTCGCTGCTGTTCGCAGAATCCGCAATCCAGTGATTGCCGCCTACCTGCAAGCCCTGCTGGTGACGGGCGCCCGCCGAGAAGAACTGGCTGGCCTGACTTGGGATGGCATCGACTTCCAATGGAAAACCATCACCATTCACGACAAGGTTGAGGGCGAGCGCACCATTCCGCTAACGCCCCTTGTGGGCGAATTGCTCGCCTCACTACCCCGCCGCAAAGATGCGGAGGGCAAGCCCCTGCCCTGGGTATTCTCAAGCCCGACCGCCGCCAATGGCAGGCTGCAAGAACCGCGCAAGCAGCACATCAACGCGCTGGAAGCCGCAGGCCTGCCGCACCTATCGCTTCATGGCCTGCGCCGTTCATTCGGCACCTTGGCGGAATGGACAGAAGCGCCCGTGGGCGTGGTGGCGCAAATCATGGGGCACAAGCCTTCCGCCATCGCGGAGAAGCATTACCGCCGCCGCCCGCTCGACCTGCTGCGCATGTGGCACACCCGAATTGAGGCTTCGATTCTTGAACAGGCCGGCATTGAACAGCCCGAGGAAGGCCAGCAGGGCTTGCGGCTGGTGAAGGGCAGCGCCGCCAGCAGTCGGTAACTGGGAAGTGAGGATTTCCCCGTTTTTCGCCCCGGTTTATCCGGGGTTTCTTGGCAACACTCCCCTTAAAGGGTAAATTGAACGACATGGAGAAACGCACGCCCCATTACCTGCTTTCCGCAATCCAGGCCCAAATGACCGGCGTCGATGAAATGAACATCACGTTTACGGCTCAGGCGGGAATCCGCGCAGCAGGCATGGCGATGGGGGATGCTCTCGAAGTCGTGCGCGGCCTGACCCTCACGAACTTCTACAAGAGCATGACCACCCACAAGGACCACCGCGTGTGGCAGGACGTGTATCACGCCCAGTGGCGCGGGAAAGGGCTCTACGTGAAGTTCCAGCAGGCCGGCGAATACTTCGTTGTGTCGTTCAAGGAGTTGTGACATGGCATCGAAATGGAATGGCAAGCAGTGCCCCCTGTGCTTCGAGGGCACCTTGTACGATGGTGAGAAGCAGCAGCGGATGGAGTACCGGGGCCGGGTATACGAGTACACGGCGCACGGCGCCTTCTGTGACCACTGCCAAGACGGCTTCCCTATCCACGACGCGAAAGAGGAGGCTGCATGGCACGCCTTCCGCGACCGGATAGACGCCGAGGACAGCGCCGAACTGGCGCGCATCCGCAAGAAGCTGAAACTCACTCAGCAGGCCGCCGCGAAGCTGACGGGTGGCGGGAAGAATGCGTTTTCCAGGTACGAACGCGGCGAGGCCAAGCCCATGCCGGCCGTGGTGAACCTCTTTCGGCTCCTGGACCGTCACCCGGAACTGTTGAAGGAACTGGGTGCGTGAAGAAACGAAACCTGTTTGCCGAGATTGCCGAAGGCTTCGATGCCTTGGCCGATGAACGCGCCCGCAAGCCCACCCTGCGCACCCATGAGGTTGCGGCCAGGCCCGCGCCGGGAGTGACCGCCGAAGAACTCATCGCCTTGCGCGAGAAGCTGAACCTCTTGCGCACCGTGCTTGCCCGCTACCTGCGCACCGACCCCAGCACCCTAGAAAACTGGGAGCAAGGCCGCGCCCATGCCGAAGCGCCAGCCTGACCTGAGTATGCCCATCTCTACCGCGACGGCGGGAAAAGTCGCACACTTTCACAGGCCAGATGTTTCATCAAGGGCAAAATATATTTGACATTGAATAAAATATCATTGTGTGCTAACGTCCATCCGCTCTTGTGCAGTCTGTTTTTGCGCAGTCAGACGCTCACTTAGGTGAAAGACGAGGATTGCGACGACGGATAGGCACACCAGGACAGCTCCCCACGGCGACGTGATGTGACCCCTGCGTTTTGAGTACGTTGCTGCATCGGCTAAGCCGACGCAGTGAAGTATCAACGCGCCAGGAACCACATCATGATCTTGACCGCTTTATCTGGAACTGTTCACGTAGCCCGGCTCTCAACCGACGAAGCCGCATCCCGCCTGAAAATCAAGTCTCAAACCTTGCGCGCCGCATTTTGTCGCGCGGGGCATTACTTTGGCGCAAGGCCAACCAAAACGGCTTCGCGCTTCCTGCTATGGAACGCCGCCGATATTGAGCGCCTGGCCAATGGCGAGGTGCTGCAATGACCGACCCCAGAAACGACGACGCCCCTGGGCAAGAGGGGCGCCGCCATGGTCGCGGCAAGTCACGGGCCAGTCTCGAACTGATCGCCGCAGCCAAAGCTATTCTGGAGGAAATCCAACCGGCCTCAATTCGCGCAGTCTGCTACCGGCTCTTCGTCGCCGGCCTCATTCCGACTATGGCCAAGAACAACACCAACGCCGTCGGCAGGCTGCTAGTCGGGGCGCGTGAGGATGGGGTTATCCCTTGGGCCTGGGTGGTTGATGAGACCCGAGAGGCTGAGCGCATTTCTGCATGGAACAATCCCGAGGAAATCATCCGGGCAACCATCCAAGGTTACAGGAAGGACTACTGGACGGCACAACCCGAGCGCGTGGAAGTCTGGTCAGAGAAGGGAACTGTGCGCGGCACACTGGCGCCGGTACTCAACGAATACGGCGTTACCTTCCGGGTCATGCACGGCTATGGCTCCGCGACCTCACTTCATGACATTGCCGAGGTAACGGCAGAGAACGACAAACCCCTGACTGTCCTGTACGTCGGCGACTGGGATCCGTCTGGCCTGCACATGAGTGAGATTGACCTACCGCGCCGGCTCGAACGGTATGGCGGCAGCCTCAACATTATCCGCGTAGCCCTCAACGCAGGCGACGTTGCGGCGGGCACCGACCTACCCTCTTTCGAAGTCGAGACCAAGTCGAAAGACCCCCGCTACAAGTGGTTTGTCGACCGCTATGGAAATCATTGCTGGGAGCTCGACGCGCTATCGCCCGTAATCCTCCGGCAGCGCGTAGATGATGAAATCTTCGACCTGCTGGACGTAGACACCTGGAATCGCGCCATCGAAGTCGAAGCGGCCGAACGCGAGTCAATGCAAAGCATCTTGGGCACCTGGAAGAGTATTTCGATGCAGGCTTCAAAATACTCCGACGGGGCGGCGTGATGGCCAGCAAATCCAGAAAGCCCCTAGAAGCCGTCTCCGGCAGTTACACGCCACTGCCCCATGCACTGCTCGATTCCGTGGCCTACATGGGGGCCAGCGTTCGCGCCAAGGCTATGCTGATTGAGTTGGTCCGCCAGCATAACGGGCATAACAACGGGCACCTGCAATTGACTCTTGGGTGGCTGCGCAAGCGTGGCTGGTCTTCGACCCGTGCAATCCAACTGGCGAAAACCGAGATTCAAGAGCGCGACCTTGCGGTATTGACCAGGAGCGGCGGACTCAATGCCGGCCCTGACCGCTACGCGCTGACCTGGCTAACCGTCTCCGACTACGCCGGCCTCGACCTCAAGCCAGGAACCTTCGCACCTGGCGCATGGCGCTTTGCAGACCCGCCTCCCGTCATGAGCAAACGACAGCCACCGCCGCCGGAGAGCCGCACCAAAAAACGCAAGGCGAGTTCCGGTAGCGAGAACAGCACTGTTCCGGTGCTGGGTCCAGTAAGCGCGCCCACTGTTCCGGTAGTGAGAACGAAAACGGCCCTTTTTGCCGTGCCCGCTGTTCCCACTACCGGAAACAATGAAGTTACCAGTTCCCTGCCCGCTTCATCATCGGTACGAAATACGCCGGACGCACCACCGCGCACCGCCGACTTTTGGGCAAAGTTCCGCACGCCGCGCCGATTCGCTCCACCGTACCGGCTCGCCGGCATCGGCTTCGACATAGACCGCGCCGACTACGCCCACCATCATCAACATGCCGGAGACCTCTCCCATGCCATGCACTGACCGCACCGCGCCCCACCTGCCAGACAGCTACGCCCGGCGCCTGCTGCGTGTCCATGCTGACCTCGCCACTCTGACAGAACCATGTTGGATTGATGATGTTCTCGACCATTGCGCCGATGGCTTGGCCTTCAGCATCCAGTTGACCAATGCACGCAACACGCTCGCCGACCTACTCGACGACCTGGGAATAGTGACTGGCGACGACGCCCCTGACCAGAAGCGCAAGGCTGATGGTGTGCTCACTGAGGACTCCATGAGCACTCATGGAAAATTCTTGCAAGCCGCTCATGCCGCCGCTGCTCAGGGCGAATTACCGGGCCTGGACGTAGGTCAGCGGCACCCAGCACCGGAGAGCGCAACAACGACGCCATGCACAAGCCGTGGCGGCATCTCTGAATCAGCAGGAGAAATGCAATGACAGAGAAAAAGAAAGCACCTCCCCAGGCATGGAAACCGGGTCAGAGCGGCAACCCATCTGGCAAGAAGCCTGGGAGCCGGAACAAGGCCACGGCGATGGTGCTGGCCTTAATGGAGTCGGGCGCGAAGGAAATCACCGAGGCCGTGATAACTGCCGCGAAGGCCGGCGACCTGTCCGCCGCCCGGATGGTGCTCGACCGTCTTGCACCGCCCGCGAAGGAACGCCCGATAGCACTGGTGCTGCCTGACACCAACACCGCTGAAGGCGTCAGTGCTGCGCAACAGACCATCCTGCAGGCCGTAGCCGCGGGCGACCTGCTCCCGGGAGAAGGCACCGCCCTGGCCGGTATCGCGGAAGGACGCCGCAAGGCATTGGAAACCCTGGAACTTGAACGCCGCATATCGGCATTGGAACAGCACCATGCGAACACTTGAAAAGCGAATCAACAAGGTCGAAATCACAGCGCGGCATAGGGCCAGCGACCTGTCATTGTTGAGCGATGCCGAACTGGGGCAGTGCCTCGACACGATTCTGGCGCGGATGGGCACAACTCGGGAAAAGGTCATTGCCGAGCATGGCAGCCTGAGAGCCTTCACCGATGTACTCCGCGAACGGGAGGCCCAACATGACAGGACTTGAAAAGCGAATCAACAAGGTCGAAATCACAGCGCGGCATAGGGCCAGCGAGCATGTAATGTTCGACTGGCCTGACAACGGCGCTGGCAACTTCCAACAAGAACTAGCCGATGCACTGAATACTGGCGTGAAGGTTTACGTCATCGGGGCAAAGGGGGCGACACCCGAAGGAGTGATTCGTTTGACTGTGTCCGAGGCTTACAAGCGGATGTGTGATATGCCGGAGACCAAGGCCCAAGTGCCCGCAATGACTGCACGAGATGCTTATGCGCTCTTGTTGTCGGCTTTGGCTGCTGCGTGAACTGGCGAGTGCGCCACGTGAGCGACCAGTGGCGATGAGGCGCATCGCAGGCTAGTAGCATCCCCTCTCCCGTCGAATTGATGGCACGGGGTCACAGGGTTCACGAAAGTCAGTTCTTGCACTTGTGGGTCGTGCGTTGAGGGCTCGGGTGTCGGCGGATTTTCCATATTCGGCAGCATTCTTGTGTGTCCTGATGCGTGAGACGCCTAGTCAGTGCTTGTTTTCTGCGACGAGGGTTGTGTGACTGGCGTAGGTTCCGGTTCTGGCGCCAGCGGCCACTTCGGTGGCAGCATCCAAGTTGATAGCATCCCCGGGGGCTCGCTCGGCCCGCCCGTATGTATCATTTCTTTCGGAATTTGGTAAGAGTTCGAAGAGGTCTTGGGTGTAGTCATCCGTTGGCAGCCGATCCTTGAATGCGTTACTGTCGATCTCAAAGCGATCAAGAGCCTTCCCCTCCACGTCGAAAACGCATCTCGATGCGCCGCTCCACCAAGGCGCGAATCTCCGCCTCCGTCACTTCTAGTTCCTGTAATTTCGCCGCTGCATCGCAAATTCGTCGCTCGGCCTTCGCCTTTGCATTGCTAATCAACTTGCCTAACTCTGACACCTTCATGCCCGCACGGGGCGCACTCCTGTCAAGGGCCAGAAGGTCGATCAGGCTTGGGTTTGTCAGATTCTCAAGGAAGGCGGCACTTTGCAACTGCCACTGGCAGGAAATGGTCATATTGCCGATCAACAGATGTCCATCGGCATATGAAATGGGGATGGGATACTGTTCCGGCGGCACTATAGCCAATGCTTGCAGCACCTGTTGCGAGAACGTGGCGCGCCCATGCCATTCCCCCTCGGCATGCATGACAACGGTAACCTCACCCGACTCGATGGAAAGAAATCCGCCCTCATAGGCCAGCAGCGCCGGTCCCAGGCGCAGGCGCTTGCGTTGCAGCACCTTCGTTGCTTGCTTGAACTCAAGTTGGCGAACTTGCAGGAAGTTGCGAGACAAAGTTTGCGTCATTGGCTGTCCGAAATGGTCATTTCACAGGCTGGGTGCGCGATTCGATTCTGTTCGCCGCCTCAAAAATGGCATACGCACTGACTGCGCGAATATGTTCAGGAGTGGCTAAGGAAGAAAGGTATTCCTTGGAGCGCGGACTGACTCCAGTGCGCTGGCAAGCCAGCCACGCCACGGCTTCGGCTTCCAGCTCGCGCTGCGCATGCGGCAATTTGGATCGATTCGGCCAGCGGCCTCGAATATCCGCGCCCAGATGTCCACAAAAGATATGGCCTAATTCGTGCGCCAAGGTAGCGAAGCGTGTGGGCAGATCATGCTTGGCATTCACTTTAACCCGGTAACGATAGGCCTCTTTCAAAGGGGATGAGAGCACATCGGGAAAATTGTGTATCGCTGCTGCCGTCCCCGCCAGTAGCGTGCCGTACTGATCGGTCTCAACGACCTCAATGCCGTACTTTGAGCAGGCTGCCTTTGTTTGCTTGTACTGGTCCTTCGCCACCACGCCGGTGGCAAAAAGGGTGCTCATGCGTTCGCCTGGCACTTCCGCCCCATCGGTGTCGCCAAACTCGAAGACGAAGCGGACAGGGCCGAATGGCTGCAATATCACGATGGGACTTGCATCTGGTTTCACCGCTCGATAGATTTTTTCCCATTGCCCACGCCCGCCAACGGCTAGCGCGCCTGGGCACTGCACCATGACCAGCATGGCGTTGTAGGCCGACAGGTTGGTGAACCGGCACATCTTGGCGGTAAATTCATCGAATGCATCGACGCCGCCGCCCTGGTCTTTATCCAGCGCCTGCTGAAAAAGCAGGTCAATTGCGGATGCACAATCCTCGAAATGCGAAAGCTTTTTCTCGGCGGCTTTATCAGGCTCATCGGCGAGCAAGGTTTCTTGAATTTCAAGTTGCTGCATGATTTCCCCCAGTTGGCTCAATTTTGCTGAATGGCTGCGCTACCAAGCGCGACAAGTATTGCAAGCCAGAGGCTCACTGGAAGAGTCTGTGCTATTCATTTTTGCTGAAATTTGTGGAAATCATGTCACCAACAAACCCGCACACGGCCTTCTCCGGGTTTGCTTGGTAGCGTGTCAGCAACTCACGGTCTGAATCGTCTTGCGGCTGGAAGCTGCTCGGCGAAGCCAGCAGGTCGGCACAGCGAACCAGCGTTTTATCCAGAGCGGAATCGTTGACGAGCAGATCAAGCAGCCGGCCGATATAGGCCGTTGTTGTCACCGTCGTGGGCAGAAAGACGATGCGGCGCATTTCAAAATCCTTTTCGTCAGGATCGCAAGTGCCGCCCTGGCTGTCATTGATCTTGAATTTTCCATGCCCGGCCAGCGTGTTGTAGTCCGTTGTAGAAAGTAGTGCCCCGCGAATGCGGAACTGCCAAGCTTCGCCGTCAATCTCCAGCGTGCCGTTCTGCGTGACCGCTTTCTGCACGACGTGCGCCATATATAACGTGGACACAACCTTGTAATCCGACCAGCCGCCATCCACGCCTTCGCGCAATCCCTTGGGGTCAACAAAGCCCAGCGTCTGCACCCGGTTTTTCCGGTCGATGAGCCAGATCAGGAAGTCGGGGTAATACCAGTCGGAGGTGTCCACGCTCAACCGGAAGGAGTCTTCGCGTTTTTCCAGGTTGCGTTTGATCCAGACTTCCCGCCCCTTCCAGATCAAGGGCTGCCCTGGTTCGGGAGGCGTTTCGCCTGGATAGAGGAATTTGACCAGGTCACGCACAAAGCGCACTTCATTCGCGTCCAACTCTCCCGGAGTCACCCGTACATCGCTACCGTCCGGGGGGCGAATCAACAGCGGCTGATACAGACTGCCAGGCACGCGCACCACGAAATCCTGCTGATTGGCATCGCCAATGATCGGCAAGGTTTCCAGTTGTTTACAGCCCGAATCATTGGCCATTGGCTACCTCCCGTGCGTATTTGTCGGGGTCATTCGTGGGCGCTATCGCCACATAGCGGCTGTGCCGTTTTTCTTCGACCCGGTAGGCTTTCTCGAACAGGCCACGCAACACGCTGGCGGCAATGCGGTTCAGACGGGTCAGGTCGCTTTGCGTCTTGATCTGCAAGATTTCCGGCGGCCCGACAATCTCGTAGGGGCCACTTTGCAGGGCATGGTCGATTGCCGCCGTGTCAAAGCGCAGTTGCCACCAGCGTTTAGCGCGCCGCCACTCCACCAGGTCGCGGAAGATGGCGTCCTTGTCCAGCCAGACCACCCGCTTCTTGAATTCATCGGTCAGGTGTTGGCCAACGTGACCGGCAAGTGCTGTCACCTGAGCATTCGCCAACGAAGCGGATGCGACGGTAGCCGACAGTGAAATCCTCGTGGGACGGCCCTTCAGGCTCGCCAGCCACTGTTCACCCACCGCCACTACGGCCTGCGGCGGCGGGGAAATGGCGCGCACGCTGCGTAGGGCCGGCACCACCTGTTGCACGGTCTTGCATTCCTCCCGCGTGGTCGCTACCACTCCGTTTTCGACCAGGCTTTTCAGGAAGACATCCAGATAGGCCGATTGCAAACCATACACATAGGCTGTTTGTAATGGCGCCAGCAGCGGCGTTGGTAATTCCAGCCGCTTGCCATCGCCATCAACCCCGGCAAATCGCACCACTCGCCCGAACATCTGGATGATCAACGAACCTACGCCTTGCCCCAGACGCAACAAGGTCAGGCTGGAGGCGCGGTAGTTATCCCAGCCCTCGGCAAAACGACGCGAACCAATCAGGACGTTCAGGCCGCTGTTCAGTTGATCGAGCCGGGCGAACAGCGAAGTCGTCAGCGCATCGTCATCCACAGAGAGATGCTTCTGCTCCAGCATCTTCTTCAGGCCGACAGCATCACCGACATTGACCACACCGTAGTAATGCGCCGAATCGCCGCGCAACAGGCCCAGCCCCAATTCGCCGGTTGCCGATTTGATCAGACGCAGGATGGGCTTGTCGCCGGTTTGCCAGCCGAAGCAATCCGTCAGCACCTGTTCAGCCAATTGGGTGACATTCATCTTGCTGGCCGTCTGGGCGACATCCTTGGGCAACAGCATCACGCCATCTGCCGTGGCATCGTTCACCGCCTGTAGCAACAGGCTCAAGGCATCCGTCAGTTGTTTGGGCCGCGCCAGCATTTCCGATAGAAAGGCCAGCACGTCGCCGACATCGGAGGTTTGCTCGATGTCTTCCTTGTTTTTGCCGCCAATGACCGACAGCCCCAACAACACCCACAGCGGCGCGGCCACCTGCAAGCCGTGTTTAGCGGCTTCCTTCCGGCTGCCTGGAGAACGGTAGCATTTCACTTGATACCAGTACGCCAGCAAAGCCGCCGTCAGCGTTTGGCGCTGGGCAATCGCCGTCGCGTTTGCATTTGCTTGCACGCGCACATGCCAGAAATCCTTGCCGTAGCGATCCTGATGAAAGCGGTCGTAGGCATAGTCGAAGATCACCGCCTTGGCATAACGCTCAAAGCTCTGTTCAGTCTCGACCACCTGGCCAAAAGTAGCGGAAAACTCGACCAGCAGGCCGCGATGCGCCGGCATGGCCGCCTCATCAATGCCAGCCAAGGTGTGTTGAATCGCCTTCCAGGTGCTGTCTTCGGATTTCTGCCCCTTGTGGCCTTCATCGACGAAGACCAGATTGCGCCCGTCCGCGAAGACGGACACCGGCACCGTTACGCCATCGCCTTTCTTCTCCGTCGCCAGTTTGTTGATGTCCAGCACGATGACGGTATCCGGCGGCAAACGGCCCAGGCTGGAAGCATCGCCATCCATCGGGTAAGCGAAGACATCCCAGGCGGCCAGTCCGCGCAACTTGTCGGCATGCTGGCGGGTGAGCGATTCGCTGGGCGTGATGACGATCACCCTGTCCCAAGCCCGACGCTTTTCCAGCAGCGCCAGACAGGCATGCAGCACATGGGTCTTGCCCGCCGCCGTCGCCATCCAGAACGCCGCCAGTTGCAAATCGGCCTCGGTAAATGCAGAGAGGAATTCGCCTTCGGGCTGATGCGCTTGCAGCCAGGCATTCAAGCGCACGCTGAAGGCATGCGCGTCGCTGCTACTGGCTTCGGCCCAGTGGGTGAACAGCAACAAGGCCAGATATTGGGCGTAACGCGGCGCAAAACGCACCCGTTCACAGGCCAGCCGCACCTCGGCATCCAGCGCCGACAGAGTGACCGTATCGTTGCGGCAGGACGCGCTGACCGCATTCAAATACTTGCCGTCGTGCAGGGCATTGGCCGCACCCACATTGTTTTCAACCTTGGGCATCGTCTGCATCACATCCGATAGATTCAGACCCAACTCATCGGCCAGCGCATCGCGCATGACCAGCGCGGCTTTCAGGCGGGCGTGACCGGAGGACATGATTTTTTTCGACTTTGGCTTTGGTGTGGGCTTCTGCTTGGCGAGCGTTTTGCCCGCCATCATGACCGCCCAAACTGCGTGGCAAACACGGCTTCTATAGCCTCCAGCCGGTCACAGCCCTCAAAGCCCAAACCCGCCGGGTTATTGGTGTAAACCCGGTCGGCTAGATGCAGCGCCAGTTTGGCTTTCACCCATTGCTCGGAGTCCGTGGCAGCGCATTCGCGAAAGAACACCGCCACCGATTGCCCGCGCCGATTTCTGCCCAGCACCACCACGCCGAGCGGCTCCCGATACATCCGGCTGACGTCGATGCCGAGCAAATAGATCAGGCTCTCGACCAGATCGACCTCGCACGATTGCGCCTCGCCGCCGCCCACCGCCTGCTTCAATTGATAACCGAAGGGGGATGAGAAATGCTCTACGCCGCAATACAGGGCGTGGGATGTCTTGTTCAGACGGTAGCGCAGGGCAAAGGCCAGATCATCGAAGGCCAGTTCGCCGGAATCGCCTTGGTTGATTCCGGTATCGAGATTTTCCAGGGTGTCGTCGTATTGCTCCAACTGCTGGACGCGCATCAGCACCCCCGGGCCTTTGTGGTCTTTGAAAGCGCCGGATTTCCATTGGGTGCTGAACGCGACCTTCTTGACCCGATTCAGCAGGATTTTGTCGAAGTGGCTGCCCGCCTCAATCAGGAGGGTTTTGCGCGAAACCCGTTCATCGCGGTTGGCATTGGCGACGGCTTGCCATGTCGTGCCCGAGCCAGGAAAGAAATCCATCACCCAATCGCCGTTGCCTGACGCCTGGGAGACGAAGCGGGAAATCAGACTGCAAGGTTTTGGGTTTGGGAAAGACTTTGATTTTCCAAACAGGTTGGTCAGGTCCTTTTCACCATTGCTGTAGTCCAACACTACCGACTGAGCCACCTGAGTTTCGACGTCGTGAAGAAATCGTTTAACACGAGGCACCTTATCAAGATGGGTACTTCCCCAGACAATTCGCGCTTGTTCCTCTAACTCGGTGAAGGAGCCGGAGTAGCCATGAAGCGGTTTATAGGGGAAGCGCCAGCCAGTCTTTGGGATTTTGCTTGAAGGAATTGCGTGTCCATTCGGGTGGCGGGGTGTGTAATAGCGATAATTCGGGTGCGCATGCTCTTTGGTATCGGCTTTTAATTGGCCTGCCGCAGCGGCTTGAGCGAGATTATCTTCTTGCCAGACCCAGATCGTCGCTCTACTTGCCTTAGCATCTGATTCCGGCACCAGCGCCCCATAGTTGTCCCGATATTCTGCATGTTTGTAGTTGAAAAGCCCTTTCCAAGGATCGAGCTTTGTATCGTACTCATCACCAGCGTCTTCAAACTCTTGCTTCAACTCTTTTACGTGAGCCTTGAACATGTCTGAAATCGCCTTTTCGATCTCGGCCACTGGTGGGTAGTCCGCACTCAACTTTTCAACCATCTCCAAGACATCGCCCGCTCCCGGCTTGGATTCACGGAACATCATCTTGTCCGCTTTGGCGGCATCCAGGTTCTTGGCGTAAACCGGGATGTATTCGTGGTTGGTGGAGAAGGTCGGCGATTGCCCCTTGGTGGTGTTCTGGCCCCAGATGATTTCTTCGGCGCGGTTGCGCTCACCGAATACGGCATTCAAAACCTGGGTCAGTCCGTCGCGTTCGTTTTCGTCGATGCTGACATAGATCGCGCTGGAAGCCGGCATCAGGTTCCGGGCCAGTTCAAGACGGTTGCCGATCATCGCCAGCCAGCTTGAGTGCTTGTAGGCATCCTTGTAGGGAAAGCCGTCACCGCCCGTGTTGTAAGGCGGGTCGATGTAGCCGCACTTCACCTTTTCACGGAATTTGTCCTGAAGCAGATTCAGCGCCTGCCAGTTGTCGGAGTGGATCGCCACGGTATCTAGCGCGTCATCCAGCGGTGTTGCTGCCGTCACCGCTTCCAGCATCGACCACTTGAACGTGGCATCAAATTTCTGTGTGTCCACTGGCAAGGGCAAATAGTGCTCAGTGTCCGGCTTGGCTAAATCACCAATGGCTATGCGGACGCAATCGGCACGGCTGTGGTATTCGCCCAGCCCTAGTTCTTGCCATTCCTGACGCTGCTTTTCGATGATGCAGTCGATGTTCTGCACCAGCCATTCTGGCGCATAACGCGCCAGCCGGTCGAGGGTGATGACGTAGCGGGTTTCAAGCACCAGCTTTTTCTTCTCCCATAACGATTTCTGAAAGTCTTCCAGCACGGCCAGGAAGTCGATGATGTGGCTGCCAACTTCGCGCACGATGCGCGCCACCTGTATGGCCCGTTTGGGAATGTCGCCGCTGGCGAGCAGTTGATCGGCATCCAGCACTTCAGTTTTCAGGAAGATGTCGAGATCGTCGGTCAGCGCCACCTTGAGCCGCTTGTGGATGAAGAAATCGCTCTGATTGCGGGCAATGAAGCGGTTGAGCCAGCGTTTGATGTCCTGGGCGAACTCTTCCCCCATCCGCGCGCCGGCCTTCTGCACGGCTTCGACGATGGCGCCCTTTTTGGCGTCCGCGCCTTTGGTGCCCTTGTGATAGTTGAGGGTGACGCGCAAGGCGTCGCCGTCCTTCGTAATTTTTGCCAGTTCATAGTGCGCCTTGTCGTTGGGTTTCAAGGCTTCGCGTGTGGCTTTCAGGCTTTCGGGGTCAACGCTGAAAACCAGTTGCTGACCATTGGCCAAACGCACCGGAAAGTCGGTGAAAATGTCGCCCGACTTGATGTAGTACATATCCTCGGTAGCCCAGTGAAACTCAGTGTCCTCACCGGTCGATTTCACATAGCGCGCACCGCCCTTGCCATAGCGCCGCTCGACGATGAAATCGCCGTCCTGGTAATGCCGGGAGAAGAACTGGTAAAGCCGGTTGAGGACTTCGGCCCGGTCGGCCTTGCCGTTCTGGCTGAAATTCAGCGAGTCCTTGAGGCTTCGGTATTCGGCTACGTCTTCCGGACGGAATTCGGCCGCCTTGGCAAGCTGGGATTCCCGCTCGCTTGCTGGCATGCCAGCATTGATTTTGAGCACGGTTTCAAGCTGGGTTAATCGTCGTGCTTCGGCTTCGCGACCGCCCGCATTGGCTTGGTCAAAGGCTTGGTCAAGATGTGCTTGCAGTTGGCCGCCCTGCAACCGTTTTGCCTCGCCCTCGCCGACAACCTCGCCAAGGAAAGCTCTGACTTCATGGTTATGGCGGCGAATGACTCGATACAGGCCGAAATCTAGTGCTTCTGCTTCATCAAGTTGAAATAACTCGCTCATCAACGCGAAAAAGCGCGCCTCAATCTCCCCTGCCATATTGACTCCGACGCAAGCTGATGTGGGCGTGGGCCGGAGCGGCCACACCATCGCTCAGCGCGTAAATTGACGTGAGGAGCCATTCTAGTTGACGTGTGACGCTTTGCGCGCCGCGTCAATGAAAACCAACATCAGGCCCATGCATATCGGGCAAGTCATTCGAGAAATCAGGGAGGCACGCGAGGCCACTCTGGAGGACATCGCCCTGGCGGCTGACACGAATGCCAGCAATCTTTCACGCATCGAGCGGGGTAAGCAGGGGTTTTCGTCGGAGACGCTTGAGCGGATAGCCTCGGCCTTGGGCATGACGGTGTCTGAATTGCACTTGCGCGCCGAAGCCGCCCCTAGTGAGTCATTGGATGAACACGGGCAGACGGGTTCCAAGAAGCAAAAACCTGGAGCCACGTTCCCAGACAGCAAATATGCGGCACTGACGCAAAGTAACCGCGAGCTTGTCGATGAGTTCATCCTGCTGCTCAGACGGCAGCGCACAGGTAAAGCATAACTGCGCGGCAATTGGCGGCAACGATGGGCGAAACTAATCCAGCGGATTACACTCCACGTCCATGTTGACCGTAGCCGAAGTGCCCGAGTACATCCGCAGCTCGGAGAAGCTGCTGTCGAACGGAGAGCGTCGCGGCGTGGTGGACTACCTGGCTGCCCATCCCAAAGCAGGCGATCTGATGGAAGCTACCGGCGGGGTTCGCAAGTTACGCTGGGGCCGGGGCGGGCAGGGTAAGTCCGGCGGCGTGCGGGTGATCTATTACTTCCACAGCGAGGCCATGCCGCTCTACCTGCTGACCCTGTTCGCCAAGAGCGAGCGGGCAAATCTCAGTAAAGCGGAACGCAACGACTTGGCCGAACTGGTGGAAATCCTGGTGCAGACTTGGTTTGAGAGGTGACACGATGGGCGCAGCATTTGACAGCATCAAGCAAGGATTGAACGAGGCCATCACGCATGCGCGAGGCGAAAAAGTCGCGACCCAGGTTTATCAACCGGTTCCTGTGAATGTGGCCGAATTGCGGCAGCGCATGGGCCTGACCCAAGAACAGTTCGCCGCGCGCTTTGGCTTCTCGGTGGCAACCTTGCGCCACTGGGAACGCGGTGACCGCAATCCTCAAGGCGCGGCCCTGGTGCTGCTGAATGTGATTGAGCGTGACCCGAATGCGGTCATGCGGGCATTGGGATGACAGGAACGAATTCAGGGCCGTTCACGGCGTAGATGAAGAACGCCAGCGAGGTCTGCGGGAGAGTTCCTCTAGCTTTCAACCAACTCGCCCGCGTGGCGGTTTTTGCGACTGCCGGATGAATGGGCATTGTGCAAGAACGCTTACATATCGCTTACACATAGGCAAAAAACAGAAAATGCAGACCCAAAATGTTGTCTAACACATTGATTTATCTGGTGCCCCCGACCCGAATCGAACGGGTGGCCCTCCCCTTAGGAGGGGGATGCTCTATCCACTGAGCTACGGGGGCGGTGCGGTGGGCGATTCTACCGCGGCCGGGAGGGTCGATATTTGCCTTGATGTGGGCGTTGATGCCTATCCCACTTGAAGCGGCCGCGGCCGGGGCCAATAATTCGGACACAGTCCTCCGATAACCGAGATCACCATGAGCCATCTGACAAAAAAAGACCGCATCGCCATTCGCGCCGCCCTGGACGCACAACGTATTCACCTATTGCAGGGTTTGAAATCCGCGCTGGAAGAAAGTGGCCAGACTCAGTTCGCGGAGGTGTTGGGACGGACATCGGGCGATAGCGCCGATGAAGCTCTGGCGGAGACACTGGGCAATCTCTCCGCCGCGCGCATGGATAATGAGGTGCATACGCTGCGGGCGCTGGAAGCCGCATACAAACGCCTGGATACTCCGGATTATGGGCAGTGCGAGGATTGCGGCGGCGACATTCCGGCGGCGCGGCTGATCGCCAACCCCGCCGCCACCCGCTGTGTCGCCTGCCAGGGCCGCTTTGAACATACGCACGCGGGCCAGGCGCACGGTTCCATGTAGGCGTGGGCCACGCCAGCCGGCAGCCGCTCGGCACGCGCCACGGCGCCAGTTGGGCGATAATCCGCGCCCGCTGATTTTCTTGGTGCCCGCGTTGCCCGTGGGCGCACCCTGTATGCCCCTCGCCATCCTCGACAAACTGGAACTTGCCTATGGCCACTGGCCGCTTATGGATGGGGCCTCGCTGGTTATCGACAAGGGCGAACGTATTGGCCTGATCGGCCGCAATGGCGCCGGAAAGTCCAGCCTGCTTAAAGTCGTTGTGGGGGAAATTCGTCCCGATGCCGGGGAGGTCTGGAGAAAACCCGGCCTGCATCTGGCTTTCGTCGCGCAGGAACCCAGTTTTATGTCTGGCCACACGGTATTCGAGGCGGTGTCCGAAGGGTCCGGGCCGGCGCGTGGCCTGCTTGCCGCCTACCATACCGCCGCCCACCAGGCGGCCAGCGGCGAGGCAGATGCCCTGGCTGAACTGGCGCGGCTGTCACATGAACTCGACATGCACGACGTCTGGCGCCTGAACAGCCGGGTCGAGGAAACCCTCGCCCGTTTCGACCTGGCCGCCGACGCGCCGGTGGCGACCCTTTCCGGCGGCAACAAGAAGCGCGTCGCCTTGGCGCGCGCCCTGGTTTCCGACCCGGAACTACTGCTCCTGGACGAGCCGACCAACCACCTCGATTTCACCGCCATCGAGTGGCTGGAAAACCTGCTGGCGGTCTTTGCCGGCGCCCTGCTGTTTGTCACCCATGACCGCGCTTTTCTCGACCGCGTCGCCAACCGCATCATCGAACTGGATCGCGGCCAGTTGCGTCCCTACCAGGGCAATTTCTCCGACTACCAGCGCAAGAAGGCGGAACAACTGGAAGTGGAAGCCGCGCAGAACCGCAAGTTCGACAAGTTCTGGAAACAGGAGGAAGTGTGGATACGCAAAGGTGTCGAGGCGCGCCGTACCCGCAACGAAGGCCGTGTCCGGCGCCTGGAAGCCTTGCGCGGGGAGCGCGCGGAGCGGCGCGAGCGCTTGGGCCAGGTGGGTTTTGCCCTGGATGCCGGCGGCCGTTCCGGGCAGTTGATCGCCGAGTTCGAGCACGTCAGCCACGGCTACTCGGGCAAGACCCTGATCAGTGACTTTTCCACCCGCATCCTGCGCGGCGACAAACTCGGCCTGATCGGCCCCAACGGTGCTGGCAAGACCACGCTGATCAAACTCATCCTTGGTGACCTCTCACCGGATGGCGGCCGTATCAAACGCGGCACGCGCCAGGAAGTGGCGTACTTCGACCAGTTCCGCAATCAACTGGACGACGACGCCACGCTGATCGACACCATTTCGCCTGGCTCCGACACTGTGGAAATCGGTGGCCAGAGAAAGCATGTCATCGGCTATCTGGAAGAGTTTCTGTTCCCCGCCGAGCGCGCCCGCGCCAAGGTCTCCGCGCTCTCCGGCGGCGAGCGCAACCGCCTGCTGCTGGCCCGCTTGTTCGCTCGCCCGGCCAATATCCTGGTGCTCGACGAGCCGACCAATGACCTCGACATCGACACCCTGGAACTGCTGGAACAATTGTTGCAGGACTACCAGGGCACGGTGATCCTGGTATCGCATGACCGCGCCTTCCTCGATAACGTGGTGACACAATCCATCGTCTTCGCCGGTGAAGGCCGCCTGCTGGAACTGCCCGGCGGCTATTCCGACTGGCTCGCTTGGCGTGCGCGGCAAGACGCAGGCAAGGCCGCGCCGGTTTCCGGCAGCACCAAGGGCGGCAGGCGAGACGCCTGCGCTACCGGAGAAGGCGCCAGCGCCAAGGCGAAAAAATCCGGCCTGAGCTACAAGGAACAGAAGGAACTCGATGCTCTGCCCAAGCAAATCGCCGCTCTGGAAGCCGAGCAGGCCGACCTGGCGCGGCAACTTTCCGACCCCGCCGTCTACGCCGACCATGCCCGCGCTACCACGCTGAGCGCGCGTAGCGTGGAGATCGATGAAGCCTTGCTGGTGCTGCTGGCCAGGTGGGAAGAACTGGAGAAAAAAATTTAGCGCCGGCATCTTGCCGGCATGCGGGCTGAAAGCCCGCCTCGCGGCGGGCCTGCCAGCAGGGATGCCGGCGCTACACTCACCCCATGTCCCATATCCACCTCCTCCCAGACCTGCTCGTTTCCCAGATCGCCGCCGGCGAGGTGGTCGAGCGCCCGGCCTCCGTCGTCAAGGAACTGCTGGAAAACAGTCTCGATGCCGGCAGCCGCGAGATTCGCCTGGATCTGGAGGAGGGCGGTATCAAGCTGATCCGTTTGGCCGACGACGGCGACGGCATCGCGTCGGATGATCTGAAGTTGGCGCTGACGCGGCACGCCACCAGCAAGATCGCCAGCCTCGACGACCTGGAACGGGTCGCCAGTCTGGGCTTTCGTGGTGAAGCCCTGGCCAGCATCGCTTCGGTTGCCCGACTCGCCCTGACCAGCCGGGCCAGCGAGGAAGCCCATGCCTGGAAGGCCAGCGCCCTCGACGGCAAGCTGTATACCCCGGAACCCGCCGCCCTGTCGCGCGGCACGGTGGTGGAGGTGCGCGACCTGTTTTTCAACACCCCGGCGCGACGCAAATTCCTGAAAAGCCCGGCTACCGAGTACGCCCATTGCGACGAGGCGCTGCGCCGTGTCGCCCTGGCGCATTCGGAATGCGCCTTCACCCTGGTCCACAACGGCCGCATCAGCAGGCGGCTGGCGGCGAGCGACTGGCAAACGCGGGCGCTGGACATTCTCGGCGAGGAATTTGAACGAGCCGCCCGCACTCTGGACGAAGTTGCCGGGCCGCTGCGCCTTTATGGACTGGCCGGCCTGCCCGCCTACTCCCGTTCCGGGCGCGATGCGCAATATTTGTTCGTCAACGGCCGTTTTGTGCGCGACAAGCTGCTTGGCCACGCCGTGCGCGAGGCCTACCGCGATGTGCTGCATCACGAACGCCACCCGGCCTATGTCCTGTTCCTGGAACTGCCGCCGGAGGGGGTGGATGTGAACGTGCACCCGGCAAAAACCGAGGTGCGCTTTCGTGACGGGCGCGGCGTGCATCAGTTCGTGTTGCATGTGCTGGAACGGTCGCTGGGGGGAGAACAGGGGCAAGAGGCAAGGGGCAAGGGGCAAGGAAATCCACGCTTTCCCTTGCCCTTTTCAACCTTGCCCCGGTCTCTATCCTTGCGCGCCAACGAGCCCACCTCCTACTACAGCGGGGTGGCCGAGGCGTTGGGACAGGAACAGGGGCAAGGGGCACGAGGCAAGGGGCAAGCAAACCCCCGTTTTCCCTTGCCCCTTGCCTCGTGCCCCCCGCTCCTCTCCGAAGGCGTTAGCGAAGTGCCCCCTTTGGGCTACGCCCTGGCGCAGCTCTCCGGCATCTATATCCTGGCCGAGAATGTCCACGGACTGATCGTGGTGGACATGCACGCGGCGCACGAGCGCATCCTCTATGAGCGGATCAAGGTTGCTTTCGACGCCCGAACCGTGGCCAGCCAACCTTTGTTGATCCCGGTCGTGTTCGCCGCCAGCGGCCTGGAAATGGCGACCGCCGAGGAGGCCGGCGCGGTGTTATCCGAGATGGGTTTCGAGATCGTCCCGGTGTCGCCCACCCATTTGGCGCTGCGCGCATTGCCGGCCATGCTCAAGGACGCTGACGGCGAGCGCCTGGCGCGCGAACTGCTGAAGGACATCCACGAATTCGGTCTCAGCGGCGCCATGAACGCCCGCCGCAACGAACTTCTCGCGACTCTGGCCTGTCATGGCGCGGTGCGCGCGAATCGCAAACTCAGCGTGCCGGAAATGAACGCCCTGCTGCGTGACATGGAAGGCACCTTGCGCGCCGATCAATGCAACCACGGCCGCCCTACCTGGTTCCAATTCACCTTGTCCGATCTGGACAAATTCTTCATGCGAGGCAACTAACCATGAGCAAACCCTTTCCCATTCCGGTACGCCCGGCCGACGCGACACCGGAAGAACTGGAAACATCGGCCTGCGCCGGTGCCGAACCCTATGCCCTGATGGTGTTGGGCGACTCTATGCTGCCGGAATTCGTGGAGGGTGAAATCATCGTGGTCGAACCGGAAGGACTGGCCCGCGACGGCTCCTACGTGGTGGCCTGGGTCAATGAGGAATACATCTTCCGGCAGATCGTCCAGCACCCGGAAGGCTGGATGTTGAAGCCGTTGAACCCGATTTACCCGAACATTCCAGTCGAGGGGCTCTCGGTAGTCAAAGGCGTGGTAATCATGAAAAAACTGCCGGGTAAGCGCAGCGAACAGAAGTCCTATGTGTGAGCTTGAGGCGCGAGAGAACTCGTAGGATGTGGTGAGCGTAGCGAACCGCATCGACCACGACCGTATCGTTTGATGCGGTTCGCTAGGCTCACCGCATCCTACGTCTGCTCGCTGAAATGGCGCCGTCCCTCACTCCCAAAGCTCTCTGCCTCATGGGCCCCACTGCCAGCGGCAAGACCGATTTGGCGGTGGCGCTGGCCGAGCGTTTCCCGGTGGAAATCGTCAGCGTCGATTCGGCCCTGGTCTATCGCGGCATGGACATTGGCACCGCCAAGCCGGACGCCGCTACCCTGGCGCGCGCACCGCATCATCTGATCGACCTGATCGCCCCGAGCGAAAGCTATTCCGCCGCCCGCTTCCGTGCCGATGCCGTGCGCTTGATGAAGGACATTACCGCGCGCGGCCATATTCCCCTGCTGGTGGGCGGCACCATGTTGTATTTCAAGGCATTGAAGGAAGGGCTGGCGGAACTGCCGGTGGCCGCCCCGGAACTGCGTGGCGAACTGGAAGCGCGCGCGAAGGTGGAGGGCTGGCCGGCCTTGCACACCGAACTGTCCCGCCGCGACCCGGCGACCGCCGCCCGCCTGGCGCCCAACGATTCGCAACGTATCCAGCGCGCCCTGGAAGTCTGTCTCTCCGGCGGCGAACCGCTTTCTGGCCTGCTGGAGAGGCAGCCCGAGACCGTGGATCTGCCCTGCCGGCTGATCGAGATCGCCCTGCTGCACGATGACCGCGCCTGGCTACATGAGCGCATCAATGCGCGCTTCGCGGCCATGCTGGAAGCCGGCCTGGTGAATGAACTACGGAACCTGCGCGAACGCTATCCGCTGACGCGCGAGCTGCCGTCCATGCGCTGTGTCGGCTACCGCCAGGCGTGGCGGTATCTGGAAGGGGAAATCAGCGCGGCGGAATTGTTCGCTACCGGCGCCGCCGCCACGCGCCAGCTCGCGAAACGGCAGATCACCTGGCTGCGCGGCTGGCAAGGGGCCATCACGCTGGACTGTCGTGCGCTCGAGTTGCTGGATCGGGTGAGCGGGTTGATCGAGCCGTAGGAGGCCCGCTTGCGGGCCGAACCGCATATTCGCGCCGCAAGCGGACGCTCCTACAGATTGCAGAAGGTCAGTTCGAAGTCGATGTCGCGATCGCAGGGGCGCGGCTTCTGGCTTTGGTCCGGAATCAGAAAGCGGATGTTGACCGCGTATTTGTTGGCGCTGACTTCCGGGGCGCAGGCACTGTCCAGGGACAGGCGCAGCAAATGCGCGCCGCGGCCGCCCAACATGAGCTGGAATAGACCCTGGCTGGCGCTGTGGCGGCTGCGTTGGCCGCTGTCGCGCAACAGACGAAGCACGACATCGACGGCGTTATTCAGTGGCAGCAGGGGGCCCAGCCATTCCATCAGGTCATCGCCGCGATCGGCTTCGGGCAGATTGAGCCAGTAGTGATAGGCGGGGAGATCGAAACTACAAGTGCCGCCAGGGATTCCGGCGCGGCCCTTGATGCCAGCGAGCCATTCATTGTCGCGCACATGCTGGCCGATCTTGCCGCTCATGGCGTGCAGGCCGGCCAGTGCGCTGGTGATCCGGCCCAGCACGGCGTCGAGGCGGTCGCCATCCACCGCGGGGTTGCTGCGCAGGTCTTCCAGGCTGGTTTTTTGCCGATCCAGTTCCTGAATCAGTTCACTTTTCATCTCCGGGCGGCCGGTCACATCGGTGAGCTCGAACAGCGCCAGAAGCGCGGCATGGTGCGCGCGCGCGTCGCCGCCGCGCACGAAATACAGCGCCTTGCCGAACAGATCCTCAAGACGCAGCCAGGTGCGGATGCGTTCATTGAGGGGAAATTCGTAGACGGTCACCGGAAAGGCCCAAGAAAAAACATCAGGGAAGCGCGCCAAAGGCTTGAATTGGCTGCGATTTTGCAGCTTGCCCCGTGCAATGGCAATTAAGCGGCCGGATTTTTTATTGCTTTTTGCGGGGGTGACCGAGATAGATCTGATGCAGGCGCCTGACTTGGGCTTCAAGTTCGGCCAGTCCGGCGCGGTTGTCGAGGAGGTCGTCGGCGATGGCGAGCCTGGCGGCGCGCGGGCTCTGCGCCGCCAGGATGGCCCGCGCCTGATTGCCGCTGATGCCAGGGCGGCGGCTGGTGCGTTCGATCTGCTGTTGTTCGTCGCAGTCAACTACCGCGATGCGATTCAGGTCGTGCCGCCAGGCCGCCAGGTTTTCCACCAACAGGGGCACGATCAGGATGACATAGGGCGCCCGCGCCCCGGCGACCTGGCGCTGCGCCTCGCGGAGGATCAGTGGGTGGAGGATTTGTTCAAGGCGCTGCCGGGCACCGCCTTCGGAAAAAACCAGGCTGCGCATGGCGGCGCGATTCAGGCTGCCATCGGCGGCGATCACTTCACCGCCGAATTCCGCCTCGATGGCCGCCATGGCGGCGCCATGGGCGGCAGTGAGGGCATGGGCGATGGCATCGGTATCGACCAGCGCCGCGCCGAGGTCGGCGAACAGACAGGCGGCCGTGCTCTTGCCGGAACCGACGCCGCCGGTGAGGCCGACGCAATAGGTCACCCGAGCCAGAGGCGCAATAGGCCATCGCCCCAGAACAGGGCGATGAGCCCGCCCAGGATCAGCCACGGGCCAAAGGGAATGGGTTTGGCGCGGTCGTGGCCGGCGAACAGGATCAGGCTGATGCCGACCACGGCACCTGAGAAGCTGGCGGCGAGCAGGATCGGTAGCAACATCTTCCAGCCCAGCCAGGCGCCGAGAGCGGCGAGCAGCTTGAAGTCGCCGAAGCCCATGCCTTCCTTGCCGGTGAGAAGCTTGAACAGGTGATACACCAACCGCAGCGCCAAATAGCCCGCGACGGCGCCGATCACGGCTTCCGGCAGCGGCACCAGGCCATTCTCCAGATTCACCAGCAGGCCGATCCAGGCCAGGGGCAGGGTGATGCTGTCAGGCAGGAGGCTGGTGTCGAGGTCAATGAAGGCGAGCGCGATCAGGCTGGAAAGCAGCAACCAGAGGGCCGGGGTGGTCCAGGTTGCACCCCAGCGCCAGGCGACATAACCGAACATCAACCCGGTGAGGGTTTCGACCACCGGGTAACGCGGTGATATGGCTATGCCGCAGGCGCTGCAACGGCCGCGCAGGAACAGCCAGCTCAAGAGCGGGATGTTTTCGTACCAGGTGATCGGATGCCCACAGCGCGGGCAAGCCGAGCGCGGCCTGGTCAGGTCGTAGGGAGCGATCGTCGCACTGGCTGCCTGCTCGCCGCCGTCGAGCCAGGCGCATTGCTCGCGCCATTCCCGTTCCAGCATGATCGGTAGGCGGTAAATGACGACATTGAGAAAGCTGCCGATCAGCAGGCCCAGGACGACGGCGAGGGAAATAAGCGTGGCGGGCTGGCTGGAGAGTAGTTCGAGCATGGCGGGGACCGCCGGCGAGGCGCCGGCGCTACGGTTAAACCACCGATCCCATCTTGAAGATGGGTAGATACATGGCGATGACGATGCCGCCGATGAGGGTGCCCAGGATCACCATGATGAAGGGCTCCATCAGGCTGGAGAGGCCGGCCACGGCGTCGTCCACCTCGCGCTCGTAATAGTCGGCCACCTTGGACAGCATGGAGTCGAGCGAGCCGGATTCCTCTCCGATGGCGACCATCTGGATCAGCATGTTGGGAAATACGCCGGCTCCCTGCAAGCAACTCGCAAGGCTGGAACCGGTGGCAACCTGGCTGCGGATAGCCTGCGTGGCTTCCATGAAGACATGGTTGCCGGCGGCACCGGCCACCGAATCAAGCGCTTCCACCATCGGCACGCCGGCGGCGAACATCGAGGCAAAGGTGCGCGACCAGCGCGCCACGGTGGCTTTTTCGATGAGCGGCCCGAACACCGGGATTTTCAGCATCCAGGCATCCATTCGGGCGCGGAAAGCGGGGCTGCGCTTCCAGGCCTGCGTGACCGCGAAGACACCGCCGCCGATGCAGAGGAGGATCAGATACCAGTAATTCACGAACAAATCGGAAATATGCAGGACGATCATGGTCAACGCGGGCAAGTCCGCGCCAGCCTTGCCGTAGAGATCCTTGAACGCGGGAATCACGAACAGCATGATGCCGGCGGTGATGACGAAGGCGACGATCAGCACGATGATCGGATAGAACAACGCCGATTTGATCTGCCCCTTCAGGGCCAGCATCTTTTCCTTGTAGGTGGCGACGCGGTCCAGCACGGAATCGAGAATGCCGGCCTGTTCGCCGGCATGGACCAGGTTGCAATAGAGCCCGTCGAAGTACTGCGGATGCTTGCGGAAGGCGGCGTTCATGCTGGTACCGGTTTCCACATCGGATTTGATCTCGCCGAGCAGGCGTTGCAGCGACGGGTTGGCGTGGCTGCGCGCGGAAATATCAAAGGCTTGCAACAGCGGCACGCCGGCTTTGAGCATGGTGGCGAGTTGGCGGGTGAACAGGGCGATGTCTTTTTCCGTGATCTTGTGGACACGCGCGAACACGCTCTGTTTGTTCACCTTTGTCGCATTGATGCCCTGCCGGCGCAGTGTCTGGCGCACGAAGGCCTCACCCGGCGCGAGCATCTGGCCTTTGACTTTTTTGCCGGTTTTGTCGGTGCCTTCCCACAGGAACGGCACTTCAATTGTTTTAGCCAGCGCCATGCGTGTCTACTTCCTTCATACGTTGGTGACGGCGAGGACTTCTTCCAGGGAAGTCAGTCCTTGCTTGACCTTGAGCAGACCGGCCTGGCGCAGATTCAGCACGCCCTCCCGCTCGGACTGCTGGGCGATTTCCAGGGTGGAGCCGTTTTTCAGGATGATGCGGTGGATTGATTCGGTTACCGGCATCACCTGGTAGAGGCCCACCCGCCCCTTGTAGCCGGTCTGCTTGCAGATATCGCAGCCTTTCGCCGTGTACGCCTGCCAGGAACCATCCAGATCGGATTCGACGAAGCCGGCGCTCAACAGGGCAACCGGTGGGATATCCACCGGTTGCCGGCAGTTGGGGCAGAGGCGCCGCCCCAGGCGCTGCGCGGTAATGATGTGCACGGAGGCGGCCACGTTGTAACTGGGGATGCCCATGTTGATCAGGCGGGTGAGGGTCGCGGGTGCGTCGTTGGTGTGCAGGGTGGAAAGCACCATGTGGCCGGTCTGCGCGGCGGTGATGGCGATGCCGCCGGTTTCGTGGTCGCGGATCTCGCCGACCATGATGATGTCCGGGTCTTGCCGCAGAAACGCTTTCATGGCGGTGGCGAAATCCAGCCCCGCCTTTTCGTTGACGTTGACCTGGTTGATGCCGGCGAGCTGGATTTCCACCGGGTCTTCGACGGTGGAAATGTTCACCCCCGGCTGGTTCAGGATATTCAGGCAGGAGTACAGCGAAACGGTCTTGCCGGAGCCGGTTGGACCGGTCACCAGCACCATGCCGTAGGGGCGCGCGATGGCGTCGGTGAGCAGCTTGAGTTGATCCGGCTCGTAGCCCAGTTTTTCGATCCCCATGGTCGCCGAGGTCGAATCCAGGATACGCATGACGATCTTTTCGCCATACAGCGTGGGCAGGGTGGAAACCCGGAAGTCGATCGCCTTGTTGCGCGACAGGACCAGCTTCATGCGGCCGTCCTGGGGTACCCGTTTTTCCGAGATGTCCAGCTTGGAAATGACCTTGATGCGCGAGGCGATCTTGTCTTTGATTGCCAGCGGCGGCTGCGCGATCTCGTAGAGCAGGCCATCCAGGCGGTAGCGGATGCGGTAAGTCTTTTCGTAAGGCTCGAAGTGGATGTCGGAGGCGCCGCTGTTGACGGCGTCCAGCATCATCTTCTGCAAATACTTGACAACCGGCGCGTCGTCGATATCCGCCGCCGCCGCCGTGCTGGCCGCGTCCAGGGTTGCTTCGTCGGCGAATTCGAGGTTGAGATCGTCAGTTTCGATGGTCTTGAGGATGTTGTCTTCGGCCGCCTCGCCGTATTGGTCCAGCCAGCGCCCAAGCTTGTCGTCCTCGACCACCACCGCTTCAACGATCAGGCTGGTCTGGAACTTGATGTCATCCAGCGCCTGCAGATTGCTCGGGTCGGAGAGCGCGACAAATAGACGGTTGCCTCGTTGTGTGATGGGCAGAACCCGATGCTTGGCAAGCAGATTGGCATCCACCGGACATTTGGGGAGGATCGAGGGATCCAGCGCATCCAGATTGAGGAAGGGCAGGCCAAAGGTGACGGCGGCGAAAGCGGCGATCTGGTCGGCGCGAAAACGCCTTGTGCGCAAAAGGTGCGCCAACGAACTTTCGCCCGAATTACGGGCCTGGTTTTGTAGCGATTCTCCCTCTTCCGGTGACAGCAGGCCCTGCGTGACCAGTGCCCTGCTCAAGCCGGTGAGGTTGGCGCTGACAGTTACCGCGACCATGGCGCTACTGCTCCCGAGGTTTGCATTGATTCGTCCGATGTTGCCCACCGGGGTGGGAAATGTAAAGACATCATGAACTTGAATGGTTGTTGCCGCGGCGCGTGCCGATGCGCGCGGTTTTTACCATGCGTTCATGCACTTGCACGATTTCCACTGGGTAGCCGGCGATCATCACGCTCACGCCCGGTTCCGGCATCGCTTCCAGGTGGTCCAGGATCAGGCCGTTGAGGGTACGTGCGCCCTCCACCGGTAGCTCCAATTGCAGTTTGCGGTTGAGTTCACGCAAGCTGACCGCGCCTTCCACCAGATAACTGCCGTCATCCTGGCGCAGGCCAGGTTCTTGATCGCCAGGGCGCAAGCTGGCGAATTCGCCGACGATTTCTTCCAAGATATCTTCCAGGGTGACGAGTCCGAGAAGCTCGCCGTATTCGTCCACCACCAGGCCGAGCGACTGGCGCGTCGACTGGAACTGTGCCAACTGGGTATAGAGATTGGTGCCGGAGGGGATGAAATAGGGCTCGCGCAAGGCTCCGCGCAATTCCGCCAGGTCGAAATCGTCCTCGTGGATGCGCACCAGGACCCGGCGCACATGCAGCATGCCCACCACGTTGTTGGGCTCTCCTTCGTACACTGGCAGGCGCGCGTGATGGCTGGTGGCGAGTTGATGGATGATTTCCTCCAGGCCGGCGTCGATATCGATGGCCTCGATCTGGCCGCGCGGACGCATCACGTCATCCACCGTGATGTGCTCCAGATCAAACAGATTCAACAGGATGCCGCGATGCTGCGCGGGCAGGAAGGTGCCGGATTCGGCCAGCAGGGTGCGCAATTCTTCCACCCCCATGCTGTTTTCCGAGGTGGAGGGACTTAAATGCAGTAGACGCAGCAGGCTTTGTACGAAAAGGTTGACGAACCACACCGCGGGGTAGGCCAGCTTGAGCATGGGCGCGAGCACGAAACTGGCGGCTGGCGCGATACGCTCCGGATACGCGGCGCCGATGATTTTGGGTGTCACTTCCGAGAACACCAGAATCAGGAAAGTGACCGCCAAGGTGCCCAGGGTCAGGGCCAGTTCATTCTGGCCGAACAGGCGAAAGGCGATGATGGTCACCAATGAGGCGGCGGCGGCATTGATCAGGTTATTGCCCAGCAGCACCACGCCCAGGAGTTTGTCGGTATTGGAGAGCAACCACTCCGCCAGTTTGGCCCCGCGCTGTCCTGCGCGGGCCAGAGTGCGCAGGCGATAGCGGTTCACCGCCATCATGCTGGTCTCCGACATCGAGAAGAAACCGGACAACACCAGCAGAACAACCAGGGCGCCGAATAGCACCCCTAAAGGAATTGAGTCCAAGGAATTGCGAGAGAGTGGAAGTGGGGCGAGTGTAGCAGCGGGCGTGCCCGCCAATGGCGAGATACCAAACTTGAAAAGGGTGAAAACTAGCGAGTTGGTGCCTAACTGTCGCGTACCTGCGGGACATAATGCCGGCGTTACAGATGAGCACACTAGCAGCCTGTCGGAGTTTGGAATCGTCGGCAACAAACGGCCTCGGCGCGGTCGATTTTCGCTATCGATGCCCAAAGTCCGACAGGCTCCTGGGCTTTGTAGGTTTTGCCCTTCGTTTTAGCGGTACCCCATTCCATGTTCCCCACCCAACACCACGAGCACGGCATTCATACTGTCGATGCCGGCTATCTGCGTCCCGGACTGGCTTCCATCCATCTCATCGTTGAGGGCGGCCATGTCGCCCTGGTTGATACCGGCACCCAGCATTCCGTCCCGCATCTTCTCGCCAGCCTGGCACAACTCGGTCTCGGCCCCGCGGCGGTCGACTATGTGATCGCCACCCATGTCCACCTCGACCATGCCGGTGCCGCGGGCGTTTTGCTGGCGGTCTGCCCGAATGCGTGTCTGGTGGTGCATCCCAAGGGTGCGCGCCACCTGATCGACCCGGCCAAACTGATCGCCGGTTCTATCGCCGTCTATGGTGAGGCGCGGTTCCGGCAACTCTATGGCGACATCGTGCCGGCGCCCGCTGATCGCGTCATCGAAGCCGATGACGGCCACCAGATCGACTTCCACGGCCGCGTACTGACTTTCATCGATACGCCCGGCCACGCCCGCCACCACTTCTGCATCCACGATTCCGCCAGCAACAGCCTGTTCACCGGCGACACCTTCGGCATTTCCTATCGCGAATTCGATGTGGTGGGGCTGCCCTTCATCTTCCCCACAACCACCCCGGTGCAGTTCGAACCCGCGGCCCTGCACGCCTCCATCGACCGCCTGATGGCCCTGCGGCCCGCAGCCGCCTACCTCACCCACTACGGGCGCGTGACGGATTTGCCCCGGCTGGCCGCGAACCTGCACCCGCTGATTGACGAATTCGTGCGCCTGACACGCGCGGCGATGGGGGAAGGCGCCGCCCGCCACAACGCATTGAAGGCCGCAGTCGAGCAGTGCCTGCTCGCTGCTGCTCGCGCCCATGGCTGCACCCTGGCGGAGGTACGTATGCGGGAATTGCTGGCGGGTGATGTGGAGTTGAATACCCAGGGGTTGCTGGTGTGGCGGGATCAGATGTAGGGCGCGGCCAGGCAACAAAAAAGCCGCGCATTGCGCGGCTTTTTTTCACCCGATTTCGCTTCAGGCGAAGTTCGCGGCGGCGAAATTCCAGTTGGCCAGGTGGCTCAGGAAGGTTTCCACGTACTTGGGACGCATATTGCGGTAGTCGATGTAGTAGGCGTGTTCCCACACGTCCACACACAGAAGCGGCTTGTCGGCGGTGGTCAGGGGGGTGCCGGCGGCGCCCATGTTGACGATGTCGACGGAACCGTCGGCCTTCTTCACCAGCCAGGTCCAGCCGGAACCGAAGTTGCCCACGGCGCTGGCCTGGAAGGCCTTCTTGAACTCGTCGAGCGAACCCCACTTGGCATTGATGGCGTCGGCCAGGGCACCCGTGGGGGCGCCGCCGCCATTCGGCTTCATGCAGCTCCAGAAGAAGGTGTGGTTGGAGACCTGAGCGGCGTTGTTGTAGATGCCGCCGGCGGGGGCGGTCTTGACAATTTCTTCCAGGGTCTTGTTCTCGAACTCGGTGCCCTTGATCAGGTTGTTCAGGTTGGTGACATAGGCCTGATGGTGGCGGGCGTAGTGGTAATCGAAGGTTTCAGCGCTCATGTGGGGAACGAGGGCATCCTTGGCATAGGGCAGGGCGGGCAGTGGGTGTTCCATGTGCGGTATCTCCGTGATTAGAGGGGGTGTCTGCTTGCAAGACCGCGCGATTTTACGGGCGCGGCCGGGATGCGGCAATAGTTGACTGAAATTATGGGTTATGTGGCTAGGGCGGTCAGGTTTACAAGGTTTAACGCACCTCGAACCGCACCTGATCGAGTACCCGGCCTTCCCGGTCTTTGAGGGAAAGCGTATGGCGACCGCGTTCCAGCGGCCAATCCGGCGTCACCAGCCGCGTTTCATCGAGTTGCCAGCAGGCGCCGACCGGGGCTTGGCTGGCCTGGAATTGCAGGCGCTGGCGTGCCTGCGTGAGGTCCGGGTCGAGGGCGAGAATCGCGCCGTCACCGGGGTTGACGATTTCCGGCGGCGGGGTCGCTGTGTTCCAGGCTTTGCCTGCCGGTTCGCTGCCGGGCAGGAACCATTCGCGCCGGGGCGCCTCGCCGGGCGGCTGGACACGTTTGCGCAGCAGCCCTTTAGGCGGATCAGGCGGCAGCGAAGGCAATTCCGCGTGCAGCCGCTGCATGATCGCCGCCCAGGCCGGGGCGGCACCGCTGATGCCGGAGACATCGTGCATGGGGGCGCCGGAGAAATTGCCGACCCAGACGCCCACCGTATAGCGCGACGAGAAACCGATGCACCAGTTGTCGCGCATGTCCTTGCTGGTGCCAGTCTTCACCGCCGTCCAGAAGCGCGTGGCGAGCGGGTTTTCCAGGCCGAAGGTGACGGCGCGGGCCTGCCGGTCGGCGAGGATGTCGGTGACCAGAAAGGCCGATTCCCGGCTTTGTACGCGCTGCGCGGCGGTGTTTTTCGTGGTCGGCATGAAGCGTAGCGGCGAGAAAAGGCCCCCGTTGGCCAGCGCGCGGTAGGCATTGGCTGCTTGTTCCAGCGTCACATCCAGGCTACCCAGGGCGAGTGAGTAGCCGTAAAAGTCGGCGTCTTCGGTCAGTCCGGCGAAGCCGAAGCGCGCCAGGCGCGCGGCGAACGGTTCCAGGCCAACCAGTTTCAGGGTCCGCACGGCGGGAATGTTGAGCGAGCCAGCCAGGGAGGTGCGCACACTGACCAGGCCGCGATGCACAGGGTCATAGTTCCGCGGCGCGTACTGGCCGCCCGCCGTGGCGATCGAAAGCGGGACGTCTTCCAGCGCCGAGGCGGCGGTGAGCAAACCTTTTTCCAGCACCAGGCCGTAAAGGAAGGGCTTCAGGGTGGAGCCGGCCTGGCGCGGCGCTCGCACCCCGTCACTCTCTGGTGAGCCGGAGCTACGCGTGCTGACGCTGGCGTAGGCGAGCACTTCGCCACTGGCGTTATCGAGCACCAGCGCGGCGGCGTCGTGCACCTCGTGTCCGCTCAGGTGGGCGAGTTGTTCGTTGAGCGTGGCAAGCACGTCACGTTGCAGGCCCGCATCGAGACTGCTGCGAAACCCCGTGCTTCTCCCCCCTTTATCAAAAAAGGGGCGGGTAAGCAGGGACTTGGCCGCCGTCTTTTGGCGGCTTAGTCCTTCGCTTAGGGGCTTCATCGGGGGATTTGTAGTTCCGATTAAGCGCCGTGCCAGATGCGGCGCCAGATTCGCGGCCGGGACGATGGGGTAGCGGCCGCTCAGGGTATTGCGGGTGAGCGCGGCGAGCGCGGCGCAATCCGGCAAACCCGGCAGGCCGTCCGCCAGCGCGCAGACCCGCCTTGCCACCCTGTCCAGTTTGCCATTGGGGTCGCGGATCAGGGCCGCGAGGATCAGGGATTCGGCATCGCTCAAACCAGCGGGACGCTTATCGAACAGGCCGCGCGCGGCAGCGTCGATGCCGGTCAGCTCGCCGCGGAACGGCGCCAGGTTGAGATAGGCCTCCAGGATGTCGGCCTTGCGCCAGCTTTGCTCCAGCTCGCGCGCCGCCCGCATCTGCTGCCATTTCTCCACCACATCGCGGCGACCTGCACTGGCGCGAAGGTGCGCATCCAGCAGCGCGGTGAGCTGCATGGTGAGGGTGGAGGCGCCGCGCGGCTTCGCGCTTAGCCAGTTAGTTAGCGCAGCCTTGCCGGCCGCCAGCCAGTCGACCCCGGCATGTTCGAAGAAGCGCCGGTCTTCGGCGCGCAATACGGCGGCGATCAGAGCCGGTGAGACGTCCGCCAGGGCGGTCCAGTCGGAGCGGCGGAGGTGCTGGTCGACGCGAAGCTCCTGCAGCAGTTCGCCATGGCGGTCGAACAGTCGTGCTTCCGATGAATGCCAGGCTGCCCTGACTTTGGAAAACGCCGGAAATGCGCCGCTTGGAGCCGCCTGGAGCGGTACCGTCAGCAGGCCCGCGAGCAGCCAGGCGGAGAGGTGTTGTCGTAGTGCCAAAGGAGGGGCCCCTTCAGTCTGATTTGAAGATTTCGTTGAAAAAGCCAGGTTGGCGACCTCCCCGCGGAGGGTCAAGCTGATACGGTATGTTTCACAAGCGCAAAGCTAAGGAGCCGTAAATGAATAACCTGGACGATTATGAGTGTGCTGGCGGGATGCGCAGCAAGACGCCGGGCGCGCCGCATGGCCGTTCCCTGCAAGGGACCGGCAACGCTGCGGCGCGCCCGCCAACGCGGCCAGAACGTTCTGGTTATTCGTTTACGGCTCTTTAGTCTGCTACCTTGTAACGTGCGATACGCAAAAACCTGGATTGGTTACCGCACGCGGTCACCCCCCATACCAACCTCAACCGCACTTTTGCCAGCCATGTCAGCATTGACGACAACCTGGCGTTCCAGGCCGACTGGCGCGCCCGCTTCCGGCCCGACCAGAGCGACTGGCAATATTCCTACATGCTCGCCGGGCCGCTTGGGCGATTTTCCCGAGCCGGAGGCACCGCTCTCAAGAAACACCCTGCAACTCGTCGATTCCGTAGGGTGCGCCGTGCGCACTATCTGGCGTCAAACGGTGCGCGCGGCGCACCTTAACGTGTTTCTTCGGCGCGATTTACGGCTAACCCTGGTATTGCAAAGGGGGGAGCCAGCGTGCTGAAAGGCTGGAATTGTTTCATGGCAACACGATGGCTTTGCCTGTTCCTGTTTGCGGCCGCGTCGCTCGTCTGGGCGGAAACACCGGTGCCTCCACTCAACGCCCGCGTTACCGATTTGACTCATACGCTGGACACGGCCAGCAAGCAGGCGCTGGAAGACAAGTTGGCGGCGCTGGAACAAGCCAAGGGCGCCCAGATCGCCGTGCTCATCGTCGCCAGTACGCAGCCGGAAAGCATTGAGCAATACGCGCTGCGCGTGGTGGAAGCCTGGAAGCTGGGGCGCAAAGGCGTCGATGACGGCGCCTTGTTGCTGATTTCCAAGGACCAACGCACCTTGCGCATCGAAGTCGGCTATGGCCTGGAAGGGGCGATTCCGGACGTGCTGGCGAAACGCATTATCGCCGAGGCCATCGTGCCGCGCTTCCAGGCGGGGGATTTCCCCGGCGGCGTCGCGGCCGGTGTCGATGCCCTGATCAATCTGGCGCGAGGCGAGCCTTTGCCAGAGCCACAGCGCCGCATAGAACAACAAGGTGGAATAAATGGCTTGTTGCCTGTTGTGATGATGTTTGTCTTCGTGGCGGGTGGCCTCCTGCGCGCGCTATTCGGCCGCCTCGTCGGCGGCAGTCTTGCCGCTGGTGTGGCGTTTTTCGGTGCCTGGATGCTGTTGGGCAGCGTGCTGTTCGCCTTGGGCATCGCGCTGCTGGCCTTCATTTTTACCCTGGCTGGGGGGAGGCGTTCCGGTGGCTTGGGAGGGGGCGGCTTTGGCGGCAGCTTGGGGGGGGGTGGGGGGTTCGGTGGGGGTGGCGGCGGCTTTGGCGGCGGCGGCGCATCCGGGCGTTGGTGAGGGGATGAACATGAACCGCCTGTTGTGGCACTTGCTGTTTCCCGATTGGCTCACGCGACGGCGTTTTCCCGGCCGCGTGCTCGCGCGTATTGAAGCCGCCGTGACGGCTTCGGAGCAGGGCCATGCCGGTGAAATTCGTTTTGTGGTCGAAGGCGCGCTGCATCCCGCTCAACTCTGGGCTGGAATGACGGCGCGGGAACGCGCGCTGGAGGTGTTTTCCAATCTGCGCATCTGGGACACGGCCGCCAACAACGGCGTGCTGATCTATCTGCTGCTGGTGGACCGCGAGGTGGAGATCATCGCGGATCGCGGTCTGAACAGCTTGGTGCGGCAGGAAGAATGGGACGTTATCTGCCGCTTGATGGAAGCGCGTTTCCGGCTCGGAGAGTTTGAGGCCGGCGCCCTACTTGGCATTGAACGGGTGGATGGGCTGCTGCGCCGGTTTTTCCCGGCTTCCGGGGGCAACCCCAACGAACTACCGGATGCACCTGGCGTGCTTTGAGGCGGTTCCGATCGCCCAAGTTTGGTGCATCTATCGACAACGGCGCCCCTTGATGGGGCGCTTATTACTTACGGCGTTGTTTTACCGCACCAAGGCATCGCCGGTCAGGGTCGTGTTGGCTTTTCACAAAGCCCGTGCGAATCCATTATTAACTAATGGATTCATAGGGTTGCTTTTGATAAACAAACCCATGCGGGCAGTCTGGCCACATGCCCTCATTTAAGGCACGCCTCTTGCTTGTAGTCTTTTCGTTTTTCAGGAGACAACGATGGATGCTTTCAAATCAGGCGCGGATGTACTGTTTATCTTGCTGGGCGCCATCATGGTACTGGCCATGCATGCCGGCTTCGCGTTTCTGGAACTGGGGACGGTGCGCAGGAAAAACCAGGTCAACGCCCTGGTGAAAATCCTCACTGATTTCTCGGTGTCCACCATCGCCTATTTCTTCATCGGCTATGGCGTTGCTTACGGCGTCGATTTCATGAGTGGCGCCAACAAATTGATCGCGAAAAGCGGCTATGAGCTGGTGAAGTTCTTCTTTCTGCTTACCTTCGCCGCTGCCATTCCCGCCATTATTTCCGGCGGCATGGCTGAGCGCGCCAGATTCAATCCGCAACTGGCCGCCACCTTCATTCTGGTCGGTTTCATCTACCCCTTTTTCGAGGGGTTGGCCTGGAACAACAACTTTGCTTTCCAGGACTGGATCAACGCCAGTTTCGGCGCAAGGTTTCACGACTTCGCCGGCTCCGTGGTGGTGCATGCTGTGGGCGGCTGGATCGCCCTGGCGGGCGTGCTGCTGCTTGGCGCCCGCCGTGGCCGTTATCGCCACGACGGCATGGTCGCCGCGCATCCGCCCTCCAGCATCCCGTTCCTGGCCCTGGGCGCCTGGATTCTCACAGTGGGCTGGTTTGGCTTCAACGTGATGTCCGCGCAAACCCTGGCAGCCGTATCCGGCCTGGTGGCGGTGAATTCGCTGATGGCCATGGTGGGTGGCACCCTGGCGGCCTTGTTCATTGGTAAGAATGACCCCGGCTTTATCCACAACGGCCCGCTCGCCGGCCTGGTCGCGGTGTGCGCCGGTTCCGACCTGATGCACCCGCTGGGCGCGCTTGCCACCGGTGTTATCGCCGGCGCGCTGTTCGTATTCATGTTCACCATCACTCAGAACAAATGGAAGATCGACGACGTGTTGGGTGTGTGGCCGCTGCATGGCCTCTGTGGCGCCTGGGGCGGCATCGCCGCCGGCATCTTTGGTTCGCGGGCTTTGGGCGGCATCGGGGGTGTGACCTTCGCCGCGCAACTGGTGGGCACCTTGACCGGCATCGCCATCGCTCTGGCCGGCGGCGCGGCGGTCTACGGCCTGTTGAAATTCACGGTTGGAATCCGCCTCGACGCCGAGGAGGAGTTCAACGGCGCCGACCTCTCCATCCACAAGATTTCCGCGACGGCGGAGCGGGAAACTAACTGGTAAAGCTCATTAACAGGGTGTTGAAAATCGAGGTCCAGTGGGAAATGGCATGCTCAAACGTATAAAAACCCGTCAGATTGCATGCTAAACAAGCAAATATTGCTTATTTATTGTGCAATATCGGCATTATTTCGGCCCGTTTTTCCATCAAGTTGGAGAAACGCGCGATTTTCAACACCCGGCTAGCGGAACCGCCAAATCGATGGAAGTGAACCGCACCGACTCGCCCGACCCGTAAACCTCCTGCACCCAGCCGGCCGGTGTGCGCCGGTAGGCTTCCACCCAGGCCTTGTCCTGGTCGACCAGCACATATTCCTCCAGGCTGGCGAGGCGGCGGTAGGACAACAGCTTTTCGCGCCAATCCACCGGCTCAGTGGAGTCCGACAACACTTCCAGCACCAACTTCGGCGCCTCGACATAATCCTTCGGCGCATTCGGGCCGAGATCGGCCGCGTCGCAGGTCACCACCACATCCGGGTAGTAATAAGCGAAGTCCGGCCACACCCGCACCTTCATGTTGGCCATCCACACCCCGCAGGGCTGGCCGCGCAAGTGCTGGCGCAAGACGATGGCGGCGTTCAATGCCAGCGTGCCGTGCACCTTCGACGCGCCGGCCATGGCAATACTTCGCCGGCCACATATTCGTGCCGGACCGCGGCTTCGCGCTCGGCGGCCAGATAGTCGGTTTCGCGGTAATACTTGAGGTAAGCGGGTTGCATGGTGTCTGCCTCCGGGAATTTGCGGCCGATTATGGCATGGCCGGGCGAGCCGCCCATGCCTCCTACCGCGCGGCTCAAATAGGCTGAATCGCCTCGCGCAATTACAATGCCGCCTCCTTCGAGAAACGCCCCCATGTCCGACTTCGATCCCGAACTCACCGCCCTGAAATTGCCGCCGCACTCGGTCGAGGCGGAGCAATCGGTGCTGGGTGGGCTGTTGCTGGAAAACCACGCCTGGGAGCGGGTGGCGGACCTGATCAACGAGCAGGATTTCTACCGCGCCGATCACCGCAGCATCTGGCAACGGATCGTCCATCTGATCGACGAAAACAAGCCGGCCGACGTGGTGACCGTGGCCGAGGCGCTGGAATCGCTCAATCGCCTCGACGAGGTCGGCGGCTTGGCCTACCTGGCCGCACTGGCGCAGAACACGCCTTCGGCCGCCAATATCCGCCGCTATGCCGAGATCGTGCGGGAACGCTCGGTGCTCAGGAAACTGGTCGAAGTGGGTGGCGCGATCAGCACCGCCGCGTTCAACCCGAACGGCCGCTCCGCGACGGAAATTCTCGACGAAGCCGAAGCCCGTGTATTCGAGATCAAGGAAGCCGGCGCCAAGGCCACCCAGGGCTTTCAACCGTTGCAGCCGCTGTTGAAGGAAGTCGTCACCCGCATCGACGAGCTATACAACCGCGACAATCCCAGCGAAGTCACCGGCGTGGCCACCGGCTACAGCGACCTCGATACCAAAACTTCCGGCCTGCAACCGGGCGACCTCATCATCGTCGCCGGCCGGCCGAGCATGGGCAAAACGGCCTTCAGCCTGAACATCGCCGAAAACGTGGCGCTTGACGCCAACCTGCCGGTGGCCGTGTTCAGCATGGAAATGGGCGCCACGCAACTGGTGATGCGGATGTTGGGTTCGGTTGGCCGCCTCGACCAGCACAAGCTGCGCACTGGGCGCATCACCGACGACGACTGGCCGCGCCTGACCCACGCCCTCGGCAGCCTCAACGAAGCCAAGATCTTCATCGACGAATCGCCCGGCCTTACCGCCATGGAAGTGCGTACCCGCGCCCGCCGCCTGGCGCGGCAATGCGAAGGCGGCCAGCTTGGGCTGATCGTGCTCGACTACCTGCAACTAATGTCCGGCAACGGTCGGGGTGAAAACCGCGCCACGGAAATCTCCGAGATTTCGCGTTCGCTGAAGAGCCTGGCCAAGGAACTGCATGTGCCGGTGGTCGCCCTGTCACAGCTCAACCGCTCGCTGGAACAGCGCCCCAACAAGCGCCCGGTGATGTCCGACCTGCGCGAATCTGGCGCCATCGAACAGGATGCCGACGTGATCTTGTTCATCTACCGCGACGAGGTCTACAACCCGGACACGCAAGACAAGGGCACGGCGGAAATCATCATCGGCAAGCAACGCAACGGCCCCATCGGCACTGTGCGACTGACCTTCCTGGGTGAATACACCCGCTTCGAGAACTTCGCTGGGGGAATCTAGCGCAGGCTTCCAGCCTGCTCTTCAAGTGGACATGTCTCGCCCGCTCACCGCCCGCATCGACCTCGCCGCCCTCGCCCACAACCTGGGCGTGGTGAAGGCCGCCGCGCCGCATTCCAGAGTCCTCGCGGTGATCAAGGCCAACGGTTACGGCCACGGCCTCCTGCGTGTGGCGCGCGGCCTGCGCGCGGCGGATGGCTTCGCCGTGCTTTCCGTCGATGAAGCCGCGCAACTGCGTGGCGCCGGCTACACCCATCCCATCGTCCTGCTGGAGGGCTTCTTCCACCCCGACGAACTTTCGGAAATCGCCCGCCTGCGCCTGCGCCCGGTGATCCACCGCCAGGATCAGGCGGAAATCCTGGCGCGCGCGCACCTCGAACACCGCCTCGACGTCCTCCTCAAGATCGACACCGGCATGCACCGCCTCGGCCTCCCCCCCGCGCGCGTGGCGGAGGCGCTCGCCACCCTGCGCGCCGCGCCCCATATCGGCGGCATCACCCTGATGACCCATTTCGCCCGCGCGGATGAGCCGGGTGTTGGGGTAGCGGCGCAGATGGCCTGTTTCCGCGAGGCGGCTGGCGGCCTGGAATTGCCCATCACCCTCGCCAATTCCGCCGCCCTCCTGCGTTATCCGGAAACCCACGCCGATTGGGTGCGCCCCGGCATCATGCTCTACGGCGTCTCGCCCTTCGCGGGGATGACCGGCGCTGACCTCGGCCTGCTGCCCGCGATGACCCTGGAATCGCGCCTCATCGCCGTGCGGCGCATCAGACAAGGGGACGCCGTCGGCTACGGCGCCAGCTTCGTCGCCGAACACGACCTGAGCCTCGGCGTGGTCGCCTGCGGCTATGCCGATGGCTACCCACGCCATGCCGGCAGCGGCACCCCCATCCTGGTCGAAGGCCGCCTCACCCGCACCCTGGGGCGGGTATCGATGGACATGCTCTGCGTCGACCTCACGCCCGTGCCCAACGCCCATGTCGGCAGCCCGGTCACCCTCTGGGGCGCCGAATTGCCCGCCGAACACGTCGCCGAGCGCGCCGGCACCCTTGCCTACGAACTGCTCACCGCCGTTGCACCGCGCGTGCGGGTGGAAGAAATCTGAGCCTCACTGGAACCCCACCATGCCCGACATCCTGGAAAAAATCCTCGCCACCAAGCGCCAAGAAATCACCGCCGCCAAACAGCGCGAACCGCTGGAAGTGGTGCGCGAAGCTGCCGAATGGGCGCCACCCGCGCGCGACTTCACCGGCGCCCTGCGCGCGAAGATCGCCGCCGGCCGCGCCGCCGTCATCGCCGAAATCAAGAAAGCCAGCCCGAGCAAGGGGGTGATTCGCGCCGACTTTCATCCCGCCGAAATCGCCGCCAGCTATGAAAAGGGCGGCGCCGCCTGCCTGTCCGTGCTCACCGACCGGCAATATTTCCAGGGCGCCCCGGAATATCTGAAACAAGCGCGCGACGCCTGCGCGCTGCCGGTGCTGCGCAAGGACTTCATGATCGACCCCTACCAGGTCTTCGAGGCCCGCGCGATGGGCGCCGACTGCATCCTGCTGATCGTCGCCTCGCTCAGCCTGGAGCAGATGCTCGAACTGGAATCCCTCGCCCACGCCCTCGGTATGGCCGTACTGGTGGAAAGCCACGATGGCGAAGAACTGGAAGCCGCATTGCAACTGCAAACCCCGCTGATCGGCATCAACAACCGCAATCTGCGCACCTTCGAAACCCGGCTGGAAACCACCATCGACCTGATGGAAGACATCCCCGCCGACCGCATCGTCATCGCCGAAAGCGGCATCCTCACCCCCGCCGGAGTGGCCCTCATGCGCGCCCACGAAGTCGACGCCTTCCTGGTCGGTGAAGCGTTCATGAAAGCGCCCGACCCCGGCGCGGAGTTGGCGCGGCTGTTCCTGTAGCGCCGCCGCCTTTTTAAACAAGCCGGCTGGAAGCCGGCGCTACATAATCGCCGCGCTGCCATTCATCAGGAGATCGTCATGGGCCTTGCCGCCGAAAAACCGCTCTATTCCCCCGAGGACTACCTCCGCCTGGAAGAAACCGGCGAAATCAAACATGAATATGTGGACGGCGAGATCTACGCCATGTCCGGCGCCAGCCGGCGCCACAACATGATCGCAATCAACACGACGCTTCGCCTGAAAAGGCAGGCCAAAGGCACAGGCTGCGAAGCCTACACATCCGACGTCAAGCTCTACATCGCCGAACAGAACAGCTTCTACTACCCCGACGCCATGCTGGTCTGCGCCGAGGATAGCGAAAACACTCACTACGTCACCCGCCCCTGCATCGTGGTCGAAGTCATTTCCCCCAGCACCGCCGTCATCGACCGCCGGGAAAAACTGATGGCCTACCGCAAGCTCCCCAGCCTGAACGCCTACCTCCTGGTCGAATCCGACCGCCGCCAGGTCGAATACTTCCTGCGCGGCGAGGAAGGCGCTTGGCGTCAGGGCACGCTGGGGGAAATGGATATGCTCAACCTCGCTTGCGCCGGCCACCCGATTTCGCTGTGCCTGGACGACATTTACGAGGATGTCGTGCTGTAGGGTGCGCCGCGCGCAAGCCGACTACGAGTGCTCGTCACCAGCGCCGCCCAGAAACAGCCACCAGGCGCGCGAGGTATGGAACACGGAGAGAACGCGAACACCGCCGGATACAACTTCGCAGATGGCCAGATAGGGATAGCGCTGGATGACGAGTTCCCGCGTTCCGTCAATCTGCCCGACCCTCCCGAGATAAGGATTTCGACGCAAAACGAAGGTTTCCCGGTAAACCTGCTTCGCTACAAGCGAAGCCGCGCGCGAGTTGTCATTGGCGATGAAGGCCTCGATTTCTTCCAGATCGGACAACGCTTGGTCAGTCCAGATCAGCTTCAACGTCGACTCCCATCTTCTTGAAACGCGCGGCCGTCTCCTCATCGCTCAAATCCCGCGAGGCGCGCGCGGAGGCCACCTTCTCCTCCAGCCACGCCAGTTCCTTCACGTAGTGGCTGATCGCGGCGGAGGCAAGGTTGGACTGTGAACGGCCGCTCGCAGCGGCGGCGCGCTCGATTGCCGCCTTCTCGTTCTCGGAAAGTCGCACGGTTAACAAGGCGGACATAACCATCTCCAATAACAGGGTCGGCATCATTCTATTTCATGGCGTGGCCGTAGCCCCGTAGCACCGTAGCCCGGATCAACGAGACTACGAAGGGGTAGATAGGGTGCTTGTCACCATAATCTTGCTATGGTGCAATGCACCCCATGAAGGCGCTAGAAATATTCCGGATCAAAGAAGCCCACGGCCCCGGCATCATGGAAATTGTGATTTGGCGGGTGCCCAGGCCGGTTCCCCCATCCGAACACCCCTACAAATACCGTCTGGTCTACGTGGTAAATGGCGAGCGGGTTCTCGGCTACGACAACGAACGCGGCAAGGGCGACCACAAGCATTTGGGCAAGCTGGAATTCCCCTATCCCTTCACCAGCCCGGCCCGCCTGATGGCCGACTTCATGAACGACATCAAGGAACTAAGCGATGCATGAGCACATTCTCAATGTAAAAGTGGGGGAAGGCATTCAATCCACCCTGGACCGTGCCGCCCGTGTCATGGAAAGGCTGGAGCGCGGTGAAGAGCCAGCCCCTTATTTCGCTGTTGGCTTCAGCGACATGGGCCAGATGCTGGCGGTGTTTACCCCAAGGCGTTGGGAGTTACTGGCGGCGTTGCGTGCGGGCGGCCCCATGAGCATCGCCGAACTGGCGCGGCAGGTTGGTCGCGATTACAAGAATGTCCATAACGACGTGGACAAGCTGAGCGCCTGGATGGCGGTAGAGAAAGACGCACAGGGGCGAGTTCACGCGCCCTACGCCGAAATCGTCCTGGACGTTCACCTGCCGGAGCGCCAGGCGGCTTGAGCCGCGCCGGATGCGGTGAGCACGGCGAACCGCATCCGGCGAACTATCGTGTCCAACGAACCGTCGCGAGGTTGGGCACGCTACGCTTTGCCCAACCTACGCCCCCCCTGTTTCGCAAGCGCCGTAGCCCATTGGGCTACCTGTTTGGTTGGTTCCGGCTCGTCCGGCTTAGGGATGAATCAAAACAGCTTCACAATCGCCGCCACGGCAGCCATGCCTGCGAACACCGCGCCCATCGTCCAACGTTGGGAATCGTTGATCGCCTTCAGCAGGCGCGCCTCCATTTCCGCGGACTGTTGTCGCAGTTCCGAAATATCGCCCCGCGTTGCCAGTTGCCGCGCGTGCAACTCGTAGCGCCGGTCGATTTCCTTGTTGATCGATTCGGCCACCGCGCGGGCCCTGTCGTTCGGCACATTGACCGCCGTCAGGGCTTCGTAACTCTATAATTCCATTGGATTTCCTTCGGGTTGAAGAGACGGGAAGTCTAGCACCAAAGGCCGGAACCCCTCGAAACGGAGGGGGCATCCGTGCCCCCGCGCAAGCCCCCCACGCAACTATTTTTCATCCAGCCGCAACATCCTGTTGCACCTCTGCAACAACACTCTTGAGAAATTACTTGAATAGTGAATCCGGATTTGCTCCGACCAGCCCGAGTTGCGCAGAATGCAATTCAACTTCTCGCGCGAGAGGTTTTACGGCCCCCTTCTCAAGGTGAGAGGGGCGGATGGTCAGGGAAACCGGGCCGCCGCGCAGGGCAGAAGCGTTTCATCAACCTGATAGGAGTTTCAACCATGAAAAAGTCTCTAATCGCTCTGGCTGTTGCTGGCGCCTTTGCCGCTCCCGCTTTCGCTGCTTCCTCCAACGTTGACGTGTACGGCACGCTGCGCTACTCCCTCGACCACAACGACGTTAGCGGCGGCAGCACCAACTGGATGGTCAAAGACCAGACCTCCCGCGTCGGCCTCAAGGGTTCCGAAGACCTGGGTGGCGGCCTGAAGGCCGTGTGGCAAATTGAGCAAGGCATCGCCTCCACTTCCACCCCCACCGTCTCTGGTGGCGCTTTCGGTGATGCCGGCCTGCGCAACACCTTCGTCGGCCTAGCTGGTGGCTTCGGAACCGTACTGATCGGCCGTCATGACACCCCCTACAAGCTGGGTGGTTCCGCCGACCTGTTCGTTGATACCTCTGCCGACGCGCAAGCCAACGGCGCCGCCGGCATCATCGGCCGCAACGGCTTCGACAACCGCGTTGCCGGCACGGTCGCCTACGTCTCCCCCGAATTCAGCGGCTTCCATTTCGCCGCTGCCATCGTCCCTGGTGAAGGCACCGCTGGTGCCGCCAACGGCCTGATCGATGCTTACTCCCTGGTTGGTGTCTACGCCAACGGCCCCCTGAAGGCCACCCTGGGCTACGAAAACTTTGACAAGGAACTGGGTAATATAGCTGCCGTTACAGCTTCCGCCGGCCCCGATGGTTTTGACCTTACCGCTGACGATGTCGTTGCCGCCCCTGCTGTTGCTGGCGCCAATGACAAGCACGCAGTCAAGTTCAATATCGCCTACAAGATCGGCGATATCGGCCTGGGCTACACCTACGAGCGTTCCAAGGACGGTTTTACCGCTGCCAATTCCGATACCGCCCACCTGGCTTCTGTGTCTTACGGCATGGGCCCCATCACCCTGATGGGCCAATATGGCAAGTTCAACAACAAAGAAGCTAATGTTGCTGCTGCCGGTGCTCAGAACGACGAGACCCGTTGGACTGTGGGCGCGGGCTATGCGCTGTCCAAGCGCACCAACGTCTATGCCGCTTACAACACCGTCGACCAGAAGAACACTGGTGCTCAGACGGCTGACGTCGACACCTGGACCCTGGGCATGAACCACAGCTTCTAATCCGGTCCCAAGCCTGATCTGAAGTCTGTAGAAACGGGCGCGGCGCAAGCCGCGCCCGTTTTGTTTTTGCTACACTGCCAGCCGATGAGAACATCAGGAAAACGACATGAGCACGATGATTTTTGAAGTCTATGACGCGCTCAAGGATGCGGGCGCCACGGAAGACAAAGCCAAGAAAGCCGCCGAGGCGCTCGCGGCCTATGAAAATCGCTTCAACAAGGTGGAAAGTGATCTCAATTTGTTGAAATGGATGGTCGGCTTTAACTTGGCTCTGTCGGCTGGCATCCTGTTAAAGATGTACACATAAGCCCGTAGGATGGGTTGAGCGGGAACGAAACCCATCTTGTGTCTGTTGAACGGGCGCGGCGCAAGCCGCGCCCGTTTTGTTTTTGCTAGACTCCCCGCGCACAAGGAACAAGGAGAACCCCGTGTCTGTGATCACATTCGATACCCATGCCTACGTAAAAAAGCTGCGCGCCGTCGGTTTCAGTGAGGAGCAAGCCGAGGTTCAAGCTGAAACGCTCTCGTCGCTAATCAATGACCAGCTTGCAACCAAGCAGGATTTGCGAGAACTGGAAGAACGCCTGATGTATCGCCTGACGCTCCGCATGGGAGGAATGGTGATTGCCTCTGTCAGTATCGTGGCAACCGTAGTCAAAATAATGCAATAGCCAGCGTAGCCCAATGAAATGCAATGGAATCTGGAAAGTTGTCCCCAAGGAGACAAGCCATGAATTCCGCCTTGATTGCTTTTGCTGTATTCATCGGCCTGCTTATCCTGGCCGGCATCGGTTTCGTCATTTACCTGGCGCACCAGGATCGTAAGCCCGTAGGATAGGTTGAGCGGGAGCGAAACCCATCTTGTGTCTGTTGAAACGGGCGCGGCGCCGGCCGCGCCCGTGTTGTTTTTGCTAGACGCGTTTCATCCTGCCTACAAGGAAGCGCCATGTCCTCGATCACCTTCGATACGCTGAAATTCGTGAAACGCCTGGAAGCTGCGGGCATGGCCGCGACTCAGGCGGAGGCTATTGCCGAGGCATTCCGGGATGCCACAGGCGAGGAGTTGGTAACCAAGGATTACCTGAAAGCGGAAATTGAAGCCGCCAAGAATGACCTAATCAAATGGATAGCTGGCATGCTTATTGCCCAAGCTGCTTTGGGCCGCGTAGGGCGGATGCCCGAAGGGCGATCCGCCAACCATCGGGTGTAACCTTTGTGTGCAATAACAGCCCTCAATCGCTGTTTTTTGTCACTGGGTGGGAAATTGAAATGTTTTCCAACACCCTGTCAAGAGCCTAACAGGCATAGACTGAGGCCACCCCTGATGATGAAGCCGGCGCTACAGGGGGGACGTGAGCTTGTTTCACGTTAAATCAGCATAGGTTTTCGATGACCCGATTAAGCAAAGCGCTGAACGCCTGGCAAACGCCCGCATTCCATGCCGTTCTGAAAGAGGAAATTGAGCACTTGGATGCCGGTTTCTTGCCTTTGCAGCAGGGGTTGTCGCAATCCAGCCATGCCAATGTCGACAAGCTGACCGCGATGATCATCAGCGTTGCCGAGGAGTCGGATTGCCTGCGCGTGAAAGCCGGGCTTTTTTATACGGGCATCAGCGCTGGCTGCAGTTGCGCGGACGATCCGACTCCCGTCGATGCCGTCAATGAATATTGCGAAGTGCGGATCGACATCGACAAGCAGACGGCTGCGGCGAGGGTGACACTCCTGGCGGAAGAGTAGGGCGTGTGCAGTGAGCCACACGCACCCTGTCGCGCCGGCTTGATGAAGCCCATCCCTTTGCTATCCTGCCGGCTGTTTTCTAATTTGCCAGCGCTACAGAAAACACATCGCCAGGGCTTCTTCCACACGCCTGCCCGATCTGGCGCGGGTTATTTCGCTGGCCCGGTCTACGCGAAGGCGATCAGCGCGTCGAGACGTTCGCGCGCGGCACCAAGGTTGAGGACTTTTTGCGCGAGGGCCACTCCTTCGGCGAGGCTTTCCGCGCAGTCCGCGGCAAGCAGAGCGGCGCCGGCGTTGAGGGCGACGATGTCCTGTTCCGGACAGGCAGTGCCGTTGAGTGCGAGCAGCAGGCGTTCCTTGGCGGCGACCACGTCGGCGACGGCGAAGGTGTTGGAGGTGCTACGGCCGAGGCCGAATTGTTCAGGGGTGACGGTGTATTCGTGGATCTCACCGTGCCTGAGTTCAGCGATCCAGGTTTCGCCGTCCAGGCTGATTTCATCGAGTCCGTCGGCGGCGTGTACCACCAGTACATGGCGGCTACCGAGTTCGCGCAGGACTTCGGCCAGGAGACGGGTGAGGTCGCGGTGGAAAACGCCCATCACTTGATGCGGCGCGCCGGCCGGGTTGGTCATCGGGCCCAGCAGATTGAACAGCGTGCGCACGCCGAGTTCGCGCCGCACCGGGGCGGCGTGTTTCATGGCGCTGTGGTGGTTGGGGGCGAACATGAAGCCGACACCGATTTCGCGTACCGCCTGGGCGACCTTTTCCGGCGGCAGGTTGACATTGACGCCGAGGGCTTCCAGCACGTCGGCGCTGCCGGATTTGGACGAGACCGAGCGGCCGCCATGTTTGGCCACCTTGGCACCGGCCGCGGCGGCGACGAAGGCGGCGGCGGTGGAGATGTTGAAGGTGTGGGCGCCGTCGCCGCCGGTGCCGCAGGTGTCGACCAGATGTTCGACGTCGGCCAGCGGCACTTTGGTGGAGAGCTCGCGCATGACGCTGGCCGCGGCGGCCAGTTCGGTGACGGTCTCACCCTTGCAGCGTAGGGCAACGGTGGCGCCGGCGATCTGCGCGGCGGTGAGTTCACCGGTCATGATGGCGCGCATCAGGTCGGACATTTCCTCGCGCGCGAGGTCGCCGCGATGCACCAGTTTGTTAAGCAGGGCCGCGTAATTCATGCTCGCGCCTCCATCAGAAAGTTTTTCAGCAGGGCATGGCCGTGTTCGGTGAGGATGGATTCCGGATGGAATTGCACGCCTTCCACGGCCAGCGTCTTGTGGCGCACCCCCATGATTTCGCCATCGTCGCTCCAGGCGGTGATTTCCAGACAGTCCGGCAGGCTTTCCCGTTCGATCACCAGAGAATGGTAACGGGTGGCGGTGAACGGGTTGGGCAAGCCGTGAAACACGCCTTTGTTGGTGTGGTGGATGGGCGAGGTCTTGCCATGCATCAATTGTTTGGCATGCACGATCTTGCCGCCGAAAGCCTGGCCGATGCTCTGATGGCCGAGACAGACGCCGAGGATGGGAATGCGTCCGGCGAAGCTGTTGATTACCGGCACCGATATGCCCGCTTCGCTGGGCGTGCACGGGCCGGGGGAGATGACGATGCGATCGGGCCGCATCGCTTCGATGCTGGCGAGGTCGATTTCGTCATTACGGTGCACGCGGACATCTTCACCCAGTTCCCCGAAGTACTGCACGAGGTTGTAGGTAAAGGAGTCGTAGTTGTCGATCATCAGCAGCATATTCGGCCTATCTCATAAATTCCGCGACCGATGCCAGGGTTATCGTCCGGTTACTTCTCCTGTTTTTTCGTCGCATGAAGACCGCGCGATACCCGGCATCGGGAAGTTTTGCATTATCGCCCGCGCGAACAGGTCTCTCAATGTCGGAGATGAAACCACTTCCTACGGATCACCGTTTAGTTTTGCCGCTGACATCGGCAGCCCATAGCGCACACATGGAAAGCAGTTCAAACCAGCCCGGTTTCCTCGAAGAACCGCGACGACCCCCTCGATGGCGCTGCTGAGAATGAGCCGATGCCTGGCCCCTTTGAGGCATGGAGAGTCATGATCTGCACGGCCGGCTGCCAGGGTCATTGCCCACCCACCCCGCGCATGGCGGTGACACCGGCTTCCAGCGCCTGCAACCAGATGCGGTCGAGTTGCGCCGGGAGATAGGCGAGGGTGAAGTAGAGCACCACGAAACCGGCGCCCAGGGTGAGGGGAAACCCAACCGCGAAAATGTTCAATTGCGGCGCGGCGCGCGACATCATGCCGATGGTGAGGTTGGTGGCCAGCAGCGCGGCGGTGACCGGCAGGGCAATATGCAGACCGGTGGCGAACATCGCGCCGCCCCAGTGGACGACAACGGCGAAGCCCGGCACGGCGAGGGCGGCGCCGATCGGCACCTCGACGAAACTCTGGGCGATGGCGGCGATGACCAGATGATGGCCGTTGAAGGCGAACAGGATGAGCGTCGTGGTGAGCACCAGGAATTGTGCGACGACCGGGGTCTGTGCCCCGTTGATCGGGTCGAAGAAGGTCGCGAAAGAGAGCCCCATCTGCATGCCCATGAAGGCTCCGGCCACTTCAATGATGGCGAACACGATGCGTAAAGAAAAACCCAGCACCGCGCCGATCACGATCTGTTGCAACAGCAGCAGGAGACCTTCACCGGAAGCCAGAGCCACCTGTGGCGCGGCGGGCAGAATGGGGGCGATGGCCACGGTCAGGACGAACGCCATCGCCACGCGCATGCGCATGGGCACCGCGCGGTTGCCGAGCAGAGGGTCGAAACCCAGCCAGGCGAGGATGCGAACGAAGGGAAAGAAAAACAGGACCAGCAGCGCGTCCAGGTCAGTGCTGGACAGGGTGAACATCAGCCAACCAGGGTCGGGATGCTGCCGAACAGGCGGGTGACGTAGTCCACCAGTAATTGCACCGCCCACGGCCCCATCACCACCAGTACCACGAACATCACCAGCAGTTTTGGAATGAAGGAAAGGGTCATTTCGTTGATCTGGGTAGCGGCCTGAAAAACGCTTACCAGCAGGCCCATCAACAGCGACGCCAGTAACAGCGGCCCCGCCACCAGCATGGCCACCTCCAGGGCCTGGCGGACGATGGCGATGACGGTATCTGGGTTCATATCTGGAAGGTCTGTACCAGGGAGGCGATCAGCAGCCCCCAGCCATCGGCGAGCACGAACAACATGATCTTGAATGGCAGCGACACCAGCATCGGCGAGAGCATCATCATGCCCATCGACATCAACACGCTGGCTACCACCATGTCGATGATCAGAAAGGGAATGAAGACGATGAAGCCGATCTGGAACGCGGTTTTCAACTCGCTGATGATAAAAGCGGGCACCAGCACCTTGAGTGGGGTGTCCTCTGGACCGGCCAGGGGTGGCACTTTCGCCAGGCGAATGAACAGGGCAAGGTCTTCCTGGCGTGTTTGCTTGAGCATGAAGGCCTTGAGCGGCTGGGCGCCACGGTCCGCCGCGACCAGCAGGGAAATCTGGTTATCGGAATAGGGCTTCCAGGCGGTTTCGTAAATCTTGTCGAACACCGGTCCCATGATGAAAAAAGTCAGGAACAGCGACAGACCGACGATCACCTGGTTGGGTGGCGCCTGCATGGTGCCCATCGCCTGGCGCAGCAGGGAGAGCACGATGACGATGCGGGTGAACGAGGTCATCATCAATAGCGCCGCTGGCAGGAAGGTCAGCGCCGTCAGCAGCAACAAGGCTTCGATACTGAAGGTGTAATGGGTGCTACCGCCCGCGCCCGGCGTGCTGGAGAAAGCGGGAATGCCGGGGGCGGCCCAGGCAGCGATGGGCAACAGGCTCAGCAGCAAGGCGCCAACCACCTGTAGCACAGGCGGGACGTCTGCGCTACAGGAATCGGGTTGGTTGTAGCGCGGGCGTCCTCGCCTGCTTTCGGCGTGGAATGCAGGTGGGACGCCTGCGCTGCAAGTGCAGGAAATCATCGTGCCAGCCTCACTCGGCGCGGCGCCGCTGCAATACTTCCTTCAGCTTGTCGGAAAAACCCGACAGGGGGTCATGCAGCGCCGGGGCGCTCATCCCTTCGGGACGTGGCAGGGTGTGCAGGGTATTCACCTGGCCACCCCCGACGCCCAAAAGCAACCAGGTATCACCGACTTCGACCACGACCAGCTTTTCCCGGGTGCCCAGCATGACGCCGCCCACCACCTTGACCACCCCCTGGGCGCCGGTCTGGCCGGGAGAAAAACGGCGCATGAACCAGAAAAACGCCATCAGGGCCGCGAGCACAATAAGCAGGCCGAGAAAACCCTGAAACAGTGCACTACCGGTGGAAAGCGCGGGCGGGGTGCTGGGACTGGTAGCCGCCCAGGCCGGGCCGGCGAGCAGCGCGGCGGCAGTCAGAAAATACCCCTTCATCGGTTGATCCGACGCAGGCGCTCTGCCGGACTGATGATGTCGGTGAGGCGGATGCCGAACTTGTCGTTAACCACCACCACCTCGCCCTGGGCGATCAGGCAACCGTTGACCAGTACATCCATCGGCTCCCCGGCCAGGCCATCGAGTTCCACTACCGAGCCTTGCGCCAATTGCAGCAGGTTGCGGATGGCGATCTTGGTGCGCCCCAGTTCCACCGTGAGATGCACGGGGATATCGAGAATCAGATCGAGATTATTGGCCGCGGGGGCAACGGCATCGCTGCCAAAATTCTGGAATATCTGCGCCTTGGGCACAGTGGCATCGGGCGTGGCATCGGGCGTGGTATTGGGCGCGGCCGCCGATTTATCGGCCACCTCCTGTTCCGCCAGCACACCCGCCCAATCGTCCATACCGTCAGCGGCCGCAACGTCGGCCGGGGTGGTCGGGGTAACCGGGGTGGCCGCTTCCTGTTCCGACATGGCGGCGGCCCAGTCGTCGGCGGAAAGGTCTTCCTGCTTTTGCGCGTCTTCACTCATCGCTTACTCCCGACGCAGGCCTGACGGCCAGACCCTTGCAGCAGACAGTCGACCTTGAGCGCCAACTGTCCATTTTTCTGGCCATAACGGCATTGAAACAGCGGCACGCCATCGACTTGCGCCACCACGGCTTCCGGGACATCCAGGGAGATCACATCACCCACCTTGAGATCGACAATCTGGCGCAAGGTCACGGGAGCCTGGCCGAGATTCGCGACCAGTTCCACTTCCGCGTCCTGCACCTGCAAAGACATCTGCGAGACCCAACGCTCGTCCAGTTCGGCCCGGTCGGCCTGCATGGTACTGGTGAGCTGGTCGCGAATCGGTTCGATCATACTGTAGGGCATGCAGACGTGAAAATCGCCGCCGCCGGAACCTAGTTCGATGTTGAAGGTAGTCACCACCACCACTTCGGTCGGCGTGGCGATGTTGGCAAACTGGGTATTCATCTCCGAGCGCACATATTCGAAGTCGATCGGGTAAATGGTTTGCCAGGCTTTTTTCATTTCCTCGAAAGCCACTTCCAGCATTTTCCGGATGATGCGCTGCTCAGTGGGCGTGAAGTCGCGCCCTTCCACGCGCATGTGATAGCGCCCGTCGCCACCGAACAGGTTATCCACCACCAGGAACACCAGATTCGGGTCAAACACGAACAGCGCGGTGCCGCGTAGCGGGTTCATGTGCACCATGTTCAGGTTGGTGGGCACCACCAGGTTGCGCACGAACTCGCTGTACTTGATGACCGTTACCGGCCCCACGGAAATCTCCGCGTTGCGGCGGATCAGGTTGAACAGGCCGATACGGAAATTGCGCGTGAAGCGCTCGTTGATGATTTCCAGCGTGGGCATGCGCCCACGCACGATGCGCTCCTGGCGGCCGATGTCATAAGCCCGAACACCGCCGCTGCCTTCCTCGGCCGCCGCGTCCTCCGGCTCGCCGGTCACCCCGCGCAACAGGGCGTCAACTTCCTCCTGGGAAAGGATGTCATCAGCCATGAGCGCTTCTGCCGTCCGTCCTTACTGGATGATGAAGGCCGCGAACAGCACTTTCTTCACCCCTTTGGATTTCTTTACGCCCAAGACCTCGTTGACCGCGGTTTGGACTTCCTGGGCAAGCTTGGCCTTGCCCTCTGCTTGCGCCAACTCCTCCGCGGTCTTGCTGGACAATAAACGGATCAAGGTATCGCGCACCTCCGGCATGTGCACCTTGATCTTCTCCTGCACCTTGGTATCCGCCAGCAGCAATTGCACTTCGGTCTGCAGATAGGATTCCTGGTCGGCCAGGTTGACTGTGAAAGTGTCCAGTTTCTCGTAGACCGGGGCATGCCCCTCTTCTTCCACCGCGTTGGCGTCGGCTTCTTCATCACCTTGGCCCACCCTGGCCTTCTCGGCCGCGGGCTTCGACATCAGCAGGTAAACGCCCACACCAACGCCAACCAGCACAACGGCTACCACCGCGATGATGATGATGAGCAACTTGCCCTTTTTCTTGGGCGCTTCACCCGCGGGGGGTGCAGCCTCTTTCGCCATGACGTCTCTCTCCGAATAACCCCTACACTACAGACAAAATATCACACAAAAACAGCGTGTTCGTGGGAAAAGCTTAAGTTCTTTATTACGGCACGACAAGCGCGGAGGCAAGCGCTTTGCGAAACCACGGTGGAACAGGACAAAATTTTCGCGGGGAGGGCGCTTAGGCGTAGAGGTCAACCAGGCCGAGGCCGGCGCGGATAGCCATGGCGCCAGCGGGGGCAAGCGAGGCGATCGCCTCGTCAGAGGAAGGCTCGCCGCCGGCACGCGCGGAGCCACCCGCCTCATGGCGCGCGAAGGACTCATCGCGTACTTGGGCATCACCCAAAGCAATGCCGGCCTGCGCCATCAATTCACGCAACCGCGGCAAGGCGGCCTCGATGGCCTCCCGAACCACGGGATTCGGTGAGTAGAACTGGGCACCCGCGTCGCTGCCGGAAAGCGACAGGCGCACCTCCAGCGTTCCCAGGTGCGGAGGGTTCAGCGACAGATCGGCCACTTGCGACTGGCGTCCGGCCAACCAGACGATCTTTTCGGAAAACTCGGCGACGAAGGCCTGGCCGCGCACGGGGGCATCGATCGCGGCCTGTACTCGGGTTTCCGGCATTCGCGCCAGTTGCTCGAACTGGCCAAGTTGGCGCGAGGCGGCCACAGTCAACCTATCCAGCGATTTCGCCGCCTCCTCCGGAGTACTCGCGACCCCGCGCGGCGGCAGGGTCTCTGCCATTTCTATTTCGATCAGCGGGTCAGTCTGACCGCGGCCAGCCAGCGGATCGTCCAGCGGCAAGTTTTGCCCCTGGCCTGCACTAAAAACGGCAGGACTTGCCGCCTTTTCCGGCCGGGTTGGCGACAAGGTGGGCCTGGCATCGGGCGCGATGTTCGGTGTGGACTTTTTAGCCTCCATGCCGTTGGCCATCGCTAACGGAACCACGGCAAATTCCACCGGCTGGTCCGCATCCACCGCCGCCGCCGACAGAGGTTTCTTCACCGCTGGCTTGGCCGGCACCGTGAACTCGTCAGACAACGCCAACGGCAGCGGCAGTGGCAACAAGCGGGCCTCGCCTTCCGTGGTCGTTTCGATCTGTGCGGAAAGCACGCGCTCGAACAAGTCTCCCGGCAACAGCGCCGGCAAAGCCTTGCCGTGAGTGCCACTGGGGCCCTGTTTCTGGGAAGCGGCCAGCACGCTCATGAAATCAGCCATTATTTTCTCCGGATCATCCGGGTGGCTGATAAGCAGGTTCCATGCCGGGTCAGCGATCAGGCCGCTCAGAACGGAATATCGTCGTCCATATCCCCAAAGCCGCCGCCCGTGGAGCCTACCGGAGAGGCGCCGCCAGAGCCGCCGGCTGGTTTGCCGCGCGGCGCGCTGTCTTGCGCGGGGGCGTCGTAGTCGGCCATGCCGCCGCCACCGCCACCCCGGCCGCCCAGCATTTGCATACGGTCACCACGGATCTCGGTGGTGTAACGATCCTGACCTTCCTTGTCTTGCCATTTTCGCGTGCGGATCGAGCCTTCCACATAGACCTGGCCGCCCTTCTTCAGGTATTGGCCACAGATTTCCGCGGTCTTGCCGAAGAAAGAGACACGATGCCACTCGGTCGCCTCCTGCATGTCACCGTTGCGATCCTTGTACTTATCTGTGGTGGCGATGCGCAGGTTGGCCACCGCCTCACCGCTAGGCAGATAACGTATTTCCGGATCGGCGCCCAGATTGCCGATCAGAATCACTTTGTTCACCGAAGCCATTCAATGTCCTCCTTGCAGTAAATGTTTGACGCCCTCTTCATCCCAGCCGGTCTGCGCAACCTTGAGCAGCACGGTGCCTTCCTCCGGTAGCACAGTCACCGCTTCCACCCCGGCGAACACCGTGAGTTTGCTCGCCAGTCGTTGCGCCTCCGCGGGCGTAAGCGTACCGATGGGAAACATCTGCGTCTTCACCCGTGGCGGCGGCACCATGCGCGCGGCGAGCAGTAACCAAATTGCCATCAATCCCGCGCAAAAAGCGAACACGGATGCGAAACCCTGATGCTGCGCCAGCCAGCCGCCAGCGAAACCGCCAAAAAACATGCCGAGCGCCTGCGAAGTGTTGTAGACGCCCATCGCCGTGCCCTTGGCTTCCGGCGGGGCGATCTTGGACACCAGCGAAGGCAGGCTGGCCTCCAGGATGTTGAACGCCACGAAATAGGCGAACAGCGCGGCCACCACGCCCCAGAACAAGTGCATGGAGAACGCTAGACCGACCTGGGCGACAAACATCAGCGCGATGGCGGTGACAAACACTTTCTTCAGCTCGCCACGCTTTTCGCCATAGATGATCACCGGCACCAGCAACACCAGTGAAGCGAGAAGCACCGGCAGATAGACCTGCCAGTGATGCTGGGCATCCAGCCCGCCATCGACCAGGGCGAAGGGCACGACGATGAACATGGCCATCTGCGCGGCGTGCAGGGCGAAGATGCCCCAGTTCAGGCGCAACAACTCGACCTGCCGCAACACATCCTTGAGCCGCGCCGGATTGGCCTCGGCATCGGAGTGGAAGGCGGTGGCGCCCGGATTCGGGGTAATGAACTGAACCACCAGTGTCGCCAGCAGGGCCAGCGCCCCAGTCATTGCGAACATGCCGGGCACGCCGATCCAGTGGTAGAACGCCGGCCCGGCCGCCAGCGAGAAGGCGAAGGCCAGGCCGATGGTGCTGCCGATCATGGCCATCGCCTGGGTGCGTTTTTCCTCACGCGTCAAGTCCGCCAGCAAGGCCGTCACCGCCGCCGAAATGGCGCCGGCACCTTGCAGCGCGCGGCCGAGCAGCACGCCCCAGAGATCCGTGGCGGAGGCCGCGAAAAAGCTGCCCAGGGCAAAGATCACCAAGCCGATGATGATCACCGGCTTGCGCCCGAAGCGATCCGAGGCCATCCCGAAGGGAATCATCAGAATGGCCTGAGTCAGGCCATACATGCCCAGGGCGAGGCCGATCAGCGTGTGGTCTTCGCCGCCAGGCAGGGTTTTCGCATATAGCGCGAAAACCGGCAGGATCAGGAACATGCCCAACATTCGCAGCCCGAAAATGCCCGCCAGGGAAATAGTCGCGCGGCGTTCGGTGGAAGTCATCGGATTGGAATCGGATCGGGACATGGGGTGGGCGGCTCGCAAAAAGCCGGAAAGAACGGGACAAAAAACCGCGCCATTCTAGACGCTTTCACCCGCCGCCCCGAATCCGGAGAAGAACGACTCGCTCCAACCTACTCCTTGAAACGGACGCGGCGCAGGTGGTCTGGGTAGTTTTTCTCGGAGTAGTGGCCATCCAGCGCGAGGGTCTGGTCGCAGATCAGGCTGCGGTTCTTCTTGGCCGAATAGACCCAATGGAAGTTCATGTTCGACCTGGCGCGTGTGGCGAAGAAGGCGTCGGTCTCCGGAACCCGGCCATCAAGTAACAAGGTTCCCACTTCGGTACACTGGCCCTCCTTTGATCTATGGACGGTGTCCCATGCATACATTTCAAATACTCATCGCAATCATGGCATTCAGCGTTAGCGCCCAGGGGCTGGCAGCAACCACAGAAACCTTGCCGTCCGGCGTGGTGGTGACTCATGGCAAGCAAGGGCGGGGCGCTTCGCCTACCGCCGACAGCACCGTCCGCGTGCATTACCGTGGAACCCTGCCGAACGGCGCCGAATTCGATAGCTCGTACAAACGTAAAGAGCCGATCAGCTTTCCGCTGCGTGGGGTCATCCCTTGCTGGACCCAGGGCGTGCAGAAAATGAAAGTCGGCGGCAAGGCCACGTTCACCTGTCCGGCGGCGACCGGCTATGGCGCCCGCGGTGTTCCCGGTGTCATCCCACCCAACACCGCATTGACCTTTGACGTAGAACTCCTGGCCATCGAGCGTTGATGCCCTCGGGTGGCGCTTCCTGGCTGCTAGAGCTGCCAAAAAGCGGCCGCTAGCGCGCACGTAGGTCGTCAGACCGCCTAATGGAAATTTGGGTTCAGCAACACCGAGCCGCCGCAACCTTGCCGGCATCGAACGGTATGCCGCCGCCGCAGCCCGCAAAGACCCCGTAATGCCGGCCGAAATCGCCGATGAACTCGAAGTGCGGCCGGAAACGGGTCTCGTGCAACATGTGCCAGGTATTGCCGCATACCGGGAACACCCGCCCGGCCTCGATGGCGTGGTGCTTGTCCAGGGTGAAACGCCGTTCATGGCCGACAATGCCGCCGTGGTAGATCACCGCCTGGCCGTAGTCCTCGCAATCCGGCTCCAGGCTCTCAAGTTTGAACAGGCGGTAGGTGGCGGAATGGAAACCGATGCCTTCGGTGAGCGCCGCCAGCACCGGGTCGGTGACGGCGATGGGCCGGTCTTCCACCAGGCGCGGGTCACTGAAGCCCTGGCGCCGCGCCAGATGTTGGAAGTCGTTCCAGTACAGCGCGCCGCCCAGGCATTCGCCATACAGCACCGGATCGTTGCGCAGCGTCGAAGGCACGCGGCGGTCCGCGTAGACGTCGGAGAAATAAAACTCGCCGCCGGGTTTGAGCAGGCGGTGGACCTGGCGCAGCACGGCGTCCTTGTCGGGTGAGAGGTTGACCACGCAGTTGGACACCACCACGTCGAAGCTGGCGTCTTCCAGGCCCAGCTGGTCCAGGTGCTCGATGTAGCCGAGGCGGAAATCGACGTTGTCGCGCGCAAATCCGAAGGCTTCACGGTGATAGGCGCGGTGCCTGGCTGCCACCTCAAGTTGCTCTTCGGTCATATCCACGCCGACGACTTGGCCCGCCTCGCCCACCATCTGCGCCAGGGCATAGACATCGCGGCCCGAGCCACAACCCAAATCCAGCACGCGACACCCCTCCAGCAGCGGTGGACTAACCAGGCCGCAGCCGTAATAGCGCGACATCACTTCCGGGTGGATGCGCGCCAGCAGGGGCTTGAGCCATTCCGGCATCTGGCTGGCGTCGCAGCAGGCGGAAGTGCGCAGGTCCGCCGTGCTTTGCAACTGGCGGCCGTAATAGTCTTTTACGAGGTCATGCATGGTGTTCTCCTTTGGATTTGGATGGGGGGACCGGCATGGGGCGTGGCTTCACTCATGCCCCCAGGCCACGGAACACCCCGTACAACCCCGCGCCCAGGGCCAGGCCCAGGGGCAAGGTGGCGATCCAGGCCAGCAGGATGTGGCTGATGGTGTGCCAGTTGCGTTTGCCGTTCACCGCGCCGATACCGAAGATCGCGCTGGTGGAGACATGGGTGGTGGAAACCGGCAGCCCCAGGTGGGAGGCGCCCAGCACCAGTCCCGCCGTGACCAGATTGGCGGTGAGGCCCTGGCCATGATTGAGGTCGGTGATGCGCCGGCTCAGGGTTTCCGCCACCCGGCGGCTCTGGATCAATCCGCCCGCCGCCATCACCAGGGCGATGAGCGCGATGGCCCACGCGGGCGTGGCCTGTCCGCCGAGGGCGGCGGCGGCCAGCAGCAGGGCGGCGATCTTGGGCGTGTCGTTGACGGCGCGGGCGAAGCAGACGCCGCCGGCGCTGAGGACATGCAGGGTGTTCACCGCCGTATGCGCGTCCACGCCGATGAAGTGACCCCCGTAGCGCCCGCCGTAGCGCGTCGAACAGCTTTGCAGGTCGCCCATCGCCACGGCAAGTCCGGGGACCGGCACGGACAGTGCGGCGGCCGATGCGCCGACGGGCAAGGCTGCGGCCGCCGTTTCACCCACGCACAGGCAACTCGTCTCACGAATGCCAAGCCGCAGACGAAAGCGGTGCAGGGCCGGATACAGCAGCAGGGTCAGGCCGATGGCCAGCAGCGGGCTCAACAGCAAGGGCTGGGCGAATTTGTTGGCCAACGTCGCCCAGTTCACGCCACCGCTATCCGCCACCAGCGCCGCGCCCACCAGCGCCCCGGTGAGGGCATGGGTGGTGGAAGTGGGCATGCCCAGCCAGGTGGCCAGCAGCACCGTGGCGCCCGCGCCGATGCCGATGGCCGCCAGCATGGCGTCGTTCAGCGTGCCGGCGGGGATCAGGCCGTTGCCGCTGAAGGTCTGCACCAGCGACTGGGCGAGCCATACCGATACCAGACTGCCCGCCAGGGTGGCGACGGTGGCCCAGGCCAGCGCCGCCCGGTAGCTCAAGGCGCCGCTGCCGTAGAGGGTGGCCACACCCTTGAAGTTGTCGTTGGCGCCGTTGCTCCACGCTAGCCAGAGTGCGCCGAGCAAGACCGGTGCAAGTGTCCAGGTCATCATGCCGCCTCTCCACGAAGGGCCAGCCAGTCCGGCAAGTGGATGAGATCGGCCGGCTCGTCGATGTCCGCCAATTCGTCTCCCACCCATACGCACCATTCCAGGGCTTGCATGCGCGCCAGCGTCAGTTCGGCCACCGCAGGCGTGCTCCAGGGCATGTCCGTGAACAGGCTGGGATGGAACGCGCGCAGGCTCAGCAACGGGTAGCCGCCATCAGGGCGGGGTGGATCACGGCGTCATGGCAATCCAGCGCCGCCGCCGCCTCGCGCAGGCGCCGGGCGGAGAGCGCCGGGCAATCGCTGCCGATCAGCAAGATGCGCCCATCGTGATCGAGGCGCCGCAGCACGGCTCGGGCCATGCGCACGCCCAGATCACCCTCGCCCTGGTCGCTGTGCTCGACGCCGGACGGCGGGGTGAAGCCGGCCCAGTCCAAGGCGGTGAGGGACGGGCTGGCGCACAACTCCACCGGGCCGATGCCGGCGGCCACCGCCTGTTCGAGGGTGTGGTCCAGCATGCGCCGGGCGAGACGCGCCGCGCCCGCCGCACCCAGGGCGGGAATGAGCCGGGTCTTGACCCGGCCCGGAACCGGCGCCTTGGCGAAGATCAGGATGCGGGTGCTGCTCATTTGGCCACCGGGGCGTGATAGCGGGCCGCCAGCCGCTCCGCCGGCACGCCGCGCCAATAGTCGAAGCGCAGCCGCCACATGAGCAGGATGGTGCGCCACACGCCGTTCGCCTCCCAACGGCGTCCCGAGGTGACGACGCGCTCGCACGGGCAGGCGGGCGGACCGA